>Ga0210393_10000364_pt1 | contig 41259 bp, 65 predicted proteins | sample IncBWC27OmetaG_FD_160068 | JGI IMG/M metagenome (GOLD analysis project Ga0210393, IMG submission 160068) | Forest soil microbial communities from Barre Woods Harvard Forest LTER site, Petersham, Massachusetts, United States - Inc-BW-C-27-O ...
GGCACTGCTGGCACATATACTTTAAACGTTTTGTCAGGGGCTTCAACTGGATCAACACAAATTGTTAATTTTGCTACAGGAGCTGCAACGACAGTAAATCTAGGTATTGTTGGCGGTTCATTCGCTGTAAAGTCTCCTACAACGATTACACTTGCTTCTGGAGCCGGAATTGGTCTTGCCGTAGATACTTCAGCAGGAACAGGAGTTGCAGCAACATTTAAATCAACAAATGCTACTACAGATGCAATTCAACTTATTGCAGGATCTGGCGGTATCAAAACAGCTGTTACCGTGGTTGCTGCCGGAGCAAGTCCACAAACATGTAATAATCGTTTTGGACAAGTAACGTTTAGCGGTATTAGCATCGCTTCAGGCGGCTCGCAAACATTAACAATAACAAATTCAACAATAACCGGAGCGTCAACTGTAGTGGCAGTTTGGATGTCAGGAGCAACAGCGGGTTCAGCTTTGTCAATAGCAAGCATTACTCCTGGCGCTGGTACTGTAGCTGTCATCGTAACCAATGGAACAAGCGCTACCATGGTTACAAGCGTTGCCAATATAACATTGACATTCTGGGTGATGAACTAAAGGTAAAAAAATGCTAAAGAACATCTCAAGACTTGAATTCACTATCAATAATAAAGTGTATCAAATCCTTTGTGATATGGACTCTCCCGTTTTAGATCTCAAAGAAGTGCTATTCCAAGCTCTAAAATATGTGGGTCAGATAGAAGATGCGGTAAAAGCTCAACAAGAGCAGAAAGCAAAAGAAGAGGCTGAAAAAGAGCCTCCTAAAGAAGAAGCTAAACCAGAAGGTAGTTAATGGGTTATTCGCAGAGAATCGCTTGGGAGACTTTGAGGACAATAGATTCTGCCTCAGCAGGGTTTAGCACTGGCTATAACAATTTAGGAACTCCTTTAATCCATGCGGGATACATTGTTAAACTAGTGAACGCTTCAACGGTTCTCGTCACGATCTCTATTGATGGAGTAAATGACGTAGATGTAGCTCCCGCCAATTCCTTTTGGCTTTATGATGAAGGTAAAGTAGGTCAAGTTAGCGCTATGCCTGCTCTTCCTGCTGGAACTCAAATCATGGTTAAAGGTGCGGCAGCGGGTACAGGTCTTGTGTATCTTGTAGTTCAATACCTGGTGGTAGCCTAATGAGCCAAGCAGGAATTCTTAATGTAGCGGGTGGCGGTGGTGGCGGAACTCCTGTTCAGACCGTAACAGGAGACCAAGGCGGACCAGTCCCGCCATCAGGGAATAATATAAACCTATTTGGAGGCACCTCAACAGCCAATAATGCGAATGGCATAGTCGTTGTGGGAAATCCTGCCACAAGTACAGAAACTTTTACGCTCACCAATCGTTTAACAGGCACAGCTACCACTGCAGGTGCTGTTACAACTGCTTTAGTTACTTTTCCTCTTGGAGCTGTTGCTGGCACTTATACGATTCAACTTAATGTCGCAGGTTATACGTCAACTGGCCCCGCTTCCACTTCTTACTTTGAATTCATTTGTGCTGCATCTACGGGAGCAGCTGCGAGAATAGTTTCGGCAGGGGATAGTGATGAGATTTGCTTAGAGGATGCCGCCTTAAATGCTTCCGATATTTTGGTGACTGCTTCGGGGAATAGTGTAGTTATTTCAGCTCAAGGAGTCGTAGGGTTAACAATAGACTGGAATGCTGTAGGAACTTACATTTTTGTATCATAGGATTTTATGGGTTTTGAAAATGATGTCTTAGTCTGTAATAACGTTAACTTTAATGCCAATGCGGCTAAACCGCATCTTGCGCAGATTACCACTAACGGACAATTACTGATCGGCTCTACTGCTTATCCTAACATTCGACCCGGAAACCTTACTTCCCCATCAGGAACCCTCACAATCGGTTATTCAGCTCCCAATATCACAATAGATGTAGCCGGAAGCGGCCCCGTTACTGAGACCTTGACAGGTAATTCTGGCGGCGCGGTCGGCCCGTCTGGTAATAATATCAACACAGTTGGAAGTGGAAGCATAACGATCGTAGGAAGTCCCGGCACTAACACGCTGACTACACAATTGACAGGACTTACTAACCATGCCGTTTTAGTTGGCGCAGGCACAGCGACTATAACCAAAGTGGGCCCAACAGCAACAGTAGGACAAGTTTTGCAAAGCGCAGGAGCTTCTGCAGATCCCGCTTTTAGTACGGCCACTTATCCATTAACTACAACTATCAATCAAATTCTATTTTCTTCCGCTGCAAATACCGTGACAGGCCTTACTACAGCAAATAATGGCGTTTTGACTACAGGAACCTCAGGCACTCCAGTCATTACCGCCTTAGCATCTAATGGACAATTAATTATAGGCTCAGGTTCAGGAGCTCCGGCAGCAGCTACTTTGACGGCAGGAACGGGAATCAGCATCACAAATGCAGCCAATAGCATTACCATAACCTCAACAGCTGGCGTATCGACTTGGACAGATGAAGCAATAAGTTTTAGTGCTGCTGTTGGTAATGGTTATTTTGTGACTGCTACAGCGACAGCAACATTGCCCGCTTCTCCATCGCAAGGGAATATGATTGCTTTTGTAGTTGATTCTGCTTCTGGGATTTTAACGATCACCGCAAATACTGGGCAGAAAATTCAAGTCGGTACAGCAATTTCTGCATCTGCTGGAACATGTGCATCAAATAAAAACGGTGATTCCATAACTTTAGTTTTTAGAGCTTCTGATTCGATTTGGTTTTCTCTTACTGGCCCTCAGGGAACTTGGACTGTCACATAGGCAATCAATGCTTAAAGTACTAAATTTTATAAATTGAGGAAATCATGATTTTAGCAAATTCTCTCGACGCAAGCGCATCAGGTTATCAAAGTCAGACTTCGACTGGAGTTTGGAATGGACGAACTTTTCAAGCTACCGGAGGGATCACATTAATAAATCCCGATGGCACTGGAGGAAACACCACTATCGTTGGAGGTGCCGGGAGTCCAAGCGTCAATTCTGTTCTAGATGGTTTCGATGATTTTATCAACGAAGGAGCTGCGTCAGCATTGACATTCGGTGACACACCATGGGCTCTTGCTAGCGGTGCCACTATTCCCTCAGCTAGTATTATTGTGGCTGGACATCCCGGAATTGTTTCTAGTAAAACCACGGGGTATTTTGGACTTTTTAAAGGATATGTCGCAGGGCCTACTGGTACTCTTCAATTGGGTGGAGGTGTTTTGACGGTGACATTTTATTTTCGCATAAACAGCTTAACAACTTATACGGTCTCTATGGGTTTAACAGATGTTCCCGAACCTGGTGCGGATGCAGTTAATGGCGTATATTTGATTGGGCAAAACGGCGTTAACTCCGGTAACTGGCAGGGGAAAACTGCAACCGCTAGCACAATAACCACGGCTAATTCATCAACTGCCGTAACGACCGCCTGGACTGTAGCGCAAATCGTAGTTAATGCCGCTGCCACAAGCGCTTCATTTTACATTGGTACAACATTAGCTAATCTTGCACAGATTGCAAACTCTCCAATAAGCACTAATATTCCTACATCAGCAAAATTAGGCATAAACTGGGGCGTTGCAAACGCTGGTAGCGGAACAGTTGACTTAGATCTAGTTACCTGGAACTACGCCCTTACAACTGCCCGCTAAAATGTAAATCCGCTTTACATCGCTTATTTGTATTTAGATGGGCAATTAGGATTTTGACACGGCGTTCCTATTGGCCAGTGGCTATTACAGTATGGGCAACGCCATTTCTTTTCATAAGCGCCTTCGTGAGATTTCACGATATCACTTTCGTAAATGTAAAAACCCCTGGGCTCGCTATGGATTACATTGCTTTGAATCCATATGTTTTCGCCTTCGTGGATATGAAAAGTCTCATCTGCATAGCTTAAATCATCTATATCAATGTAGATCTTTTCTGAAGCAATACCTAAAGACACAAAAAATAGGCTTAATAAAACACAAAGTAAAGTTCTCATTTATTTTCCTGGGTTGGTTTAATAATTTCATCTTGTTCTTTTAGTTTATCATGCTGTTCTTTAAGATTCGCATACCCTTCTTTCATATTTTTAAGCAGAATAGAAAAAGCATCTACGCTCATGTGAGCACAAACAAATAATAGCATTAAATTTTCACCTAGAGCGTTTCCTATATCTTTAGTAGAATATTCTTTATTGATACAATGATTTATAACAGTTTTTATTTTAAGGGAAGCGTCTTCTCGATTTCTTGAAACTGTCATTTTTTCCTTTTAATCATCAGTTCTCTAATTTTAGCCATTTCCTCTTTAAGATCTATGATCATCTTGAAAAGCTCGGCCTGGACGTCTTCCATCTTCTTATGTCTAGCGAATAGGCCTCTTTGGACATTACCGAATTTATCTTCGAGATGGCCGAGACGAAGTTCCATTTGGGAAAAATCGTCATGGTCTTCGAATAGATCAGTTTGGCGTGGCAGAAACATAATCATTTTTTTGCAATTGAGTCTTCCCTAAGTCTGTTCAAAACTTCATGAATTACCTTTGGAGGCAATCCCGAATTTTTGAAACATGACTCTAAGGCTTGGCACAGGAAAGCAATAATTTTTAAGTTTGATATTTGATATTTTTCGCAATAGTTTACCATAAAATCCGACAAACCGCGCAGTTGATCAATTTCCTCATCGGTGGGCTCTGTAAAATTTGATGACTTCAAGTTATCCTCCATTCTTCTTTGCTAGGCTCCCTATACTTTTCTGGATCGAGTTTCGCGTCTTTGGCGAGAGCATCAACGTCCACTTTGCCTCTCCTTGTGATCTTAGATAAGGTAACTCCTGCTCCTTGCGTCTGCATACCATTAGCCATTGCAAATAGGCAGTCTTTATACGCTTTTCGTTGATCTTCCAAAAGACTGATTTGGCGCCCGATTTCCTTGTATTGATTTGCTGCATCTGTCCACTCCTGACTATTCATTTGTATATAGTTTTTTTTTGATTTAGGTTCTGTTTTCGTTAGTACGCAATTCCAGAATTCAGCTTCTTCTTTTAAAAGATTTTCTACATACTTTTCATCGAAATGGACTTCTAAAACCTTGTATGACGTTAAAGTATAGCTGAAATAGTAAGCTTTTTTCAAGCCGGAACATTCCATTTGGTGCATTAATTGAGGAATATATTTTGCTGGCACTTCTCCATCTAAAGCGCAATTGTGGTCAATTTGACCAGGGCATTTAATCTCAACGATTGCTTTACCTGAAAGCTCCATGCCATCTAAGGAAGCCATCAAATAGTCGATTGTAGGATGCAAGACCACTTTAGGCATCATAAGATAGCCCGTAATCTGCTCGAACGTTTGTAGAGCCTGCGGCTCAAGATCTAGACCTCTCTGCATAAAAGGGCTTTTTTTGTCCTTGCAAGGCAGGTGACACTTTTCATTCCAAACATCTAAAGGAGTTTTCCAGGGCGATACTTGCATGATTGCGGGAGCGTCACTTGCGGCAATCTTGGTTTTGCGTAGGGCATGCCATTGCGGCGTGCCCTGTATAAATTGTGGATTCATCGTATTGATATTGGCCATGTTTTTATCACTCCGTATTTCACTATTTCATCTCTATTTTTGAAGTCCATTATTATTCTATTCAATGGATGCTTAGGATTATGTAAAAACCCATGATCCATAGATGTAGTGATATCAATAATCGAAGTGTTTTTAAGATCACTACGCCAAGAGTTTTTGATCCTGATGAAACGCAATTTCCTAGTCTTTCGATTCATCTAAGCCTCCACGGCTATTTCTTCGATTAATGTCACCGATTGCTGATACTCTACGCTATTCTTCGTCAGCTTGCCTTTCACAGATTCGTACATCTTAAGAGGCAGGTTTTGCAAAGAGTTCATTTGCTTTGAGACAAGCCAATCATTAATTGCCTGTTGACAATCAGGAGAGCATTTTTCTAATAGAGCTGCAAGCTCATCATATTGCTCGGAAGAAATAAGCTTTTCCTCTTCTACTTTAGCATCGGACATTTGAAGCTCTTCAGGCTTTGTTTCAAACCGTGGAGCTTCATCTTTGCCTCTTGCTATCTCCCTAAGCTCGTCATGAGTATAGCCAGCTCCTTTGATCACATCGGGGAAAAGCTGCCTTGCAAGCATCGACATAGCCCGATTGTAAAGCATCACCCCAGGGTATTTGTCGTACATCATCTTGGCAATTCCAGCTCTTTTCGCATCTTCCATGCTAAAAACAATTGTCCAGGTATCGCCATTATCCGCTCTTTTCCCATGAAGGATCACTTGTGAATTGTTGGATTTAGCATCTTTGGTAATACTATGGCCCGCTTGTCTAATCAGGCATGCCATCATCTCAGATGACATCCCTACCTTGCCTTGAACGAAATAAAGTCCACCATTTAAAGCTTCAAGGGGGTTAATGCCCAAGCTTTTGGCTTTGGACACAATTGCAAAGATCCCTTCTTGTCCCATCTTTTGATAATGAGCAGTTTTCATGAGCATCCCGCACATTTTCTCGGTTTGCTCGATCTCTTTTAAAGCAGAGCCGAAGTGATCTTCCGGCTGTATAAGGGTTAATTGTTTGCTTGTCATACTTAAACTCTCCTAACTGTAACTTTTTTTTCTGAAATATCTTCATCGCATAGCCATTCAAGATTGGATATAGCTCCGTTAATCGTGTCATGATCCACATCTTGATCACCGTAGATCTGATCTTTTAGCATCGTTAAGTGCCGTCTCATGGCTTTTTTTAGATCCTCCAATCTTTGCTCTAAGCTTTTTCTTTGATGATAAGCTGCGTTCGTGCTAATGATTGAGAGATCTTCAACATCCACATCGAAATCGGCCTCTATATTATGCGCGGTCATAAGCTTTTGCATGGCATAACACATTTTGAGCTCATCAAACTTTGAGGTAAAAAGATTACTCGCTAATGTCTCGACCGCTTCTTTCTGAGAGCGGATGGGATTCATGTCCTCATCTCTGCATATCCTCTGATAATCTACATCGATTGGGTCACATTTCCAGCTATCATAACTTCTGTATGCCATATTGGCCTCCTTGGTTGGTTACATTTAAACATAACAAATGTCACGTTTTTTAGTCAACCGTAAATTTATGGTCTTGCAAAGAAATTTCGGATTAAGGCAAAATGCGCCTGTAATTTCCCTCACAACTAAGGTCTTATATGCACATTAAAGAATTTCTTTACAAGAATGACGGATTGGAAGTTAGCGACATAGCCGAAGCGGCCGGCCTTCCTAGAGTGACAATATCCATGATTTTACATGGCCACAGAAACCCAAGAAAGAAAACAATGGAAAAGATCACCAAATGTACGCAAGGTCTAGTTACCGAGATGGATCAAAAAAAATTCTTCCACGAAATGCAGAAAAATAGGATTGTGAATCGTGACAAAAAGAAAAGTCCTTTAGTCTCAATAATATAAACCCATGCTTGAAATTGGAATAGTCGCTAGAAAAGTAAAAAGCCCCGATTACTCGGGGCCCCTTACTGCCTGCAACCAACCAAGGCTACAAGCTTATACAATAGGATTAGAACGCAACACAGGGTCAACTATGATATTCAATGAGTCGCCAAACTCATCAAACCAAATACTATCTCTTGAATATCATTCTCCTGTTTTCGCTGGTTTTATTGCAACAAAAAACAAGGAGAAAAAAAATGTCTTTACAAGAAGTTCCTCGGCCATCAGGTGAAAATTATTCCGTTGATGTGGTCATGGCCACCAAATATGGGATAGAAGAAGCGTTCCTAATCCGGCATCTTCAATTCTGGATACGCTTCAATAAGAATAAACAAGCCAATCTCATTGAAGGTCGAACCTGGACATATCAAACTCTAAAGGAAATAGCTGATCATTTTCCTTTTCTTAATGAGAGAAAGATTAAATACGCAATGGAAAATCTTGAAAAAATGGAAGTCATTTTAAAAGGAAATTTTAATAAATCGGCAATGGATAAAACTTGTTGGTATGCTTTTGTTAACGAAGAGATTTATGTACCTTCACTCTCAGAAGATTCAAAAAAGTCTTACGAAAGACAAAATTGTCTGTCGACGGACAAAATTGTCTCATCGATGGACAAAATTGTCCCACCTATACCAGATACTAAACCAGATTCTAAACCTTCAAATAACCCTCCCTCCTTAAATAGTTCCATTTTGGAAGATCCCCAACCTGATAAAAAAGGGGAGGGAGGGAAGGGAATAGAGAATGACGAATGGGTTTTTCTCCAATCGGTCGCTATAGATGCCAAAGACAAAGAACGTATTAAACGTGACTATGCACCCGAATTTTCCAAGAAAGTAATTGAATACGTGACTACTCCAGGTTTTTTTATCAATAAAACCCTCGATCGTGCTATATTTCACTTCCTGAGAAATCCTGATCAAATGAAGCAGGAACAAGAAAAGGCCAAGGAAGAAAGTAACATGTCAAATGAAGATCTTGAAATAGCCTTAAGAAAAAGAGGCGAGCAATATTGCAAAGAATGCCCTGTGACAGACAGTACTCCTACATGTACTTTTCATTACATAGAATTTCGCCACTCGGGCAAAAAGATCAATTTCAATGACGCTAATTTCAAAAGACTTTGCCAAGAACAAATTAAATCCTATCAGGATTATTGCAAGGAATATACCAGGAAATGCCAAAAGCAAATGGGAAAGCCATAGAAATGACCCATAGCGAAATAAAATCGCACAAACGTGAAAAGAGCCAGCCAAAGACTTCGCGCGATCCTGGGGCAAATGAAGGGCCTTGGTTTGGAATCTCTCAGGTTATCGTTTCTGATAGAGCGCCCACAATATTTGATGACTTTGAGTCGCAATACTGGATACATATAGGCTTACAACCTTGGCGAGTTTATACAAATTCGGGTAAAGGCAAATGGCAAGAAAGATAAGGGAAATTCCGGTTAGGGACTTTTATTTTCCAATATAAGAAGTAAAATCATATGAACAATTATGAAATTCTCATGTGCGTAGGTGTCCTGCTTCTACTTGCTTTCAGCTTTTACAACGTGGTCAATGATGCTAAAGATGACCATTCCGGAAATTCCGGATAGTTCAAATAGATGGAGTGAATATGTGTAATGAATGCAATTTGGCTTCAGATGATGATAAAGGCACTGAGACTAAGCGATCTTTTCGAATAAAAATAAACACATTAGAGGAATCGCCAGAAAAAATAATCATTTCCCCGGAAGACTCAATACTTTTTATTGAAGCTTTAAGAAATTCTCCTCAATTTAAACAGGAAATTATGGATAATTCAAGCATTGAAATAGCGTGAACGCTTATTTTAGGAAAGGCTGCAAGTTAAAATAGTTTGACTTTCCGCGAACCGTTTCCTATCGTTGCGCGGGAATTCAATTGACATCCTCCTCTCCCTTAAGGAAGAGGATTCCTACGGCGTTCTGCAGGTTTTGCAGGATCGCTTCGGTAGGTACTTTCGACCCGTCTGAAGTTATTCAGACCTTTCGCCAGGCACTCATGTCGAGAGTATTGCCTGTGGGAACTTGCTTTACGAAATCGCGATATCCTCGCGCATCGACACAACTATAGTATAGAAAATGGAGGAATTATGGACTACAGAAAAAGGCACGCAAACCCCGCCCTGAAGGACGGAGTTTGCGCGTGTCCATTGGATTACAGATGATTGAGTTTAAAATCATGGGAACCCCTTTCCCCAAACTAAGGGCACGCTTTTCCTCTAAAACCAAATGTTTTTACAACCTCCAGCAAGATACCGAAGAAAACATCCGCTGGTTTCTTAAATCTCAAATTCAGGAAAAATACAAGAGCGTTTACTTTCCACTCAAGGGCCCTATTGCCTGCGATATAGACTTCTTCATCAAACCGCCTGCTTCCTGGACTAAGAAAGATAACAACCTACTTTCTTGGGGCATCTATAATCACACCTCAAAGCCTGATCTTGATAATTTCGCTAAATTTTACATTGACTGCATGAATGAAATTGTTTATGAAGACGATAGGCAGCTATATAGCATTTACGTAAAAAAGTATTACAGCTATGAGCCAAGAACTGAAATTCGTATTATGTCTAACCGAAAATCTATACAAGAAAAAGTGAAGGAAATTCTCAGTTTTCTTTCTCCAGAGGAGTTTACCGAGCTAGTTGACGATATGCAAAAGGTCGCAAGTTGTCTTGATATAGAAGTTCTTGCCAAAGAAGGGGAGCTCAAAGATAAGATGCAACTTGAAGCCGCTTACGTTTTAAGCATATTCGCTGATAGGTATGGAGCCACCTTGAACAAAATCACTAAACAACACCCAGGCATTTGGAAATGCATATCAAACTATGAAAAAACAATTTTGGAAAAGCAACCCTCTTGAAGAGATGGGTATAAGCAGCGTGTTTTTTATAGCGGGATCGCTTTTTTTTATCATGTTTGTGATTGTGCTTATATGCGCGGTGATAAAGTTATGTTAACAAAGGAATATTTATGCCTCTAAGACATGGTAAAAGCAAATCTGACATAAAATCGAACATTAAGACTGAAATGAACGCAGGCAAACCGCAAAAACAAGCCGTGGCTATTGCCTTGAGCACTGCGAGACGCTCAGGCGCACACATTGCTAAGCCAAAGAAAAAGAAATGAACGAAAACGACATACAATTTTGCAGATGGCTCCTTTCCATGGGCAAAATCCACCGCGAAATTCTAGCCGTCGAAACCCTTCTTTATCTAATCACCTCAGAAGAAGAATTTAAATATTTGCCTGTAACTACTGCAAAACACCTCAAAACCATTAAAGAGCTAATAGAAACCATGTTAAAACGTATTGAACTGTAAGGAATTTATGGACAAAAGCTATAAAAAACTCATCAAAAAAGAAAAATCCCTAGAAAAAGATACCAAAAAGGTACTTGCTAAGGATGAGAAAAGGGATGCTCTAGTAGAAAAAGGGAAGAAAATGAAAAAGAAGGGATGCTGATGATACCCCTACTTTGGTGCATCTTTGGAATTCTCGGCCTCTCTGCTTGTATGTTCCCGATGTCAGAACTTAAACTTTTTGAAGATGTCGTAGATGATGTAGTCGATGACATTGAAAAAGCTGAGACTCCACCAACCAATCATTGACAAAATCTAAATTTAGATTTAACAATGAATTCGTGGGCAGCTGGTTAAGAGATGAAGACTCTCTTTTGGTTGTCAGCGCGCCCACTCTTGTTCATTTCATTCATAAGCACCCCGCGTGGCTCGCAAGGGCCACGTTTTCGTTTTTAGTTATATCTAAAATCAAGTATATTCGAGTATATGCCTAACACCTGCATATTAAAATGTAATGTTAAAGATAGAGATTATTTAAATGATCTTCCGGGATTTGAACATGCTTATGAATACCACGATGCAATAGATCCATCGGAATGGGGAAGAATAAAAACAGATAAAATTATATTCAGAATATTTTTAGTGGGCGATCCTATCTTAATGAATGAATGGATAAAGGTAGAAGATAGATTGCCAAAGCATAACCAAATGATTCGAATTAAATCCGATAATCTTTGGCTTGGAGAAGGCATTTTTCAAGACGGGAAATTCGTATATTCATGGGTGAAAGGCGCCTGCTTTGGAGAAGCAACGCACTGGGCTCCCTTAGAAATTCCTAAAAAAAGCGAGTGGATCAAAGTTGAAGATAGGCTTCCAAAAGATGATTGCGATGTTTTAGTCTATCATGCTAAGGATGATCATATAACAGTGGGATGTTTCGATAAAGATAATAGGAGTTATTATATCGAGTCAGATGGAAGTAAATTTTATATCGATGATGGATGGGAAACAGAAATACCTTGGGCACAGAAAGGAAGGGTAACACATTGGAGGCCCTTACCGGAGAAACCGAATGAGTGAAAAAATAACTGACCTTGAAATTGAAAAATATATCGATGATTTTCACTTTGAATCATTTTTACGTGAGTATGAAGAGAAAATGCTAAAGGCTTTGAAGCTACGCTATGAAAAATATCCCACGGAAAAAAATAATCAGGAATGGCTAGAGCTTTCCAATTATGTATGTAAAAGGGCAAAAACCAAATGAAAGAAAAATCTTTAAATCTTAATAATCTTTCCACAACCCCCATAATGCACTTAGAAAGGGAAACCAAATCCTTTATTGGAGAATTCTAATGAGTGAAAGATTAGATGCTAGCTTCATTAAAAGATGCGAAGAAATGATGAAGTCCGAAATAGAAGAAAACATTAGAGAAACCCAGAAGAAAAGAAGAGAGTATTTCTATGAATGGGTTAAGGAAAATCGTGAGGCCTTTAAAGAATCTCAAAGGAAATATAATGAATCGGAGAAAGGTAAAATAGCAAATGCTAGAAAGTCGGAGAATAGAAAGAGGGTTTTTAAAAGGGCGCGCAAATATTTAAGAGAACAAGAAAAGCTGCGTATAAAAGAATTCTATGCAAATCGTCCTGAAGGATATCATGTTGATCATATTATACCGATTTCCAAGGGGGGGAAGCATAGACTTTCAAATTTGCAGTATCTAACGCCAGAAGACAATGCAAAAAAAGCAAATAAATTAGTTTACATATGTTCATAACTTGGATAAAAAGCGTACGCACTTTCCACAATGCCTACAATATGATGTAGAATGGAAAAAATTTACGAAAGCTTTCATAACATATATTATCAGACTATAACCCAAATTACGCACCAATAAACCTATTTTATGTCAAGCCTAGAATGAGATTACAACCACCTAAGAATATAAAAAAATACATAGGGAAGCCTGCCACTATAAAAAATATTAAGGCATATATAGGAAATCATAGAGTGACACATTCAGGAAAAGAGATGACCCTGGACAAGTATATAGAATTTCTAAAAGAAGATGGAGAGCATTCATTCATTCGGGAAGATATTCCAATCGTATTAGGTCTTTTTCCACTCGAACTTGAGGAGATAGCTAGAATATATTTAGAAGAAAAGCTTCAGGATTAAGAATGTCAAATCAAAATCGACAGAAAGAATGAACGAAGTCCCTAAAAGAACAGCATTTCAACATCTTCCAGGAAAGGAAAATCCTCAATTTTTGCAAGATTGTTTGGAAAGAAAATCAATTGATATAACTTGTATATCTGATTTGCATGGCTTTTATCCCAACGATTTACCGGAAGGCGATCTTCTTATCGTAGCAGGGGATTTGACGGCTAGAGATACTGACAAAGAATACGCAGAATTTCAGAAATGGTTTAAATCACAAAAATACACCAAAAAAATTTTTATTTCTGGCAATCATGATAATCAATTAGAAAAGATTACTTTTCCACTTTGGATTGATGGTTATAGTGACTATCTTTGCGACTCAGGAACAGAATTCGAAGGACTTAAAATCTGGGGCTCTCCATGGACCAAAACTTTCAAGGGCATGAATCCCCATTGCAAAGCTTTTACTTGCGACACAGAAGAAGAACTCGCAGAGAAATGGGCATTGATTCCAGACGATACCGATATCTTGGTTACACATAGTCCGCCTATTGCAGTTTTAGATAGAACAATTGAAAACAAATATGCAGGATCAGTCTCTCTATCAGCACAATTGGGATTTTTAACCAATATTAAGCTTCATATTTTTGGCCACATTCATGAGAGTTATGGGAAAATAGATTCTCCAGCTTACTTACCCAATTATTTCGATGTTTGTAAACATTATTCAATAAATGCCAGTCACGTGAATGAACGCTACCAACCCGTCAATAAACCCATAAGGATCATTTTATGAGTGAAGATAATGAACCACAATTTGCGTTTGAAAAAAAATTAGGCGTTCACGATATGGCATATGGAAATATTAAACTTATAGCAGAATCTTTACAAAAATTAATGTTATGTATGAAAGAAACAAATAAAATTCATAACGTCGATTGTGAATTTTTTCGATTAGACTTTAGACAACCTTATTTTGATGAAAGAATGCAATTTCCGATAGGATCTTTGATTTTGGATATGAAATGGGGTTCTAAAAAAGAACTACAAGAAAAATCAAAAAAGGAAGAGTAAAAATGAGACAATGCGAACTTGAAAAAATAGAAGATCATCCATTTCCAAATGCTGAACTAAATCTCATAATGAAACTAAATAATGAAGGACTGATTCCAGTAGAAGACATAGCATTAATATCGGGTTTGATTCATAAATATATAAAGATTAGAACACAAGTTTTTCATGAAATTGCAAAAACAACTTCACATCAAAAAAGTTAACGACTCTTGGATTAAGCGCGATAAACGCAAACGCCAAAACAGAAAACAAAATGCCTGGAAAATGTGGCCCATTTTGCCAGCGAGCAAGTTTTAACATGACACACTTTTATCCTCCAAAGGCCATTCTAGTTTTAGAACTTTTCTACGCAGTCGATATCACTCTAATTAAAAGTCAACCTTCTCCAGAAAGGAACGACCCACGTTGGCAAAAACTCCATGACTTGAATCAAAATGGCGTATTTTGGGGACTATATCCCATGGGAACCTTACGTCTTTATTTGCTAAAGAGGACTTCAGTAAGACCGCCTACATGGATAGATATTGACAGCAAAAGCATTGCGGCTTGTCCGGATGAAGTCATAAAGATTTCAAATACTCAGCCAAAACATCCGCAATAAGCTCTTGCAAACTCCTGTTTTCTTCAAGAGCACGCTTCTTAACCGAGAGATGTAATTCCCTCGGCAGCCGAACGCATATTAATCGTAGGTCTTTCTTTGGGTCATCCTTCATTGTTTTGCTCTTCTTTTATCTTCTCTCAGTATTTCTTATTCTCACGAGCTATTTTCAGTAGAATTTCTATCGAAGATAGTCCTTCAAATTCTTTTGCCACTATGATATCTACCATGTCATTAACTACTGTGTTTTTTACCCATTCCATCTTACACCTCCACCCATTCACCATTTTTCTTTTCGACATGTACTAATGTTGCAAATTGCTCCTCTACCGTATTTTCTTCCGTGTCCCACTCATCAGCTTCTAAAGCCCAATACTGTGCAAGGTCTACAGTGCCTGTATGTGGATTCATAAGCATGTCATCATTTTTGTATCCGAAATGTTTTGCTGTGTATTTCATAGTGTTTATCCTTACTTTGGTTGGTTTTGTGTTATTTACGGTCCGTTAATGATTTAAATGCATGGTATCTCTCCTCTTCTCCTTCAAACTCATCTTCTAAAAAATCATATGCTTGGTATATGTCTGCGCTATGATCTATGTCATCTGTAGCAGCTATCACGTCTAAAAGATATTTGTACGCTTCAGAAACCAATGTTATTTCATAGTACCCGTCATCTTGGGCAGAATTTTCCTTTGGCTCGTATCCCGATATCAGACTTACTAGTTTTTGTGTGTTATTCATAATACTCCTATTTTTCTTACGTTTTGTGTTTCATATGAACCGCTACAAGCTGCTGAGTTTGGTGGCTCAGTCACCAGCGAGCTTGCTCATATGTATAACAATATAGCATGATAGCAATTTACACACAAGCTTTTTTTCTAGACTTTTTATTCAAAAAAAGTTTGTGTGTTTTCTTGTTGTCAATATATCTTGTAAACAAAAAATTAAAATAATTCTTTTATGATATAGATAATAATGCGGTCACTTAACCCGCTAAGGTCAATATGTGTAAAGATGATATGTATTATACTCCTTGTTGCCAACAAGGTCCTCAAGGCGTGCCCGGTCTTCAAGGCCCTCAAGGAATTCAAGGCGTTCCTGGCCCTCAAGGTGTTTCTGGCCTTCCAGGAATGCAAGGCTCACAAGGAATGCAAGGCCCTCAAGGTCCCGCTGGAAAAGATTGCGATTGTACAAACTCTTCTCTTCCTTACGGAAATGTCTATGCAACTGTCGCACAAGTAATTCAAGCTTATAATGTGCCTGCTGTTGCCGATACCGTCCTTTTCAGCTCTCAAAATGCGATCTCTTCTCCTCTGGATTTTGATTTATCTCAAATGAATGTCACAGGAGACGTTAAATTTCTGAAACATGGTATTTATCATATGGCTTGGCAACTTCAAGCTCGTATTACTCCTCCTATTCCTTCGCCTGTTCCTTCTTGGTCTTTCGGCTTCTGGCTTGATGGCGTTTTAGTCCCAGGCTCTATCTATAGTGGGTTTACTCAAGCCCCTGGTGATGATGCTTGTCATTCAACTGGTGATGTCATCATTGAAGTGAAAGCAAACCAACTCTTAAGACTCAGAAACACTTCTGTATCTTCAGTCAATCTTAATCCTAACGTGACCGGCTCAGTATTCCCCATTACTATCGCCAGCATCAATATCGAATGCCTTAAATCTCTTCCATAATCTTAACAACGCCTCGTATGTGGGGCGTTTTTTCTTTCTTCTTATTCAAATAATTGTTATCAATAAGTCATGAGTGAAAAACCCTTTGGACGTCCTAGAGAGCATAATAGAGAGCAAATCGCTAAAGATCTTATAGAATGGGCCAAACAGCCAGATAGTATTAATTTTAACAAATTTTGCGCACTTTATCATACTCCATTTCCGGCTACTAAACTACTTGAGTGGTCAAAAGAAGATGAAAACTTTCGTGTGGCGTATGATACTGCAAAAGCATTTTTAGGTTTTAGACGTGAAGAAAAATTGAGCAATGAAGAACTACATGTTAAAGCTTACGATCTAAATGCAACTGTCTATGATCTAATTGCGAAAGCCGAAAAACAGGACAACGCGAAGTTTGAGGCAGCTATCAGGGCCGCACAGGAGATAAAGACTGTATCAGAGGAAGACAAGATACGTCACGAGGCGCTAATGTCCTTACTCTTATCTATGCAATCGTCGGCACGAAAAAGCGCCGACATCAAGACTAAAGCCGAATAAAGATCATAATGTGTTATATAGCTCGTCATTGCCACCACGGGCAAAGCTTCGATGTTCTTAATCATCTCATTCAGCATGTCCAGAAGTTCTGATTTAGTGAATTTCTTTTGCTCTTCCATAGTATTTCCTTTAACTTGAGAGTATGCAAGAACCATTTAGTCCCAAGCAAGTAGAATTCATCATAAACTCTACTAGACCTTGGAATCTTGCCCATGGCAGCGTATCAACAGGCAAAACAGTTTGCACAGCATTTCGCTTTATGCAGGCTGTAGATCAATGTCCCGACTCCGACATAGCAATGATTGGGAAGACCTCCACAACGCTTTACAACAACGTAATCAGCCTGATATTTGAGTCGCCCCAGCTTGCCACATTCCGGCCTTTCTGTACATGGATGCCAAGCACAAGGCACCTCAAGTACAAAGATAAGACGATAACGACTTATGGAGCCAAAGACGAAGGCTCTACACAACTCATACAAGGGCGAACGCTTTCTCTTGCATATTGTGACGAGATGACGTTATTTCCGCTGTCATTCATACATATGTTAGATTCAAGACTTAGAAAGGAGCACTCAATGTGCTTCGGAGCTATGAACCCATCATATCCCGGTCATATTATCAAGCAATGGATAGACAAAGGAGAATCCGGAGACCCGAACTACTATGGGTTGCACTTCACCCTTCCAGATAACCCCTATCTCACCGAATCATACAAAAATCGTATCAAAAATTCACTCTCTGGGCTATTCTACAAGCGTAATTATCTAGGGCTATGGTGTCTAGCCGAAGGTGCAATTTTTGATTTCTTTGACCGTAATATACACATTGTTGACCGGCCTCCTGCTGCTGCTGAGTATTATATCGCTGGGATTGATTACGGGACCAGCAACGCTTTTGCTTGCGTTCTTATTGGGGTTAGTTCTGGAAGGTATACGCAGTCTGGTAAAAGGCTTTGGGTCGAAAAAGAATACTACTGGGACTCAAAACGAGAAGGACGACAGAAAGTAAACTCCGAATATGCTCGAGATGTAGCCGAATTCCTAGAACCCTACGGTGTAAAGCAGCTTTACATTGATCCAAGTGCAGCGGCTTTCAAAGCAGAGCTTAGACGCTTTGGCATGCATACTGTTGACGCTAACAATGACGTAGAAGATGGCATACAGATGATGACTTCAGAGATGCAAAAGGGCAATCTCTACGTAATGAAATGCTGCCCAAATCTCATTCGTGAGATAGAAAGCTACGTTTGGGACACAAAAGCTGCTGAGAAAGGCTGGGATGAGCCATTGAAGAAGAATGACCATGCCGTGGATGCGCTACGCTATTGTATCGCAAGCCACAAAGTGCCCGAATATCAGCCATACAAAGAGAGCCACAACCCCGATCTGTATAGAAACGATCGATTTAATCCAATGAGCAGGAGATTTTGATGGAATGGATTAATATCGAAGATCGATTACCAGATATATTGAAGAATGATGTGGGAATTCCTGTTTTAGTTTTTACTAAATGGGGAAGTATGCATGTAGCCGTTAATGGTCAGGATAAATTTACTTGGTACGATGCAGACGATGTAACTCACTGGATGCCACTACCAAAACCACCAAGGAAAAATGATGCCCCGAAAAAAGAAAGATAACTCCGAAATGCTGCCCGTAATAACTCATAAACCAAGAGAACAACACTTTGAAGAGATCACAACCTTTATACCTGTAAGGCAGATTGGCACGCCTCCACCAAAGTTTACGCTATCTAAAGGCGAATACAACCGCGATTATGTTATCGCTCTTCTTAAGTCACTGCTAAATCAAATTCACGCTATGCGCTTCTCTCCTCAACATCTGCAACTCACGCTACAACATAGCATACAGAAGCTCCTTGCAGATATCGAGATGGAAAGCTATAGGGAATCAGGAATTAAACATGAACCGGAGTGTAAGTCTCGGTATTGATATAATTAAAATTTTAATATACATTGGCCTCAAATCAACATTTCCCTCGAAATGGAGGCTCTTTGTCGTTTTATTACCCACCTTGGAACAATGCGTTAGAACCTAACCAGGGAAATATTCGCCAGTGGTTAGATAATTTATACTCTAAATTTCAGCCAATCGAACAAAGTCGTTGGAACCAAAGCAACATTGATACACTTTTCTATGCAGGTTCACAAACGTTCGTCAATCGCTATTTCAATTTCTCTCCAACTACTTCTTATCAACAATATTACTTTAATCTCATACAACAGCCCGTAAACATGATTACAGGCTACGAAAGACAGCACCGTAAAAACTTCTCCTACGTCCCATGTGAAGGCGCAGACCCAGGCACTACAGATCAATACACGAAGTTGATAACGCATGTTGCTAATCGTGGATGTATACACGAGCAGAAGAGCAAAGCCAAAGAGTTAGCAGCTGTGGCTGGAATGTGCCTTATGCAGCCCTATCTTGATTACACCGGAGATGACGCAGCACAAGGGGAATTAAAAGTAAAAATATGGGAATATAATGCATTTCTCGTCGATCCCTACTTCCGCAGTCCAGACATGTCTGATGCACAATTTGTCTGGTGTCAAGAGTATATTAGCAAGAAAGAGGCAGAATCTCGTTTTCCCGACAAACTGGAATCAATTGCGCCTATGGCAGGTACTCCGCAAAGATACGGAAGCTTCTATTTCCTCCCAGAAAATTACAATATGGCAAGAAATGACCTCATGGTGCTTTCGTATGTCTGGTATCGCTGGAAACGGAAAAAACGGCGTTTATATAGTCGTACTCGTAATCAATTTTTTGATTTTGCCGGTGATGAAGGCAATTTGGAAGCAATCTTATACAACATCCCCGACATGGAAGAGGTAACCGTTGAAACACCCACTTGGAAACTTGCCGTTGTCCTTAACGATCAGCTCATGTTTCAGGGGGATAATCCACTCGGCTTTGATAACTGTCCTTTTATACCCTATTTCTGGAACTATGAGCCCCACATCAACTATTATGATTTGCGTGTGCGGAGTCTTGTGCGCACTATGCGGGATCCTCAGTTTCTTTATAATTACAAGATTATTGTTAATAATGACATTGCAGCAGCGACAATCAATGCGGGATGGAAGCGAAAAGTCGGAGCGGTAGCCAACGAAGACAATCTAAAGAAATCTGGCCAGGGCTGGGATGTACTCATCAATGATGGCTATGAGATGACAGACGTTGAGAAGATCATTCCAAGTGCTGTGCCCGAGTCCGATTTAGCTCTTGCTCAACAAATGGGAGATCTTATATGGGCAACTTCTGGTGTTAATATAGAGAATTGGGCAGGTCAACAAGATAAGCAGATCAGTAGTCTCACAATGCTTCTGAAACAGGCTGCTAATCTCATGGTATTGCAGAAATATTATGATCAGTGGGACTTCTCGGACAAACTTTTAGGAGATAGATTATTGCAAGTGGCGCTTAACAATTGGAATGCTGAGAAAGTTAAGCTTTATATAGGCGAAGAGCCTTCTCCGTATTTCTATAGCAAGATTTTCAGCAAGTTTCAGACCATAGTTGAAGAGAGTGACCTAACCCCAACTCAGCAGAACTTGCAAGCGCAACAGATGATGGACATGAATCAAGCTTTTGGCCGTGAAGTTTTCCCTCCATCGATGATCATTCCTAAGCTTAATGTCACTGGCAAAGGGGAGATTATTCCGTATTTACAACAGCAAGAGCAACAAATGCAGGCTGCTCAGTCTGAGGAAATGAACCTTAAGCATACAGTCGAGGAGATGAAGCTTAAAGAGCTCATGGCTAAGATCCATAATCAGCTTTCTCAAGCACGCGAGCGTGATTCTAGAAGTGCATCCAATGTAGGGTTATTTGAAGAGCGGGTTAGCGAAATATCTAAGAATCATGCATTGGCCACAAAAGAAAAAATGGAAGCATTAACAAAACTTTTAGAGGCAATACAGAAGTTTGGCGAAGTGGAGACCTTCTTACAGGCTAATAATCTTCAATCCATCAAGTATGACGAGGAGGAGATCGAAAAAGAATCTCGTGCTAGTATAGAGAAAAACGAAGCATCAAAAAGATTTATTGAACAAATAATGGGAAGTCAACAACAATCGGGCCAAATGGCTCAAATGAGGTAATATATGAAGCAACATGATGATAGCTCTAAAGGGAGCTTTAAGTCTGGTGGGCAAAGGATAGATAATCATTCCTTCTGGGCAGGTGGCAAAGGGAGTGCGTCCGTATTTCCTGATGGTCCGCATAAAGTGAAAATGGAAAGTTCAGCAGAAGGTGCTGGATCTGTTCCAAAATATATTGATACCACTGAAGATATCAGGAAAAGCCAAGTTGATGCAGGTAAGAAAATCAAGGGGCATCAAGGCAAGCTTCCTGAGTACAGGAATTAATTGATCTGCCAGGTGTAGAAACAATTTGTGGTGCGTATAAAAAGCGTTATCCTCTTTCAATTTTTAATGATAGGTTTCGGGGTGACTAGTCGTGTTTGGAACCCCTGTTAAATCGAGGTTTTATGAAAAGTACAAAGACCGTTGAGAGCTATAAAAATACCGCTGCTCAAAAAAATAGGACTACTGAGAAATCTGGCAAGTCCAAGTTTGCAGATCCTATCGCAATTAAAGAGCAGAATCCTAAAGATAAGCCCGTTGACGGGGTAGGGATTCAGTGGGATTATAGATGCCCTCAGTATGATCAAAGATCTAGCAATTTTGTAAACGCTGGAACTCATTATGGTGTTGGACATAGACAACCTGTTGGGCATCCTGGAAATCCTAAACGTGTGGTTGATGTGCTTCCGCAAACTAGGCATAATACTTTGCAAGACGATGATTTAGGGTAAGAATGGCTCAAGCTCAACAAGCTGGACAACCGAATAGACAGCAGCCTAAGGGATATAAAAGAGAGCGCTTTGCTCATACCGCTAATACCAAATACGGCATGGGAGATAACTACGGCACTGGTATTAAAGCCAAATTAGGCCGTATGCGTGACGATTCTATGGGGATGATGGCGGTGACTCCGAAGAAGCTGAAGAAGCCCCCTCGTTCTCTTGCTTAACTTTCCATCCTAGATCAAGACAGCATCCATAACTATATAATCCTTTCCCAGTCCATTTTTCTAGAGTCGCCCAAGCTTGTTTAGGCGATTTTATCCACCCGTTTTTAATCATTTCATCGATTACATCTCTGGGAAATCTATGAAATGGAGTATTCCATTTATGGTCATTTACATAGGAAATTTCATTCCACAGATGAGTTTCTAGTTCTTTCTTCATAAAATAGAATCGTTAATTTCCATCAAGTTTCCCTGTCTTTTTGCCTAACTTCAAAATCGAATTGTTCTTCTAGCAACATTATAGCCTCTAATTTCTTGATTTGCATCTCATAAAACTTCTCTTTGTCCACATACTCACTATTCACCTCTGCAATGGCGGCTTCGATCTTCTTTTTCTTCTCTTCCTGTAAATAGGATTGAAATAGATATAAAGATTGTAGGTATTGCTTTCTTGGTCTGAAGTCCGGAAGGTCAATAGGTTCTACCCAATCTGTTCTTTCAAAGGCTTCGTTGAATTCGTTTAGAGATTGGTTAACTTTAAACTCTCTTTGAGCTTCATTTGAAATTAGTCGCTGGTCGTTACGTGGATTGAATGGGGTGCATGGCCCCTCTGGTGGTTTCTTCATCAATTTCTGTTGCTACTTTTGTATAGATGTTTCTAACTGCCTCATCGCTTAAATCATCAGGGCAAGGAGCAGCCAAGCGGCTCACATTATGCCTAAACTCGTGAATACTCCATATCACAAATTCATGTTCGGTGACGTTTCCCTTTTCATATTGTGACCACATTTCATGAGGTGGAAGTAACCAGCATATTTCCATTTGATCGGTTTTAGAAATAGCTCTAAAGCAATACGAGTTAGTCTGTGGTCTAGGTCTCGTAAGTCTCGGTTGCCATACCATACGCTTTGAAACGCCATCGTCGGCAGTTCTAGGATGCGCAAATAAGTAAACATAAGGAGAATATTGCTGCAGTCCCAATGATAAACGGTTTTTCTTTAAGCAGTCTTCAGCTCCTTGGGCAATATTTATTGCTTGATCTTGCTTAAAATGTAATAGACGGTCGTGGGTTTCTAATCGGTTAATCTTCATTTGGTTGCTATCAAATTAAAATTTTAGTTTAATGCAATTATATCCAACCGCACTCCTGCGTCAAGGGGAAAGGATTATATGACTGTACAACCTAACATGAGCCCCACAACAGTAAACGTAACGGGCCCAACAGAAACTAAACCAACAGATAAAGAGCTTAATTTTCGCATGCTTGAGCAAAAATATGAAAAACAATTAGCTCAAGAAAGGGCAGAGAAAGCTCAAGAGAGAGCCGAAAGAGAACGCCTAGCCAAAGAATTAGAGTCAAAGACTCGGATGCCATACAAAGATGACGACGACGACGATGCCGAGCCTTATGTTGACCATAAGAAACTAAAAAGAGAACAAGCCAAGTTCGGACAACAACTCAAGCAAGAAACTCAAAGCGAAATACAAATGGCTGTGCAAACAGCCTTAAAGAATGAACGTCAACAAAATTGGATCAAATCCAACCCTGATTTCTACGAAGTCATGAAGCACGCCGAGAAGTTCGCACAAACTGACCCAGAATTAGCCGAAACTATTCTTGAGATGCCAGAAGGATTCGAGCGTCAAAAACTTGTATACAAGAATATAAAAGCTCTAGGATTGCACAAACCAGAGGTCAAGCAACCATCAATCCAAGATAAAATAGACGCTAATAAGAGAAGTCCCTACTACCAGCCGTCTGGTGTCGCTTCAGCCCCTTATGAAGGAAATAAAGGGGATTACAGCCCATCTGGCCAAAAGAATGCCTATGAGAAAATGCAGCAGCTTAAAAAGCAGCTTAGAATATGAAAACCGAAATGGCAATGTTGCCCAATGGCAATTATGAATCAATCGTTAGCCCAATTCAGCATGAGTGCATATCGAAAGATATCGTAGGCCGATGTGTAGAATATGCATGGGATAAGCATAAACTATATCTTGAACTCGAATCTGGAGATCCATATGAAGATGGATGGAGTTTGAAAATGCAAGTAAATTATTGCCCCTTTTGTGGATACAAAGTTAGCCTGTCTCATTCCTAGGATGAGAACGCTATGGGTTCCGTACCTGTGGCTTTTTATTTTAAATCCTTCCATATATGATTTCCCAATATTCTAGAAATATAATTAAGAGAAACTTCGTACATTTTTGCTAAATCTTCTTTTAGATAAAGTCCAGATTGATATAACTCTCTTAATGCTATAATTTCATGATTTTTGAACCTAGCATTCCCTTTTCTTTCATACCTAGGATTATTATCTTTCAATAAACATCCACAAGACTTTTTTTTACATTCGTGACCATTGTTAAATTTCACGATATTTCCGCATTTGCATTTGCAAACTAATTGAAGATGTCTAAATCCTGGCTCTACATCTATTACCTTTAATTTACCAAACTTCATTCCTATTTTTTCTCGTGCTTTTTTCATAATTTCGGCGTCCACAACACACCCACAATCTGCATTTGCACTAGATCTTAGATTTTTAATGTAAATTTTTCCGCAATGACACTTCATTTTCCAATTTAAGCCATTTATCCGTTCTAAAAGTGTGCAGCCATCTATAACTTTTCCCGGAAAATGAGAACGATTACAAGCCCTACAACCTTTATTCGTTTTTAAAGAATATCTAGTGGCAAAGATAATGTTGCCACATTTACATCTTGCTTCATAAGTGCGTTTTCGCCCATCTTTTCCATAAGAAAGTATATAGAAATTATTTAAATATGTTCCAACTAGAGTAATACAATCTTGTTTAGCAATACATGAACGGCATGAAGTTTGTTTAGATAACTTATTTGAAGCTACTACTTTTAACTGTCCGCATTTGCATTTTATTACATATTTAATTGATCCATCATCTTCTACACTTATTATTGTCCAATCCCTTATTTTATCTCCTACTTTATATTTGAGTGATTTTCCCAAACTCTCCCTCAATGCGTGAATGGTTTTTGAAGTTATAAATGTTAATCAATAGTGCATACCAATCTTCAGCGCCTCGCTGTGGCTTCAAGTCAAACCATCTTAAATCAAGTTTCTTGAAGAAAAGATCCGATTCAAAACCAGTGGTTTTAAATATCCAACGTAAAGCCCTTGTGAAATTGTGATTGGTAAACATACTGTGAGGTTTAATACGTTTATCTTTCACATACGCCGTGAAATCAAAATAGAAATTCAAGACTTCAAGTGGTTCTTCACGACCTGGAAATTTAAACTTTCCTGTTTTCAAGAATTCAAGAATATTTGCGCTGACTACACCTAAAAGAAGGGTAAGTAGAGCTTTTGGTTTAAGTCCGGTAGCTTTGAGCATATCTTTAAGTTGGATATACTCAGCTTTTTTCTCCTTAACAGCGAAATAGTCGATGTAGTTCTCAACCTCAAAAGATTTCTGGTTTACATTGCAGTCAATGAGGTGGTCATCTTCGATTGTGTCGGACTTGATGAAAAAGATCTCTACACCCAGCTGCTTGGCTGCTTCTAATCGATGTTGGCCATCTATGATTTCAAACTTGTTATTCACGATAATAGGATGTAAGTTTAGGTGATTGTTTTTCTCAATAGAAGCCTTGAGTTTTTTAAGATGATAACGATCAATAGGGCGATTACCTGTTAAATAGGAAAATCTTTGATAATCTAAAGTTTTTTCAACTTGTTGCATGAGAACTCCTTTGTGTTTACATAAGTAGGATAAAATCTTTGAAGATTTTTGGTCTATTCAAGACATTTTTTGAAAATCTAGACAAATAATTAGAATGTTTTTAAAGTGAGTTTTCGCCCTCCCTGCGTCATGGGAATTCGCGTACGTAGCTTCGCACCTACAATAAGGATATGATCGAGAACCGACGTAATTAGGCTCGTCTACCGATCATCATATCGAGATTAACATTCAACTTAAGGTTGATATGTCAATTACGACAACAGGCAATTTAGGGCCAATGATTCTGCAAAGTTTGGCTCCTGCTATGCTGTATGTGCCTACTCCCACGATGAATTACATTACCGTGTGCGATAAGGTTAGCATGCCAGCAAACGGCGGGACTACCTGTAGATTTATGCGCCCAAGAGCTTTACAGCCTCCAACTGTTCAGTTAGGTAATAGTGGTATCGATCCTCCGGCTCAAGTGCCTCAGAGGGATATCATAGACGCGCAAATGGCGTTTTTCGGTACTGGCTGTATTATAAACGAGCAGGTGATACTCCAGGATCAAGAGGGTTATGATGCCCTCTTAGCTGCGGCGTAATAGGTCTTGGCATGGGTAAGCGAAAGGCTTGCTGTTGCCATGCGCCAAGCCGAGGATAGAGATTATGTCCTCGATAAATCTTCTCTGATAGACTTGGAACTCCTCGCCGCATAAACGGACGGACAACAAGGGGCAAGATATGGAAAATGAAAAGTTAGGGCAAGTAGAAAAAATCGGAGATTACTACTATGTGAACTCCAATTTCAATCTTAAAGAACCAATAAGATCATATCAGCCTGAACGAAGCAAGCGAGAAGACGTGGAAAAATATGGTGGTCCTTCTCATCAACCAGATGAAGGATGGCCATCAAAAAATAGATTTCCATGATGCGGTGCTCTGAACCCTATGGAGACATAGGGAGGCCAGCTGAGAAGATTTGGCCCGCCTAGAAATAGGTCAAAAAGTAACAGATTGCTAATCCTCCGCGACTACATTATTTCCGCCGCTTCGGACATTAACGCAGGTGGTGGAGGTAACGGTTTCAACCCAACTAACCTTGGATTGACCGACTTTAGTTTAGTAGCTACTACACTTGATACAAATAACGCTTATAAATTCATGAGCGGTATTGAGGGTATGGACAGATTCGGGACAGGTCCAGTCCGTTCAGCATATTTTATGCTGTCCTCGACTGAGCTACAGTCCGACTTTGATCAATTGGGAGCTTCGGGTGGGATTTCCTTTATCTCACAGTGGAATTATCCAACCAATGCCTCAGCTTTGCCAAGTGAATATGGCTCTGTAGCCAATATTAGGATTTTGACAAGCTCTGAGGCTCCAGTAGCTAGAAATGCCGTGGCTAATGCTTTAGGCGTGCTTAACGACCTGTATTACAATACAGTGCTCGGCAAGCAGGCTATCACGCATATTAATCAGGATGGTTATTCCATGAACCTGATTTATCGTGATCCTTACTATTCTGGAATGCTCGCGCAAAACGCTACTTTGGCGGTTAAATTCGCCCAAGCTCAAGCGATTACGCAAGATACCGCTATCCGCAACGTCTTAAGCACACGCTTAAGCAACCTGGGGGTGTAGTATGACTGAATATTCTAGAATGGCTAAAGGTAATTATGTCGTTTCTGGTGGAACTCTTGGGGTATCGGCTCCTAACGTTAAGGTTATTAACCTTCCGTTTAAGCCTGATTTTGTTGAGTTAATCAACTATACTCAAGCGGCTACTCCTGCTAACCATGGGATTCCATTTGCATGGTGGGATGCTTCTGTACCTCCTCTTCTAATTTCAGGTGTTAATTATGACACAGTAGTAGATGTAAATACTTCTGGTACTGCAAATAATACTGACATGGTGAAAGTAGGTGGTGGTATTAGTGTATTTTCTGGAGGATTGTCACAACAATTTGGCCCAGCAATACAAGTTGTTAGCATTGCAAAGTCTACAAGCCCAACTATTATCACATTAGCCGCAGGTCACGGCTTATCAGTAGGAGATACTATTGTTTTAAGAGGTCTTTTCCAATCTTCAACGACTGGAATGCCTCAAATCAATGGAATTCCCTTTACTATTACAGCTGTCACTGCCACCACTGTTTCAATAAATTGGGATAGCTCTGGAAGCAATTATACAGCTTTGACTGGATCTCCAGTTTCTGCATTTTTGTATAAAGTACTATTTCCATTTTTATATTTGCCAGAAGATAACGTGATCTCTGCAATTACATTAGGAAACTCAACAACTATCCAAACTACAATGTATCACAACTTTGAGATTGGACAAGAAGTTGCATTTAGAATTCCTAATGCATGGGGTACAGTGCAATTGAATTCACTTCCAAACGTGATTATTCCAGGATCTCCGGTTTATGGGTATGTCACTTCCATAACCGATAACTGGACGTTTGTTGTGAATATCAATTCATCGGCCTTTACTGCCTATACTGACAATATAGCTGTGGCAAGTGTCCCTGGGCTTACTTTCCCACAAGTTTTGTCTGTTGGAGATGTGAATTCTGGAGGTAATGTTAGTGGTTTAACATCTACTACATTGTATCCCCCTCCTCAATTCCCAACTTCCACTAATCGAGTAGGGACTATTAATGGCCCAGCGATTAGAGGTGCATTCGTCAATAACACATCTCAAGGCTTTATCATCGGCAATGCTGCAAGCAGAGTTGATGCATCGAGCTGGGTAGGTGGTTCGAATGGGGACGTCATGGAGTGGAGAGCCTACTACCATGATCTAAGTATCCCTTAGATTAACTAGGAGGGGGCGAATTTGTCCCCTCCCTTTTTGAGGTAATATGACAGTTTTAAGAGGTGTAATATCCTATCCGATTCCGCCTTATTCAAATGTCCCTATTCAACCCCAGTTTTATCAACCGAGTGTTTTTGTGATATCAGCGGTTACTTTGGGAACTTCAACGACCGTCACAACTGCGGTCAATCACAACTACGTTGTTGGGCAATTGGTGAGGCTTTTGATACCTGTAGGGTATGGATGTACGCAACTTAATGATAAATCGGGTTATGTGACTTCTATCCCGGCTCCAAATCAAGTGGTAGTGGCAATCAATTCAACGCAGGCGAATGCATTTATTAGTGCTAGTCTTAAACAGCAACCCCAGATTAAAGCAATAGGGGATGTGAATACAGGCGCAACTAATGCAAATGGGCGTTCTCAGAATCAAACATTCATTCCTGGAAGTTTTATAGATATCTCGTAGATCTTTTGTGTAAATTCAAATTTTAATGTATATATGAATTGAATTTACAAAGAGGTCGCAGATGACTCAGAAACCTACTCCACAAACATCTTCATCAGCTAAAGAGCTAGACAAAGCCGAAAAGCAGTTCGAGGCGTTCGATAATCAAGTTAAAAACTTGAATATGGATGCTATGAATCGAATTCCTAAACCGGAAGTAGAACCACAAACAAAAATGGCTTCTAGCGAGATTGCCAAGTCTAAAGACATCTATCTTAAGCCTGCAAAGTCTATCGGGTCAGGTCAAAAGTTTAATGAAGACTACCGCTCACAATATGAGTTCGATAAAGAATACGTACAAATGATCGCTGAAAACAAGGAAATCATAGGCGAGACAATCGAGATGTGGACAAGGCCGTATGGAGGCATGCCCGCAGAGTTTTGGCAAATACCCGTGAATAAACCTGTTTGGGCACCTAGGTATGTTGCAGAGCAACTCAAACGTAAGTTTTACCATAGATTGCAAACTCAAGACAGTAGAATGGTTGGATCAGATGGAATGGGATCTTACCACGGCTGCTTAGTCGTAGATACCACTATTCAAAGACTAGATGCACATCCTGTAAGCACTCGAAAATCAATCTTTATGGGAGCGACTGCCTTCGGGTGATGTAAAGCGGATTTACAACAACAAAGGAAAAATATGTCTAAGCATGATGAAAAAAAGAAAGATAAACCTAAAGAGGATGAGCCTAAAGGTAAGTAATGAATCTTCTCCAGGATATCGTGACCTATGTTCGTAGGATCATAAAGAGTCCTTCGAATGCCGTTATCACCGATGCTTTAATTATTGATTACATCAATCGTTTTTGGATCATGGATGTAGATGCGCGCGTTCAACTTTTCGACCTCAAAACCAAATATCAGTTTCAAACGGTACCTGGATATGATCAATATAACATGCCCATGTATCAACTTCAAACAGAGCCGGGCCCACAGACAATTAGCTATTATCCCGTTTATCAAGGGTTTTTAGATCCTGTTTATATTAATGGTATTCAAGTTCCTTTTCAGACTGATAAAACTACCTTTTTCAATATCTGGCCTAATATCGTTCAGCAAATGAACGCTTCTATTTTGGGGAATGGCGGAGCTACTTATTCATTTACATTTCCAATAGCTCCAAACAACATAATGCCGATTACGACGCCGTTTCAATATATTTTGCGCGGACATGTTGATATGAACGGTATTATAGCCCTAGCAAATAGCGCAATTTTAGGAGCTGGATTTCTTGATCCTCCTTTAGTGACACCTTTACAAGGATTACTTTCAATTCCTGTCGTTCCAGTTGCGAATGTTTTCCCCGCAGTTTATATCACCACGAATCTAGCCGATGGAACTAGTGTGGTTGTGACCGATAGTGGCCAGTTCCTAAATGGAAATCAAAACTTTGGCTTATTGATGTCTCCCGGATCTTTTCCTACAGGAAATCTTGCTTTGGCTGGAGGGTATAGCACTACTTCGAACACGATTAACTATTTCACTGGTCAAGTTAATGTGACGTTTCCCGATCTTATTCCGGCTGGTGTCAATATCAATGCTCAGTGCTTCTTATTTCAATGTGGGTTGCCTCGTGGAGTGCTTTTTAACAATAATACTTTAACATTCCGAAGTCCTCCCGATCAGCAATATCTCGTTGAGATAGATGCTTATCTCTCGCCAGCAGGATTTTTAGCCACTAATCAGGCCATTCAATTTGGCTATATGTGTGAGTACATAGCAAGAGGGGCTGCTAGAAAGATTCTTTCAGATACGGGTGATGTCGAGCAATTTCAGTTTTATGAGCCGTTATTTAGAGAACAAGAACAACTTGTCTGGAAACGTAGCCAAAGGCAGTTTACAGCCTCTAGGACGCAGACGATCTATAGCCAGGGCATAAATCAAGGACAGTCAGGTTTTAACAATCTTGGAGGTAGCACACTATGAGTTTTCCTTATAATCCCAACGTGCCTAATCCTCCTGATAATCCTTCTGCTGATGTTGGAGACATGCATACAAATGCTAACTCGATTAGTACTATTATGGCCGTTGATCATTTTGGCTTTAATAACAACAATGGAGGCAAACATCAACAAGTTACGATGCCTTCAAGGGGCTCTGCACCTGCTACAATAGCTGGAAGTGCCGATCTTTATGTAAATACAGACTCAGCGGGACAACAAGCATTGTGGTTTGTAAGAGACGGATTTCCTTTATCAAATGTTCAGTTAACCACGTCAAAGATATTAGCTCCTACGGTGGCAGCAAATGGGTGTACCTTTTTACCTGGTGGCCTTCTTTTTCAATGGGGAAGTTTAACCATAAATGCAAATCCGGCTCTTACCACTATTTTATTTCCTGTTGCTTTCCCAAACGCTGTTTATTCTATTCAAACAACGAGACAACAGACAAGTACTGGATCAACTACAGCGCAAGAAATCTTCATTGAAACTGGAAGTGTGGCTTTGATTGGTTTTCAAGTCGCTACATCTTCTTCAGCAGCAAATAACGTTTGTTATTGGATGGCTATAGGTAGTTAATGGGTGAAAAGCTGGTTGTAGGCCCTTTCAATCGTGGCCTTCGTAATGATAGGCCAGCATTCATGATTGATAATGAATCGTTTCCTACGCTCATCAATGCTTATCAATGGAGAGGAAGAGTAAAAAGAAAAAGAGGCACGCAATTTATTTGTAGGCTTCAACGGTTTTTCAACTCGACGATTTCTTCTTATAAACCCACTAATAATACGATAGTTCTTGTGGCAGGCGCAGCCAATATCCTTACGGGGTTTGCCACATTTCAAACAAATGCTCAATTAGTTCCTGGAAGCATTACCATTATCGATATAACAGCGGGAAATACCTATACAGACAATTCATTAGGAATTTTGACAGGAGTTCCGGCAGGTACAGGAACCGTTAATTATGCCACAGGGACAATAACTATTACAGGGGGAGCTGGTGATACTATTTCAGCTAGTTTCTCTTATTATCCTATCCTGCCTGTTTTAGGTCTTGAAGAGCTCATTTTGCAGGGGATGCAGTTTCCGGGAACTATGGCTTTTGATACGACTTATTCTTATGAAATCAGTACGGCGTTTCCTTATACCGCTCATAGTGTTAGTTTTTATAAAAATCCTTCTTCTGGCACCTATCCGGGTTATATCCAAAAAACCAATTGGACTCCTGTAAATTGGAATTCACAAGACTATCAGCAAGTATGGACTGTGAATTATCAGGGCGCATTATGGGCTACAAACGGCATCACAGTACCTTTTACGACCACCAATATCGGAATGCAATTCAAACCCATAACAGCTATTGCAATTACCGCGGCTGGGCCTCCAGCTATTGCCCAGCTTACTATTGCAGGTCATGGATTAGTTGTAGGGGATTTTCTATTTATCAATGAGGTAGCAAATGTCATCACACCTCCTTCTGGAATTACAGGAATTAATTTTCAAACTGGGTATGTCATTGCAGTAATTGATGCCAATAATGTCTCAGTAGAGTTTCCGAATGCTACTTTAGGAGGAGTTTATTCTACAGGAGGCATAGCACAATATCTAACGAGTAGTTCTGATCCGACCAAGGACACCTTAAGATATTATGATGGAGATCCTACAAATGGAAGCAGTTCAACTCCTACTTTTTTGCCTGGCAAAGGTTGGGTAAACTTTTCTCCTCCTCTATCTGAATTTAACTTTTCAATCGCTACGCTCGTTCCTCAAGCAGTCTATTATCTCGTTGGAGCTAGAGGAATATTGCCATTTAAAGACCGATTAGTATTCTTTGGCCCGGTTATTCAGACTTCAACAGGCGTTCCCATCTATCTTCAAGACGCAATCGTTTTCAGCCAAAACGGAACCCCTTATTATACAGTTTCATTTTCTGGGAGTGTGTTCAATCCCACAACTCCTCCTGGTTTTGTTCCTATTCTAGTCCCTACGAATCAAACTGCGACACCTTCAGCTTATTGGGAAGATCAAACAGGTTTTGGCGGTTCCATATCAGCGGGTATTGATCGTGCAATGACCACTTTTAATACCAATGAAGATGCGCTTATTGTTGGTTTCGATCCTAATATTCAGACTAGAATTATTTATTCGGGTAATGATCTTCAACCGTTTAACTTTTTCCTTATCAACTCTGAGTTGGGATCTTCTAGTACATTTTCAGCGATTAACATGGATTATGGAGTTATAACTAAGGGCAATAGAGCCTACGTTGTTACCTCTCAAACTCAGGTAGAAAGGATAGACCTCGAAATACCCGATCAGGTTTTTGAGACAAAACTAACCAATAACGGCACTGAAAGAGTAACGGCTCAAAGAGATTTCATTAATGAATGGATTTATTTCACATATCCAAGCGATCAGATTGCCTATCGTTATCCGACTCAAACCTTGCAATATAACTATAGAGACAGATCGTGGGGCATTTTCTTTGAAAGCTATACCACCTATGGATCTTTTAGAAAGCAAACAGGATTTACATGGGCGACAGTCGGCAATATCTATCCTACGTGGAATGACTGGAATGAACCTTGGGATGCAGGGGAGTCAGAGCTTTTACAGCCTTTAGTAATAGGAGGCAATCAGCAGGGTTTTGTTTTAGGTAGAGGTGTGGGAACAGGGGAGGGAACTTCTCTTTTCATTGAAGCAATAAGCGGTTCTACTATCACCTCTCCCGATCACTGTCTAAATACAGGAGACTATATTGTTATCACCGGAGCTTTGGGCACAGTAGATCCTCAAATCAACTCTTTCACCTTCCAGATAACTGTAGTGGACAATAATAATTTCACCATCGAACCTAACCTTACCGGATCATTTACATATTTAGGGGGAGGATTAATCACCAGGATTTACGTTCCTCTCATCTTAACGAAGCAATTCCCGGTAGCTTGGGAAATGGCAAGGAAAACAAGGCTTGGGCCTCAGCAATATCTTTTCACTACTACTCAAACGGGACAAATAACTTTGCAGATCTATCTTAGTCAAAACTCTTCCACTCCTTATAACGGAGGGCCTATTGTTCCTTCTGCATTATCGACTAATAATACGCTTATTTATAGCCAAATACTCTATACATGCCCTGAGAGTACCAATTTAGGACTTGTTCCAATTAGTTCAAATATGTCTAATCCTGCAAATACTAATCTCCAGATTGTAACAGCAGGACAGCAGGCACAGACTTGGCATAGGATGAATACTTCATTAATTGGAGATACGGTACAAATAGGATTTACTCTTTCAGTAGAACAAATCAGTGGAGAAGATCCGGTAGACAATCCCATAGTAATTACAGGAATTACACAAGCTAATCCAGCCGTGCTTACCGTTACGCCTCCTTTTAACATGAATACCGGAAGTTTGGTCGAGATCAATGGAGTTTTAGGAATGATTCAACTTAATGGGAATGTCTATGTTGTTTCAGCAGTTGGCCCTACTTCCATTACTATTGATGTTAATTCAACTTTCTTTTCACCTTACATGTCAGGCGGAACTGTTGAGCAAGTCTCCTCCAATGCTTTCTCTGAAATTGAGCTTCACGGTTTTATTTTAGACGTGCAACCCAGCCAGCTTTTAGTATGACAACTATTGTTAATCAATCTTCTTATCTTAGGGTAGCCAAAGAGTTTCCTAAAGACCCTGAGAGGCTAAATCTTCAGATCAATAAGAGCTGGATTGATATAGCCAACGCGGTAAATGCTCGGGTAATCGGGCTTTATCCTACAAACGGAGCAGCTATAACAGGCGAAGAATGGTTTGTTTTACAAGGTTCTTCAAAACAGCAGTCCCTTAGGCAAGTTTATAAATTCACATCAACAGCTCCTATTCCCCATGAGATTTTTACGAATATAGCCTTTGTTTCTCCTAACTCTTACGGGAGTTTCACAGATGGCACGAACTTCTATGGAGTGATTTATGCTAATAGTTTAGTTCCTATTGCAGGACAATTGACTTTTCATGTAACTCCTAGCGTGGGTACTGTATCAGGAAATATTGTTATAGCAGCAGGAGCAGGAGCGCCCGCAATCGTGCAAGGAATTATAGTGCTTGAGTGGCTTAGTGCAGTTTAAATAATTTTTTGATAGTTTGATGTAAAGCGGATTTACATGGGGGAATTATGACTTCAATGACAGGTTCAATGGGGCCAGCAGGAAGAGCGGGGAATAAGCTCCCTTCAGGGTATAAAGTGGGACAATTGCAAAACTTCACTCCTGAACAGATGCAGCTTTTTCAGCAACAGTTTTCTCATGTGGGTCCAGAAAGTTACCTATCTAAACTTGCAAGTGGAGATCAAAGCTTTTTCAATGAGATAGAAGCTCCAGCCCATAGACAGTTTCAAGGCGCACAAGGGCAACTTGCTTCTAGATTTAGTGGCATGGGTATGGGAGGCAGAAAAAGCAGCGGTTTTCAGAATGAAGCAACAGCCGGGGCATCTAATTTTGCCGAGCAACTTCAATCGCAACGGCAAGGACTTCAAAGACAGGCCATTCAAGACCTCATGGGAATGAGCAATACACTTCTTGGTCAAAGACCTTACGAGAGCTTCCTATATGAAAAACCTAAGAAGCAAAGTGGATGGGGTGGGGCTATAGGAGCAGGCGTAGGAGGACTTGGAGGGTTTTTACTTGGAGGGCCAGGTGGTGCTATGGCAGGCGCCCAACTAGGATATGGTCTTGGTAACTCTTTTGGCGGTGGCGGTGGTGGAGGACAAGGCGGAGGCTTTGGAGCAGGAGTAGACCTATCGCCATTTAAAAATCAGGACTTTGCATACAATTTTGCCAATCATTTTAGCCCAGGGATTTAGGTGATTTTATGGTTCAAGTACTTCCTTCGTTAAAAGGCCCAAGTAGAGGGCAACGGTTTTCAGATGTTATAGGCCAGGGATTGCAAAATTTTGCACAGCAAGAGCAGCAGCAGAAAAAAGCTTCTCAACTTCAAAAATTAACAGGAATGGATGCTCCGCCTGAATTTCAAGAAGCTATTTTTAAAAATATGCTTCAACAACAACTCCAAGAACAAAAATACGGTTTTGAATCTAAATTAGCCGATGAAGCAGGTCAAAGAAAACTCAAAGAGGCGGGAGAAAAATTAAGAGGAGAAGAAGAACCTTTAAGAGGAGCTTTAGATGTTGTTGGAAGAATGAGGGCAATCCGAAAGAAAGGCAATTTAGGGATTGGAACAAATTATTCTCCTTTTCCAGAAACAAGGCAACAAGCGGGAGAATACGAACAACTAGGAAAATCTCTTATTCAATATGCGTCAAACATTCCAATCAGGAACCAAAAAGAATTTGAAACGCTAGCAGCAGAACTTTATGACCCAAGTATTACCGATGCTAGAGCTGAAGGTGTTTTAGATGCTATGGAGCGGATTATAAATAATTCTCTTCAAAAATTTGAAGGCCAAGAAGGCGGTTCAGCAAAACCATCCGATAAAAAGAATCGACCGCCATTGTCTTCATTCCAGAGGTAAAATGAATAGCAATTTTGATTATGAAGGAGCCAGAAAAGCCGGATATAGTGACGAGGAAATAAATTCTTTTGTTCAATCCAATAAGCCCAAACATTCAGCTTCTGATATAAACCAAAAATTGCTTCGACATAATCCCAAATTTGACGTTCAAGGCGCGATTGATGCGGGGTATTCACCTGGAGAAATCAATGAGCATCTAGAAGAATTTAAACCCAAAAGATCATTATCTGAAAAAGCGGGAAGGTTAGGAACTCAAGCAGCTTTAGGCGCTGCTGAAAATGCTTTGCTTCCATATGAGATCGGAGTGGCCCCTTTGGCCTCTAAAGAAGCACAAACCGCTCAATATAGGGAAGGAGTCGGCGAAGACATAGAAAGGCTCTTAGAGCAAAAATCTATGGGTCTCTGGGATGAACAAGACGAGGCATTATATAAACATCTCAGTGAACAAATGCAAGATCCTGAAAAAGCCTCTGAATACGTTAAAACCGCAGATATAGGCGTAAGGGGATTAGCTGAAAAAGCAACGGGATTAGATTTACATCCTGAAGGTATAGCCGAAAAGGCGGCTAATTGGATTGGTTTTATAAAAAACCCTACCAAATTGGCCAATTTAGCGAAAACTGGCATTACTGCAAAAGAAGCGATTAAAGCCATTGCTCCCAGCGGATCAGATCTTTTGAGGGGAATTGGAGCGGGAACTGCTTTGGAAATGGCCGAACAAGGCAATTTCGGGCCTATAGGTACAATGGCAGCGGTTGTAATAGGAGATGTGGCTGGCGGTGGCACTTCAGCTTTAAGTAAAGAAGGCTCTAAAGCCGTAGCTCAACCTAAAAAATATCTAGCCGAATTATCTGCTAAGTTTACCCCAAAGGAAAAACTTAACCTACAAAAAGAAATCATTGAGGATTTCAAAAAATCTGGTCTACAAGCTGACCTAGGAACGCTTACGGATAGCAATTTGATTAAATGGACTCAGTCTAGATTGGCTCAATCTGGTTTAACTGGAAAAGCTTTGGATGAGTTTAGACATGAGTTAACGGATCAAATCAAAAGGGAATATAGGGGATTAGCAGAATCTTTAGGAGAAGCTAAATATGCAACCGCCCATGAAGCCGGAGAAGCTGTAAAAGAAGGCATAAAGACAATTAGAGAAACCGATTTAAAGGCGACACGCCAACTTTACGAAAATGCCACCAAATCACTAAAAGAAAAGTCTTTCGTAGATTCTAATAAACTGGCCTCCGTAATAGAAAAATTGGAGAAAAATTTAATTCCAGGCTCTATCAAATCTACTGAACAGCAAACAGTTCTGAATACATTGGAAAAGTTAAAGAGAGATCTTTACGACTCATCGGGAAAACTTATGTATGCGGATGTGAAAGAACTCATGAATAATAAAATCGCCTTGAATGACATCATAAATTATGAAGTGCAGGGAGGCGCTAAACAATTACTCAAAGAAGTGGTCAAAGAGATTGATAAGGCCATTATTTCTCATGGCAAACAAAATCCGACCTTCGCCAAAAATTACATAAACGCCAATAAGAGATTTTCCCAACATGCGAAAACTTTTAGAAGTAGAGAAGTTGAGCAACTTTTGAGATCATCTGATCCATCTCAACTTCTTAATAAAATGAATACTACACATGGCATTAGAACTTTGGATAAAGTGCTTTCTAAATCACCTGAAGGTAAAGAGATTTTCAATAGTCTAAAACGTTCAAAACTTGATAAAGCAATAGGGGATAACCTAGTCGATAGTGCTACACAGCAGGTAAAATTGGGAACGTTTTCAAAACTTCTTGAAAAATCCAATAACAAAGAAATATTTAAGGAAATTCTAGGAAAAGAAGGTTTTAAGCGTCTAGAAAGATTACAAAAAAATGCGGGCAAATTAGCTAGTGCTGCCGATAAGTTTTATAACGCTTCAAAATCTGGAGTAGTAGCCGCAGATGCTGCTGTAATGGCAAAAGGCATGAGTGATGTTGCTCATGTTCTAATGGGTAATCCTTGGCCACTTGCAAAAACAGTTGGAGGCGTTATAGGAGCAAGAAAGTTAAGCAGTTTGCTAGCCGATCCCGAATTTCTAAAATTAGCTGAACAAGCTATTCTTGCTTCAGAAAAAGGATCTCAGCCTGAACTTTTCCAAATATTTGGTAAGTTGTGTCCATATATACTTCCTCTGATGCAGCAATCTAACGAGATGTAACGGTGTCGTAATATAGTGCTAGTGCAAAGATGATTAGCCAAGTCATTGTTTTACCTCTTAATTAAGAATTTATTTTCATTTTCAAGCTTCAGCAAAAAACAGAAGAACAATAATTCCCCCTATGAATCCTATTATCATTTTTCCCCAAGCCTATTGATATACATTTGCTTTATTTCTTTTTGCGTATCTACATACATTTCGTAAAGTCTATCGGTTCTAGCCCCTTGCCTTTCTATCTTGCCGTCAAGAAGGTAGAATCCTCCTAACAGGGTGACTAATACAACCACCCATTCGACGTGTACGAACCAGTTTTTATCATTCATATTATTTATCCTTATTCCTTTCTTCAATGACGCAAAGTCTTCCATGAAACTCTTTAGTCTCTTGTGCCATAGTAGCCTGAAAAGCCGCCAGATCTTCACGAATTCCTCTAATTTCTTCCCTCATTCCATTATGAAGCGAAATAGATACTCCAAAAAAAGTGAGCATGATCACTAGATTTGATCCTATGATTGCTATTACTTGAATCCATGTTTCATTCATGTGATGTGTCCTTTTTAATACGGTTTCTTTCCAGTTCGAACGTTATCAGTCTCTCAATCTCTGATTCTTTTATCCTATAAGGGCTTTTCTTAGCCTCAGATAGTCTAAAAGCCAGTATTTTGCCTTCCTTGATTAGTTTGAGAACAGTTAAAGGTTTAACCTTTATTTTTGCTGCAAACTCAGCAACTGTTAATATTTCATTCTGCATAGATCCATTATATACCATGATATATCCATTAGCTATCTGAAAGAATTTCTTGTCTTTATCTATTGACATAATCATTTCTTTAATTCAACTTATGTTTTTACAAGGATGTATGTATGTCAGGTTTAGCATATGGCTTAGGTGGTTTCATAAACGTTCCTCCTCCTGTTTTGAGTGGCAATGGACCTCCTGCAACAGGATTTAAAGGGGCTCTAGGCCAATCCTATTTTGATAATTCACAAACTCCACCTGTAGAATATGTCTATAACGGACAATCATGGTCAACCGCTGGAGCCAATCAAGCCACTACAACTACTCCTGGAACAGTAACATTAAGTACCTTAGCTCAACTTGAAGCCGGATCGGCTCCAGCAGGCGCTGTCGTACCTTTAGCAAATGATGTGTTTACTTTCGTTAATAGTGTGGCAATAGCAGGAGCAACAGTTGCCACCACGGCAGCAGCAGGGATTGTTTTTCTTGAAACAGATGCTAATGCTGTTCTAGGAACCGCTCCGAATCCAAATACAGCCTTGCAGCCAAGCAATTTGGCTGCTGTTTTTGCAGCGCCTCCAGTTGGTGGATTTGGAAGTACAACTCCTAGACCTGTAGCAGCGACAACATTGAATGCTTCTGGCTTAGCAGCTTTTGCAGGAAATGCCACAGTGGGCGGAACGCTTGGAGTTACTGGAGCTTCTACAATAGCTTCTTTGAGCGCAACTACAGGTACATTTAGTTCAACCTTAGGCGTGACAGGGGCTACTACATTAGCAACTTTGAGTGCTACATCGGGCACATTCAGCACAACACTAGGTGTAACAGGGGCCTCCACTCTATCCTCTCTTTCTGCTACATCGGGCACATTCAGCACAACACTAGGTGTAACAGGGGCCTCTACATTTAGCTCAGGTACATTTAGTACCACATTAGGCGTTACGGGTCTTACTTCCCTATCAACACTTGCTGTTTCTTCTACTTCAACCTTTATGGGATTGGCTACTTTTAACGGTGGTGCAACTACAGCAGGTACTTTAACAACGGGAGCCTTAACCGTTATAGGAACCACCTTAATTAATAACTCTGGTGGTGCAGCAACAACGATCGGCGGCGCATCTGCTGGAGCGATTGGAATCCAAGTAGGCTCCGCAGGCAACTTTAGTATGACTACAGCTACGGCTGGTGCTACAATGTCTTTTGGATCTGCTGCTCAAACAGGCCAAATTACATTAGGTGATTCAACAGCTGGGCAAATTGTGAGCATCCAAAGTGCTGCAAGCATAGCAGGAAATAACAGGGTAGATATTCTTTCTGGCGCTACACCAGCTGCGAATCAGACACTTAATATTATGACTGGCATCGGAACTGCTGGGACATATGCCGTTAATATACTCACCGGGAATTCTACTGGCACAACTCAAACTATTTTAGCTGGCACAGGATCTGCAAGAACAGATATTACGCTGGGAGGAACAGGAGCAAACGTTATCCAAATTGGAAATACTCAATTAGCCGGATCATTTTCTGTTGGTAACCTGATGACAACAGGAACTATAGCTCTTGGCGGAACTGCCATGACAGGATCTATAACAATAGGCCAAGCAACAAATGCAACAGGACAAACCGTTAGCGTTTTGAGTGGAACATCAATAGCAGGCCCTAACGTTCTTAATTTGCTTTCAGGTGCGACACCAGCTGCGAATCAAACAGTAAATATTATGGCTGGAATAGGCACTGCTGGCACATATACTTTAAACGTTTTGTCAGGGGCTTCAACTGGATCAACACAAATTGTTAATTTTGCTACAGGAGCTGCAACGACAGTAAATCTAGGTATTGTTGGCGGTTCATTCGCTAAAGTCTCCTA
>Ga0210393_10000365_pt1 | contig 41242 bp, 73 predicted proteins | sample IncBWC27OmetaG_FD_160068 | JGI IMG/M metagenome (GOLD analysis project Ga0210393, IMG submission 160068) | Forest soil microbial communities from Barre Woods Harvard Forest LTER site, Petersham, Massachusetts, United States - Inc-BW-C-27-O ...
TTCCTCGCGCGTCTCGTATCTGGAAGCCCCGCCGTAGCCTTCGTTGGCCCAATATACGGCCTCAGTGATCGTCTGCACCCAAGGCCCCTCGGTCATCGTCATAGGCGCTGTCTCGGCACGTTTTCGGTATGCCGCTTCAGTCTCTGTCACTCGGCCGCTCCATCGGACTGTCCCCTGGACTGACCGGCGGACGAGGCATTCCAAGGCTTGAATGCGCGCATCGCTTCCGGAGCCAGAGCTGGGTTATCCCAGCTTCCGTCGAACCGGATGCAGCGGTCATCAATGGTCAAGAGCGCGGCCGGCTTCTCGTGGGCGAACTCGAATGTCAGGGGTTCGGTGGGATGGCGCTGTCCGCCAGCCTTGATCCATTCATTGCGCTTCTCGTGGAGCCATTGAGCCATTGCCAGGGTGCCCCCGTCATCCTTTGACCGGGACGAATAGATCACCAGCCTGAACTGGTCGCGCACACGCTCAACCCACTCGAAGAAGCCCCGCACGACCTCACCGTAGATGACTCCGTTCTGCCAGCCGCGATCGTAGTTATGGATCACGCCGTCGAAGTCGATGCAGACGGTCGGCTTGAACTGGTCTGGCATTTCTTCCTACCTGTCTCCGGTGTCTCACAAATCTAACCGATGCGTCGAAACGGTCGTATACTCCGGTGTATGTTGCGGGGCCGGATGCGAAACAGTATCTCATTGATCCGGCACCGCTTTCTCGCGAACGATTGTCAAATCATCAGGCGCGGTAAACTCACCACTCCGCTCTCCCTCTGGCTTTCCAGGTCTCCCGCGGCGGTAGTCCCATAGCCTTGACCCATGCTGGATCGAACACGTCGCCTGGGTCGCGGCCGTGCCACTGCACCCACCATCGGATGTGCCACCACGGCGGCCACCGCCACTCCGGCTTATCAGACACCGCACATCCCCTCGCACTCGTTTCCGAATAGGTCCGGCTGGTGGCTGTCATCGGCACCCAGATCCACGGCGTCGATCGGAACCAGGGAGCGGTGCATGAACTGGCCGGTCGCTGCCAACTTGTTGGAGATCACGATTGTCTCGGCCCACTCCGGCTGCCGCCGCTTGTGCCGCCAGTCTTCGTCGGAAAGGAACGGACAGCCGTTGCACGCGCTGCGTGGTGCATCAACATTCCACCTGGCGAGCTTTGCGCGGCAGTCTGCCCGCGAGATGCGAAGCTCGATTAAGGGCCATCGGTTCGTGATATATTTCACGTTGGACGGCTTCATCCGGTGCGCTTCGTCCGTCGTTATGCCCAGCCACATCTCGCAGCCGCCCTTGGGGGTCTTGCCGCCGAGGCGCTCCCGGATCAAGCGGCGTATCGGGTACAGTTTGTAGACCTTGGTGCATTGGCGTCGGCCGATGCCTCCCTCGACATACCAGGGGATAGGATCGTAACCGCCGGTTGCAATGCTTGCGCGTATGTCGCCCTTGGGCGAGCGCACCCGGAATACTGGGAAGGGCAGCATGGCCTCTAGACGATCCAGGTGCTTGTAGACGGCTGCCGGCTCCCAGCCAGTGTCGGCGAACACAGCAAAGTCAGGGGCGGCGATCTCCCCGTGCGCAGACATCAACGCGAGCGTGCTGCTCTGGACGCCGGCACCGAGGCTGAGAACATGCAAAGTCATCAAATGGTTATACCACGCGCGCCAGAATCATGACTTCACGCGACAGAGGCGTGGTAAACGGCATTCATCCGCATCCTGCGGTAGGGACGACGGTGCGGACATGCCAAGATCGCGCTGCGGCAGAGGCATTTTGTGCCTGTCTCATACAGTCCTCGCATCTGCAAACGGTCGTTTCTACGCACATGCGGCAATTAGTCATTGCGAACCACCAAGAAATTCCTCAACCGTCAGCTTGCGTCCGGTGCGCTTGATGTCCTGACGGAAACCCCGGCCTTGGCAACGCGGGCAGGGCATTAGCGGGCCTATATCGACCACTTCTAGAGACACTTCCTTCATGTCGTGAACGAAGCTCTGCCGGAGCCATTCGCTAGCGTGGGCCATGTCTGTGAAGACGTATCCATTCAGCTCTCCAGAGCACCCCAAGCGGATCGTCTCGGTCATATGCGGAACTCACTGTCAGGCGGCGGCCTCGGAATGTGGGCGACCGAGAGGTGCTTGCAGGTGACGCCCCGCACGTCGCGCAGCGAAAGCCGATCCATAGCGAGCCGCCGCTGTCATAGGTCGAGACGACCCTACCCAACTGCCAGTGCATCCGATGGGCCAAGCGATGCCGCCAGGCGGCCACAGCGCGCATCATGGCGGAGATCACCCCTCCCCCTCCGCCGCGCGCTCGGCAGCCGGCGCCAATGCACCTTCAGCTTCAAGAGCTAGACGGCATCGATACTGGGCATCGGTGATACGCTTCATGTGGTGCTCCCCCATGCCAGTCAGTCCGAGACCGCGCACATCATCGTTCCAGTAACCATCGATGGCTTGATTAAGGGCGATGACAGCTTCTTGGAGCGGGGTGTTCATGGCGCGTCTCCCTCGGCAGCCGGCGGCTCCGCGGCGCCGTTCGTTTGCCGCCTAAGAAAATCCGGTATTTTTATAGATCGGATATTCTCGATTACCGGATTTGCGCTGCCCTCCACATCCACCACGCTGCCCGCGTCCCGCCAGTATAGCCCCGCGACGTTCATCTCCGGATGCACGTCTGCCGGCCGCATGATCTCCATGCGCGGCCACTCGAACCGCCGGCATTGCACCACATCGCGGCCGGTCGGGGACGTGCTCGCCCACTCCACGTAACCGCCCGCGCGCATCTCGGCCTGGAACCTGGCGTAGTCCTGATGGGCCTCGTGGCGAGCGTCGGCGGCACCGTCCGGGCGGCGCCGGAATGCGTCCAGTACGACGCGCCAGAGGCTGGGGCGCCCGTCACCCATCGCCGCTGGCCTCCGGCATCGCAGCAACGCACAGCCGCCCCCGCTTCACCGCCAGCACCACGCCGGCGTCGGCCATGGCGTGGCGCTGGTGACGCCAAGCCGCGGGCCTGGAGCAGCCCAGGATGGCCGCCAGGCGCGTTATGCTGACGGCGGGGGCACCGATGCTCAGACGCGGCAGCATGGCCTTGGCGAGCGCGATGCGCGTCTTGGCGGCACGCATCTTCGGCGACTCAGACACCGGCATACTGCTCACCCGCCACGCGCGGCCCGCCGTCCGGGTGGTCGCCTGGCCACCCATCATTGCCTGTCACAGCATTCTCGGGGGCGTTCTCAATAGACGGCTCATCCTTCGGCGGTTCGGTGCGCGTCCAGGCTGCGCTTCGCTTCATCTCGATCGTCTCGGCCAATGCCACCCGGTTGGCCTTGAACCAATCCAGCTTCTGCCGGGTCTTCTCGTCATCCATGAAGGCTAGATATTCGGCTCGGGTGGTGATGGCCTCCAACTGCACGACAAGAGCCCTGTAGGCTTCGTCGGTGCGATTGGGAGCGCCATTGCCGTTCGCCGGCTTATCGGCGCCGGTTGTCTGCTGAACCTCCGGCACGGCAAACCAATCGCCAACCAGCGACATCTCATCCTTCAGGCTCGTGTAAATCTTGCGAAGCTGGAGCACCTGGGCGGGGCGGATCGCTTCGGCGCGACATTGGCACCGTGTCTCGATCTGCTGCCGGGTGACACCGATGGCCTCGAACGCCGCGAGAACCTTCTTGATGCCATCGGGGGACACGTCGGCGCTTGCCGCCAGCGTCTGCTCACACTGCGTTTGCGCGGCCTCCGTCACGTCGCCTGGAATGACAGTGAGCAGCACAGCCCGCTTGCGGCGTTGGCCCATGTTGGCGATCAACTCGTAAATGTCGCGTTCGTCAGTCAGCCTGTAGCCGCCCTGCTTTGTGTCACGCCAGTGTCTCACTTGAAACTGGCGCTCGTCGTAGAAGCCGGTCTCCAGATCCCACGCGTACGCCACGCACTCGCTGTATCCATCTCCCCGGCTGATCTCCTTGATGCCGGAAGCGATGTTGCCCCAGCGACGCGCCATGTTCTCGGCCAGGCGGATGGACGGACCAGAGATCGCGCTTCCTCCCTTGGCGTACTGGTAGAGCGAGCTTTCGGCCAGAGTGGTGCGCGTGCAGTCCTGCAAGATCGCGTCCATGCAGCGGATTGGATCGCGCGGATTGGAGCGCGCGATTATCATCCGGGCCTGGACTTCCGCGATGGCGCGCTGCTGTTCTACGCTGACCAAGGCGCCGGGTGTGGCACGAGCAGCGCGATCGTCGGCGAACGGGTTGGCGACGGTGATGGCGTTCATAAGTCCTACTCCTTGCTGACGACCTTGACGTTTAGGCGCATATCGTTCGGCACCACGATGCGCGCGCCGGGTATTTCGGATTTCTCCAGCGCAGCCTTCAGAGATTTACGGTCAAGCTCCGGCGGCTTCGTCACGAAGAAATGGCGCGGGATAATGGCCTCGTCGTCGATGCTCAAAAATGACGGCTTTTTGGACAGATAGGCCACGATAGCCCCGTCCGTCGCTTTCGTGCATCCAACCGAGTCCATCTGCTCAGCCAGCGCCGCGCGCATGTCCTTCACGGCCTGGTCGGCTGTATCGCGCAGATGCTCGGCCGCGAGGATGGTGGACGCCATGGCAGCCATGGTCTCCACGATATCGGTGACGCCAGCGGCCTTCTTGTGCGAGCTGGCATAGTCAGCTCCGGCGCGATAGACAGGGGCGTAGGCGTCGGCCATGGCCTTGTGCAGCGTGTCGCGCGATTGCGTCTCATAGCCGCTGGGCGCGCGCTCGCTCATCGCGCCGTCTCCTTCGCTGCCCACACAGGATCAGGTTCGCGGTTGCGGAGTTTCCACGCTTCGGCAATCACCGGGCCTACCTCAGAGACATCGAACAAGAACGTCAACTTTGGCATGTGGATGGTGACGGGGCTTTTGTCGGGCAACCGTCGCAGTGCCTCACACAAGTTCCACAGGTCCTCGTCTATCATGGCGCCACGCCCTCCTGCTCGGCCGCCGCGATGGCAGCGCGGGCGTCAGGCAACGCGCGCTCCATGGCGTAAACGGTGCCCCATGTCTTATCGCCGTAGGCCGAGACCATCGCTTTGAGTGCAGCAAGCAGTTTTGGGCTCGCGGCTATCAGTCGTGCATTGGCCTCCATCTCTTGTTCGATCGAGCCAACGCTGTGATGCCAACAGGTAGCGATTTCGATCCAATCGCTCTCCACCATACGCTGTCCGTGACGATCAAGGCGCCCGACTACCCATGGCCCTGGGGAATGCTTCGCCATCACGCCGTCTCCTGCTCGGCCGCATCGGGGCGCAGGAACGACGGCTGCGGCTTCTCGCCGTCCGCCGCGCTGCTGTTGCCTGTCGCGCGCTGACGGCGCTGCTTGGACACGCGCGAGCGACCGTCGGTCAGCACCTCGATCATCTCGTCAACCTCGGATAAGCGCGTCTGGCGCTCGCGAATTTCAGCGAACAGCAAATCCCGACGCCGGAGGAGGTGTTCCAGCATCGGATCGGTGTCGTTCGGCTTGTTGTCGCTCATCGTCCGTGGTGTCCCTTACAAATGCGCGCCAGTTCCGCGCGCGTTCTTTCTTCGACCCTGGCGGCATCCATCGCATCCCCGATCAAGTCGTCCATCACCTCGCCCATGACCCGGAAATCGTGCGCGACCTCAATCAGTCGCTGCGCGTCATGCGGACGCGAAAGGAGAATTTCGTCCGCGAGCCAGCACAGAAAATCGGCATGGGTCATGGCACTACTCGCTCAATTGTCCTGCCGCATCGAACACATATGTCGCGCACGTAGGTTGTCTTGGTCAGTGCCTTTATGACCTCCGGCGCATCGCCAACTGTGCCTCCTTTGACCGACTGGAACTCTGGCGGCACGCTATCGTAACGCGGCTCAAATTTGCAGCCGAATGGGCGGCCTGTGCGCGGACAATCTGGCTGCATCACGACAGCTTCGCCTCCACGATCGCGCGCTCGTCTTCCTCGATCTCGGCTGCCAGCGCGGCCAGCTTACGCCCCCAAGCGGGCATCGGCGCGCGGTAGATCGCGTCCAGCCGCTCGCGCATCGGCGCGTCGGCACGCCACCACAGGTCGTCAAGGCGGCGATCGATCGCGGCCAGTTCGCGCGCGACGGATGCGATCTCTGCGGCGCTACTCATGGCGGATGCCTAACGCAGCGCGGACGGTCTGCCAGATGGCACTATCTACTGACGGGTCCATGCCGTACGTGTCCCACACAAGTTGCAGCGCATCTCTCATTTCATCGAAGCCAATCGCCGCGACGATCTTGCGTGTGGCCTCAAACTCCATGCGCCTGATCTCGACAGGACCGGGCCGCCTACGCTGTAGACACGCTCCCTCAATGGTCGCGTATTCAGAGGAGAACACGCCGCGCGCTCGATTCAGCGGCGTGTCCGACCGCAGGGCCTCCATTACCTGTGCATTCGTCCACGGTTCAGTCATGGCCGTCGTCCCCCTCAACCTGCTCCCAACTCGCCATCACCAGTTCCCACGCCGCGGCATCGAGCGCGTTGGTCAGCGCCAGCACCGTCTCGGCCGGGATGACGCCTGACTGCTCGTGGGTGTCCTCCCAGGTCTCGACGGCGATTTCCGCGTAATGGGCGGCGTGCATGGCGATGGCGAGCGCGGTGGCGTTGCGATCGAGGTCCCCGATGAAGTCGCGAGCGATGACCGGGAGCGCCATCAGCGCATCCACGGTCGGGGGCGGCACCGTGGCTGGCGCTAGGCGCGCGAGGCGCTCGGGGAGGCGGAGAGCACGCCACACGTCGTCGAACGGGGGGGTCATTGCGCCGGCTGCCCGCGGCTACAGAACCGGCATCCGCCGAGCCAGTGCGCGCCCCTGGCCATTCCCAGACATGCGAGGCAGAGCGGCACCGCGACCGCGCGCATGTCCGCCGCAAGCCGCGCGCCCTCGCGGGCCAACGGGCTGTTCAACTCCGGGGGCGGGATCGAGGCGTCGTAGGCGGGGGCGGCAGCGCCGGCTCGATCAATGCCCTGATCGCCTCCAGCTCGATCCGGATCATCCGGGGCATTACCCGCCCGGATTGGAGTAATCCGGCCAGCCTCCGATCCACCTCCGTCAGCAATTCCGTCATCTGACGCCAGTTGCGCGGAGCACGAACCGGCATCATTGCCTCCTATACGCGATAGATCAGACCCGATCATGTATCCGTGATTGATTGCAACCGAACGTAACGGGTCATTGCGCTCCCCGCTGTGGATAAGCGATACTGATTTGATATCCCGCAATTTTTTGGTAAATTCACGCAAATTTTTTGCTGCGTGTCCGCATCGGTTTTCGACGCTATCTCGTGGCGGGGAATGTGGCGGGGGAGTTACAATCTGGCATCGTGCCGAAGCCGAGGCCGCAGCCGGAGCAGTCGCCGACGCCCACGCCAACGCTTCCGATGTAGAATCTGGGCCGTCAAAGCCAGCAGGGAGGTATTGGCCGTGGAAGGTGCGCTGCATCGTCGAAACCTCCGTGTGAACGGAGGTCAGTTTGCAAGAATGCAAACGACAAGGCAAGAGCTAAAAGCATTTCTGCACACGAATTCTGGCCACGGTCATGCCCCGCAGCCGCCGGCAAACGATATCGACCCGTTTTGCGCTAAGGTTGGGCCGTGTCCCTGTTCAGATCGCTGTCCTCTGGATCGGCTAGAAGCTCTGGAAAGAGCGGCATCAGCCGAGAGATGGCGCGTGGGGCCAGACCATCAGGATCGCCCAGCAAGAGGAAGTCCGTAGTTACCCGCATCCTTTTGGCGAACGAAATAAAGGTGGCCGTCGAGGCACAGCGGCGGCCGGCAAAGATGTCTTCCATCTCCTCAATTGACCAGCCGCAAAGATCAGCCACCGCCTCGTCACTATAAGACGGCGCCATAGCCTGTCGCACAAGTCTCATCCGGCGCCCGATGTTCACCAACAGGCGCTGATCCGGCAATCCTGATGGAAGCGATTTTCCGCTGGCCTCGGCCAATTTGCTGAGTGTGCGGTGAGACAGGATGTGCTTGACCGGCTTGTTCATAAAGCGGGTCAAGGTTGACGGCGCAACACCAGCCTGACGCGCGAGTGTGGTCAGATCGACGCCAGCCGCGTCAGCCATCTGGCTTACCAGCCGCCTGACCGCTTCCCGTTCACTGCCCATATCCTGTGCAGATTTGCACACGGGCGCCGGAGTCTGCGAATTGAAAGATTGCGCTTGACCGAGTGCATTTGTGCAAATAGGCTCTGGGGTCATGGACCCGCGCCCGATTTCCACCCCCTCAGACATCGAAGCCGCCGCCAAGAAGGCAGGTCTTTCGATGGCAGAGGTGTGCCGTAGGGCCGGCGTCGCTCAGTCCACGTTCAACCGCTGGAAGAACGGCACGACGCAGCCAACGCTGGGCATCTATCAACGGCTTTGCGGCGCGGTTGCCGCTCCCTGTCCGCCGCCAACGCAGGCCGCAGCCTGATGCCGGTCGTCATTCCCGTGACGGGCGGTTATGTGGCCGTGATCGATGACGCCGATGCTGAGTTGGTTTTGCGGCACAAGTGGCGGGCTGCCACCCACGGGCGGTACGCCCAGACCAATGTCGGCAAGAGGACGGTATTTATGCACCGCCTCATTATGGCGCCCCCTGAAGGCTTCGAGACCGATCACGTCGATGGCGACGGACTGAACAATAAACGGGACAATCTTCGCCTCGCAACGCGATCGCAAAATCGGGCAAACAATCATTCTCAAGTCCGTAATAAGCACGGCTTTCGCGGCGTGATTCAGACGGCCCGAGGTTATTTTTACGGTCGTGTAAACAAGTACGGGAAACAGCACTTCACGGCGTCGTTCAACACACCGGAGGCCGCATCGATTGCGAGGAACAGGCTGGCCATACAGCTTTATGGCGAGTTCGTGCCGCCTTCGGAGGCGCCTCAACCCGGAATTGTGCTGTGTGCGCGGCGCGGTTTCCCTGGTGTGGTTTCCAGTGGTGCCGGTCGTTTCTACGGCCGGGTACTTAAGAGCGGCCATCACCACTACACCGCTCTCTTCGACAACCCGGAAGATGCTGCGCTTGCCCGCTGTGTGTTGGTAGCGTCGCTAGCGTCCATGCTCGCCGAAAGTCCCGCTCCCGCCCCGCGCGCTGTGCAGCCGGACCTGCTGGCCGCGCTCGCCGCTGGCCAGGACGGTGCCGCATGACCGCCGCGCGCCCCGACTACTGCGCCATCCCGGACGAGGGCCAGCCCGGATCGGATGGGCCGTGTCCCGCATGTGGCGCCACGATATCGGGCGACGATCCGGTTCGTGGTGTGTGCCAGGCGCGTCACAACGGGCCGCCTCCGCGTGCCCCTACTCCGGCCCCGCGCGCTGTGCAGCCGGACCTGCTGGCCGCGCTCGTGCCGACCGCTGAAGCCGCAGACTGACGCCAAGCCGTGCCTGTCACCCAAGGAACCGCACAACCAATGGAGCATCCCGCCGCCGCCAATTCCCCGATCGCCCCGCGGTAATGCCGCGCAGGACCTGGGTTCGTGCTGGAAAGGCGGTGCGGACTGCCGGGGGCGGAACTGCGGGCGCGCGTGCGGAACGGTGCAATGCGGAATTGTCCGTACTTGCGGATGACGGCGGGCGCAGTACGACTGATGGCAGCCATGGGGCGGGTGTCTCCGTCCTGTCGGTTAGAGGTGCGCCGGTGGTTTCCAGACCGCCGGCCCCCTCGTTGGATCAGCCCTTAGTGGCATATACGCCACAGAGTCGCAATTCATCCCCGCGTGCGTCGTGGAACGGCACCGGATGGCCAACCCCGGAAGATTGGTGGGGTTCGGTATGAGCGAGCGCCACGCACCGCCATGTCCTGTCTGCGGCGATCCAAGCGCCTTCGTGCTCTGGATTGACGACGAGCCGCCCCCGACGTGCCCAAACGATCCGGCATGGCCGCAGCGCACGGTGATCGGCATCTGCCAACACCAAATCAGACGTGCGCGGCAAGCGGCCGAGTTGCGACGCCTGACGCCTGACGCATTCGACGCCGCGGGGACAATGATTCCATCCGAGTCTACGCGAGCGTGGCGGAACTACATCGAAGCCAATCCACGCAAAGCGGTGGTCGTCTGATGCCCGCGCGCCCTTCCAGCCCGTCGCGTGACGAGTTGCTTGGTCTCTCCCCCGCCGAGAAGGCGCGGCGCTTCGATGCCATGGTGCGGGCCACGTTCTCCCACGTCGACGAGCGCGATCTGCTGGACGAGTTGCATCCGCGCAAGACGCTGGACATCAAGCGCCGGGTGGACGGTGTTGAGACGTGGTTCGAGGCCGATTGGCTGTCTCGGCTGCGCGATGAGCGGAATGGCGGCAACCGTTGGTGGCTCGCCCCATGACCCCCGCGCGTCTGCATCCCCCCCGGATCAAGTCCGGGGGCGAACCGCCGCCGCTGGCTACCACGGACGAGTTCTGGTGTGGCGTCTGGTGGGTGCCCGACGAGGCGCGACCTGGACACCTCCGTTCCGCGACGCCGGGGGAATGTGTCACCGAGATCATGCGCCTCCGCGAGTTGGTGGCGACGCTGGAGGGGACGAAGCCATGACTGCCCGCGGCAAGTGGCCTTGGACGGTGTGGACGCGAGACGGCGAGCGGTGCCGGCATTTCCGGACGTTCGCGGGCGCGGAGGCGTATGCACGCCGCTACGTCGAGGCGGCACTGCGCGACACCGGGGGCTGCCTGCCGGCAGAGATCGACCGCGACCGCGTGCCAGTTGCCTGGGTGCGCGCGGACGGGTTGGAGCGCATCTGGACCGATATGGTGGCCGATGCGGCGGGACTGGTCGCATGACTGGCCGCAGCACCAGCGACATTACGCCGGAGATGATCCCGCGGTTCCTCGCACTCCGGGAGGCCCACACCCCGGTGCGCGAGATCGCCCGCCTGCTGGGCGTCAGGCGCGGGAGCGTAGGCAGGACCGTGCGGCGGCTTGGATTGCAGCAGCAGTTGCGCAATCTGGGCGGCAAGATGCCGCTGCCGCCCACCACGACGGCATCCGAGCGCATGGCGTCCGGTGTGGCGGCGCTGGAGGCCGGACACCCGCTGTCTTGGGGTGTGATAGCGACAGGAGCGTGGCCGAGATGAGCCCGCGCCCATTCGGAACTGCGCTGCCGAAGTGGTGGACATCGCAGACCAGGCGACGTGCGCTCGCCATGTGGCGGGACGGCGCAACGATCGAGGATATCATGGCGACGTTCTGCCGATCGTATAGGTCGGTGGAGCAGATGCTTGCCGCGTATCGCGATGTCCCGAGGCCGTGTCCGCCGCTTGGTCCTGCATATGCCGAGTATCAGCGGCATCTCGCGCGGCACCAAATCGCGGTGCAGATCGCCGCGGTGAAGCGCGAGGCGCGGCGGACTGATGCCTACAAGGCAGGGAGGCTCGTTTGGTAGACAAGACGCAGCCGATCCTGTGCGGCGTGGCAGTGCAGCGGTATCCGTCGCACCCGCAGGACACCGCACGGGCTCTGGCGCTGGCCAAGGAGGCGCTGCGGGCAGAGATACTGCGGGCAAAACGTGAGGCAGCCACAGCACCTCCCTACAAGCCTCCGCACGAGGACGCGGCATGACCGCCGCGGCGCTCGCCGGCGGGACACGCATCGTGTCGTGGTTCTCCGCAGGGGACGCCAGCGCGGCCACGACCAAGCTCGTGTTGGCGCAATACGGCGCAACGCACGAGATCGCCATTGCGCGCTGCATGGTGCCGGAGGAGCATCCCGACAACGACCGTTTTGCCGCCGACTGCGCGGTGTGGTTCGGCCAGCCGGTAATTGAGTTGCGCAGCACGGAATACGCATCATGCGAGGATGTGTGGACGCGCAAGCGTTACATGAGCGGCGTGGCCGGAGCGGCATGCACACTGGAAATGAAGAAGGCCGTCAGGTGGGCTTTCGAGCAGGCGTGGCAGCCTGATCTCCAGGCGTTCGGCTACACAGTGGACGAGCAGGATCGCGCCGATCGGTTCCGTGAGCAAAACCCGGATGTCCGGCTGGTCACACCGCTGATCGAGGCGGGGCTGTCCAAAGAAGATTGCCATGCCCTTGTGCGTCGCGCCGGGATAAAACGATCGGCGATGTATGACTTGGGATTTCCGAATGCCAACTGCATCGCATGCGTGAACATGCAGTCGCCGGCTGGTTGGAACCTGACGCGACGGCATTTCCCGGTTCAGTTTGCGGCAAGGGCGAAGCTGTCCCGTGAGCTTGGAGTGCGGCTGGTTAAGGGCACGACTGGAGACCGAGAGCGCCAGTTCCTTGACGAGTTAGACCCGCTAGCTGGACGAGGCGAGACAATCCCTTCGTCGGAATGCTCACTGCTGTGCTGGATTGCCGAGCAAAAGCTCGCGGAGCCACGGCCATGACCGCAGCGCTCGCCGGCGGGACGCGGCGGAAGGCGGCGCCAGCGTTCCGGCTCACCCGCCCCGTGGTTCCGGAAGACGCGCTGCACGCCTCGACGGTTGACCTGTTGACGCGGCTCGTTCTGCCGCCGGCGGAGTGGGCATGCTATCCCGCTGGCCTCACCGAACTGACCGGCCAGCAGAAGGCGCGGCTCTACCGCATGGGCCTTAGGGTCGGCTGGCCGGATTTCCTGATCGCGTTCAACGGCATCCTTGGCGTCGAGCTAAAGACTGAGACGGGGCAACTCTCTCGATCACGCTGGGTCACGACGCGCGACCGGCGCGGCAACATCGTGAAGCGGTGGGTGGAGGGCCAACGGGACGTGCATCCGCGGCTAATCGCATCGGGCGGTTTCCAGCGCATTGCTGTTTGCCGCTCCGTCGAGGAGGTGGAAGCCGAGTTACTGGCGTTCGGCGTGCCGATGCGCGGCAGGGTGGCGGCATGACCGGGCCCGGCGCGCGCGGCGGCGGACGGAGAAGTTGGCATGATCGACAACGGCAATCCGCTGGGGCCAGCCGCCTGGTGCTGCGCGGTGTGGTACGTCGGGTTCGTGTTCTGGGTGTCCGTCCTGCGGCTGTGAGCGGCGGCGTTGCCGACTCAGTGCGCATGGGCTTTAATGCAGAAACCCCCGGCGATTGGGTCGCCAGGGGCTTCGTTTGGTTACGCCGTCTGGTCAACGGCATGGGGTGGGTCAACGCCCCCTATGTATCGCGGTTGGGCGGCCCTGACAAGAGGGGCTATCCATGGCCGTTCCACTCCGCATATCCGCAGGCTACCGCGTGAGCGTCCGGTCACTCGGATCGGTCGTGCTTTTCACCGCGGAGCGGACCTATGCCGCCGCGTTGCGGAACTGGTCGCGCGAGGAAGCCAAGCGTCTCGCCATTCTGGTCGCCTGGTCGCGGTATTCCGAGGACGAGGCTGTGCGCGAACTAGCCGCGCATCTTCGTATGCAAGCTGAAAAGTCCGGCATAACCGGCGTTAACTGCAAGAAATTAGCCGTCTCAATGCTGGATGACGAGCTGCAAGTCATGGAAGTCCGCCATGATGCCGTCCTCCAGCGCATGATCGGCGCGGCAGAACAGGAATTTCGCATCAATCGACGCGCTGATCTGCAAGCCGCAATGGCCGCGGCTGATATCGCGGAGGCAGAAAACGTGCCTCCCGATCTGATCGACAGCGCGTTCCGGATTGCGCGCTGGCGTGCGCGGAAGGGGGCGTGATGTCATGGCGAGCATCCATACCGCCCGCGCGCATCTTATTGCCGGCCGACCAGCACCCAATGGTGACGATAACGCGACACCACCAAAACAACTCCATGAACACCTCGTCTATTTCGAGGACCTGGACGAGCCGGTACACCCAGACGACTTTGTGGAGGGTCTGTTGATCTCCCGCGGCATGTCGGTCGTCTATGGTCAATCCAACTCGGGGAAGACGTTCTTCGCCACCGATCTGGCGCTGCATGTTGCCTGCGGCTGGCCGTGGAATGGCCGAGACACAACCCGCGGCGCGGTTCTCTATTGTGCCCTGGAGGGCAGCCACGGCATCAAAAACCGGGTCAGCGCGTTCAAGCAGACCCACGGGCTCGGGGTACTGCCTTTCGCCATCCTGCCTGTCACCGTCGATATGCTGAACCCCAGCGGGGATATCGACGGCGTGCTGACGGCGATCAAGAAAATTAAGGAAAAGACGGGGTTAGGCGTGTCCATGACCGTGATGGACACACTATCGCGCGCCATGGCTGGGGGAAACGAAAATGCCCCCGATGACATGGGCGCGCTCGTGCAGAACGGAGCGCGGCTTCAGCAAGAGGGACTTACGCACGTCTGTTGGGTTCATCATTCTGGAAAGGATGAGGCCAAAGGCGCGCGCGGCCACTCGCTGCTGCGGGCCGCTACCGACACGGAAATCGAGATCACCGCCTCGGGGCCGACACGGACAGCCCGTGTCACCAAACAACGGGACCTCGATTGCGAAGGCGAGTTCACCTTTAATCTCAAGGTGTTCAAGCTTGGAACTAACACGCGCGGGAAGCCTATCACATCCTGCACCGTGGACTACGGCGACAGTGCGGCTCTCGGGCGAGGGCATGCCGCGGGCGCGGCGTCCGCACGTCGTCACCTGACAGGTCACAACAAGCGGGCGCTTGAGGTCTTGATCGACCTGTGCGCCGTGTCAGGGCAGGCAGGGCACCCAGGTGTGCCTTCCGGTATCCAATCCGTGCCTGAAAAGTGGTGGCGGGATCGTTTCTATGACCGCTCTGCACCTGGAGACTCGGAAGATGCCAAGCAGAAAGCGTTCCGGCGGGCGTCGGTCGCTTTGATCAACGAGCATCTGGTCGGCATGGTAAATCGCCGGGTCTGGTCAGTTTCCTACACAAATGGGACCGGACATTGGTCCGGACAAAATACCGGACAAACGTAATTTTCTTTCATGTCCGGATGTCCGGCGGAGCGGACAAAACGGACATTCTCCCTTTAGGGAATGTCCGTTGTCCGCCGAGCATCCCCAAAGACCCGGCTCGTCCGGTGAACAGGAAAGCTATGCCCGAAGCACCAGTCACGACCCAGCCCGACTACGCCGCCGCCATGGCTGCGATCGAGGCCGCATACCCCGGCATCAACGACGACGGCACCTGCCGCCATGGCGATCGCTTCGACCGCTGCCCAACCTGCTCCCACGCCCCGTCACACCCGCTCCCGCAGGACAACGCACCGTGACCGACATCATCGCAGCCATCGCCGCTGGCCTCGCCATCGGATACCTCGCCATGGTCCCCCTCATCATCGTCGCCTGGGCCGTTACCCATCGGCGCTCCGCCCCATGACCCGCTCCAGCGAAATCGACCAACTGAGAGGCGAGATCGCGCGCCTCACCGAAGCTCTACAGGACACCCACGAGCGCGCCGCTAGGGAGATCGTCTATCTTCGCCGCCGCGTGGAACCAATCACATTCCTGATCGACCGCGGAAACTACCTGGAGATGCTCCAACTCCTCCATCCGCTCGATCAGAAGCGTGTCAGGGAAATGGTGATGAGGGACGCATGACACGCTCCTCCGCAATCCCAGCCGTCGCAGCCGCCATAGGCCGCTAGCGCGCCTCCCAGGTCATCGCACCGCCGCCAGACCCCAAGCGCCGTCAGCGACGCCCCTACCCCAGCGGTGCGTCCCGCGTCTCGTCCAACCGCGCCGTCACCGCCGCGTGCTCCCGCAGCGCCAACCCAATCCGCTCCGGAACCGCCTTCACACCACGTCGCCACCGGCTCACGTTCTGCACACGGACGCCAAGGACGGAGGCGGCCGTCCCGTCCGACCAACCCAGGTCTTCCAGCAACCCATCGAACTCCTTCGCCGTCATGGCACCCGCCTCCGCTCCGCAACCCGGAGCGCCAGCCAAACCAGCGCCCCGATCACCGCCCAACTCATGCCACCCTCACCGACGCGGCAACGCCTGTTGATACATCTGCTGGCTGCTCGGCACCCCACCCTCGATCCCAGGCGGCTGATACACCAGCGCACCCGTGCCAGGCGGCACCCACACCCCGCCACCAGCCGCCGGCGGGTAGTAGGCCGGGGGCGGCGACCCGTATCGCACGCCCGGTTGCCCGTATTGCTGCGCCGTCGCGTCACCAGCGCACAACGTCAGTGCCACTGCCACGATCGTCCCGATTGTCCTGTTACCCATGTCAGTCACCTCCCCGCCGGAATTTCGAGATACCGCGCCACTGCCCGCGGGTCCGGTATCAAACTGCCGCGAAGTTCCGGCGGAACCTCAGACCGAGCCCCGCGAGCGATGTCCAGCGCTGCCGAAATCAACGGCCGAACCGCATTCAACGTGTCCCGCATCTCGGTGATGTCCCCCGCCATTCCCGTTTCGCCCAACGCGGTCAATCGACGTGCCACCGCTGGCAGGTCCAACACTGCGTTGCCAATTGACCCCGATACCCGTTCCAGCGCGTTGTGGACCACTTGCAACCGCATCAGCGTCGCAACGTGGATATCCCGTTCCATGTCGATTTTTTCGGCGTCACTCATCGTCCAAGCCTCCATCGCTCATTCCCGCCAAGCCCATGCCCGGCAGGTATCCAGTTACCGCCAAATATTGCAGGCTACACGCCGCCGGCAGGGTCGCCCGCTACCCCCCTACCGGCTCACCCCTCAGAACCGCCCCACGTCTTGTCGCTATGAGCGGAAACGGCCCTATCGTGGCCCTCAGTCCGCCGCCGCGTCGTAAGCCGTCACCTCGGGAACCAGCGTCAGGTGCGGAACCGGCCGCGCCGGTCCGCTGTACGTCAGCCACCTCGACCGCGGCACCGGACCACGCTCGATCGGCTGCTCCCTCGGCCCATCCATGATCGGCACCACCCCAGGCGGCAATTCTCCCCCAGGCCAATACCGCGCCACAGGATACCGACGCTCCGGCACCTTCAGCCGCGTCCCCCGCGCCGTCGTGAACCCACGATATCGCGGCGGCAGGATCAACCACTGCCCCATGTCAGGCTCCAGGTCCCATCGCTCGCACACCGCATGAGCCCGCTGTTTCGCTACCTCCCCAGCCTCCCAGAACTCCAACCCGTCCATAACCGCACCCGGTAGACCGCCAGCGCCGTCCCAGGCACCGCCGCTCGCCTGCCAGAAGCCCGTACAGCGGTCCCAGGCACCCGGACCAGTGAAGTACCCGGCAATGGGCTAGAGGCCGCCAGCGACCCTCTCAGGGCCGCCTCCAGGGCATCCCCGCTCAATCCCCACCACGCAACCGACCCGCTCATGGCACCAACTCCGACCGCGCCTTGGCATACTTGCCGATCTCCGACCACCACCGGCTGCGTGTCGTGTGCCGCTTGTGGAAATCCACCAGATCGTTCTGCGTCGTGAACGCCAGCCGCATAAGCCGCAGCCACTGCGCCGCCGTGCCCGCGTCCGGCTCAATGCCCGGAAACATCGCGCGGAACTCCTCCAGTGCCGCCTTCATGCCACGTCTCCGGGGGAAACCAGGGACCGCAACCGACCGATCGCCGGCAACACCACCCCCTCATAGTCCGCGCCACCATCCCAAGCCGCCAGGAACTCCCGGCACGCCCGCGCCAACTCCCCATGCGCCATCACCTCAGGCTCATGCCGCGGATGATACGGCGCAGTCTCAGGCACCGGCCGCGGCGCACGGCTCACCGGTGTCCCCGCCTTCACCGCCTTAATGACGCCCGCCGTCGCCTTCCCCTTCGGCGAAGCCGCAACCGCCTTCTCCAGCACGGCAACCGCCCCCGCCTCCCCCTCAGACCGAACGAGGAGGACCGCTTCCCGAGCACTCACCGCACCGCCGGCCACAGCCTCCCGTATCGCGTCAGGACTGGCGGCAAGGTCCAACAAATTGGCCACATGCTGCCGCGTCCGACCAATCCGCGCCCCGATCTCCGTCTCCGTCCAGCCAAACGCCACCAACCGCTTGCACACCGCCGCCTGTTCCAACGCCGACAACGGCAGCCCGTTATTCGCCGTCAGCAACATCAGCGCACGCTCCGCCGCACTGGTTCCGCGCGCCTCCGGCAGACAGGGCAAACGCTTGATCTCACACCCCCGCGCTATCGACACACGCACCGCCGCCAATCGGCAATGCCCGTCAACCACTATCGCCCGATCTCCCGCCAGTCGCACAACCAACGGCTTGGATGACAGGAACCCGATCGCCGCAATACTGTCCGCCAGCGCGAGCACATGCGCCGCCAACTCCGGTGTATCGGTGCGGACGTTGAACGCCGGATCGATGTCCAGTGCCTCGACCGGCAGGTTGAACAGATCGCTTGTGCTGTCCGCCAAATCCTTCAGCCTCATGGCACGTCCCCCGCATCCATCGCCACGGGACCGGGCACAACCGCGCCCGCCGGCAACCACGCAAAGCTGGTCCGCACTCCAACAAACCCGTCCGCACTCGGCACCACCGTGATCTGGCATCCGCACAGCATCAGCAACGCGCACAACGTCGCCGCGCCCTTCGCCATGATCGCCGATGCACGCGCCAGCCCAGTGCGCAGATCGGTATGGGGGAAGCCGTCAATCGCCACCCGCAACCCTTTCGTGCGGCTGCGATGCACAAACACGACATGTCCCGCCTTCATCACGTCGCGCAGCAACGCCCGGTCAGCATTGTTCGCCAGCATGTCAATGCGACGATCCCACGTCATACGCTTGGATTGTATCAGCATGTTCAGCCCCTCGCTGTTCCCACCCCAGCACAACGCCAGGGCGGTTCGGTGTCCGCTCAGTCCGCCGCTACTCCCCGAAATAGAAACAGCCGCAATACGCCAGCAACGTGTCCTGATCGATCCCGCTGTGCACCTCAGTCCACGGCGTAAACCAGTCCTGACACTCCATCCAAGCTCGCGTCGGTTCGCAATGCTCGCTCAACTCCCCCATGATCCTAACCGCCGGGCCGCCCGTGCATAACAGCACCTCGAATTGCTCCGCCTCCATCTTCTCTCCAGGCGAGCACCATCCCGAGCGCACTTGCACGCTTAATGCGTCCTCCTCGATCTCGCGCCGCGCCTCCTCGGAATCCGGCCGTAGCCCGTTATCATCGCAACACGCCAGCCATGCCGCGTCTTCGTCGTCGTGCGTCGTTCCATCGTCCACACGATCCTTGCCCCAGCACCAGCCCGAATTGCCCTCATCGTCGGTCGTCTCAGTAACCCGGAACCCCGCATCCGTGGCCAGTTCCTTCGCCATCTCCGCATACGCATCGTCGTCATCAGCCGCGCGCAGCTTCGCTACCATCTCGGCAATGCTCGCATACTGCGCCATCGCCTGCGAACGTGCCGCAGCAATCTTGTCGTCGTCTGTATTGGCCATTGTCGCAAACCTTTCGCTTGCTATCGCAGCACCCCAACGGCACCGCGCCATTCCGTTACCCTATCAGTCGCGTAGTGTCAACATCCCCATGCACACCGCTTCATCCGGTTGCGCAGGCTGGCCACAGTATCCTTGCCAATCTTTCGCCCCAGCATGATGTCCTGCATCGCCATCGACATAGGACCCGCAAGAAAGTCCCTGAAATCAACAGGCACCTTGCACAATGCCTCACGCATCACCTTAGGCCAGTCCGCCCAGTCGCACGCATCCGAACGCATCCAATCGGCCAAGGCATCAACGCCCGCATAACCCCGACGCTCCTCCAGCATCAGACGTAACTGATCAATGTTCGTCTGCATTACGTTCGCCATCACACGTCACCCCTTGCGCGCCGTGCCGATTGCAGCAGCCGGTTCACTTCCAGCTCGATCGCAGCAACGCCGCTATCGTATTCCGCCTCAGTCATCCCGCTGCTCAGATATAGCTTGTCCAGTGCATCCATGCGCCGTTCCGCCCGACGCTCGATCTGGTCTTCGCTCATCGCCCACATATCTCCCCGCCCTGATCTTCCCACCGCGCATCCAAACCATCGCCAGCGTAATCGTTCACCGCCGCATTCATCGCCGCGCGGATTACGCCAGTGCAGCGCGCGCTGTTCCCGTCCAATCCCCCCACATGCGCAATGGCACCCGTCACACGTCCCGCAATGGTGCCTACCGGGTAATACGTGGCAACCTCCCCTGCCTCAATCCGCGCCCCACAACACGCGCAATCCCCCGCATACTTCACCACCAGCGTCCGCGGTGTCGCACGCGCAACCCTATACCCGTTCCTACGATATCCCATTGTCCTAAGCCCCTCGCTCAGTGTGGGGCGCCAGCCCAGCGCCGGCGCCCGTGTGTCGCTATTCCCGCACAGCTATGCCGCTATCGTTCCCATCGCTGCCATGTCACCGCGCAACGTGTCGCACTCATCCGCAAACACACTGCGCAAATACTCCTCCCCACTGTCACTCTCAACTGCCCACAATCCAGGCGATAGCAGCTCATACACGGTGTCATGGCCATTCCGAACGATCACGATATCGGCTCGTGCCTGGATGCCAATCAACGACCAGTCACCGCGTCGCCATGATGCAATCCGGTCCGCATCCTCATCCGCGTCCATCCAGTCCAATGGACTCGCGTCGCAATCGTCGTGCTCGATCATGTGAAACGACACGTAGCAACCATCCGGCCGCACAGTGTCGAACATCCGATATTCGGTCATTCCCAAGCCCCTCGCTCAGTTCCGGTAGCGCCCAGCGCGCAACTACCCAATCGCCATACCTGGCCATTGTGCCCGCCATATCCATCAGGACATGGCGCGCAGCATGGTCAGATCATCACATCACACGTATTCAGCCTGCCGCTTGTAACTCTCCGTCGCGCCTATCCCCTTGCACATACGCGCCGAATTGTCGGGAGAACACTGCGAACGTAACTCCCATGTCGCGACCAGCTTGCGCAACGTTTCGTCACCACGAAACACATGCAACCGCAACGCATCCCCATGCAAGCCAGCCTTCGCCAAATACCCGTTGGAATGATAGTCGGGATAGAACTCGAACTTGATCGCATCGCCAGCCCGCAACGTGCCAAGCACACTCTCAGCATGGCCGCCCTGTGACCAATACAGCCATAGCATCTCCCAGCATTGCACGCGCGTCACATCTTCCGGCTTATAGTCGAAGCCATAGACGCGAACCGGCGCCGCTATCGCATGATACTGGTCCGTGGCGAATGGATCACGTTCGCTCTTTACAGCGCGCTTGATAAGGAATGCTTCGCACTTGCTCGCATCGCTGCCATCAAAGCGCACAGTCAGAAAATCAGCCTTGCGCAACGCCGCAATGTCCAGCTTCGTCAAGATATATGGTTCAACGTATGCCATGATGTTTCGAGCCTTTCGCTCCGATCCGGCTCGCCCATCGCGCGCCGGTCTGATATGGTATACGCTGCCCAATGCCACATAGTCCATACACAAACAAATAAATCGTAAGGCGCGTAATCCTTGCCCCTAACTGAGTTCACAATCGACGCGCAACGCTATACCGCAATCAGTCGCGAGCAACGACCCACTGCAAACGGTCGACTCGTCACTGTCCAGGTATGGCAATCCATCTGTCCAGACTGCGGAAAGCCGTTTACCCAAGAGCAACGCCGCGCCTTCTCGCCAGAGCGCAACGCCTATCGCCGCTGCAAAGCTTGTAAGCGGGGGCCAGGTCGCCGAGTTTCACGTAACGCGCATCATGCAAGTCACTCAGCTTATCCCGTAGCTACCTATGGCGCAGTCCCAGACCCAACACTCGACAACCTCATGGATGCTTCTGAGCGCCGATTGACACGCGTCGCACATCCCCAGCGTGGCTTGCCTGAGTCGTGGTCAGACTGATCGCCGCACCCCATCGCAAACTACGCCGATCGCAGAATTCCGCGCTTTCACGCCCCATACAGGATCATGCAACATCCACAAACGGCCGTATGCTACAGTGGCCGACCTGGTATTATACAATGCAATCAACGATCTAGCCGCTTACCGTTCCGGTTCCGCGTCCATATGACCATCCGTCTGCCGAGCCATGGACACCACGTCGAACTCACGCCGACCGACCGTCAATGGGACGCAGGCTTGGCCACCAGAGGAAGGCCCGGTCACTATTTCTTCCGGGTTTTGCGGGGGATTTCCGTGTGATTACAAGCGTCTACCTGATGGGGAGGTGCCAATGGTCAATTCACGTCGGAAGCGCACTGTGGGGCGAGGGGCGGAGTATTATGCGTATCTGCGGTCGCCTGAGTGGGCTGATGTGAAGCGACGGTATCTGGCGTCGAAGCTGCCGAACTGGTGCTACGTGTGTGCCGATCTGTTGGTCAGAGGGACGTGTGAGTTCCACCACCGGACCTACCAGCGTCTGGGGAACGAGACGCTGTGGGACATCGTGCCGGTGTGTCGTGGGTGTCACGAGCGGGTCCACGACCGGATGAAGCGGAAGGTGGCTGGGCGTGCCGCGAATGGGTTGAACCGACCTACGGCCTGGCGAGAGAGCAAGTTACTGTGGCAGGCGACGGAACAAGAACGCGAGCATCGCTGGAAGCACGCGCCCGCTCCATCACCCGACGAATTGGCCAGGACCCCGCACACCAGGCGCAACCTTGAACGATGGGGCGTTAGCTGGCCACCTAGAAAGCACTGGCAGAAAGTGCTGCTCCGGAAGTGGTCGAGAACGCCGAATCGGGGGACAGACGCGGTGGTTTCGCCGTCCGTAAGATCAATCGCGCAGAAGTGATAGTGGGGGAGGAGACGCACTTGCCCCGTTCTTGGGGCGATCGCGCTTAGGTAGCGCGCTGTGATCGAGGGGTTAGGGAGCGGGTCAGCCTGTACTCCAACCCTTGTGGGGTTCCTCGGCACTCTCGCCTTGTGGGGCGACTGGCGGGAAGCACGGGCCATCACAGCGACTGATCGTGCTCTTGACGGTTGCGGTGCTCGCAGAGCCGTCCCTGGTGGTTGCAGGTCTTCACCGGGTTTCTCTCCGCAGCTTGCAGGCCAACAACCGTTCGGCGTGTCCGGGGCCTATGCTGCCCTTGGAGGAACGGGCCAAGGGCCAGGGGCCGCGTGTAACAAGCCCTGGTGCGCGGACTATTCCCGCAAACACAGCCACATAGAGCACGGTTTCCGTGCTAGGTGGCAAGGTGAATACGGTGCGGTTAGCGGGCAATGGGATGCTCGGGCCAGCTCTAACGAGGCCACAGACCGAATTTTTGACGGTAACGGGATACCGCTATGTGGACGTTGACGGTGCTGATCCGGGGTCGGGGGACGACGATACCGCTGTATTTCGAGGCGGAGGGGGCGGCGAAGGCGGCCCAGGAGGCCATTTTGGCGCAGGAAATGGGCCAGTGCCGGGTGACGGACAGCGGGGGCCGGGTTCTGACGTTCGACCGGATGATGCTGGATGCGACGGTGCTGGAGGGGGATCAGTGATCAGGGGCGTACTGTACTATATGTGCTCTGTGGAGGAGATGGTTGATGGACCGATCTGATCCGGACTGGTCGCCGGGGATGGCTACCGACGATCGCAGCCTCACCGAACCATACGGCCCATTTGCCGCCGGCATGATTGCCACTCTGCGCCGGGAGCTGGGGCGGGCGAACGAGATCATCGCTTCATGGCGGCGGGTGATCGAGGAGCTGCGGACGAAAGAGCACGGTCTGACGCAGACGATCGATGAGCAGCGCGCGCTGATCGCCGACCTTGAGCGCGACCGCGATGCGTGGCGCGACAAGGCGCAGCGGACAGCAGGTCCCGCATGCACAACCGTCCATACAGCCGAGTGGCCACCGTTCCCCGCAAGCGCGCTGACCAAGGGTGACGGGATTTACCGTGGCGAGCTTGGATGATCGACGCAGATCGCATCGTCGCGCCGTCCGACACCGCATGGCTCCAGGTGCCGCTTAGACTCGGCGGCAGCACCTCGCGGCTGCGGATGACGCTGGCAGAGGCGCGTGAATTGCGCGACTGGCTGACGGCGAATGTTAGAGACGAGGACTTTGGTGGGTCGCCTGATAATGGCCGATGATGATGTCGTCTGGTTCCGATTGCTGCCCGCCCGCCAGGCGCGCATTCGCAAGCCGGCGGGCGACGAGTTCGAGTCTGCATGGCGGTTGATCGGGATGCACAATGCGGACAGGCGGCGGGTGCTGGTGTGGCGCGTGCCGGCGGATAATCCGGGCCGTTTCATGGTCCCCGATGGACTGATGCGGATACCGTTCCTGGTGTTCTCCGATGAGACGATTGAGGATCGGGATGATGTGATCCTGCCGATCCTGGACGGGATCATGCGGGATGCGGAGGCGGCTCGGCCTATGCCGGAGGACCCGGATGGGCGGTTTGTTATGACGGGGGACCGGCCGTTTCCTGGTTGGGTGAACTGAGGTGGCGAAGGCCGCAACCAAATGGCTGCCATTGTTCCGGACCTACATCAGTCACCTCCGGATCACCAGCAAGCACGCGGCTGAAGACCCTGATGGAGACGGCATTCCACTGAAACTATGGACCTCGCAGACGCGCGTACTTGAGGAGATATGCGATGGTTTGGAGAACGGCATCCACACGTTCTACGTGCTCAAAAGCCGGCAGCTTGGCGTTACTACTGTTACTCTAGCGATATTGTTGTTCTGGTTGGCTCTGCACCCCAATACCATCGCGTGCCAGGTGTCGGAGAGTGACAAGTCATCGGTGAAAAACCGAGCTACAATCTCAGCTTATCTCGCATCGCTCGAAGCCTTCATGGGCAAGAGCTTCGGGGTCATCAAGAACAACAAGTACGGCATTACGTTCCGCAACAAGAGCCGGTTGGACTTCCTGGTGGCGGGAAAGAGCAAGACCAACTGGGGCGAGGGTGAGGGCTATCTTGCCGGTGTGCTGACCGAGGTCGCGGCGTATGGCAGAGAGGAAGGCATCGACAGCTTCCGACATGCTACCGCTCCCGAGAACCCACGCGCTTTATATATTTACGAAGGCACCGCAAAGGGTCCGAACCACTGGAAGGATATGTGGGAAGCAGCACTACAGGACGAGTACACCTCGCGCTGCATCTTCGTGGGCTGGTGGTCACATGACTTGCAGAGGATCAAGGCAACTGACCGCCGGTTTGTGTCGTTTGGCATAGAGCAACCGACACCTCTGGAGCACGACTACATCGTGGCCGTTCGGCACCAGTACGGTTACGAGGTCGATCGCGAGCAGTTGGCTTGGTATCGGTGGCAGGCGACACTGCCTAATTCTAACATCGCCGATCTTGATCAGAACCAGGCGTGGACGGCCCAGCAGTGTTTTGTCCAGTCCGGCATTAGCTTTTTCCAGACACGGTTGCTGGCAAAGCGGCGTGATGAGATACAGGACGCGCCAGCCAATACGAGCATCGAGGACGGCGGGTTTGGTTACAAGGCTTACAACTTCTACCTCGGCGATGACTACCATCTGTCCAAGGTCGAGGAGATCATCTCGTTCATACCGCCGGAGCAGCGCAAGCTCCGCATTTGGGAAAAGCCGCACCCTGAGGGGTGGTATTCGATCGGCGTTGATCCTGCGTTCGGGCGAAATGACGTAGGAGATTTGCATGCTATTGAGGTGTGGCGGTGCTTCGCTGACCGCATGGTGCAGGTGGCGGAGTGGGCCGATAATGTGCCCGATACGCGGCATTGCGCATGGGTCATGGCGTTCCTGGCGGGGCAATATCAGAACTGCCGGCTGAACGTGGACCTGACCGGCGGGCCGGGGGCGGCAGTGATGCAGGCGTTCCAGGACTTGCGCGACCGCATGCGCAGCGAGCTTTATGCCGGCAAGGTCGAAGTGTTTGAGGACTTCCTGGCGGCTGCGAACTGGTATCTGTACCGGCGCATCGACAGTCCAGGGCCAGGGTATATGTACAACACCAAGGTGGGGCGCGATCTCAAGTTCCGCATGATGAACATGCTGCGGGATAGCTGGGTCACCAATCTGTTGGAGATCAGGTCGATACCGTTGCTGGATGAAATGGCCAACGTGCGACAGGCGAACAGTGATATAGCAGCAGAGATCGGGCCGAGTGGGACTGGCAAGAGCCGGGATGATCGGACGTTCGCGCTGGCGCTCGCGCACCTCACATGGGCCGAGAACCTGCGGCCGGGACTGATCGCGCAGGGGATCACCTGGGAGGGCACCAAGGCCAAGGAGAAAGGCGAGATTTCACCATTGGCCGATCGGTTAAACAGGCGCGTGTACTCGCTGATGAAAGCGGCGGACGAGGCAATGGACCTGCCACCTCCGCGCACGTTCTTTGAACAGAGGGGCTTGAACTAGCCATGCCGCTTGACCCTCAGTCGATCATATCAAACGAAATGACCGGTTCCTACAGTTTCGACTATAAGGTTCCCCACAAGATCATATTCTATGGATCAGACAACCAACCAGCCGTAACACTGGACTTTGACGCCGACCCGCCGACAGTCACGCTGCGTCCTGGCATGACCGTCACTGAAGCGGCCAAGATGTTCTGGAACAAGTCGGCGGAATTGATGGGGCAAAAACCACCGTTTCCAACGGACCCATAGCAACCATGATCGAGCGCCTGCCCTGTGGAACTATCAAGCCACCCTGGACCACACGGCCAGCCGATCGCTATCTGTCGCACCCCCATCTGAATATCGCCATCATCCAGACCTTGTTCGACCCCGAGTTCGTCTACGTGGTGACCGAGCAGGTGCTGCCCATATCCGTCCTCGATGCCGTCTCGATGGTTGTCCAGTGGCGGACAGAACACTTTGGAGCACCCGATGAAGGAAAAGACGCCGCCGCCTGACGAAGCTGTATCGCTTCCTTTCGAGCCAACCCTGAAGATGTTGATCGCTGGGAAGTCGTCGCTGTTCTCTTGTGCTGAAGACCCCACCTTCGACGATGTTCGCAAGGTGTACGCTGCGGTCATAGCCGCATGGATGCAAGAAAGGAGGTCTTCCGTTGAAGGAACCGACACCGACGCGGCGGCTTGATCCGCGGGCCATGGCCGTCCAGGCACGGCAGGAGGCGCCGGAGCCGGTGCGAGGCCCCGTCGCCGAACCGCCCCGGTTTACCATGGTGGACGACCGCGTGGACTCTGCGCCCGCTCCGGTTCTGGAGCGTGTGGCCCCCGGACTTGATCCGGGGGCTACCAGCGCCGCCGTGGCCGAAGCGTTTGCCGCGGTGGAGGAGAACCCGTGGCAGACCATGGACACCGCGCCCAAGGACGGCACGTTGATCGAGGTCCGCGATGGCGTCATGGCCGTGTGGCGGGTGACGAGGTTCAGAGACCCCATAGCCCGGAAGTGGAAGGTGCGGGCCTACTGGGCAGACCCAATCACGCGGGATGAGGTGCCCAATGTCGAGCAATGGCGCATGCTGCCCGGCTACGTGAACCCGTGGAACCCGGTGCCGGCATGATGGCATGGCTTTGCAACTTCATGCCACACAACTGGCTGCATATAAGGTATGGGATATGGCAATGCACGCGCTGCAAGGAACTGAGCGTCGGCCGAGATCCTGATTTGCAGTCCGATGACTGATGACCGCACACGCTGGAAGCACTCGTTCAGATGCCGTAGCTGTGGTGGCCGCTTCAGCGTGCTGCGGCTCACCGCCGACCCCGACCGCGTGAAGCTGCCCCGCTGTCCCCGCAAAGGATGCACCGGCAAGGTCCGGCAGAGCTACGTCGAGGACAAGGGCTTTGATCCCGCAGACGGCATCGCCCCGGCGGTCGTCGGTGCCAACGTCCAGGTCCGAGCGTACGACACCGCGTTGGAGATCGTGGCCCAAGACCACGCCATGACTGATATCAAGGATAGGTTGCGGCCAGGAGAGACAAGCGTCCCCTCGCTTGCGCCACACCTTCAGAAAATGGCCGACAACTTCTGGGGCGGTCAGCGCAAGCAACCCGCAGTGCGCCGCGGCAAGGTGGATCTGAGTCCCGTGTTCGGCCAACGGGCGATCGACGCCCAAGGCGGCGTCCCCGCCGGCGCTCAGTTCTCGCTGGACCGCGGCAGCGCCATCGCGCCTATCCTTCAGCAACCAGGCAAAGCACCGGGGGATAGTCCGATCCCCAAGCATCAGATCATCGCCGGGTAGCCGAGGAACGGAGTTGGTGCTATCCCAGGACTTGCAAGACGGCACGAACCGTCCTGCAAGCCCCGGTAGCTAGAAGCGGATCATGAACAAGAGCCTGATCCGCTTCTTCCACCGGAAGACGACCAGGATAAACATCCTCGCGTCCTCCGTACCATCGACACCCTGAACGGGCGAACCTGCCCGCTCTCGCAGGCAATCGGTGGCACAGCAATTATAGCCAATTCTGCGTTGATCGGTAGATCGTAGCTTTTCAAGAGGATACGTGCCATTGTGGACCTCGGACGTGAACTACAGGCACCCCGGAGGAACACCATGGCCGCCGTGACACTCGATCAGACCGTGCAGGACGAAATCGGCGCGATCAACATCGCCAACGACAAACTAGCCGCCAGACTGACCGCTCTGGAGGAGGAGAACGCCGCGCTGAAAGCCGAGCTGAAGACGCCGGGTGCGCTGCTGAAGCCGACAACGCTGGATGCGATCAAGGCCGCCCGCGCGCAGTCCGAAGCCAACGCCGCCAAAGCCGAGAAGATGGCCGCGCACCTGCCGGAGACCGAGAAGGTCGAGGCCGCACAGCGTCCGGCACCCCCGCCCCCGCCGGCGCCTCGGCCGGCACCCACGCCGCCAGCTCCGCAGCCGACACCAGCCGGCGCGATGGCGACCGCGTAGCCATCCGGTTCCTGCCTTGTGCGTATTCCCTCGCGGCACCGCGGCCAATGGGCGGCCGAACTCATCCATGACTGCTCGGTGTCGCGGGCGCAGCGCATCCAGAGAGGCATAGCCTACAGGAACTTGTTTCTAACAGGGTCCGAGAATGGCGTTCCACAGACGTTTCTAAGAACGCACGACTTCATCCTCGATCTGCTTGCCGTCCTCTATTCGCCATCCGACCTGCGTTTCACGGTAGATTTCTTCGGCCAGGTCTCGCCCGTCGAGCGCGCGAAGGGCGTGGTCGCCGCCGCCATCCTCCATCAGCACATAGGGCAGGCGGAGATCGATGACGCCTGCGGTGAAGCCGCGCTGTGGTCGCTGATCAAGGGAAAGGCGATCCAGCAAATCGTTTGGTCCCGGCAGGGTCTGGAATCCTACCTGATCCAGCCGGAAGCCTTCGGCGTTTACAACGAGAGCATTTCGTCGCTGGAGCGACAAGAAGCGTTCGTCCATACCACTTTCCCGACCCGCTCCAAGTTCCGCCAGATGATCTACGGGCTGCCGGAGGCCCGTCAGAAGGAACTGATGGCCGCGTGCGATCGGTTGACCACGCGAGGGCGCGAAGGCGACGACAGCACGAACGTGCTGAAGCAGATCATCGTCGGCGGGCTGTATCCATACGCCACGCAAGGCTCGCCGGCGGGGCAGTCGGGCGGTCAGATCACCCACCTGTTTGCGCCACAGGCCACCATGCCGCCAGCCGTTGTCGATAGCCTCGTTCCGATGGAAGAATTGTGGGTCTGGAATGAGGCCCAGGATGACTGGTGCACGATCACCATGGTTGGCGAGGAGATCGTGTTCGGGGAGGACCAGCTTTTCAACGCCTTCAGCAGCCAATACCCGGTCAAGGACGAGAAGAACCCGCTGAACGGCAAGCACGGCTTCATCGAGTTCTGCCCGATGCCGCTGGATCAGAACTTCTGGGGATTGTCGTTCGTCTATCTGGTCGCTTTGCTACAGCGTTCGATGAATAACCGCATCGACGGGATCAACACTATGCTGCGCAAGGAGGAAGACCCGCCGCGGTTTGCCTCCGGCACAATGGGCATTAACCAGAACGCCTACGCGAAGCTGAACAAGCCGGGCGGATACTTCACGGACGGCTCTCCGAACGCGAAAATCCAGGATATCGTCAAGGAAATTCCCACCGATCTCTGGAAGTCGTTACACGAGCTTAACCAGATGTTCGATCAGATCGCAGGCATGCCGCCGATGATGCGTGGCGAGGCCGAGGGCAGCGTGCGCAGCCAGGGGCAGAGCGATGCGATGATCCGCATGGGCGGCGCGCGGCATAAGAACCCGGCGCTGAAGCTCGAACGCAGTGTGGAGCGAACCGGCGCGTTGTGCCTCGATATTCTGCGCGCGAAAACCGTCGATATTCACACCGCATGGGTCAAACCAAACGTCAAAAGTCTGGAGATAGACGCGGAACCTGATCCGTCGCTTGAACCGCCCGCACCCGGCATGCAGCCGGTGTCATTCCAACTGCGGCATTTGAGTGAGCGTGCGCGAGTCACGGTTGATTCGCATAGCAGCAGCCCCGCGTTCAGGCACGAAAATAGGGCGCTTTTGTTTGCGTTGGCGAAGATCGGTGCGGCATCGCCGCAACAGGTCGTTGCAGGAACGCACCCGCCGAACGAAGATGCGATGATCGAGGATATCGAGGCCAAAACGATCGAGCAGGCGGCGTTCCTACAGGCGCACCCAGAACTGGCCGCCAAGGGCGGTGGGAAGACCAAGCACTAGGCTCAACCCACCACCACCGTCGCCGTCGTAACGCGCGCTATTCAGCCGGCGGGCGGCGTCGGCTGAGCGGTCTCGACCACGTTCGCGATGTCCAGACCGATCTGCGACGGCACGAATGCCGGTGCTACCTGATCAAACAGTTCCGCGTTATCCGCGGTGTTGCCGGCGCTGTCCGTGATCGCAATCCCGATACCCGTCAGCATGGGCGTGGTGACCGCCAGCCAGTTCACGCTGATCGTGGTCTGACCAGCGGCATTCTTGTCCACGACGGCCTGAAGGTGCGTGGTGTCGGAGCTGACCACGGTAAACACGTCGGCCGGATCGACGGGAACCAGGGCGCCGGTTGGCGAAGTTTCAGTCACGACAAAATGTGCAACGACATTGGTTTTCAGAGGGTATGCGGCCATGACGGCTTCTCCTGTTTTGAGGTCGGTGAACGTGGGACGAAGCAGCACGATCTTGCCCGGCTGCGGTGGGGGTATGGTCTGTGAGAGAGCGGCCAATATCGCCGCCACGTCGGTCTGAAGGTTCGTCAGCGCCGCGGTGTTCGCGCGCAGTCCAGCCTGGAATTGGATGACTTCGCCCTGCAACTCGCCCTGATGACGCAGCACCCGATCAAGCAGGTCGTACAGCGTTGTGGGCGCCCGGTGGTAGTCCGGCCGGCGGTTGCTGGAATTGTCGGGCATCTGACACCCAATATGGGGACTCCCAAGGAACTATACGACCGCTCCCGTAAAATCAATGGCTTGTTGACATATGTGCAGATGAAGGATTAGCGTCGCCACAGTCTGGGTGTCCAGGCCGCGCGGTGGACTGCTCTCGCGCCCTCAGATGCTCGCTCCTGACGTTCAGGGGCGCGGATCGAAACAAGGAGACCAACGATGGACGTACGTTATCGGCGCGGTCGGCGTAGGGGTCGCAAGTAACCCTGATCCGGCTCTGAACAGGCACTGACGCGCGCCGCCCTCCTTGTTTCCCTGGTAGCGCGCGTCGGTCCCTACGGAGACCACATGGCCCTTGGGCCTATGCCCATGCCTCCCGGCGTTCCCGGCGGCGGACTGCCCCCAGGCGGTGCTCCCGGCGCAATGCCGCCCGGTATGCAGGCCCCGCCCGGCAATCTCGGCCCGGCCACCATCCCGCAGAACAACCCCGGCAACATCCTGCAAGCAATGCAGAAGTTGCAGGCCGCCACCAAGATGATCACCGAGGCGCTGCCGCAAATCCCCATGGGGACCGAACTGCACGGCGCTGTTCTCAAGATCGCCGCTGACCTCTCCAAGCACATCGGCGAGGCGCACGAGAACCACCAGAACCAGATTCAGACGCTGCTGCAAGCCATCCAGTCGTCCAAGAACGATCAGCAGATGGGCATGCTCAACCGCGTTTCCCCGCCGCCCAATCAGCCGCCCGCCATGCCCGCCCCAGGCGGTGCTGGCGCACCGCCGCCCGCAATGGCGGCGTAACAGGAGACCCCCATGGCCAACACCCAGAACAACCCGCCCGGCCCGTTCGCCCCGTATGACAACACGATCAACGAAAGTGACAGTTTGATGAAGCGCGTGCCGTTTCCCAAGATGGACATCGGCGCGAACTCCACCGGCCTGCCGTCAGGGCTGATGAAGGAAGGCCCCGGCTCGATCTCCCACGTCGGCACCGGCGTAAAGAGCCGCTGACGTGTCGGATTCAGTCAGCGTTCCACGTGGCACGTATGATCTGCACGCCCGAACAGCCGCTCTGCTGGACCGCCTGCTGGGAGATCCCCGGACCGCGGAAGAAGCGGAGCGGCTGATCGCCACCGTCAACCCTGACGCCAAGTTTCCCCATCGCGAACAGCGGGAAGCCCTGCTTGCTCCGGCCCTGAAGCGCCTGGACGAAGAATCCAAGAAGCGACAGGCGCTTGAGGAGAAGTGGGCGGATCGCGAGAAGACCGAGCGCGAGGCTGCGGAGAAGCAGCAGGAGAACGCCCTGGCCGCACGCCTCGATGCGGTGCGCGATCGCCGCGGCTTCTCCGAGGAAGCCATGCAGAAGCTGATGCAGCGCATGCGCGACCAGAACAACCCCGATGTCGATGCCGCCGCCGCGTGGGTTGCCGAACAGTCGCCGCGGCCCGGCCCGCAGGTCGGACAGAACGATTTTCTCCCCCGCAGCGTCGATGTCTATGGCGCCAACTCTGGCGACAAGGCGTGGGAGGGGTTGCACAAGAATCCCGATGGTTGGCTCACACAGGAACTCCGCAACATCGCGGTCGATCCTGAGTTCGCCAAGCTCGGTCAAGGTTAGTAGAGGGCCAGTAATCCATGTCCGGTTCAGTCACGCAATTCACCGGCCCGTCTTCTGGCGGTCTGGTTCCTGGTGGCCTCACCGGGCAGCAGCTTTCCTACATCACCCGACGCGCGATCATCCCGACCGTCTTCGTCCAGGTCTATCAGGCGCATCCGCTGCTCTCGATGCTGCTGGCGAACACGCAGGCCGCCATGGGCGGCGTCGGGCAGATCACCTTCCCGGTCCAGGGCAGCTCGTTCGTCTCTTTCCAGTGGGGCGGGTTCGGCGGAGATTTCCAAATCCCGCAGGATCAGGTCGCGCTCAATCAGGCGCAGTTCAACCTCAAAGCCGGCATGGTGCCGATCGGGTTCTTCGGCTTTGAGAGCATCATCCAGTCGAGCGAAGTGGTCATCCCAAAGCTCCGGGCGGTCACCTCTGACGCCGCCGTGGTGATGAAGCAGAGCCTCGCCACCGCGCTCTACCAGAACACCGGCAACAACCTGGCTTTGGACTCTCTGGTCGGTGCCTTCGACAACGGGACAAACGTTCCGTCCTATGGCGGCATCCCGCGGACCAACGGCTACTGGCAGGGCCAGTACTACCCAAACAGCGCCACCATCGTGAATCGCCTCGGCATCGCGCAGGCGCTGGTGAAGGTGCAGACCGGAGCAGGCGGCGAGGCCCCGGATTTCGTGGTGATGAACCCGGTCAACTGGGCCACGCTCATGGCCGACTTCATGGGCGCGGAGGTGTTTCAGACCACACCGCGATCGATCTATGGCCGGGATGCCGTGGTCAACGCCGGGTTCCGTGCGATCCGCGTTCTCGATACCCCGGTGTTCCCCGACCCGTTCTGCCCGGTCGGCGAGATGTACGCGATCAACTCGCGCTACCTCGCGATGTTCATGCACCCGAGCCTGCAAATGTACTTCACCGGGTTCGAGAGCATGATCCCGCAGGGGCAGTTGGCGTCCATCGGCGTGCTCGTGGCGGCACTGAATATGTGCTGCATGAAGCCGTCCTCGGGCGCCCACTTCACCGGGTTGCAGTCACCGGCCTGGTCGGGACCGCCATCGCCGCCGCCCGCACTCGCTTCGCAAACGGCTTTCGCCGGCCAGCCACTCGCGTAAGGGACACAGCAAATGGTTTCTCGTTTTGGTGGTGTTGGCATTGCACTGCCGCTGAATCAGACCGGCACCAACGCCCTGGCATTGCCCGCCGGCGGCTCGTTCCTGGTCCCCCCCGGCTCGTTCAACCTGAAGCACGGCCTCGCATCGTCGGTGCAGACACTGGACCCGGTGCTGAACGTGTGGCGCCCGGCAGGGTCCGAGGCGCAGCAGTGGCAGCAGGTAGACAGCGACGGCGGGAACTACCGGGTCGCGAACACGACCGGTTGCCCTCTCGCCGCACTGCTGACCAACGCCGGCACTGGCTACACGTCGGCACCGGTGGTCGCCGCAACGGCCGGCGCGTCCAAGTGGGTCGCCGTCATGGGGCAGGTGATCTCCACCACGATGACCGTGGTGCAGGGCGGCGCCAACTATGTCTATCCGCCGATCGTCATCATCCAGGCGCCCCCGCCGGGCGGGATCCAGGCAACGGCCACTTCGGTGCTGACGGCTGGTGCCGTTTCGTCGCTGGTGGTGACCAACCAGGGCGGCGGGTATCTGACCGCACCGTTCGTCACCATCCTCAACGACCCGCGCGATATCACCGGCGGCGGTGCCGTGGTCACCACCACGCTGACCGGCGCGCAGACCGTCAACGGGGTCATCTGCATCGACCATGGCAATCCCGTCACCGCGCTGCCGTCGCTCACGTTTACCGGCGGCGGCGGAACGGGTGCGGTGGCCGTGCCGCTGATGAACTGGGCGGTGCTGACCTATGCGGTGACCAGCGGTGGCACCGGGTTTACCGGCGCGGTGATCATCAACACGCTGGGCAACGGCGTGCCGACGACGGCCACGGCCTATGTCAATCCCGACACCCAGGCCAACTTCATCCGGTTCCGGCCTGCGACCATCCAGGGCGCTGCTTCGGCTGGCGTGATCGTCGCGGCCGGGCAAATCCTCATCGATCCAGGCTCCATCGGCGGCATCGCGTCAAACATCCAGATCGTCGCCACAGGCAGCATTCTCACCGCCGCCCCGACGCTGACGATCACCGTGGGCGGCGTGACCGATTTCCTCTGGATGCAGATGGGTTAGACGTAGGCGCGGATTGAACCGGTGTGGCGCTGTCCGATTATCTCCAGGAAACCCGGAGCCTGATCCGCGACGCGCAAGGGCTGTTCGTCACTGACCAGAATCTGATCCAGCGCATCAACGAGGCGCGTGCCGACATCTCGTTGCTGACCTCGTGCATCCGACGACTGATTACCGGCCAGCCGCCGTTCGGGGCACAGGCACAACCGGGCCTCGCGGTGGCCGGCGGTGCTATGCCGGGTTCCGATCCGAACAGCACATTCGCGACAATCGCCGGCCAGGAACGCTACCCCTACATCGGTTTCGGCAACCTGTACCTGAACCAGCAGCACAAGGGCCTGCGCGGCATCTGCGACACCATCTCGGTGTCCGTTTCGTGGGGCGGATCGGTGCGTCCGTCGCTCGATTGGATGCCGTTCGAGGACTTCCAGGCGTACTGCCGCTCGAATCAGGTGCTGGTGACCAACTATCCGATCGTCTGGAGCGTCTACAACGACGGCGAGGCGGGCGAAATCTACGTGTTTCCGGCGCCGCAGACCGCCAACGAGATGGAATGGGACACGCTCTGCACCGCAGGACCGATCTACAAGGATGACGACTTCGACGCGGTGCCGCAGCCGTTCAAGTCGTGCGTGAAGTACTACGCCGCGGGCCGTGTGTTCGAGGACAGCGGTCGGTATGGCGCGGCGCAGCTTGCTTTCGCACGGTTTGAGAGCAGCGCGGAGTTAAGGCGAGGTGCGGTCGATCGAGGTAAAGTACCGACCAGATATCCGGTGTGGTGATCGGCCATGTCTGACACCACACGCGGCGTTGCAAAGCTCTCCCAGGCGGTCGGAAAGGCTTTAGGGCTGCCACAGGACTTGCAGTTCTACTCTGCATTCCCGTTTGCGGGGATGAACCAGCAAGACGCGCGCACGGCGATTGAAGATTCTGAGTCGTACTGGTGTGAAAATCTAATTTGGACCGGCCGAGCCAGCCTACGGTCTCTCTGGGACCGCGGAAACACGCTGTTCAGCGATCCGGGCGGTCGGCAAATCGTCTATTTCAAGTGGTACAACATCGGCGAGGATGATTTCTGCGCCGTGTTCTTCAACGACGGCACCGCATTGCAGGTCGCCTTTCCAAGCGGTGCGCAAACCGGCATTTCAGCGGTCCTCGGCACGTTCTACAACGGCGGACAACTGCCCGTCGCACAGCAGTCCGGCAACCTGTTCCTCCTGATCGCCAATAACCTGACCCCCAACGACTATTGGATATGGGATGGGCAGGTGCTGTACGGCGCCGGCACCCTCGGGCCGTTCCAGGTCGGCGATCTGACATCTTCCGGTCTCGGATACACGTCCGCACCTGCCGTCCGATTCTTCGGCGGGTCGGGAACAGGCGCGACCGGAACCGCCACGGTGGTAAACGGCGCGGTGACCTCGGTGCAGGTTACCAACCCCGGCACGGGCTACGTGCCCGGCGATCAGGTTCAGATCGCGTTCTCCGGCGGCGGGTCGGACAGCAGTGCGTTGCTCCAGGCGGTGCTCACCGCGGGCACGGTGGATCATCTGGAACTGATCTCTGGCGGCACCGGCTACACATCGGCGCCCGCCATCGTGTTCAGCTCCGGAACGGCGGCTGCCACGGCCACGGTGACGGGTGGCGTGATCACCTCGATCAACATCACCAACCACGGTGGCGGTTATACCTCCACGCCCACGGTCAGCTTCTCAGGAGGGGGCGGAACCGGTGCGTCCGCTGTTGCCGTGCTGTCCCCTGGATCGGTTGCTTCGGTGACCGTGGTGGACACCGGCACGGGGTTCTCGGGAACGCCGTTGCTGACGTTTACCGGCGGGGGCGGCGGAACTGGCGCTGCGGCAACCGCTAACCTAACGTTCGGTGGCATTACGTCCGTCACAGTGACGGCGGGCGGTAGCGGCTACACGTCTCCCCCGACCATCGTGGTCGGCACGGCGCTGAACAACGCGGCGGCAGGCGCAATTGACGTCATGCCGTTCGGCGTCTCCGGCACGACCTTGGAGACGTTCCTGAGCAGAGTCTGGATTGCGGTTCCTGCACAGATCGCGCCGCAGTCCACGGGCGGCACGTTTCAGGTGTCGGCTCCGGCGTCGTTGACCGACTTTGCGACCTCGGATGGCGGGTTACTCTTTCCTAACTCGGACAGATTTCTTCGGAAGCATTATACGTCGTTGCGTCAGAACAACGGGTTCCTCTACCCGTTCGGTGATAGCTCGGTCTACGTTATCTCGAACGTGCAGACCAGCGGTTCCCCGCCGACCACGACTTTCCTGTTTCAGAATGCGTCGGCGCAAGCCGGAGCGGCGTGGCGCGACACCGTGGAGGACTTCGGCAAGGCGTTGCTGTTCGCAAACCAGACTGGCGTATTTGGTTTATTCGGCGGAGGTGCGTCGAAACTCTCTGACAAAATCAACAACATTTTCGACAGGGCGGTGTTTCCTCCTACTTCCGGTGCGCTCACACCATCAGGTGCGGCAGCCTCTGTTCACACGATCCCGGTCTACCTTCTGCTGTTGACCATCACCGACCCGTTTACACACACGCCACGCAATGTCCTGGTTGGGTTCGACGAGAAACGCTGGTTCGTGGCCAGTCAATCCGCCTCCCTAAAGTTCATCGGGACACAGATGATAAACAGCGAAATGACAGCATGGGGAACCGATGGCGTGTCGCTGTTCCCCCTGTTTGGCTTGCCGTCCGCAAACCTGTCGAAACTGCTGGTGACGAAGTACTTTGGCGGCGAGCGAGAACTTCTGATAAAGGAACCGTTGGCGGTGTACTACCGCGCGACGGATAAGTCCTCGAATGCTGCTGGGGTAAACCTGACGGCGACGATGGAGGGAACCGGGTGGCAGACACAGGTCGGCCAGCCAGGGCAGCCACCAGCCGAGACGTTCGTCAACCCGATACAGCCTAACTTTGTGGCTCCTGACGGGACAATGCCGAGTTGGGGTGGGCAGACGGCGGCAGTTCCAGGGTCCGCCATTGGGCTCACGCTGCAAAGTAACTCGCCGGACTTCGTGCTGTCCGGCGTTTCGATAGCGTATAGAGAAATCCAGGCACTGTTCGGATAGGAGAACAACATGGCACGCAGTAAATTCGTCCCGCTTGTAGCGCCCGGCGAGAACCCGCTAGGCATGAGGGCGCAAACGCCGAACGGAACGGCTTCCGATTGTGGAGACGGGTGGAACACGGATTATCATTATGGGCCACCAGCGAACGGGGAGCGATGGACCATGCCGCAACCCGAGTTCGACCAGTTCAGCGTGATGCCCGGAAACGGCGGATCAAAGAAGCCTGCGGGTCGGGGCGCAAACAAACGACTCAACCGCACTGGAGAGTAAAGTGCTCGCCGGTTTGTCCTCGACTCCCACCAGCGCATCGCAGTGGGCGACCTGGAGTTGGGACCACAAGGATCACCACACGCTGATCCAGCAGACCATCCTTACGCGCACGGGGACCAACTTGCAGATATTTCCACTCGACCCCATCCCCTTCGCCGAAATCCATCGTTGGCTGGAGTGGAACCAGCGTGCCCACAACGACATTAATGGTTCTTTAGGAACTCAATCGAGCGATCTGCAACAGGTGGACATCACCAACCCGCAGCAGTTGCAGGCGTGGATTTACCTGCATCGCCGCGAGCACGAATCCTGGTCCGCTTTCCTGAAGGTGTGAGGCATGGCCCTTGATCCGAGGTATGTGCTTGCACAAGGGGCGCTAGGCTCAAGGGTTCCGCCAGACTCGATGATGGATAGCCCGCAGGTTCTAGTCCTGCCGGGCACAGGCAATGAGACTGATACGAAAATCCCCAGTGACCGAGATATGGGGACTGATGCGCGTCTTGCCAAACAGCAGGAGCTATTGCGGCAGATGCAACACCTCTCCGCACAAATGGATAAGACGACGGACTTCGAGGAGAGCAAAAAGCTATTTACTCAGTGGCTGGCTGTGGGGAAACAAATAGAAGACAATCACGATAGTTTTATGCAGTCGCATGTCGGAAAATTCTTAGACCAGCAGCTTGGGATTGCCAAAGATAAAGTCGGTGATGCCGATGCCATACAGCGAGCAATTCAGGATCGGCAGAACTCGACTCGTCAGCCGATTACACCTCCTGCTCCTGGAGGCGTGCCGACCACAACGCCAGTCGCACCACCAACCAGCCAACTGATGTCCTCGCTCGGGCGTGGTGGCGACACCATGGTTGCCCATATCAATCCGCAGGAGGCCCGCCTGCTCGCTGCCGTGACAGGCGGCGGCGGCGTCAACCCTCAGACCGGCTTACGGGAGTTCGCGCCCATGTCAGCAACCATGCAGCCGACGCCATCGCCACCGACCGCAGCGCCCGTTGCCGGTGTGCCATCGCCGCAGCTTCAGGGCGCAGTGCAGGGAATGCAGCCGCCGGGCGCTGGTGGTCAGCAGACCGACGCGCAGCATTTGCAGGCGCTGGCGCGGTCAGTGTCGAACGTGATCCAGACCATCCTGAAGATGCCCGGCGTCGATCAGGCCAAGGTGCAGCAGGGCGCGCAGATGATGGCGCAGGGCTGGCACCTGATCGGGGATGCGGTGCAGGCGGTGCAAGGGGGCGGTGCCACCGGCGGCGGTGTGCAACCCGGAACACCGCCAGCAGCACCGCCCCTGGGCGGCGGCCCGCCACCACCATGACACCGTTCGTCATACTGGCGCTACCGAGGTCGCGTACCGCCTGGTTGGCTAACTTCCTCTCCTACGACCGCTACACCTGCGGCCACGAGGAACTTCGTCATATGCGCAGCCTGGACGATGCGCGCATGTGGCTGTCGCAGAACTACACCGGGTCGGCGGAGACGGCCGCAGCGCCTTGGTGGCGGCTGATCCGGCACTACCGACCCGACATCCGAATCCTGATCGTCCGGCGTGCGGTGCCCGAGGTGGTGAACAGTCTGATGACGCTGAACATGCAGGGCGTGTGCGCGTTCGACCACACCATCCTCACCCGCAACATGCACAAGCTGGATCGCTACCTCGATCGCATCGAGGCCGCGATGCCAGCCAACGTGCTGTCGGTGCGGTTCAGCGACCTCGCCAACCGCGAGACGTGCCGCCAGGTGTTCGAGCACTGCCTACCATACCGGTTTGATGTGGATTGGTGGGCGGACCACGCCGCGCGCAACCTGCAAGCCTCGATGCCGGCGCTGATGCGCTACTACCTCACCCACAAGGCGACCCTGGACGCCGCGGCAAGAAATTCCCGCCGGAAAATGCGGATCGTTCTCGGTGCGAGACGGTCTCTGCCGGTTGTGGCTGATGATGGCGTGGCGATCGGACAGGAGAACTTCGAGACCATGTGGCGCGATGGTGGGGCGTTGTTCACCGAGCATTGCATCGCGGTCGGCGAGGCGCCGGATCAGTGGACGCGGAAGAACCTGCCGTTGCTGCGCAAGATGGACGACGAAGGCGTGGTGCAGTGGATCACCGCACGGCAGAACGGCCGCATGCTGGGGTATCTGGTCTCAGTGATCGGGCCATCGCTTGAAGCCGTTGATTTGCTGACGGCGACGCAGACGTTGTTCTTCGGCACGTCCGATGCGGCGGGGTTTCGGATCGGGCAGCGGTTGCAAAGCGCGGCAATCGAGGCGGCCGAGGCGCGGCACGTTGGCGAGGTCTATATGCGGGCTGGCGTTCGTGGTCAGGGCGCTCGGTTGGGGATCATGTACCGGCGCATGGGAGCCGAACCGTTCGGTGAACTCTACAAACTCACTCTGAAAGCGGCGTAGTCATGGGCCTGGGTGCAGCGGTTGTCACCGGCATTGCGGCGGTCAGCGAAGCGATCGGCGGGGTAGCCGCCTCGGTCATTGGTGCGGGCGTAGTCGCAGACGCCATCGGAACAGGGGTGACCGGAGCACTGATCGGGGCCGGCGTTGGCGCGGTCGGTGGGGCCATTACCGGGCAGGGCGCGCTGAAGGGCGCCGAGTTCGGCGCGCTGACGGGCGGCACTGTGGGTGCAGTCGGTCCTGCGTTGGGTAGCGCGCTGGGAATCGGGACTGTCGGCGGTGACGCGCTGGCGGGCGCCGGCGCTGGCGCTCTCGGGGCTGGATTGACCGGCACCAATCCGTTGACCGGGGCGTTGGAGGCTGGCGCAGGTGGCGCTCTCGCTGGTGCTGCGGGCGCCCTGGCACCGCCTGGCACGTCCAGCGGATCGGCGGTCGAGGGCGCCACGTCGGGCGTCTCCCCGATCAGCGGCGGGCCTGGGCCGTCTGCTGCGGCTCTTGCAGCGCCGCCCGGCACTGCGCCGGACCTTCCCGTGCCGGCCCCTGATGCGGGCACCGGAGCGGGAACACCTGGGGCACCACTTCCGACCCCGCCGATACCGCCAGCAAGCGGCCCGCCTGCATTG
>Ga0210393_10000366_pt1 | contig 41237 bp, 24 predicted proteins | sample IncBWC27OmetaG_FD_160068 | JGI IMG/M metagenome (GOLD analysis project Ga0210393, IMG submission 160068) | Forest soil microbial communities from Barre Woods Harvard Forest LTER site, Petersham, Massachusetts, United States - Inc-BW-C-27-O ...
TGGCGCTTCTGTTTATTCATTTCGTTGGTCAGAAGCGCCATTTCAGTCCAGGTGCGGACAGGACCGCTCTGGTTTCCCCCAGGAATAGGCCTGCGATCTATAAGAGCTGCGACTCGTTCGCTGTAAAGCCGTATCGCCTCTTTGTCTGCTGCGGCGTATTGCTGGCGTAGTTGGTCTTGTGTGACTCCCGTTATCTGAGATAGGTCAGGATGCTCAGCAAAGACGCTGCGGGCCAATGTGTTGTAGAAGCAGAAGCGGAAAGCATTTACTAATTCTTCGGACTCCAGGGTTACGCAATCAGCCAATGCTGTAAGTCTATCGAGCCCTTCTTCCTTGCTTTGGATTTGTAAGCGAAGAAAGTGACTCCATTCCGACAAGTCCTGACGACTTGTCAAAGAGAGTTGCGCGAGAGCTTGCAGGGGACCGAAATCGTTGGTGCTTTCGTTCCAAAGAGTCGCTCCAGCAGTACTTGCCAGATTCGCGGCTAGGCTTTTCCAGGTCTCCGCGCATCTGTGGGCGTCCGTGAGCCAAGAGCGAAGCTGAATCAGCCGCGGTTCATATTCCTGGCACAAAAGCCACTCAGCAGCCTTTCGCGGAAGGGCACCGGAGGCCAGTGACTCCGCGACCCGAACTGTATTCTTGATCGGTTCTACATGCGTGTGCACCCCCTGGAAAGCAGAGCCGAGCAGACCTGACAGATCTCCGTTGGATTCAACATTCGCCAATGATGCTCTGCAATGGCCAGCCATGGACAGAACATTTGGCAATTCACGCAATAAAGTAGGCTCTGTGATTGTCGCAGAATCAGCGGCTTCGAGGATCTCAGAAAGGTCGCGCGAGAAATCCCGAACACAAGCGATGAGTTCATCGAAGGGTCCAGCGGCCGCGAGAGTGAGCTTACTTGGCACGGCACGGCCAAATTCGATGGCACTCGATACGGCACTTTCTATGATTCCACGGTGTTCGGTAACGATGCTGATGGCAGCCTTGATATTCTTAAGCCTCTCAATCCGCGCAGTGAACATGAATCTTCGGAATGCCGCAGTCTCGGGACGATGGTCAGGAAGCACCTCGAATACGCGCTCGTACCATAGTGCAACCTGTTCGAGTTCGTCCCAAGGACTGTCGATCCCCCTAAAATGTGTCCCCAGAACTTGGAGATAGTCTGGATGATTCTCGAAACGTCTGCGCTCTTGGATATGCTCCGCAACATTTCGCAGTCGCGAACTCATCTCGTGCCGCGGGGCTTTTCGTCGATCGAGAGCAATACGGCAATAAGCCTTAGTAGCCTGTCGGTAACTACGGGAAAACAAACGCTGCCATAAGGACGCCTGCTCTAGCGTAACGGCATGGCATAGCAACTTCTCGGGAGGAAAGTCGCTCTCACATGCGGACAGATCAAACTTGCTACTAAAGGATGCCGCCTCATGCTTCAGCACGCTAGCCCTTGCATGTGCATCTTCCAACGTAGACTTCGTGTTCTCACTCTCGAATGTCGGCTGACGAAAACGAAGCAGCTCAAGGGGAGCATTTTCCACCAGGGCCAGCGTTTCCAGCAGAAGAGCGGCAGTTGCCAGATCAGCTTCTGCCTCACATCCTATCGTGGTGAGCAACACTTGGAAGGAGGACCGCGCTTTTTCAAGAAGCGTGGTGGTCTCGACGGCGTCTCTCCGGAGTTCCGTTGCCTGGGCCACGGAGTAACCGTCGATCACCCATTTACTGACTAAGCCCAAGGCGGCGGTGAGCCTTTGAACCTTTGAGGCATCCAGCAGGGCATTTACGTCACTGGCAGATTCCGCCAGTCGGGCTAGACTGCTTTGGAAGGATTCGACTTGACCAATAAAAGCAACAATGGCCTGCCGATTCGCGCTAGTCTGGCATGCAAAAAGCAAATCTTCATTGAGAACGGCTCCAGGTTCGGGCAACAAGGTTAGGCCGTAACCGGCACTTTCAAGCCCTTTGAGGCTTCGAGCAAGAGGTATGCCAACTATCTGATCAAGCAGACGACACTTCTCAGCTGATTCTTTAATGACCTCTAGAAATTCCTCAACACACCGCAAAGCCTCTTCTTCTTCAGCGAAAGTGAGGGGCTTGGCGACCCAAGCCCAGGGGTGTCGTTCGAGTTCATTGCACGATTGCAGTGCTGAAGTCAGATGCTGGGCATAGATCGAGAGAAACTGCTCCGTCTGAGCTAACCGAGCCCTGTCATATTGAGCCATTGGCGGCAAAAGAAGATGTCGCAACTTATCCTGATGCTGGAGAGTCTCTTGAGCCCACCGCTCACGTGCCCATAAGATTTCAAAGATGGTCGCATTGAGCGGTTGGATCGTCTGATTGATTAGTGATGCGTACTTTGTCAAAAATTGCTTCTTCTCTTCGACCGTTGCGACGTAGCGGTCGAGATCGCGAGGATCTCGGAAGCTGCTGCGCACTTTGCACCGTTGCGCCACGTCGTTAAGGAGAGCTCCTTTTTTCGTCTTATGGCTATGCACCTCCAAGCAAAACACTCCAAGCCCAGCATCGTCTAAACGCCGGCGGACCACCTCAAGCGCTGCCAGTTTCTCAGACACAAAGAGCACCGTTTTTCCCTTTGCGAGGGCTGCCGCAATTAGGTTGGTGATTGTTTGTGACTTGCCGGTACCTGGCGGACCTTCGATCACGAGGTTCTGCCCACGAAGCGCATGAATTAGCGCACTGTGCTGAGAGCTGTCTGCATCGCGAATTAGCTGAGGCAAGTCTGGTTTCACCTCAGGAGCATCTATGGGATACTCCTCTGCGAGAGTGATGTCTGGGCTTTTCACTCCTTCGAATAGTCCTCGGACAAGGGCGTGTTTGGAAATGTTCTGATCGGTCGGCCAAGTCTTGGGATCGAGGTCCCGGTACATCAGAAGTTTCCCGAAGCTGAGCAAAGCGAGCGTGATCTGTCGCCGGATACGCCAGCGTCTCTTTAGATCTAGAATTTCTCTAAATTTATCGAAATATCCTTCCGGGGTGTCCTCGTCATCTAGGAGAGGAATTTCAAAGCCGAAGTCACGACGCATTTTCTCCACAAGAGAGAGATTGCTCTCTACGTCTTCGCCAGAATATTCAAGAACCGACTCTAATGCTTTTCCTTTCCCGCTGGTTCGATCGAGGGTCACAGGCAGAGTAACCAGAGGGGCAAAATGGGCTTGTTCGGAGTCGTCGGACTCGTACCACTCCAGGAAGCCAAAGACGAGATGGAGCATATTGGTCCCGGACTCCTCGATCGCCGTCTTGGCGGCGCTCCCGATCTTACGGCTCAAGGTGTCCAAGCGCTCGGGGTAATGCAGAACGGGGAGTAGTCGGCCAGAGTTAGCCTTTGCAGGCGGAAGATCGAGGTCATAGGACGTGCTCCAACCGAGTTCGTCAGCATAGTCCTTTTCGCTTGGAAGGTCATCCGCATCGACGTCCGGCTCGGGCACCGGTACGAATGCAACCCTTTCGTTGTCTCGTAGTCGCAGAAAAACATCGTCGATCGAAGCACCCACGACGCGCAGTGACGAGGCTATTGGGTAACGGTAGTTTAGGAGTTTGTTGCGGTTAGTCAGGTCCAAAAGCCGGGTCCGGATTCGGTCTAGGCCGATCTCCGTGCTTCCAGTTAGGAAATCCGGACTTATGCTGGGTGCCAGCTGCCCGTTCGGTTTTCTGTTGGAGTCGTTTGGCATCAATTCCTAGAGTTACATGGACAGCGGGGAGGAAGAAGCTAGGGATTATCGCATACTTCCCCGTTTCCTGCGGACGTGTCCCTGCTGCCAGAGGAATTCGTCTGCGATTCTCTCAAGTTCGTCTGGCCTGGTGCATCTCGGGACATCTACATTGGAAACGCTGACCATGTACCAGTTTCCATTCTCGTAGAACTCGGCCCAAAGTCCTTGCACCGCTACGTTATTAAAGTAGATCTCGATCGCGGCTTGTCCCGCTTGCGGGGACTTGAGTGCAGCAGAGATTGAACTTATGGGGATGACGAGCGCGGGTTGGAGAGTGATCGGATCAATTTCATTAAGTTCAACAAACGTGATTCGGTCCGCGTGCCTATCCGCATGCGACACCGAAATCTTGCACCAATTACTACCGCATTTCAGTTGCACGTAGTAACCGCGAATTCCTCGGCGATTTATATAGTTGCCACAGGACAGGTGCTCAGACTCGGGCGAGATTATCAGATCGGCAATCTCATTCAGGGTCATTTGAGTGTGTCACGTTTCCGATGAGAGGCCTCTGAGGCAATGAAACCTGCGAGGGATACTTAGTTTTCTTAGGCATGCTTTGATTGCGGTGCGCCGCCGTTACTCCGCAGAGAGCTCTATCAAGCGTTGGCCCTGCCAGGGCGAAAGACTAGACCAAGCACTGGCCACCGCGAAATGGCCTGAACGTGACGCGGCCCGGCACGTTAGTGCCCCTGGGACCCTGGCATTCACACATAAGATCCCTTCGCGGGATCGTAGCCGGGTGCCTTCGAAAAAGTTGCCCCGAAACATCTATTTGTGGGCAGCTGGGTGACGGATTTTGTTCGCCGTGGATTCAGGCACTTGCGTCGCCGATGGGGAAGAGGATTTTGGGCGGCCTTAACCGCTAGCTGACGGATTCGCCTCAACCAGCCGGAAAAACATTCGTAGCTGTCCCAATTCCCGCACAAACGATCGCCCGGGAAGAGTTAGTGCGGTCAACTCCCCAGATGCCGACCTCTGGCCCAGAAGACCTTCCTGGTTTGCCCGTTTCCTGGCACAATCCGAGAGCCGCCGAGGTTAGTCACCCCATGCGTCCGCGTAGGCGGAGAGTATGAGTGGTCGTCCATGCCAGATCAATTCAGCACTCTACGCACTAACTTTTCAACGAGGGCAAACAGGCAAGTACATGAACACGACACCAAAGGCGCGACTCGCGAAAATCGGTGCGGAGCATTCATCGCGACAAGACTTTGCTTGATGAACTCAATAAAAGGAGAACGGACGCGCCATCAAGCAAGACTGAGGCAAGTCGCTCTAGTTGGAGATTTGTTTCAAGCTTTCAAGGGGAAGCACCATGACGGTTAGTACCGTTTGTGTGATCTTGATAGGGGTAATTCTTGCGGGTGGTTCGAGTGCAAGCAACGCACTATTAGGACACTAACTGCTACTCGGGCAGCTTGACATTGGTTGAAATGATATATATCTTTGTGCCGATTCGGCGAAGAGAAGGCTGAAGTGCGTTTGCTTCCGAGGGGGCTTCTACTCGCCGACTTCCCCAAACATTTAGGTGTACTTACTAACCGACGGAGTTCGCGGCGGGTAGTAACACCTATGTATTGGAGTGGAAGGGAGATTCATGCCCCGTCGGAAGAGCACGATAAGTATTCATTCCCTACCGGTGCGCGTGCTGTGTGCTTTCCTCGCTTGTTTGTTGTCGCTTCCTGCGCCCGAATTACAAGCTAACGCTGGTGATCAGGCGAAACCTCCTCAGGAGGCTCCAGCTACAACGAGCGCTTCGGCTCCCAGTTCGTCCATTACTGCGAAGCCAGTGCCCCCCAGGAATTGTCCGGGACCTGGCGACCGAGGGTTAGGTGTTGGCAGGCGCAACCCCGCGGCCGATCGTTGGGGCGAGATTACCGTCGCACAGCCCAAGATCTGGCAATTCGAACGCGTAAGCGCCCTTCTGGATGGATTGCTGCGGGACGTTGAAGGCGTCTCGTTGGGGGACCTGACGCAGTTGGATCCGAGCCAGCAGAACGGCGCTGCTTTGAAATTTGTGCAGTCGGCGCTTGAAGTGGGTGTGCAATACGACCAGGCCGCGGCGGTAAACAATTCCAATGTTCTGAGCAGCTACAATGCGCTGCACACTTCGCAACTCCAGCAACTCGACCAATACAACAATTACATGCAAACGCTGACCGGTGAGCGCGACCGTCTGGCGTCGCAATATTCGGCCGCCAGCAACGAAGTTAATGCCCTGCAAGCTCTGGTCGCCGAAGGGACAGCAAGCGGCGAACAGCAGAACCAACTTGCCGATGCCCTGAGTCGGCAGACCTCCACCCAGGCATCGCTTACCAGCGTCAACTCACTGATCAGCGGCGCGGGAACCGCTCCCACCCTAACGGCTCCACCGACTGTAACCGGGACCAGCGTACAAGGGCCGGCATCCGGCTCGAACATGAGTTCTAGCCTGTCCGGATTCTCCGATGTGTTAAAGAGCCTTCCGCAGGGTGTCCAGAACAATCTGAGTTCATCGCTGCAGTCGCCTTCATACCCGGCGACAAAGCGACTGGATAACTTCATCACGCTTTTGTACGAGCGACTAGCGCGGGAAATCTCCGTACTGCAAGACGATTTGTTGCACGATCCAGAAAACGAGGCTTTTCTGGTGCAGTTCGATGTGGGGCTTTACCCGTCAAAAAAGGCGAAGGATCACGTCGCCAGGGTCGAATTCGACCTTGCCCATTGTAACGGTTGCAAAGTTTATTCTCTGTACCCCGGCCAGAGCTCTTATAACCTAGCGAACTATTCCGGCGCGAGCAAGCGGAACACCTTCTGGGGCAATGCGCTTACGCTCATCGGCCTCGGACTCAGCGCTTCTTATCGAAGGCAGACGGACACACTGCAAGGAAGTTTGGTGCAATCGGTATATACGGCGGGCTTTCAGAACGGAGTGGCAGACGACCCTGGGGATTCGGACAACCCTCAACAGAGTTTTGGCTGGTACTACGGAGCAGCTCCTTTTGAACAACTGGTCACGCCGGGAATTCGATCTACCTTCGCCATGATCACGGTGCCACGAAAGATTATTGATCAGGAGGAGGAGAATCAGGAGAGTAAGAATCCGTTTGGCAAACTCGAAGAACACATTCAGGTCTGCATTGATGCGGGATGGACCAACCGAAATGATCCTCTGGCTCAGGACAAGTATTTTTCGGCGGCCGCTGAAGCTGGAAAGGCCCTAAGAGCGCCCTTTTATATTCCCTCCCGCGGCCCATTAATTGATCCTAAGGCACCGAAGGCGAACCAGCCGGAGAATCCTCCCTACGACGCTTCCGTCCTGACCATGAGCACGATGTTGAAGTTGCCGGTCTCCCAGGACAGCTATTCCATGATCGCGAAGCGTGAGAACAAGATGCACGTGTTGCGAATGGAATACAACACCGTGTACGAACCGCCAGATACTGCGGCAAACACGACGGTCGTACAGACAACGGTCCAAAAAAGCACACAGACAACCAATCCAGCGACCGGGCAAACGACCGGACAGACGGCTACTCAAACCACTGGCACCGCCGTTACCGCTCTCACTGCCCCTGTAGGTGGCAGCAGTGTTCCTAGTCCTTCTCCGGGACTGGATCCACTTCCTTGTCCGAAAGGCAAGTGCGCGGCCATATTGATTGCTCTGGACCGGCCGATTGATCCCAACCTTGCGATTACTATCCGCGGGAAACCCATGATGCGAGTTCGCGATTGGCGTGGCCGAGCGACCTCGGTCTTGCCCCCGGCGCAATCGGGGAGCGATCTTGCGGCCGCCACCAACACGGCAGGAGACCTCTTCAGCAAACAGTTGGCAGTTACCCGCGGCCTTTTGGAGATTGATCAGTTTGCGCCAAATGCATGGTTTGCCTTGAACTCTCACGAGGTGCTTCTCAACGTTTCTGTAGACGTAGCATCCGACCAAGAGTTTCCGGCTATCCAGCTTGTGGATCCCTCCGGATCGTTCGTGATTCCGCATGATCTCCGCCGCGGTTTCACGGAACTCCTCATCAACGGTTTCCGGCTGAAGCCACAGACCGATAAGGAAATCCGAGAAGAGATCCGGCGCCAGACCTGGCGGGAGGATGCCTCGGCAACAAGTATCGGGGCTGCCGCGTTATACGGCAGCGGCGCAGACGTAAATGCTCCGATCACCTCTGGTCCTTATGCTTTTTCAACTTTCCTGCCCTTGTTTTCGCCGAAGCCTGAATCACGCAATTTCTTCGCTGTGATGGGCGAGACCGGAAACGATCTGCTCATCGGCTTTACCTCAAGGCGCGTCCCTCAGCGAGAAACCGGCAAAACTGTACTTTACAGTTGGCTGGAAACCAAGACGCAGGTCATTCTGGAAGACCGCGATTGGGATTTTGCGTGGTCTCTATCCTGTGACGCACAAGGCGAATTGCTGGCTTGCCAGGTGCCTCGCGAAGAGATTTCCCGTGTGTACAGGAACTTTCTGGCAGCATGTCCCGACGAACAGACCTGCCCCGGACTTAGTCCGGATAGACAGTCCCTGATACAAAGCTTGAGCCAGAAGTCGCTGAGCGTTAATCTTAGCCAGAAATCGCAACCGCCTTCTGGTCCGGTGACATCGCCGGGGAGTTTTCACGCGAGGGAGCGGAGCATCGAAATTGATCCAACCGAAGCTCAGTCCCGCCACGAGGAGGGCAGCCTGCGTACCGTCAGCGCGGTTTTCGACGGGGCCCCGATAGGAGCGTCGGGGATGGGTAGGCCCATTGTCGGGAAAACCGGCGACTTCAGCAAACTAACGCAGAATGAGAACAGTCAGGTGAGCCTTGCTGCACGACAGAGAGCTCAGGTATTTGCGAAAAACCAAGATCTTAGGGGCTTTGCACGGGCGTTTGTGTCGACCATGCAACTATCCATCGAACAGTCGGATGAGGAAGGCAAGAACGTCTTCTACTCTGCCGCGCCGGTGCACATTGGGTTCCTTCCACTCTCCGACGACTACTGGAGGGAGGTTCCATTCAAGCCATGGGAATTCGATGCGGCCGACAGTGATCGGCTAACGATTCGCGAGTGCAATTATCTTCCAGAACCCTCGAATAATAATAATGAAGCGCAGGACAGTATTTTTGTGTCTGTCCTTGGAGTACGTTCGTGGAAGAAATGGCTGAGCGAGTGTACGTCTCCATCAACTCGTATCTCGTCGGACCGCCGTTCCGTTGCATGCCCAGAAATGACGGCACTATCCGCTCGTCCTGATTGGGTCGAACTTTTCAACGATAGAGCCCGGTGCGGCAAACTGACGATGCCGACCGCCACGCTGGCCAATGATCCGATCGTGTTTGAGATGGAGTTTCCCCCGCATCCCAATGTGACAAGTACTTCGACCGCCTTGCGCACCACCATCGCTATACCAAGGTCACGTCTTGGCCCCAGCTTCAAGCTTTCGGAGATGCAAATTCAGCAAAAGTTTGAGCCGCCAACACAACTCAGCAAGGGCGAACCGCAAAAGGAAAATCAGCAAAATTCGGCGCCTCAGACGCCGAAAGATCCGAACGTCTGGCGGATTGTGATTCCAGTGGTCAACTCTGCCTGCGGAGACAGAATAGATCTGCCGGATGAACTCTTGCGGTCGCCGGCGTCCTCCGATATCAGCAAGATTGACGTGCAGTGGCGCAACGGCAACGAACGGATGGATTGCCCCAATCCGCCGGAGACTGAACCAATCAAGCCGAAAAATGCAATGCCGGACAGTACCGAATACAAGAAATGGCAGACGACGGATAAGGCTTGGCTGACAGCGAGAACAGAGTGGCCGGCAAAGTGGCAGGAGGCGAATGAGAACTGGCAAGCCGCAGATCAAGCCGACCGCGTCAGACTGTATTTGGAGATCCCGCGTACGGCAATCGCCAACCTGCCTGACCGGGTGGACGTGATACGAACCACCTCTGACAATGTAAGCTGGGCGATAGGCGCATTGCCGGATCTCAAGAAGTTGCTCCTGCCATACCGTCTGGCGATTGACCCTCTGAGCGCGACACATTTCGCCCTTCAGGGCGAAAACGCCGGGGTAATCGATGCTGTGGTTTTGCAGGGCAGCTCCGGCAATCCGACCACTCAAATCCCCGTCGCAAAGGGTCTTGATTTCGCGCTGGTGATCCTCCCATCGAGCAGTGCTGATTCCGGTACCGATACATCGAGTGGTGGCGGCGCTGGCACGAATAATTCGACTGAGATCATGGTGGATGCCTCCAAACCTAGCGTGCAGGTGTCGACGAAGAACAGTTCAACTCCGGCAAAACCTGCTGCCAAACCTGGCGCCACTCCGTCCATCCCGTCGCCGTCGAGCGCCGATAAGAGTTCCCCTCCGAAAGCGCTAGCAACTGGTACTTATGCGGTGACTCCATTTATCAAAATTGGAACGGCACCGCCTGATCCCACAACTGTGTCCAAGGCAAATCAGGCTGTAGCGGATGCGACCAAGAAGTTGGCTGACGCAACGGTCGCTGCGAAAGGTGCGCCGAAGGATCAGACGAAGCAAGATGCCGAGAAAACGGCGAAAGCCAATCTTGCGACTGCCCAAGCGGCCGCGAAGACCGCGGCTCAACCAAGTCAACTTTATATGCCGCTACCGGTAACTGATATGAAAGGGAAACCACTGACGTTCACCATTGCGGAAACTAAGAAGCCAACGACGACCACCGGTGCTAATCCGACGTCCACGACATGTGCAACAACGCCTTGCCTCCTGCCGGCATGTACAGTTGCGTGCCCGACTACGACGCAAACCGCAGCGTCAAAGAATCCGTAGTCCGGGAGACCCGCCTTGAACAAGACGCGGATGGAACGGGCTTGCTCGGTTTTTGATTCGGAAAAAGGGTGGTGACTATACGCTTGCAATCGCTCCGTTCCCCAGGAATGGATCCCGTGATAGGGGAGATATAGCAATGGATAGAACCGAACGTGCTGCGCGTTTGAGCAACATGCTACGGCAGATCGCCCCGAAAGGCGCGCTGGACTCGCTTGAGATCCCGTCCTCTGTTGGACAAGCGAGCCCGCTCGAAGTGTTTCGTACTGAGGTCCCCGTCTACGATTCAGCTGTAGGCAAGCTCTCCAGGGACGCTCCGGGTGAGCTATCAGACACCGAACTTTACAACCTGGAAGCGATCGTTTTGCCGCTCAATCGTCCCGCTGTTTTTGTGAAGGGAAACTCCTATGACGATCTGCCGGCCGCGTGGAGCTATCTGAATACTGCCGACCTCAAACAACGGCTTGGCCGCAATTTCCCTTCGATCGGTCGTGTGAACGTTCCGAACTCGCCGCTTACTCCCTATGCAGGCACTGCGTTCGTAGTTGGCGAAGAGCTGATGATGACCAACCGGCATGTGGCGGAGGTGTTTTCGCGCGGACTTGGGGTGAATATCCTCTATACACCTGGCGATGCGCAGATTGGATTCACCCACGAAGCAAACGAAGCCAAGAATGTGGTGCAACTAACAGTAACCAAGGTGGAGATGATTCACCCGTTCTGGGACATGGCCTTGCTCCGTGTCGAGGGACTCGTGCAGGAACCGCTCACTCTCTGTGCCGACGCAACAAGTGATTTAATTGGGCATGACGTGGCTGTCATCGGCTATCCGGCACTAGATCCACGAAACGACTTCGCATTGCAGAACCAGGTCTTCGGCGGGACGTTCAACGTAAAACGCTTACAACCTGGGACGCTCCGTCCGCGAGCGAAGATTCGTAGCTTTGAAAATATGGTCGACGCAGTGACGCACGATGCTTCGACCCTGGGTGGTGATTCAGGCGCAGCGGTTCTCGACATACGTTCAGGTCAGGTAGTCGCGCTGCATTTCGGCGGGGAATACTTGAAAGCCAACTACGCGGTCTCGATGTATGACATTGCCCGGGATTCGAAGTTGGCCAATCAATTGAAGTTCGAGCCTTCTGTCGCCCCGACGAAAGAATACGATACCGCATGGCAAAGAGTCAACGGTGGAGGAGTTATTACCCTCTCAATGAAAACTTCACATGATCTCCCTTCAGCACCACCGCTTCCGTCACAGTCGCGTTCCGTAACGAAGGCTGTAGCGTCGGAAAACAGCCCATCGCTCTCCTTCACCCTTCCAATTCAAGTCACCATTACCGCCGGGCAACTTCTTTCAGCGACACCCGAGCCATCGACTTCTCCGTTCGTCACAACCGAGCTGGACAAAGCAGCTGAAGAAGGCGTCGTAATCGATCAGGACTACAGCGATCGCCCGGGGTACGATTCAGATTTCCTGGATGGGTTCAACGTGCCTCTGCCTGGCTTGAGCACTACCATGAAAAAAGCCACCGTGGAGGTCCCTATCGAACACCGCAAACATGAGGACCCTTATGAGTTGCCCTACTTCCACTACAGCGTTTACATGAATCAGTCGCGTAGGACTGCGTGGTTTTCCGCCGCGAATGTCGATGGTAAGCTGAGGCCGCCAATTGGCAAACGAGAGGGCGACCGCTGGTATGTGGACACAAGAATCCCAAAGACCGCACAGTTGACGCAGAAGGCGTTTGAACATGGCATCGACCGAGGACACTTGACGCGGCGTGAGGACACGGCATGGGGAACAAGCGTAGCCTCCGCGCTTAAGGCTAATAACGATACGTTTCACTTCACAAACTGCTCGCTGCAGGCGTCCATGTTCAACCGCGGCAAAGATCGCTGGCAGGGACTTGAACAGTTCCTGCTGGAACAGCATGCGAAGAAAGACAAGAGACGAATGACGGTGATAACGGGTCCGCTGTTTGCCGCGAACGATCCGGTGTACCGGAACGATCAGATGGACTATTCCATTCGCTGTCCGCTCCAGTTCTGGAAAGTTTGCGTGCTTGTGCGCGAGGATGGTTCGGCGGCAGCAACAGGCTTTCTACTCGGCCAGAACGAGATTACGGATCTGCCCGGCTTCATCAAGGAAGGGTTTGAAGTCGGCGTGGCGCAAATCCGGATCGTCGATCTCGAAAAGAAAACCGGGCTGTCGTTCGGCAGCCTCGCCCAACACGATCATTTTGCCCAGCGCGGGCCCGGTACGTTGGAGACCGTGGAATTGCCCACATTTTCTGCCCAACTGAAAGTCATTCGCGAGGTTGACGATATCGTCATCTAGATGGCTCTCATTGTTAGAAATTGTAAGGAACTCAGAATAGAGAAATCATGACGGGCCCAGAAAAGCTGAAGTGGGAAGGGACGTTCTTCGCGGCGTTCAACCGGGAGGACTTCGCTGGCCTCCTCCTCGGACTCGACGATGGCCTCGCCAAGTACGAGGGCCCCAACGACAACCTTCAAGTCGTAATCCGTAAAGTAATAGGGTTCTATGAACAGAAAGGGTGGCAGAACCGGCTCTTGATGGCAGTTCTGGCCGCGCGCCAGGATAAACCGGAGATAGTTGAACTGGCGCGTTCTTACGGCGCAACCAGCGTGCCGGCGCGTCAGGAACTCGAAACTATCCTCAGCGACAGCGGGAGCCTACTTAACTTTGGAGTCTGGCTGGAGAGTGCAGTCAAAATTCAGCGGGCGGTCTGCCGCATAGAAATTCCGCTGAAGACGGGCGGGACGGCTTTTGGCACAGGCTTTCTAGTCGGGCCGGACATGGTGATAACAAATCACCACGTGATTAAGCCTGTATTGGAAGCCGAGGCCGTGGCGAATGCCGTGATTTGCCGGTTTGACTATCGGGTCATGAATGACGGCGGGGTGAGTGCGGGAATTGTGTATCAGCTTGCCCCGGAATGGCGCGTGTCCCTGAGCCCGAACAATCGCGCTGGGCGGGAACCAACTACCGACGAACTGGATTATGCCGTGTTGCGACTTTCACGACCTGCCGGAACGCTCTCAGCGGGCGACAAACCGGATGCACCTGGGACGCAACGCGGGTGGATCACGCTGCCGCAAGATTTTGAGCCGCCATTTGGTAAGGATTCTCCGTTGTTTATTGTGCAGCACCCGCAGGCCTCACCAATCAAGTTGGCTCTGAAAACCAACTCCGTTCTGGCAGTGAATGATACGCGGACCCGCGTGCGCCACCGGACTGATACAGATCGTGGCTCCTCGGGCTCTCCCTGTTTCGATCAGGATTGGAAGTTGGTGGCGCTGCATCACAGTGGGGATCCAAACTTCGCTTATGTCTATAACGAGGGAATTCCCGTCGATACGATCGTCACTTCCCTGAAGAATCAAGGAATTCCTATTTGATCCGACGTGAGGCGAAGCGTTTATGAGCGGATTATTCGACGGACCGCAGTTGCAACAGTTTGCTGAAGTTCTCTCTTTCGTCTACGACCCAGTCTCCCTTTCCGGGTTGCTCCTCAGCATCAATCAGATCACGGTCGACAAGCAAGCTCCCATGAATGCGACTTTCGGCGCGGCTACACTTGCGATTGCGGTGAATGCCAACAATGAGGGCTGGGCACCAAGTCTGCTCAAGGCCGTTGCTGCTGATAGGTCGGAAAACGCTGGCGTTAAACAGTTCTTCTCTACCTATCCCGACCTGGATCCCGCAAGAAATCCGCAAATCGCAGATCCCTGGATGGCGTATCGGCTATTCGGCGGAAGAGTATTTCTTGGCCGTATGCGCGTCAGAAATTTGCTTCGGAAGATGAACAATCCGCTCAACCGGAAGGTGCTCGTTATCAAGAGTGAACAACGTCAAGTTGGAAAGACCTATACAGGAGCTCTGGTCAGTCTGGTTTCTGAACAAAATGGTTACAACACCGCGTACATTGACCTGGATAAGAAGACCTATGACTTGCAAACCGTGGCGGACGAACTGGCCCTGAAATGGGAGATCCAATCGACCGACGTGCCTAAACAAGGGGAGGAACAAGAAACACGATGGGCGCAGCAACTTGGGACGTTCCTAGTATCGACCGCCCCAAGAAAAAACGGTGTCGTACGTTGGCTGATTCTGGATGGCTTCCGCGAAAGAGTGCCGTCCGCTGGAATTAAGGCTCTCATTGATCAGTTGGCAATCTCTATCCAAGCAGACCCTTCTTTCAGGTTAATCCTGACAAACTACAATGATCCATTGCCACTTACCTTGCTTTCATTCGAGGACGTCGTGGTTCCACTGACCTTGGATGAAATAAGGACCGCCCTCTCGGCCATTCACAAGACTTTCAGTGGACTGCCTCCCAGCCCGGGCGAGATCCAGATGTATATGGATGAATACGAAAATCGCCTGGCCGAATACAAACAACGGAATCCAGAACATGTCGGAAGCCATCTTCTAATCCACAATGCTGCTGCCGACGTAGTGGCGGTGATGTCATGAGCGAGCCGCTTTCGTCCGGTGAGCGCAATTCTTTTCAAGAACGAATGGCCAGGCGCGCCATGCGTGATGTGTACCAGGGATCGGAAGATCTGTGGGGCTATCGTGCTGCCGCGTCGACCCTGGCTTCTTTTGATTTTGAACACCTGCTTCCATTTCAAGGAGATGCTTCGCCGGAGGCGCGTGCACAGTTGCTGGTCGAGTGCGATGTCTTCTCTTCCGAGAAAGGCCACACGAGATGGAGTCTTCGTACGCCAGTGCGTCAGACGACCTTGCGTAGACTCTTTGCGAAAGGGCAGCTTTACGCTGCTTTGCAAGCAAATCCCGAGCGCGACGACTCCCCCACTCAGCGGACCTTCGAGAGATGTATCAAGCTTGAAGACCCTCCTCCGCCGTTTCCACAAACACAGGATGACGCAGCTGCGATGCTCGAAGTAAGTTACTGGCTTGAACTCGTGCCGCAACTTCGGGAACGGACCCCCTCTCGGGAGTCAATTCGTCAGTTCATCGAGCGCGAACAACTGCTCGAACCTTTTCGTAGTCTGGTAGGTGATCACTTTGCCGGTCGGCGGGCTGAACTTGAAGCACTTTCGGATTACGTAGGTGTGTTCGCGGCCGCGACCGTTAGCGAAAGCATCGCCCGCACCTTCGAGAACATCTTTAGTATTAAGGAAAGGCCGCCTTTGTTTGTCGTGGGTCCGGGTGGTTCAGGGAAATCCACGCTAATTGCCAAGTTTGTTCTCGACCACGCCGAAACAGCAGATCACGCACAATTTCCCTTCGCCTACCTAGATTTCGACCGCATGGCTCTCAGGGCGGAACGACCCATTACTCTGCTTCTTGATGTGATGCGTCAATTGGCGATTCAATATCCCCAAGCTAACCAGCGGTACAGAGAGATTGTCGGGAACTGGACAGCGCGTGTTTCAGAACAGGTACCAACACAGGAAATCGTAGGGGAAGCAAAAACTTCAGAAGAGTTTTGGGCAGAGTCCTTGGTAGAGTCGGATTCCGATAACGTTGAAAGGTCTACACTTGAAACTTCGCACGCATCTTCGTCCAGTGCATTCAAGACTGAAGAACCAGCAGATCTGAGCCTAAGCGGCCAGGCCGACTTTTTCCATGAGTTCGCCGAGTTTGTAAGTCTAGTACAGCCCCCCAGCGCCAACCAACCCCTGCTGCTCGTGCTCGACACGTTTGAAGAGATCCAGTTTCGAAGTTCAGCATCCGAAGATGATGTATTTGATCTCCTGGCCCGATTGCAGGAACTTATTCCACGGCTTCGCAGTGTGATATGCGGTCGAGCAGAGATCGTTTCGACACGTTACAAAGTCAGAGAACTAAAACTAGAGAACTTCGACGAGCCAGCAGGCTTGGTTTTTCTGGACCATCTTGGCATTCACAACGTCGAACTGGCTGGAACCATTTTCAAGCAGGTTGGCGGTAACCCGCTTGTACTGCGGCTAGCGGCAGATGTGGCCAAGAAGGAAGGTGCGGGAGAAGATGGCATAAAGGACCTCGGCTCCAGATGGTTGGAGTTGTTTCGTTCCGAGAGCGTTGAAGTGGTGCTCTACAAGCGTATCCTCTCGCATGTGTATGACAAGCGTATCCAGCGTCTGGCCAATCCTGGGCTCATGCTTCGCTACATCACGCCCGAAGTATTGCTGGGAGTGCTCGGTCCTGCCTGCGATGTCGGCATTGATGGAATGCCCGAGGCGCGCAGCCTAGTCAAAACCATGCGCCAACAGCTCGCAACAATCCTAGTGCCATTCGGCGGGGCGGAAAAGCTAGCCCACCGCCCGGATATGCGCTCTATTCTCTTGTTTGACCTCACCACTCGAGCGAAAAAAGACAAAGCGCTTGCAGCCAAGCTGGAACAGATTCATCTGAAGGCAATCGATTTCTATTCGCAGTACGAGGACACGGAGAGCCGCGCCGAAGAACTCTTTCATCGACTCTTTCTCCGTCAGGACCGCGGAGTACTCAAAGACCGCTGGAGAGATGAGGCAGGGGCCTATCTAGGATCTGCGGTCCTAGAGTTATCTCCGGACGTGCAGAGCTTTGTCGCAGCGCGAACAGGCTTCGCGATCCCTGATGAAATGTGGGAACAAGCAAATGAGGAAGACTGGGTGCTTCTGGCCGCGCGACGCGTTCACGAACTGGTACGCATCGATAAATCTGAGGAGGCATCGAACTTGTTGCGGAGTCATGTTCGATCGAAAAAGATAACCAAAACCGAGTCACCTTACCGAGATATGGTGGAAGTTGTGCTGTCAGGTCTTGCGCGTTCTTATGAGGCGATTCGACGAAAGATGAAACCCGGGGATGACCGCACCCGGCGGATGGACAACTTGGTAGAACAAGTACGGGGGCTGGCGACCGATCTGCGACTAGATCCGTCCGACGCCGAAAGATTGTTTTCTCAGGGAAAGGACGGGGACCGAGTTGTGGGTCTCGGAATCGCCCAGGCAAACCCAGAACCGGGAACCTTCTCTCTGGCGATTGAGGCTATAGGTATGGCTCGCTCTCCTTTTGAGCAATTTCACGGCCTTGTTCTCGCGAGTTCCTTCGAACAACTTTCCGAGAGCATGCAAGTAGACCTGGGCGCAGCTCTGTTATCACCCCGAGGTGTACCAATTCATAAATCGGACCCGTCCCGGACGCGACTCCGGGATCGCTTGTTGAAGAAGTGGCCGGGAGCCTCGGGACAAAGCCGCTCAGCCCCGAGTTGAGACCGGTCCTTGACGCATGTTTGGGGGAGAACCGCCCGAATGTGAACGTCAAGTCGGCTGCGCCAAGCATTCGGTTTCAAATGATGAAGCATCCTCCTCCTGCCGCACTCGTGATCTTTCCGGGCGATTGCTCGGCCGATAATTCGGTAGTGGGGGGTCGAGAACTCAATCCCTTAATTGCACGGCTGCTGGACACCCAAAGCGGCCAGAATGTGATCGCACGGGTCTCGACATCACCAGACTTCTTGCCGATTGGCGGGAATGATACCTTGCGCTTTGAGAGCTCGGCGCCGTTTTCAGCAGCTTTGTGCTTAAGCAACTCGGCGATGGAAGATGTTTACCAAAGCCGGGAAAATCCAAAAGGAGAGGCACCCTGCCCATATCGAGACCATTAGAATCCTCATAGGCGAGCGGTGGTCCTTTCTCTGTTCCTCCAACTCGGACAGCAGGTCACTGCAGGCGCGCCCACATACGAGGGGGCCCTGAACGTCCATGAACTGGTTAAAGAGTTCTGCGCGCAATGCGAATTCTTTGTTTGCTGCGAGGAGCTGCTCTGAGATCGGCAACTCCTTGATCCGGACCATAAGCTCGTCCAAGCTCCCTGACCCCACGGACATTCGGTTTAGAGGACCGACGAAACGGTAGTAGTGCGTGACGATCGATTCAAGATCGCTCCGTTCTGTCGATGCAATCCGGTCCGTCAGCTCCCGGGCAGGGTACAAACCGCACAGCGAAGCTGAAATAAGTCCACAGACGACTGCCATAAGTGGAATCCATTTATGACGAGACTTAAGCTTCCAGAGAATCCACGTTACAGCGATGGTTACAAGCCAACTGGTGATAGAGGCCAGCAACAAGGGACGAAACTCGGGATAGTTCCTTACGCTGCAATATATGAACACCCCGGCCATTGCCAGGAACCCCACGCTTATCGAGTGCCTTGCCGACGACCAGTGGGTGACAGAAAAAATCGACAGTCCGGGCAAGGCCGCCCAACCTAGCGAGACTGCGATTATCTTCGCAACGTAGACGGGAAGAAGAGGGACAGTGTAAAAACCACCGATGTGTCTGAACTCAATTTGTCGGATCAGCCAATAATCCTCGGCCGCTTCGCCCAACATTTCCGAGGCTCCGACAATCGTCTCAAGGACCATCAAGACGATGGCAATTCGGAATATTCTAATGGTCCAGCGCCATCGCTTCTGCGGACCGTCTCCATCGTCCAGGAGTTCTAGAAGTGACTCCCACAACACTGCAACGGTCAACGCGGCTATGAGCCCAACAGTCGATGCCCGTGGGTGGTGCTCGGCCCTCATCACCTTGGCGATGACTGCCCAGCCCGTCAAGGCGCCGAGAACAGAAGCCAGCGTCAAAATCAAGATACTTTGCCGCATCTTCCCACCGTAGAGCTTCTAGCTTAGACGATCTTTCACGTGTTGTCAGTCTTGGTAGAGAAGTTCGACTCGGGGTGGTTACTTGCCACCTTATTCCTCGCCGCTGCAAGCCGAAGTGTGCGCAGGTAATACGAGTTTCACTCTTCGGACTGATCAGATTTTGTGCCGTAATGTAGCCTCAACCCAGTGGATCGTTTCGCTGTTTAGGTGGCCCTGCCAACCAAATCCGGCGAAGTCTGATTTACTGTCCTAAGAGGTGCCCCGAAATTGACGAATGAGGTCACATTAGGTGAGTTTTGGTGACTGGGTGCGACTGTAAGTAGTTGGGATTGCTTGGCATCGCGTCAATAGAGAGAATTGCTAAGCCGTCGTACTGGCTAACACCTGTACCCAGGGTTCGAATCCCTCGTCTTTTCCCGTTTTGAATCAGTTCGTGGAACACGGCTTCGCATGCGTCCGTTACACACTTTGGGAAGCAGTGGCAAAAACGTGATAAAGCCCTGCTTCCTGGTGGCTGTTCTGGTGGCTCTTGCCGATTGTTTCTACTGCATCGTGCTGCATTTCGGTGCACCGAGCGATAACTTAAAAAGAGAGTCGGAAGCCTTATTGGACGCGGGTTGTGCGTCTCTTTGCATCTCCTTGCACGCCTGTACGGAAGTTGAGCGCAATCACTAAAAACTGATTATGAGTCCACTGCTCTAACCGCTGAGCTACGGGCCCGAGCTTTATTAAATTAACACAACAAGTACTCCATACATGGGCTTGGCGCGGTATCCGTTACGAAAGCCTGGGCGTGGTGGCCGCTAGTTCTGAAGTCCCTTTCGGATTTGCGTTTGATGAGCCGGTGCGGGCACACTAAGAGCAGTCACCGTCTCGGGAGATATCCGGAGTGCGAACCTTGAAATACTTGCGGCGTCCCCTGTTTTACTGGTTGCTGACATCAACTTTGTGGGCCCAGTCCTTTGTCGCAAAGCCTCTGACGGATCTCGGAACGGGAAAGTACAAGGGCTTCCAGGGCGGCTTGTATGAAAACGGATCGAACGTAGTTCCCCAAGATCATGCCGCTGATGGCCTTGCACTGGCCACACAAGTGAAGCCGGTTCGGGGCAAGTTTGTACTCCTCGCCATCGGCATGAGCAATGCGACTATCGAGTTTCGCGTATTTGAAACCTTGGCAACCGCCGAGAGTCACGTCAACCACTCAGCGATGGCGATCATAAACGGAGCCCAAGGAGCGATGACGGCCTGCTTCTGGAGGTTTGCCAGCGAGAACCCCGTGCAAAGCGGATGCCGGGCGCCGCACCCCATTCCCAATCAGTATGACCGAATACGCGACGAACTGCTCAAGCCCGCCGGCCTTGCCGAAGATCAGGTGGAAGTCATCTGGCTAAAAAATGCGGATCCAAGGCCAACCGTCGCCCTGCCTGCTTCCGACGCCGATGCTTATATCTACGAACGGGAGCTCGGCGAGACCGCCCGCGCCGCCCGCGCTCGCTATCCCAATCTCAGGCTGATGTTTATTTCCAGCCGGGTGTATGCGGGTTATGCCGCTCTGCCGTTGAATCCGGAACCGTACGCTTACGAGTACGGCTTTTCGGTCAAATGGGCCATCCAGTCGCAGATCGAACAATTGCGGAGCGGGAAGGTGGATCCTGTCGCTGGCGACCTCGACTACAAAAAGGGCGTCGCTCCGTGGCTTGCCTGGGGCCCTTATCTATGGGCCGATGGTACGATTGCCCGTTCCGACGGTCTGACCTGGAAGCCTTCAGAATTTCAGGCTGATGGTACACATCCCAACAAGGACGGTGTAGACAAAGTCGCCCACATGCTGCTGGATTTCTTCACGACTTCGCCCTATGCCTCCTGGTTCAAGAAATAGAGAGACGCAAAATAATCTGGGAATGGTGTTTCCTTCTGGTCTGCCCCTGCATCAATCCTGTTTGGAGTTATTGCACCAGGTTAATCTTTCTTGTAAATTCGACTGAAGGACTTTGGGTAAGATGCAGTCGATCTCGAAACGCATAGCATGGCTCTCGCTACTGCTGACCTTGTGGTCGGCTTTGGCCTTTGCTGTGCATCATCATTCGAGTCAGGATGAGTCCGCCACTTGTCAGGTTTGCGTTGCTGCACACTCTGCGTCTCCAACCAGCGCTTCCCTTACCCCAAAGCCCGTATTCCGCCGCGTAGTGCGACACAGGCCGAAGCCCGCTGCTTCCAAACAGTTGCTGGTCGCTTTTGCCTTATACGTCCGCCCGCCTCCTGCGGTCTAAAAGATCAATTTTCATTTGAGTGCAGGCCGGTTCGTTCCCATGAACCGTTTGCCTTGATCTTTTCGACCAAACTCTATGGAGGAAATCATGCTGGCTTCATGCAAAGAGTCGCTTCACGCGGCTTTGGTAGTGTCTTTCTGTCTGGTACTGGGTGTCTCCGCTTCCGCGCAGTCCGTTGGAAATTCTGGTTCCATCAACGGCAGCGTGGTCGACCCTACAGGGGCGGTAGTCTCCAACGCCAATGTTGACATCCGTAATCCCGTGAGCGGTTTTGATCGCTCTACTACGACGGACGCAACAGGAAAATTTGCCTTCACCAATGTTCCTTTCAATCCTTACCATCTGACCGTGACGGCGACGGGCTTCTCGTCCTACGCACAGGACGTAGAGCCGCGCTCATCCGTTCCCGTCAGCGTTGTTATCAGTCTCAAGGTTTTGGGATCAACCACTCAGGTGACAGTCGAGGCGGTAGGCGGAGACTTGATCGAAAATGACTCCACCTTCCACACCGATGTAGACCGGAACTTATTCGACAAGCTGCCGTTGGAGAGTCAGTCTTCGTCGGTCAGTTCGCTGGTCACGCTTGCCACGCCAGGGATATCGGCCGACTCGAACGGACTGTTCCATGGCTTGGGTGATCACGCGGAAAATTCGTTTTCGGTTGACGGACAACCGATTACCGATCAGCAAAGCAAAGTGTTCTCAAACCAAATTCCACTGGAATCGATCCAGTCGATGGAAGTTATCTCCGGAGCGCCACCCGCCGAATACGGCGACAAGACCAGCATCGTGATCAATGTCACGACCCGCTCCGGGCAGGGAGAGACGACACCGCATGGAAGTTTCACCACTTCCTACGGATCATTTGGGACTTCCAATGCCACGTTTGACCTTGGCTATGGCGGCAAGAACTGGGGGAACTTCATCTCGGCGAGCGGATTGAACAGCGGGCGCTTTCTTGATCCGCCAGAGTTCACCGTTATGCACGACAAAGGTAACGAAGAGAATCTTTTCGACCGCGTGGACTACCAACTGACCAGTACGGACTCGATCCACTTGAACTTCGGCTACACGCGCTCCTGGTTCCAGACACCGAATACGTTCGATTCCCAGAACGCGACCGCATGGAATTGCGTTGTGGTCTGCAATGGAGGCTTGGGTCCCAATGGCGAAGTCGTGGGACCGGCGGACCAGCGCTCGCAAATTAAAACCTTTAACATCGCGCCCTCGTGGACGCGGTTGCTGAGTTCCAACGCGGTATTCACTCTGGGCGCCTTCGTTCGCCGTGACCAGTTTAACTACTACCCGAGCAGCAATCCTTTCGCCGATCTTGGACCCACGAATCTGCAAAGGGAAACAGTGGGGCAGAATCGGAAGCTGACCAACGCAGGCCTGCGGTCGGATATTTCCTACGTCAAGGGGATTCACAGCATAAAGCTTGGTGCCGTGTACCAGCAGACGTTCCTCGATGAGCTTGATTCTCTCGGCATCGTCGATCCCACGTTGCTTCCCGTCACCTTCGGCTGTCCGAATGGAAGTCCGGCTCCCGATCCGTGCGCTGTTCTGCCGCCATACGACCTGACGCAAGGAGGCCACTTGTTTGTCTTCAACGGCCACACCGACGTGAAGGAGCTCGCCTTGTACGCGCGCGACAACATCGTGAAGGGAAATTGGTCTTTGAATCTGGGATTGCGCGGCGACTTCTATAACGGCCTGACCACCCACAAAGAAGCCGAACCCCGTGTCGGAGCCGCATACAATATCAAAAGGACCAACACAGTACTTCGCGTGTCGTATGCGCGAGTGCTGGAGACTCCGTTCAATGAGAATCTTGTTCTGTCCAGCATCGGATGTGCCAACGATGTTTTGAATCCGCTTCTGGGCTGTACCGTCTCAGGTTTAACTCCGTTTTCTCCCGGCTGGCGCAATGAGTTCCATGCTGGAATTCAACAGGCTTTTGGCCGGTATCTGGTGTTTTCCGGCGAGTACATTTGGAAGTACACGCACAACGCGTACGACTTCAGCATCCTGGGGAATACCCCGATTACCTTTCCCATCGAGTGGGACAGGTCGAAAATTCCAGGATACGCGGGCCGCGTGAGCGTGCCGAACTACCACGGATTCTCGGCGCTGGCGGTTTTCTCCAGCGTCGCAGCCCGATTTTTCACGCCTCAAATCGGCGGTGCCGGCGCGGTACCCGCCGTCGCGGTAGGTTCAAGCACCTCAACTCCATTCCGTATCGATCACGACGAGAAATTCAACATAACCACGCATTTGCAGTACCAGCCGTGGAAGGTCGGGCCCTGGGTCGGATTTAACTGGCGTTATGACAGCGGTCTGGTAGCCGGACAAACCCCTTGCTACGGCGGCAATTGCGCCCAAACGACTGTAGACTCCGCCGGCTCTCCGGCGGTTGCGATGACCGACTCGTTCGGGACTCCGCTGACCGCAGATGAGGAATTCGAAGCTGGGCTCTTCTGCGGATCGCAACGTGCCACGCCAACGGTTGCGCTTCCGAATCCGTGTCCCCTGTCACAATACGGGTCTACGCTGTTAAACGTGCCTAAACCGAACACGGAGAACGACGACAAGAACCCGCCGCGGATCGCAGCTCGCAGTCTTTTTGACATTGCGATCGGGCACGATAATTTGTTCCGGGGCGACAAGTACAAGGTGAGCCTGCAAGTGACCGCCATCAACATCACCAATAAGTACGCGCTGTATAACTTCCTCTCGACGTTCAGCGGAACGCACTATGTGACACCGCGAACGCTGACGGCGGAGCTTGGATTCCATTTTTAGCTTCGGATTAGAGCTCTTGTGGCGGGTGCATCAACACTCGGAGATTCGTCTCAAGGATATTCTTGCTTTCTTCCGGCAGATCGATAAAGCGGAAAGGCTGCAGCCATCCTTGCGTGGCCCACATGGGAAACATCATCTCGGCTCTTTCGCGTATCGTCGTCTCCCCGAGATGGAAGATCAACTCTACTTGCAGTTTTTCGTCGAGTGGTTTTTCAACATTCACCAGTCCGCCAGTCGTGGAAAGCTGATGGAGTTTGCCTCTCAATTGACGCCGGTTGGGCAAGCGAATCAGTGTCAATATCGATCCCCGTAGCTTGACCCGAAACGGACGTGGCGTCACGTTCGGCGAACTCGCCGGAGAGCTTTCTACTGTTGGTTCTGGTGTCTGCGACATCGTGCCAGAATTATGACACCCCGATCGTCACTGCAGGAGGTTACGAAAGAACGGGATGCGACCACCACCTATTGCTTGAGGAAAACGCTAAAGTATATGGCGCGGTTGCGAGAGTTTTACTTCCTTCCGCGGTGGGCCTCGCCATGTCCAGAGAACAGGTTATAGGGCCAAACGTCCTTATTCTTCGGCGTCTTCCCGCCGCTGCCCGACGAGGCAGTGCCGGAATTTGAGATGCAGTTCCAGTCCGGCGGCGGTTCGGCGATTCCCCACATATTTCCCTCGTTGTACAACGACACTCCGATCAGGAAAGATGTCGCATCCTTCCCCAGTGGCAGACAATTCGCAACCCGGCCGGAAGCGCTTCCGCCGCCTGGCAGCTCGCTCAGCAGCACGGGTGTTTCGATGGGCAAAGCCTGCGACGCGCGAATTCCGCACCCTTGCGGACTCACTACCAGAGCGACACATTCCGCCGAGAACGGATGCCTGCGGTCCATGCTGGTTACGACCAGAGGAATCTGCACCCGCAATCGTGTGCTGCGCCGCGTCGCTTTGGGAGTGAGTATTTCCATCTCCAAGACTTCTTGTCCGCCAGCCTACTAGTTTGACAGAACGGAGCCAAGATGCATGCTTAAGAAAGAGGGTTTTAATGTGACGGAAGTAACCAAGTAGTTTCGTTCGGGTAGCGCCGAGTTTGCTCCCCCAGCGAGCGAGATCACTGCCGCTCTCCCCTGTTAAGATGGCTCGACATCCGTGAATCATTCTGCGCTAACGGCTCCGGCTCTTCGCGAATGGGATCTCTTGCTGGCCGCGAGTTCCCCTACCTTGGGCGACGACGACCTAAGCTACGTTCGCTCTCTACTCGGAGCTCCCCTCAAGTGGGATGCCCTGCTTCGCCTTGCAGATCAACACGGCACTTCTTCGCTGCTCTACCAAAACCTCGTGCGAGTTGAGAGTGCTGTTCCGCCAGCTGTGCTGGCATCCCTCCGACAGAGTCATGAAAGGAATATTCATAAGTCTCTTTTTCTTACTCGCGAGCTGATCCGCATTCTCGATTGCGCCAGCGGACTTGGAGTTGATGTGATTCCGTACAAAGGCGTCGTACTCTCCGAGGTTTACTACGGCGACATGGCGATGCGGCAGTCTGGTGACCTGGATTTATTCGTGCGCAAGCAAGATGTTGTGCGGATCAAGAGTGCAATTCACAATCTAGGGTATGCTCCGCGCGTATTCATTCCAGAAGATGCCGAGCGTGATTACATCGATTCTGGTTACGAGTTTACTTTCGACAGCCCCGCTGGAAAGAATCTGCTGGAGCTCCAGTGGGCGCTGCAGCCGCGCTTCTATGCCGTCGAGTTCGACATGGATGGATTGTTTGAGCGCGCGGTCAATGTTACGGTTGCGGGCCGGCATGTAAAGACTCCTTCTTCCGAGGATCTGCTCCTGATTCTTTCCATGCACGCCGCGAAACATGTCTGGCGACGACTGATCTGGCTCTGCGACATCGCGCAGATTGTGAAGCTGGGGAGGGTGAACTGGGATTGGGTGCAGTCTCAAGCTCACGAACTTGGCATCGCGCGGATTCTGCACATCACATGGCTGTTAGCGAAGCGTTTTCTGGCCGCGAACATTCCTGCGGCGATCGAACCGGCAATCCTTGCAGATAAAGCGGCATACGGGTTTACGGAACAAATTGCCGACTCTGTCGTTGCAGGCACTATCTACGAAGAAGAAAAGGTGTCCTACTTTCGCCTGATGATGCGTCTGCGGGAGCGCAAAGCAGACCGTCTGAAATTCCTGGCTCGCCTGACTTTCACACCGGGTCCGGGCGAGTGGGAAGCGATGCGTCTTCCCAGGCCTCTTTTTCCTCTCTACCGCATCGTGCGACTGGCGCGGCTGGCGTCCAGATTTTCGCGCTAACGGCTGGCCAATCCACCCGCGGTTTCGCCGCCGTCCATGGTGTAGACGTGGCCGGTGGCGTAGGCTGCATCGTCCGATGCGAGATATGCAAACAAGGCCGCGATCTCTTCGGGGTTGGCGTGGCGGCGCAGCGGAATTTTCCTATTTACTTCGTCAAGCATGGCGTCGGTGTATTCGGCGCGCTGCATGGGCGTAAGCACGTATCCCGGGGCGACGGCGCACACGCGAACTTTAGGCGCCAACTCGAGAGCCATGGAGCGCGTCAACTCGATCACTCCAGCTTTGGTGGCGTTGTAATCGGCATAATAGGGATAGCCCATGATGCCGTTGGTCGAGGCGGTTTGCAGAATCACTCCGCTGCCACGCTCGACCGTGTAATTTTCCACCATGTGGCGGGCGGCGGTTTGGGCTACGTAGAAAACGCCCGTGAGATTGACGGCGATCACTTTGTCCCATTCTTCGGGAGTGATGTCGAGGAAGTTGTGGCGAATGCTGATGCCGGCGTTGTTGATGAGGACGTCAACTCCGTCCATCACGCGGACCGCGTCGGCCAGGGCAGCTTCGACCTGCATGAGGTCAGTGACATCGGCGATGATGGCCTCGGAGATTTCCGGCAGTTGGTGACGAATGGTTGCGCAGGCCGTAGCGTCGCGGTCGAGGATGCAAACGCGCGAGCCTTCTTCCAGAAAGCGCGCTGCAGTGGCAGCGCCGATTCCGCTGGCGCCTCCGGTGATCAGGACTCGTTTGTCTTCTAAGCCTCGCATGGCGATTCCCTAATCGGTAGGAATAACCATGGTAGCTTACTGGGCTATCGAGGTGGAATGCCCGCTACGTTTTCGAGACTGTCTCACCGGGCTCGCGGTTTCTCTGGCAGAAGAGCAGAAGCAGCGGGAAGAGAATACCGGCTGCAGTGATCGGCCAGGGTGACGCCCCCGCTACGGCCGCGGGGGACGGCGGCGCTGCACTAGTCTCGCTGAGCGGTCGGCATATCGGAAAGCCGATGCACTCCTGAGCGCCGCAATGCGAACAGGATGATCCACCCTAACGCGCCTGCGACGTAGACCATCAAGAACGTCAGAACAATTGTCGTCAAGATGCCGACATGGGGCGCCCACATCGGGCCGGCTGGGGCAATGTCGCGCGGGAGCGCGGCGCTGATCTCCTCAGCCTTTTGGATGGCGAGGATGATTCCAGCGAGAATCACGGTCATGAGTAACGCTGTGGTTTTGGGAAAACGGAAACCGGAACGCATAGTGAACCTCCTGGACGAGAGTGGAAAGGGCGCAGGGCTGCCGAGGATACGCTGGGCGTGTTCCGCGATGGCTCCGCGGAAAAGGCCTGTGATTTCGCGAAGATAGAACTTTGCTGTGACGATGTTGCCCATCTTGCGCGCATCGGCGTCGACCTCACGAAAGACCGCGATCATTTCCTCGGCGAACTGCCGACGATAGGAGCGGGGAAAGAGGCGAAGAAGACTTTCATATAGAGCTTGCATCGATCACGCCTCCTTGCGCACGGCGCGCAAACCAGCAACCCGCGTAAGTTGTTTCAGACGGGTGACTTCCGCCTGCAGAGTGCGGCGACCCTTGGGGGAGAGGCGATAGGCTTGGCGTCCCCTGGAGGCGTCGTTTTCTTCGAAGCGCTCGATCCAGCCATCGTCGAGCAGGCGGCGTAACGCTCCGTAGAGAGTACCTGTGCTTAAGACAACGCGGCCGGCACTTACTTCCTCCACATCTTTGAGGATCGAATAACCGTGGCGCGGCTGTTCGGCCAGGCTGAGGAGGATGAGCAGGACAGGCTCAGTGAGGGGCGGGAGGTTCATATATGGCTTTATACGACATGTCGTTAGATGACATATTACGAAAAGGGATTTTCCGTGTCAAGGAAAAACGGAGGGGCCAGACTATGATAGAAACTTCCCGCGACGACCGAAGGTTGTGCCGAGTTGCAAGGGTCCTTCGACTCCGCGCTCAGGATGACAAATTCGTAAGAAGTCGCGCAGAAGAAGTAAATCAGTTCGATGATCAAATAACGACGACCGTTAATCCGAGGATGAAGGCACGGAATCACGGATCACGGAGCTCGTGTGGGCACTGCTTTTGCGGTTTCATCCGGGTCATCTCGCCCAAGAGGTGAGCTAACCGACAGTTAAATCAGTGCGTTACGTTTTCGGCGTTTTGGCAGGTGGGGTGCTCATACAACTAATGATCCGCAGAACACCAGATGCTCAAACTTGCACTTGCCAGCGCGTTACTACTGTCGACCTGTGCGGCCGCGCAGGCTGCGCCGCAAGTTGGCAACGCGCAGCCTGAACTCAATCGGGGAGTAGCCTCCGCAACGGGGGCAACTTCTGCCGAGCTTCCCGAAGCGCCAAGTGCGATTGGTGGAAGTCCAGACGGCCCCGCTAGTGAGCCTGACCCTGGCAAAACCTGCCTCGTGTCCTCAACCCCGGCGATGGAGCGAACCAGCCATGGAAGCGGACGCACACTGGACCGCCAGTTCATTCTGCTTCACACTCTCAGCACGGTAGCTCTAGTCGCGGATCTGGAGACGACTGCTCACGACCTTGAGGGACAATCCAAATCCGGCGAGCTAAATCCGTTGTTCGGCCAACACCCTACACGGGCTCGACTCTACGGCATCGCCGTGCCGTTAAATGCCTTGTCTCTCTATGTAAGCTACCGTTACAAAAAGAGTGCGCCCGGCCGGAACTTGTGGAAAATTGGTCCCGGGCTGTTGATTGCCGTTCACACCGCCGCTAGTATCAACAACCTACTCGCGGCACACTGATGACCCGGCGTTGTTGCTGGTCCGCGTTGCTGCGGTCCGTCGAATCGTGGTCCTTCTGAATCAATGTGAAAAACCAAAGGAGAACCGGAAGGATCGCCCCGGTACGGCCGCCAACGGGAGCTGGAACAACGGCGATCCAAGTATCGCACCTAAGTTTGAATAGTTTTTGTTTCCCGCAAGATTAAGCGCTTGAAGGTTGCAATCTAAATATGTTCTTTGCCTGGATTCGAACAAGAACTGCGGTAGCGCAAACCTGCGATGGACGAACATATCCATGGAGTTATAGGACGGTCCGCGCCCGCTGTTTCGCGGTAGTCCAGCTCGATCGGTGAAGAGCCCGTTGCCTTCCGGGTCTAAACCGCTGGTTATGTTGAAGGGCTGTGAGCTATGCCAGGTGTCGACCAGGGTGAGCGAAAGTGCTTTTCCGAACTTCGAATTTGCAACAAAAGAAGGTTGTGGGCTGCGGTGCCGCTCGATGGACCCCATTCGCCACGAATATCATTCGGTAGCGCTGGGAACGAAAAAGGTCCATCCGTGTTGTCGCGGGAATGGATCCATTCGTAGTGTGCGGTAAAGCTTTGACCTCGTATTTTGTAGAGCGCCCGGACGTGTATCTGGTGCTTCTGCTGGGCACGGTTTGATTCCAGCCAGTCCGTCCATCCGATTGGCGAGCTGAGTCGTTGTGAACCTAAAAGGTGCGTGCCATCCGTCCAGGTATATTCGACGCCGGGCACAAAGCTCCTGAAGCGATGTTCCACGGAAACCTTGGAGACCCAGTTGCGGATAGGGGCCAGGTTTGGTGCGATTCTGGAAACAATTTCCGATTGGAGAGTGGCTGTTCCGGCTTCGAGATTGGCCATGGAAGCGTTCGTTATCAAATACTGTTCAAGATGATTCCCGTCATTCTCCGTCGCTTTCAGGAAGACGTCATTGGTCCAGGTTTTGACAAACATACCGCTTCCGGCGGATAGGACGAAACCACGCAAGTTCGCAAGAGCAGAGAGTCGGGGCGAGAAGAGTATACCTCCGGCTGTTTGGGCATCCGCCCGAACCCCTCCCCTGATCACCAGTCCCGGACGGCGGAGCACTTCAGTTTCAAGGAATGGGGCAGCGGTATAAGACGCATAGTCAACCTTGCCTTGTCCTTGCGTAATGATCCCCGTACCGACATCCGCGCCGGTGGTTGCGCTTAAAACGTAGTCCGCCGAATTGTCAAAGTAGATGTGGCCGTGTGGATTGGGAGTGATATTTTCTTCATCTTCCCTCCGGGTGACCGTAGCCCCAACACTCCAGAGATGGTTCATCCAACTGAACTGCAAGACATCTTTGAGGGTCCATCGCGACCATAGAGTATGCCCCTGGTTGACGTCTGCCCCGCCCGCATTAAAAGCGCCGGATACGGTCACGCCCAGTGCGCTCGAGTTGGCATTTAAATCAGAATTAAACCAGTCTGCGGAGATGCCTCCGTGGGATGCGAAGTGTTCGCCAGTTTTGGTAAACGTTGCCCGAAATTCCTGACCGGTGGAATCCTGGTGGACTCCGGCTTCTGGCAAGGTTATTTCCCCCACATTCATATTCGTGTGGCTGGAGGTCACGACGAAGAGCGAAGCATTCAGGTGCAGGGTTTCTTGCCGGGCGTAGTCGGCTCCGAAACCGTACGATGCATTCGTGGCGGCGATCGGGGCGGAGCCAACTGAAGAAATCGATGTACCTGGAATGGAAGGAACAACGGCCTCGATGGGCAGTTCCCCCTGCTTACCGGTGTAATAGACATTGGTGGTGAACGCGAGCGGCAGGTAGGGCACCGGGCCTGTGATTCCAAGAGTGTCGCTCTTCGAGGTTGAACTGAGACTTGGATTCAAGCCGTCGGGCGACTTGGTTCCTAGAGATATCCCGAGAGCGGTGACTCGAAACCGGCGGTCTGCTTTCTTTGTAGTGATGTCTATGTGGTTATTCCCGCCATCGGAGTACTCGGCGGAAAAAGGATCGGCATTGATGGTGATGGAAGCGATTCTGTCGGCCGGCGGAGGATGGTCCGCGGGCAAACCGTCGACGTAGAGAGAATCAGATCCGGAATAGATTCCAGCTAATTGCTTGGCATAAGCAACCAGTTCCTCACTGTTGTTCGAGATCTCTCTGAGTTCGCTGTCGGAGAGCGACACCGAGTTCAGGGGGGCTGGCGAGAGTCTGTCGGCGCTAGCGGTCACAGACTCCTTTTGTTCAGCGATCCGGAGTTGCAATGTGAACGTTCGGCTGCGATCAACCGGGAGTTCGAGGGTCTCCAGGCTGGGGTAGACTGCGCGAATCCTGCAGCTTTCAGGAAAAGCCTGCCGGGTAAAGTTGAAATAGCCTTCGCCGTCTGTCTTGCGAGTCTCTATATGGTTTTCGCAAAGCAGAGAAACTTTAGCACCGACGACAACGAGCTGCTGGGGATCAACGACCGTGCCTGACAAGGTTTCCGCTTGTGCGTAAAATCCGCAAGCCAGCACGAACGCAACCGCCAGCAGCCCGAGTTCGGAGCGTGTCAACGAGTTTGAGACACCAGCCGGCATAATGGGTCAATTATTCCGGCAGGCATCGGCTTGCTTAACGACAAAGCCGCTTGTAGTCCGTTGCGAATCATCGCCTACGAGCCGTTGCCGACACTTCCGAACGCCATCAGTGTCCATTCCCGCAAAAGGGAGCCTGTCCAGCCGCAGTGCCGGGTCCGGCCCAATAGCAGACGTCTCCACCGCACTGGGAGCTGGGATTATTGCAAGTCCCGTTGTCCGTACAACTGCAGGCGCCGCATGCGTTCGCGGGTGCCAAGCCGCTACACGTGCCAGCTTCTGTGCCGCTGCCGCTTGTGCTTGAGTTGCTCATCTCTTTCGCACCTACGACGGCCGCTACACCACCTGCAGCTAGTACCCCCAAGACGATAGGAGCGGCGCTGCTGTGGGCTTTGACCGTTGGCGCTGGTTGAGATGCAATCTGCACTTCATGGCAATCCGGATTCGCGCTCGTATCCACCGCGCAGACCGTGAACGGCTTATATCCGCCAAGAGGAGGCGGCGCTGGCGTGCCGTAGAGTAGTCCGTTCATGCCAACGTGCATGCCTAGTGGAGGAAATGACCCCGTTTCCCATTGAAAGTGATAGGGCGGGTTGCCTCCCGAGACCTGGCCGGTGGAGCTGGATTGTTCGCCGCAGGGCGCTAGACTGGTGTCCATCTTCATTCCATCAGCGTCCGTAAAACCCGCAGGCACTGGAATCGCCTGGCCGTTACAAAGGTTGTAGGCAGTCGGCACGCCAGCTTTCGGAGCAGGAATCTTCGGCGTATTGAACTTCACTTTGAGCTTGTCGTGTTCCGGAGTCGCCGGGGCAGAAGCGGTGACAGCAGAGACTGATTGCGCTGCTGAGTTTGAAACCATCGCGAAGGCACAGACTATAACCGGCGCGAGAGCTGCCATCAAAGCGACCTTTTTTCGGAGGCATTGGTCTAGCCTCTTCGTGTTCATAAATTTCTCCTTGTGGGTGTCGAGTAGCCCAGTGATCCTCGGCTTATGCAACATGGATAGATAGGTAACGGAGGTAATTCCGGCATCCCATTCCGAAACTTTGGTCTGGTTTGGAACCAAAGCTAGGACTTGTCCGCGATGCGGAACTCTGACGTGCGATGCGCTGGGTTGGCTGAATCTTAGATGGGTTTGCCGCGGAAGAAATAGACCAGCTCGATGATCAGGATGATGACGACCATTAGTTCGAGGACGAAGGCGCGGCTTTGGTTGAATTCGTCAACCATGAAGCGGTAGAGGTCTTCGGCGGTTTGGAGTTTTTCCTGGACCAGGTCTTTGTAGTCGGGGACGCCGACTTTCGAGGCGGCGAGTTTGTAGAGCCGGGCGGAAAACATGTCGCTGAGGAATTTGATGGCGTTGTCGGCGCGCTCGGTCAGTTCGCTTACGTCGAGCAGGACGGTGTGAAGTTTCGAGGCCGCGCGGGCGGTTGTCCAACGCGACCAGAGGCCGCGGCCTCCGCGCTCGAGGAAGTCGTAGACCCCTTCGAGCTGCTTGGTGAGCAGTTCGTCATAGTGGCGGAACTCGAGGAGCTGCGAGTTGGCGTACTGCAGTAGCTGGATTGCGGTCTCGGCGCCCGAAGGAGTGTCGTAGATGAAGGCGGCGTTCCATCCGATGACGGCGAGGTCGTTGGGATAGTAGGAAATCCGCGACTGAAGAATTTCCTGACGTTCGCCGTCGGAGAGCGCCTGGGTTTCGCCTCGGACGACTTGGGAAATGTAGTCGCCTTGCGCGGTGAGGAGATCCAGGGCGGAGGGTGCGCCGGCAATCTCGCGCAGATGGAAGATGAAATAGTCTTCCTTCAACCATTCGGTGATGTAAGGCTTGACCAGGGCGGGAGCGGCGCGCTCGAGTTTCTCTTTGACGATGCGGGTGGCGAGGCTCTCGAAGTTGGTGTCCCAAACCCAGCGGCTGGAAAGTTGCACCAGATTGTCCCAGGCGCCGGAGAAGGGCAACTCGAAGACCACGCTGACTACGCCGTAGTCGAAATATTTGATCTCGCCCTGAAGGCGCTCGCCGCTTTCGAGTACCAGCGGCTCGAGGGCTTCTTCCACGGGAGGACGTTGGAAGCGGACGTATCCCGGAGCCATGTGTTTGAAGCTGGTGGTGTCGACGGTGCGCGCGCCGAGGATGTGGCGCAGTTCGTCGAGTCGAATTTCCTCGCAGACGTCGAATTGGATCATCACCAGGACCGACCCACAGAGCGGCGCGTCGGGAAGTTTGGCCGCGACCAGAGTAGGAAGCGCCTCGTAGGGCACTTTCCCGACAGTTGGCGCGGTGATTATGGCGTCATGGTCCATGAAACTTCCGACGTTTAACTTCGATGAGTGCCGAGGCGTTTCTGACTTTCGAGAACGCGGCGTGATGAATCTAAGCTATTGTCCCAGAAGAAAAGCGATCTGGCGAGGTCTGAAGGTAGCTTTCAGGTATAAAGAGCCTTAAAGACTTAAGAATCAGCGCCTTCTGAAGACCATCCCGAGCAGGATCCCAGCGGCTGCGACGGCCGCGAAGCCTAATGCGGCCTGTTTAATCGAACAGGATACTTCCGCCTGACGCAGGCTGGTAGTGGCAGATTCGGGATAGGGACGGGATTCTAGCGTGTCGCCGTTCAAGGCCAAGTGCAGCACTTCGGCCAAATGAAGAGCTCTTCGAGGAGAGCCTTGGGCAATCTGTTCACGACAACTGAAGCCGTCGGCGATGATCAGCCAATCGGATGGGGCTTGCCGGACCGCGGGCAAGAGTTCCAGTTCGCCGATGGCGATGGACAGGTCGTACTTCCCGGGTTCGAAGCCGAAGGAGCCAGCCATGCCACAGCAGCCGGGTGCGGGGCTCTCAAAGTCGATACCGATACGGCGCAGGACGGCTTCTTCAGAGGTCATCTTCATCAGTGATTTTTGATGGCAGTGACCGTGGAGAATAGCTTTGCGGTTAAGACGAGGTAAAGGAAAATGCGGGGCGTAAGTTTCCAGAAACTCGCTGAGGAGGAAAGTCTGGCGGGATAAAGCTTGCGCTCGTTCGTCGTGCGGAAAGAGGTTGAGGAGTTCGTCTCGAAAGACGGCTACGCAACTGGGTTCGAGGCCGACAATAGGGATGCCAGCTTCGATTTCGGGCGAAAGTTCGTCGAGAATCTGAAGAAGAAGAGCCTGGGCTCGGTCGAGCATGCCGTGGTCGTAGAGTGGACGTCCGCAGCAGAGGTTGGCTTGCGGGATAATGACTTGGAAGCCTGCGCTTTCCAGGACTTCGACAGCGGCCTTTGCTGTTTCGGGGTAAAAATGGTTGTTGAAGGTATCGGGCCACAGGAGCACGGGCGTTCTCTCAGGGGCTGAAGCCCCTTCTTTTTCTCCCCTTTCAAAGCCGCTCTCCTTCCGACGATGGAACCACGCCTTGAAGGTCTCGCGGGCAAAGGCTGGGATAGCGCGCTGTTGTGGAATTCCGACGAGCAGCTTCGAAATATCGCGCAGGAACGGAAGTTGTGTTGTGAGATTGGCAAGGCCGGGCGCGTGCGATGCGGCGCGCGCCCACAAATCGATGTTACCGAATGCATAGGCGCTGCGAGGGCGCATGCGGCCTTCGTAGTAGTGAGAAAGAAACTCGGCCTTGTAAGTGGCGACATCTACTCCCACGGGGCACTCACTCTTGCATCCCTTGCAGGCAAGGCAGAGATCGAGCGAGTGCTTGACTTCTTCGCTGCGCCATCCATCGCTGATGATCCCATCGCTTCGAGCTTTGTCTTTGCCCTGCGTCATTTCCCAGAGCAGGTGGGCGCGGCCGCGCGTGGAGTGTTCTTCTTCGTGGGTAGCGCGATAGCTGGGGCACATCAGGCCACCTTCTTCGCGGCGGCACTTGCCCACTCCTACGCAACGCAATGTAGCTTCGGCGAGACTGCCATGGTCGGCGAGAAATTGAAAATTAGTTTTCGGTTCCCAGGGGGAATAAGCGGCGCCCAGGCGCAGATTTTCGTCGAGCTTGTAAGGCTCGATCAGCTTACCGGGATTCATCTTCCACTCTGGATCCCACGCCGATTTGAATTCACGGAAGGCCTGCACCAGTTCCGGGCCAAACATTCGCGGAAGCAACTCGCCGCGAGACTGACCGTCACCGTGCTCGCCGGAGATGGAGCCGCCATAGCTTACGACGAGATCGGCGGCCCCTTCCATAAATTTACGGAATTTGGCGATGCCAGCTTTCGATTGCAGATCAAAGTTGATGCGGGTATGAACGCAGCCGTGGCCGAAATGGCCGTAGAGCGAGCCTTTGTAGCCGAAGGCGGCCATCATCTTGCGCAGGTCGCGGAGATAGTTGCCGAGTTTTTCTGGAGCGACGGCGGAGTCCTCCCAGCCTTCCCAGTTGAGCGCTTCGCCGGGTACATGCGATGTGACACCCAGAGCTGATTCGCGAACCTCCCACATGCGTTTGATTCCCTGCTTGTCGGTGTAGAGGCGCATGTGAGGCGCGTCTACATCGTGAGCCAGAGACTGCATCAGACCCTGCGCCTGGGATTCGGCGGCTCGCGCTGTTTCCGCGCCGAACTCTACCATGAGCCATCCGCCACCTTCGGGAAGAAGCGCGAGGCCTTCGGGGTTAATGCCCTTCGCTCGCGTATAGCCGACGAGAAGGTCGTCAAAACCTTCGAGTCCGATGGGCTTGTGTGCCATGATTTCGGGAATATGGTCGGCGCACTGATAGATGTCGGGATAGGCAATAATCAGCAGCACTCGTTCTGGCGGGCTTTCAACCAGGCGGCAGGTGGCTTCGAGAATTGTGACGCATGTTCCTTCGGAGCCGACGAGCGCGCGGGCAACGTGGAAACCGTTCTCAGGCAGAAGATAGTTGAGGTTGTATCCCGAGACGCGTCGCGGAATGTTGGGAAAGCGCTGGCGGATAAGATCGCTGTAAGCGGAGGCGACGGTTTGCAGCTTAGTGTAAATCTCGGCGCGTCGTCCGCCCTGTTGCATGATGTGTTCAAGCTCCGCGTTCGGCGTGGCGCCGACTTTCATGCGCACGCCGTCGTAAGTGAGAATTTCAAGCTCCTCAACGTTGTCATCGGTCTTGCCGGCCATGACGGAATGCACGCCGCAGGAGTTGTTGCCGATCATGCCGCCGAGAGTGCAGCGGTCGTGGGTGGCGGGATCGGGCGCGAAGGTGAGATGGTGTTTTTCGGCGGCAGCGCGGAGGTGATCGAGAACAACTCCGGGCTGTACGCGGGCGATGCGGTGGGCGGGGTCGATTTCGAGAATCCTCGCCATGTACCTGGAAAAATCGAGGATGACGGCAACGTTGCAACACTGGCCGGCGAGCGACGTGCCTCCACCGCGGCAAAGAAGCGGCGCGCCGAACTCTCTGCAGAGCGCGACCGTGGCTAGAACGTCTTCGACATCGCAAGGAAGCACGACGCCGATGGGGATCTGGCGGTAGTTGGAGCCGTCAGTCGCGTAGAGGGCCCGCGTGCCGCGGTCGAATCTTACGTCACCGCGAACTTGCCTGTGCAGAGCCTCCGCCAGGCCGTTAGCATCCACCTGCGCGGACCTGCCGGCCTGAGCGAGTTCGACAAATCTGTCCGTCATGCGGCCTGACTTACTTCAATTCGAGGACGAACCAGACGAGTCAGACTTACGGGAGACGTTGGTGATCATGATCTTAGTCTTGTCGCCATGAGCCTCAATATTGACCGTAATCATGCTCTTGTGATCGTTCGAGATGATGGTGCAGCGGCCTGAATCTGAAGTTGTGACCATCGCATTGGGAAACTTCGCTTTGTAAAAAGCGGCGATCTTATCGACGGAATCGGTGCTCTCGGAGTTTACCGACGCAGTGTGAACGCCCCCAAAGGTTGCGGAGGCCGAGCCATCTCTCAGAACCTCCGCTCCGGGATAAAGGTCCACTCCGAGATTGCGTGCTGCCTCGGAGGGATCTTTGGTGGTCTGAACGCTGCCGAATGGGGTCTCGACACTGACGTTGTTGCCCTCATGTCGGATGTGAGCATTGTGTGCCACGTGCCATGCGAAGAATCCGACTGAGGCGATGCCGAGAATTCCCAACAACACGATTACGCCAACCGCAATGAGGATGACCTTAAGAGCGCCGCCGCCCTGTGCGGCCGCCGGAGGAACGGACGTTGCCAGAACAGGCGCGGCGAGGGTTCCGGGAGCTGGCACACTCGGAGAGGGGGATGAAGCGAGAATCGGAGCACCGCATTTGTTACAGAACCGGATTCCGGGGGCAAGACTCGTACCGCAAGAATTGCAGAACGCCATAAATCACCTCAGGCCAGGCAGTGAATTAAACGGTCCGCGCGAGTATATCGCAGATTGAAGCCGAAAGAGAGGGGATGAAGGCTAGCTCCGCAGGTTGAAAGGGCGGAGGGTGCGTTCGTCGGACGATCGCGGAGCTGAGGAGAATCTAGCTCCAGAGCCGGGTTGCATAATCGGACATGGTGAGTCCAAGCAATAGTAGGAAGAAGAACAGGGCGGAGATTACGACCAGCTTGGTAAGTTTTTCGCTGGCGTGCCAGACGTGCATAAAAAAGAGAGCCACCAACGTTGCCTTAACCGTAGCGATGCCTAGAGCGACCGGAGCATTGAACGGACCTAAGTCAAGCCGCGCTGCGAAGACGGTCAAAGCGGTGCCGACGAGCAACGCGGCGAAGACTGCGAAATACATTTTCAAAGGCGATGATGTGGAATGTGCTGACATGCGAGCCTCATTTGTGACGGTCGATCAGGTAGAGCAGCGGAAACAGGTAGATCCAGACGATGTCGACGAAGTGCCAGTAGAGACCGCCGATCTCGATCGGGGTGTGCCATTCAGGAGTGAAGCGTCCCTTCCATGCCATGATCAATAGCCATAGAAAAATTCCCAGGCCGATGATCATGTGCAGAGCGTGCAGACCCGTCATCACGAAGTAAAGAGAGAAAAATATTTGCGCGTGCTGAGGGTTTGCGTATTGACCTGGGTGCCCGGGAATTTCTTCATGCTCGAAACTGAACGAAGCGCCGGGGACGTGATGCTCCACAAATTTGTCTCTGTACTCGATGCCCTTGATGCCCAGAAATGCGAATCCAAGAAGCATAGTGAGCACGAGGCTGCCGATCAATAACGTTCGACGGGCTGTTTGGGCAGCCCATACGGCCAAGACTACCGTCAAACTGCTGCAGATCAGTACCGCGGTGTTCGTTGCGCCCAACCACATGTTGATGGATTTGCTGGCCGCCGCGAAGTCTCCGAAATACCATCGGCGGTAGACCAGATACGCGCAGAACAAGCCGCCAAAGAACATGACCTCAGTGGCGAGGAAGACCCACATGCCCAGGCTGGCGGCATCGCGCTGTTGCTGCGGCTCGGCAAAATGGTGCAACAGTGCAGGGTCATGCACGGCGACGGTGGAGTTATCGCGCAACCGGCACCTCCTCTTTGTGGGGCGCGTCCAACTCCTCGTAGTTGTAGGCTTCCCAGGTTACGACGGGCTCTTCGTCAAAATTGAAAGTAGTCGGCGGAGAAGTAGTTTTCCATTCAAGTCCAGCCGCATTCCACGGATTGTCCGATGCTGGCTTGCCGTAGCGCATCGACCAGAGGAAATAAACCATCGGCAGCAAATATCCGACGCCCAGGACTGTGGCGCCAGCGGTCGATAAGACATTGAGCACCTGGAATTCCGGCATGTGACTGTAATCGTAGTAGCGCCGCGGCATTCCCATGTAGCCGAGCAGGAACTGGGGGAAGAAGGTCAGATTGAAGCCGATGAAAACGATGAGTGCCGCCAGACGCGCCCAGCCTTCGGGATAAAGTCTGCCGGAAATTTTGGGCCACCAGAAATGCATTCCGCCGAGATAGCCCATCACCGCACCACCGACCATAATGTAGTGGAAGTGGGCCACCACGAAGTAAGTATCGGTGACATGGACGTCGATGCCGAGGGCGGCTAAGAATAATCCGGTGAGGCCGCCGATGGTGAAAAGTCCGAGGAAGCCAAAGGCGTAAAGCATGGGCGCATCGTAATGGATTGAGCCTTTATATAGAGTGGCCGTCCAGTTGAAGACTTTGATGGCAGAGGGCAATGCCACGGCATAGCTCAAGAAAGAAAACACGAGAGCCGAATAAACAGATATGCCGGCCACGAACATGTGATGGGCCCAGACGAGAAATCCGAAGACCGCGATGGCGATGGATGAGAACGCGACGAAGCTGTAGCCGAAGATGCGCTTGCGGGAGAAGCAGGCAATGATTTCGGTGACCACGCCCATCGCGGGGAGAATCATGATGTAGACGGCAGGATGGGAATAGAACCAGAACAAATGCTGGAACAGGACCGGATCTCCGCCAAGTTTGGGATCGAAGATGCCAAGGTGCAGGGCACGTTCGGCGGCCACCAGCACGATGGTGACGGCGATGACCGGAGTGCCTAAAAGCTGAATAATGCTGGTGGCATAATGTGCCCAGATGAACAACGGCAAGCGCGACCATGTCATCCCCGGAGCGCGCATGCGGTGAATCGTTACTACAAAGTTCAGGCCAGTAAGGATGGAAGAAAATCCCGCGACGAAAATCGCCAGTCCGGCTTCAACGATTTTTGTGTTAGTGAAGTTGGTGCTGAACGGAGCATAGAAGGTCCAACCGGTGTCGACGCCGCCAGTCAGCATGCAGTGCATCATCATGACGCCGCCGATGATGTAGAGATACCAGCTGAACAGATTGATCTTGGGAAAAGCCAGATCCTTGGCTCCGATCATCAGGGGCACGAGAAAGTTCCCAAGGACCGCGGGAATCGAGGGAATCAGGAAAAAGAACACCATGACCATGCCGTGCATGGTGAAAAGTTTGTTATAAGTATCGGCCTGAACGAGATCGCCCGCCGGCGTGAGAAGTTCGAGGCGAATGAGCAGCGCGAAAAATCCGCCGATAAAAAAGAAAAACGTGATCGAGATCAGATAGAGGAGCGCGATACGTTTATGGTCGGTCGTGAACAGCCACGACCACGCTCCGTACTCTTTGTTGAGATAATTCTCGCGCTCCGCCGCTTGAGGAATCGGGGGTTGAGTCATCGCGCTCGGCATACTCATTGCACCTGACTTCCTTTAGGTTGGGCGTTCGGTTGGGCCTGCGCCCGGACGGCTTCCGGCTTGGCCGGCGAAATCGATTTGATGTACGCGACCAGTGCATTGACCTGTTCTTCAGTGACTAATCCTTGAAACGTGGGCATGATCGGCTGGAATCCCTTGACGCGTTTGGCTCCCGGATCGAGGATGCATTCGCGCAGATAATTTTCATCGGCGGTGACGGTGCGGCCGTCCTCGAGTTGAACCGGCTTGCCGAAAACTCCCTGCAGATTAGGGCCGCGTCCTTGCGTATCAGTGCGGTGGCAGGTGATGCAACCAAGTTCGGAGAAAA
>Ga0210393_10000370_pt1 | contig 40905 bp, 44 predicted proteins | sample IncBWC27OmetaG_FD_160068 | JGI IMG/M metagenome (GOLD analysis project Ga0210393, IMG submission 160068) | Forest soil microbial communities from Barre Woods Harvard Forest LTER site, Petersham, Massachusetts, United States - Inc-BW-C-27-O ...
ACAGCAAAGGGCTGCACTCCACTTCAGAAGCGACGACCGTGCGGGTGGTGAATGACAAGGCCCAAGTTCTGGACGGGCCGTACGCGGACTCGAAAGAGCAGTTGGGCGGCTTTCATATTATCGAGGTGCCCGATCTCGATGCCGCGATCGCGTGGGCAGCGCGGTCTCCGACCGCGTTGCATGGCGTCGTCGAAGTGCGTCCGGTCCGGGAGGGCACGCTGCTGACCGACGACATCACCCGATACATCAAGGCCGAGTGAGCCGCACAGCCGGAAGAGTCTCAGAAATGCAAGTTAACGAGGATAAAAGGAGAAATAACATGCGCAGAGTAGTCGTTTTCAATATGGTGGCGCTGGATGGTTTTTTTGTGGATAGCAAGGGCGACATGAGCTGGGCTCACAAACATGATCCGGAGTGGAACGCGTTTGTGGGCGAGAATGCCAGCGGCAGCGGCGTGCTGTTGTTCGGCAGGATTACGTATGAAATGATGGCCAGCTACTGGCCGACACCCATGGCGCTGCAGAATTCTCCGGTGGTGGCGCAAGGGATGAACGCCATGCCGAAGGTGGTGTTTTCGCGAACGCTGGACAAGGTTTCCTGGAGCAATACGAAGCTGGTGAAGGGCGAGCTGGCAATGGAAATACGAAAGATGAAAAAAGAGGCCGGACCGGACATGGTGATTCTGGGAAGCGGCAGCATCGTTTCCCAATTGGCGCAGGAAAATCTGATCGATGAATACCAGATTGTGCTGAGTCCCACGGTCCTCGGCAAGGGCCGGACGATGTTCGAGGGCGTCAAAGAGAAGGTGAACTTGAAGCTCACGAAGTCGCGCGCCTTCGGCAACAGCAACGTGTTTCTGTGTTACGAGCCGGTGGCGTGAAGAAAAAGTACGAGGAGCGCTGAAATAAACCATGCTTTCAAAAACAGAGCGACCTCAAAGCATCTCCGAATACATCAACGACGCGCCCAAAGAGGCTCGGAGGAAACTGCGTGAAATGCGCGCGTGCATTCGGAGAGCCGCACCGGGAGCCAAGGAAGGCCTGAAATGGGGCATGCCCGCTTTCTCCAATCACAGGATTCTTGTGACGTTCGCGGCCTTCGAACATCACATCAGCTTCTGTCCCACGCCGTCGGCAGTGAAGGCCTTCGCGAAAGAGCTTTCGAAATATGTCACCGGGAGTTCGTCGATCCAGTTTCCCCTGGAGAAGCCGCTGCCGCTGCCGCTGATCCGCAAAATCACGGAGTTCCGCGTGCGGGAGAGCGTCGAGGAAGATGCGAAATGGAGAACGGGACGGAAAACAATGTCGGCAATCGTTCCTTGAGTCCCGGGTGAGCGTATGAACGGCAGCGCAGGCGAGGCGCACAGCACGGCGGACGCGGTTGCGCGCCGCAGTTACGGAAAGCTGGTCGCTTATCTTGCATCGCGGTCGCGGGATGTGGCCGCCGCCGAAGACGCACTCTCGGAAGCTTTCGCTGCGGCTCTGGCGGATTGGCCGCGGAACGGTTGCCCATCGAATCCGGAAGCCTGGTTGTTGACCGTCGCCCGGCGAAAAGCCATCGACGTGGCACGTGCGCGGTGGCGCCATGAGATTGCGTCCGAGGAGTTGAAGGTAATGGCGGAGGGGCTGGACGCTGCCGCGATTTATGCGGAGATCCCGGACCAACGTCTCGCGCTGATGTTCGCCTGTGCCCATCCCGCGATCGATGCCAGCATTCGTGCACCGCTAATTCTGCAAGTGGTTCTTGGGCTGGATGCGAAGGCCATCGCCTCGGCGTTCCTCATGTCTCCGGCCGCCATGGGAAAGCGGCTCGTCCGTGCCAAAGACAAAATCCGCAACGCTGGTATTCCTTTCATCGTCCCGGAGCGCGAGGAACTTCCCGCCCGGCTCGACACCGTGTTGGACGCTATCTATGCGGCCTTCGCCGAAGGTTGGACCGACCCGGGCGGGACCGACGCCGTCCGCCGCGATCTCACAGAGGAAGTCCTGTTTCTAGGCAAGCTCGTGATCGAGTTGCTGCCGGAGGAGCCGGAGGCGCTGGGGTTGCTTGCACTCATGCTTCACGCGGAAGCGCGACGCCGCGCGCGGCGCGATGCACGCGGCGAGTTCGTGCCGCTCGCCGAACAGGATCCGCAACTGTGGGATTCGCAAATGATCTTTGAGGCCGAGGCGCTGCTCCGGCGTGCCAGCGGGCTGGGCGCAATTGGCCGCTATCAGTTGGAAGGCGCGTTGCAGTCCGCGCACGTGTATCGCTGCCGGACGGGGCACGACAACTGGGCCGAGGTGGTGCAGTTATACGACACACTGTTCGCACTCGCCGGCTCGCCGGTGGTGGCCATCAATCGTGCTTTGGCCATCGCGGAAATACATGGCGCCAGCGCCGCGCTAGACGCCTTACCCGATGCATCCGCGGATTCACGGCTTGCCGAATACCAGCCCTACTGGGCTGTGCGCGCCGAGCTGTTGACCAAGGCAGGCGCGCAGGGCGAAGCCCGCCGTGCATATGAGATCGCGATCGGTCTTGAGCGCGACCCTGCGGTGCGCCGTTTTCTGCAGCAACGTCAGTCGGCCTTGCCGGCGTGATCCTCCGCGCGAATCGGACCGCGAAGATTCTCGATGGCCATGTGACTCCGAACGAGATCCGTGAATCCCGCAGTTCGAACCGCCAGTAAGCCAGAGTTTTTCGCCTGACTTCATCTTCTCAGCTAAGTTGGCGCGATTCAGGGTGTCAATTGGTCGATCGCGAGCATCCAACGGACGGGTTGTTGGCGAGTGGGAAGCGTGCACTCGAGGAGGATCAGATGGCGGCTGGCAATGAGGGCATGAGGATTGTGCTGCAGGTGGGTGCTGAGCTGCGGATCAAGAACAATGGGGATGTAGTGATGGACAATCCGGAGCTGGAGCTGGCGGGCGAAGAAGGCGCGGCGGATGCAGTAGTGGTGTACCGGTTTGACGCCAAAGCCGGGGAACATATTTTGCGTTTGGTAGACCCGGTTGCGGACCACAAGCACACGAAAGTCCACCGGCGGGACGATTGAGCGCCGCCAGCTGGGGCCGCCGCCAATCTGCAATGTTAGGATGCAATGAGAGTCGCCCGCTCGCCGATTTATTGATACGGCGCAAGTTAAATTCGCATCTCAACGTTTTGGCGAAATCCGGCATCCTATGGGTGGGGGCTACCGGCTCTGGAAACGGCGGTCATTTGCGTTTTGACCGCATTTCAGGTGCATGGGATAATTTCTGTTTCCGGGGCTGATATGAACCTACAACGGATTACACTTGCCGCTGTCCTAGCTGGCTTCGCCGGCGCATCCTCTCTCGCGCAGGCGCCAGCCCAGGCACCACCAGAGAAAGATACCCAGAAAAAGACCGAAGCCGCGCCTGCGGAGCGGGATCAGAGCGCGAGCGCCTTGGCCGAGAACCACGCAAAGGACTCCGCGCGCGCTGATGCCTACTACAACTACACCATGGGGCATATCTACGAGCAGCAGTACGAGGCGACCAGCTCGGCGGAGTACGCAACGAAGGCTATCGATGCGTACAAGAAGGCTTACGCGCTGGACCCCAAGTCGCCGGTAATTGGCGAGCGCTTGGCCGAGATGTACTGGAAAGCGCAGCGCATTAAAGAGGCCGTGAGCGAGGCCCAGGAAATTTTGAAGCGCGACCCGAACGATGTGCAGTCGCGGCGGTTGCTCGGACGCATTTATTTGCGGAGCCTTGGCGATTTCAGCGTAGGGAACGGGCAGTCGGAGACGGTGACGCGGGCGATCGAGCAATACCGCGAAATTTACAAGCTCGATCCGACCGACACGGAATCGGCGCTGTGGCTCGCGCGGCTGTACCGTTTGCGAAACGATCACGACAAAGCCGAAGAAGTTCTTCGGGCTATCCTGAAGAACGATCCGGACAATGAGGCGGGCATCGAACAACTCACGCAGTTGCTGCTGGACGAAGGTAAATCGGCGGAAGCGGTGACGCTCCTGGAAGGCGTTACGGCGCATTCGCCATCGGCCACGCTCCTGGATTTGCTCGGTGACGCGTACACGCAGTCCCACGATCTGACAAAGGCGGAAGAAGCGTACCGCAAAGCCACTGAGATCGATCCGTCGGAACTGAGCCACCAGCGCGGGCTGGGGCAGACGCTGATGGAGGAAGAAAAATACTCCGACGCGCTGGTCGTCTACCAAAAGCTGGCGGACATGATGCCCGACGACGCCGACGTGTATCTGCGAATTTCGCAAATCTACCGCGCGCTGGGGCAATTGGACAAGGCCGAAGAGAATTTGGTGCGTGCGAGGCAGTATGCGCCCGGAAGCCTCGAGGTGATGTACAACGAGGCAAAACTATACGAATCGCAGGGACGCTTTGACGATGCAATCCGCGTGTTGTCGGACGCGGTGACGGGGATCAAGGGGCAATCGACGGTACTGCCTTCGCGGCGCAGGTCGCTGGCGATTTTGTATCAGCAATTGGGACAACTTTACCGCGACACACAGAATTTTCAGGCGGCCGTTTACACCTATCAGGAATTGGGACATCTGGGAGACGAAGAAGACCGGCGCGCACGGATGCTGGTCATGGATACCTACCGCGCGGCGAAAGATCTGCCGAAAGCTCTGCAATCGGGCAAGGACGCGGTAACGAAATACCCCAGCGATCCTGCGATACAGGCCAGCGAAGCGCTGCTGCTGGGCGAGAACGGGCAGACCGATGAGGCGGCTAAAATTCTGCGCGGGCAATTGACGCGCAATGGTTCGGATCGCGACACGTATTTGAACATCGCCCAAGTCTACGAACGGGGGCGGCGCTACAAGGAAGCGGAAGAAGCAGCGCGCGCGGCGGAAGCCCTGCCGGGGCAGCCGCGTGACAACGAGATGGTGTGGTTTCTCCTCGGAGCGATTTACGAGCGGCAAAAAATGTTTGATAAGGCGGAAGAGCAATTTAAGAAAGTGCTGGTCGTCAATTCGCGCAATGCAGCCGTGCTGAATTATTACGGCTATATGCTGGGCGATTTGGGGATCCGGCTGGACGAGGCGGAAGCGCTGGTAAAGCGCGCTTTGAAAGAAGAGCCGTACAGCGGCGCTTATCTGGATAGTTTGGGCTGGATTTATCTGAAAGAGAACAAGTTCGTGGATTCCGAGATCGCGCTGCGCAAGGCGTCGGAGCGCGAGAGTCACGACGCCACAATCCATTCGCACCTCGGCGATCTCTACGCGAAAACGGGGCGCCAGGATTTAGCTGCTGCCGAATGGGAAAAATCGCTGATGGAATGGAAGCGTTCCCTGCCCGCCGACATTGAGAACGACAAAATGGCGGAAGTGGAAAAGAAACTTTCGCAATCCAGGCACCGGGTGGCCCAGAAGAGCACCTCCACGGAAACGAAGCCTTAGTCATTCGCAATGAGTGAAGTCCGCATTCCCGCGTTTGCAAAAATCAATTTGCGTCTGGATATTTTGGGCAAGCGAGCCGACGGCTTTCATGAGCTGCGCACGATTTTCCAGACCGTGTCGCTGCACGATGAGTTGCGTTTGCGGACATCGAAGTCCAAACAGATTTCTCTGTCGATCCGCGGGAACGAAGCCCTTTCGAACGAACCAATCGAGAAGAATTTGGTGTACCGCGCCGTGGACGCGCTGCGTCGTGAACTCAATATCCGCGGCGGCGTCGAGATAGAGCTGAAGAAGATAATTCCTGCCGGGCGCGGTTTGGGCGGAGGATCGAGCGACGCTGCAGCGGCTCTCCTCGGATACTTGCGCCTAACGGGTCGGAAGATTCCGGCGGCCGTGCTGATGGAAATTGCGGCTTCGCTCGGCGCGGACGTGCCTTTCTTTTTGCACGGAGGGCGCGCGCTAGGAGTGAACAAGGGCGATGAGATTTATCCGCTTCCTGACATCAAGAAACTCACGATTTTGGTGGTCTCGCCAAGGCAGATTCACGTCCCCACTCCCGATGCCTACCGCTGGCTGAAAGCTAAGCCCCTCGGTTCAATCACTGCCCCAAAACGCCATCCATTGACAAAACACGCCACACCCTCTAAAATTTGGGGGTTCTGTGCTCTGTGTTGGAGCGCGCAGGGCATCGGCCTCTCGAACGATTTCGAAGGTCCGGTGTTCCGGCGGCATCCGCGGCTTGATCGAATCAAGCGGGAATTGCTTCACAGGGGAGCTGCAGAAGCCTCGCTGGCGGGTAGCGGTTCGGCGGTGTTTGGAGTTTTCCCGAGCCCAGCGATGGCGCGCCGAGCCGCTGTTCGGTTTCCGGACGACCAGACCTTCGTTTGCGAAACAATTTCGCGCGAGAGGTACGTTCGCAGGGTACAAGGCGCACTGTAGTTCGTGTGTTTGTCGAATGCCGGGGCCGCAGCGTCTCTTCGTGTCCATAAATACAGATGTTCCGCTATAAGCGGAATTGCGTGATCGCCGAGCGGTCATGCGGAGCGCGAGTGTCTTGAACGACGACCGATTCAAGATTTTCACGGGTACCGCGAATGTGCCGCTGGCGGAGAGTATCTGCCAACATCTGGGCGTGCCGCTGGGACAACAAAAGCTCGGCCGGTTCAGCGACGGCGAGATTTATTTTCAGATTTTGGAGAACGTGCGCGGCGCGGATGTTTTTGTGGTGCAGCCGTGCCATCACCCGGTCGATCAGCATTTGCTCGAACTGTTGCTGATGATCGACGCGTTCAAGCGCGCCTCCGCTTGGCGCATCACTGCGGTGTTGCCGTACTACTGTTACGCGCGGCAAGACCGCAAGGACAAGCCGCGGGTGCCGATATCAGCGAAGCTGGTGGCCGACTTGCTCGAAACGGCGGGCGCCAGCCGCGCGCTCACGCTGGATTTGCATGCGCCGCAGATTCAGGGCTATTTCGACGTACCGGTGGATCATCTGTTCGGCTCGCCGGTGCTGGTGGAGTATTTCAAGCAGTTGAATTTGCCGAACATCACGGTGGTTTCGCCGGATGCGGGGGGCGTGGAACGCGCGCGGTTCTTCGCCAAGAAGCTGGATGTGCCGCTGGCGATCGTCGATAAGCGGCGCATCGATGTGGATGTGAGCGAAGTGATGCACCTGATCGGCGATGTGCGCGGGCGCAGCACCCTCATCATCGATGACATCATCGATACCGCGGGGACCCTGGTGAAAACCGCGGAGGCCCTCTTGCGCGAAGGTGCGACCCAGGTTTACGCGGCCTGCACGCACGCGGTGCTTTCCGGGCCAGCGGTCGAGCGCATCGAAAATTCGGCCATCACGCAAGTCTTGGCCACGGACTCCGTGCCGCTGAGCGACGCGGCCAAGAAGATGGGCAAGATCAAGGTATTGAGCGTCGCGAATTTGCTGGCGCGCGGCATCCGGTCGATTCACGAGGAGACCTCGATCAGCGAACTGTTTATGTAAAGGCAGTTCGAGAGTTCAAAGAACAAAAGGTTTAGCGGTTCGGGAAGTTCAAGAGTTTCGAAAAGTTTTGAAGGAAGGGAAGAAGGCCATGGCAGACAACATCGTAGTAGAGGGAGCGCCCCGCGCGACGCGCGGTAAGAACGAGAACCGGCGGCTGCGGCTGACAGGAAAGGTTCCAGCCGTTCTTTATGGCGGCAAGGGCGAATCGTTGGCCCTGGCAGTAAACGCCAAGCAGGTCGGCGCGATCCTGCGCTCGGCGAGCGGCCACAACACGCTGTTCCAGGTGGACCTCGGCGGCAAGCACGAACCCGCGATTTTGAAGGATTGGCTCGTCGATCCCATCACTGGAAAACTTTTGCACGTGGACCTGCTGCGCATCGCGATGGACGTGCGCATGAAGGTGAAAGTTCCGGTGCACACCTTTGGCGAGCCCTCGGGCGTGAAGGTTCAAGGCGGCGTCTTCGAAGTGGTCACGCGCGAAGTGGAAATCGAATGCTTGCCCGCGGACATCCCGACGGAGTTCAGGGTGGACGTCAGCGGCCTGGCTCTCAACGCTCAGTTGCGCGCTTCCGAACTGCCGATCGATAAGGAAAAGATCCGGCTCATCACCGAACCCGAGCGTGTGCTCGCGCACGTTGTGGCACTCAAGGTCGAAGAAGAGAAGCCCGTGGATGCGGTGGTGGCGGATGCGGCGACGCCGGCCGAGCCCGAAGTCATCAAGAAGGGCAAGAAGGAAGTGGAAGGCGAAGAAGGCGCCGAGGCCGAAGCCAAGCCCAAGGCGGAAAAGACCGAGAAGAAGAAGTAACCAGTTCACGGGCTCTTTTTCGCTGAGTCCGGTGCGACGCGTGGATCGAGGTTTATGCGGCTCATTGTCGGACTTGGGAATCCCGATCCGGAGTATCAGTGGACGCCGCATAACCTGGGTTTCATGGCGGTGGACGAACTGGCCAACCGCGGCGGGATTCGAGTCGCGCGGCCCGAAGGCAAAGCGCTCGTAGGGCGCGGCAAGCTGGCCGGCGAAGATGTGGTTCTGGCCAAGCCGCAGACGTACATGAACCTGAGCGGCATCTCGGTTCGCGAACTGCTCGGGAAGTACGAACTGGAAGTCAGCGATTTGCTGGTGATGTGGGACGAAGCGCAGTTGCCGCTCGGAACGATCCGAATTCACCCGGACGGCAGCGCCGGTAGCCACAACGGCGCGAAGTCGGTGATCGGATCGGTCGGCACCCAACAGTTCGCGAGGTTGCGGCTCGGTTGCGGAGCGGATCATCCGGTAAGCAGCCGCAAGGAATACGTCCTGCGGCCGATGAAGAAAGCCGAGCTGGAAGTTGCAGCCGAAATGCTTGGCGATGCTGGCGATGCCGTCGAGTTGATCCTCGCAAAAGGGATCGAAGCCGCCATGAACAAGTACAACCGGCGCAAGCCGGCCGAACCGGAAGAACCGGAGAAGTAGCAGAAGAGTTTCACGGGCGGAAGCCCCGACAGGAAAAGAGGTCATCATGGAAGAGCGTTTGTACGATTTGATTTTCATCGCGCGGCCGGCCACGCCGGAAGACGAAATTAAGAAAGTACTCGGCGTCATCGAGCACACTTGCACGGAAAAGGGCGGCAAGCTCGAGAAGGCCGAGCACTGGGGAACGCGCAAGCTGGCCTACCGCGTGGCCAAGCACCGCGAAGGAATGTACTACTACCAGCAAGTACGGACCACGAACCCTGATTTGATTACGGAACTCGAGCGGCGTCTGCGCGTGCAGGACACGGTGATCAAGTATCAGACCGTCCGCCTCGACGAAGATTTGAAGCTTCAGAAGAAGCTGGGCGACAAGCGCGATAAGCGCGCCGCACGGCGTCCGCGCCGGACGGCCGCACCGGCCGCAACTCCCGCGCCACCAGCAGCACCAGCACCGGAGCAGAGCGCACCGGCAAACTAAGAACGCGCGCGGTGAATGGATTTTGATCGAATCGGAAGTTGGCTCTCGGCACGGCCGGGAGCACCAGTGAAAGGGTGGAAGTTATGGCAGAGGAACAGAAACAAGCATCAGCACCGGGCGGAGCGCCACGGCGTGAAGGCGGATCGGGCGGCCATGGAGGTCATGGCGGCCCCGGAGGCGGACACGGCGGTCCTCGCCGCGAAGGCGGACCGGGTGGCGGTGGCCCCGGAGGTCCGGGCGGACGTCCGCGCGGCAAGCGGCAATATTTCCGCAAAAAGAAAGTTTGCAAGTTCTGCGTCGAGAAGATGGACTTCATCGACTATAAGCGCGCCGACATTTTGTCGCAGTTCGTGCAGGAGCGCGGAAAAATTCTCCCGCGCCGCATGACCGGCGTCTGCTCGCGCCATCAGCGCTGGCTCGGCGTGGCCATCAAGCGCGCGCGCAACATCGCTTTGCTGCCCTTCGCCGGCAGCGCCGCGGGAACGCTCGCTCCCCGCGTGGCAACGCCGCAAACGGCGCACAGCGCAGCAGCGCCAGCAGCTACACCCGCTGCAGCGCCCGTTGCCGCACCTCCAGCAGCCCCCGCGGCTGTGGAAGCGCCGAAGGCTTAAGGAACAGGAGCTTAGAGAGACTACATGCAAATCATTCTTCAAGAAGACGTGGAAAAGCTCGGACACCGCGGCGATGTGGTCACCGTAAAGCCCGGCTACGCGCGCAATTTCCTTTTGCCCAAGAAACTCGGCGTCGAAGCCACAGCCGGAAACCTCAAAGCCATCGAGCGCATTCGCAATTCGTTGGCCAAGAAAACCGCCACCGAACTCGAAGCCGCGCAGAAGCAAGCAGCCCTGCTCAACGGCGTGGAGCTCAAGTTCACGCGCAAGACCGGCGAGAACGACCAGATGTTCGGCTCGGTGACCAGCAGCGACATCGCCGAAAGCCTCGCAACGCAAGGATTCAAGATCGACAAACGCCAAATCCACCTCGCCGAACCCATCAAATCCATCGGCGAATTCCCCGTCACCGTAAAAGTCTTCCGCGACGTCACTTCCGAAGTAAAAGTCCACGTCGCCAAGGACGCGTAATCCTTTTTTCGGATTATTTTGAACGTTAGGGCGCAGCGAGCTGCGCCCTTCTTTTTTTTTGAAAAAAGTTTTGCAGAGATTTCCGAAGCGATGCACAGCAGTGTCATTGACGCGCGCGAAACTTGCACGCACAATGCGCCAGCGACTCCGGGCAGGGGAACGAAAGGCCCGGCAAAAAAACTCCGCACTTGCCCTCCCGCGGAGACCGTAGTATACATAGCGAATAAAAGGCGAATATAAGAAGATAGCCTATGCCTGCTGACGCCACTCTCGAAAAACCGCTTCCCAATAATCTCGACGCCGAACGCTCCGTCCTCGGCGCCATCCTCCTCGACAACAACACGCTGAACACGGCGATCGAAAACCTGCGCCCCGAAGATTTCTTTCTCGATCAGCATCGCCGCGTCTTCACGCAAATGATCGCCCTTGGCGAAAACCAGCAAGCCATCGATCTCGTTACGCTCACCGAAGAAATGCATCGCAAGGGTGATTTGGAAGCCTCCGGCGGCGCTCCCTACCTAGCCTCCCTTGCTGACGGCATGCCCCGCGTCTCCAACGTCGAGCATTACGCCCGCATCGTCAAAGAAAAAGCGATGCTGCGCAATCTCATCCACGCCACGCACAATATCCAGCAGCGCGCCTTCGAAGGAGAAGACGGCGCGGACACCATTCTCGACAACGCCGAATCCTCCATCTTTGCCCTCGCCGAAGACCGCGTCAAAGTCGGCCTCGTCCCGATCAAGGAAGTCGTCCGCGACAATTTCGAACGCCTCGAGCGCATCTTCAAGGAAGGCAAAAGCATCACCGGCATCTCCACCGGCTACGGTGAACTGGACAAACTTCTCTCCGGCCTGCAGCCCTCCGAACTCCTGATTCTCGCCGCCCGTCCTTCCCAGGGAAAAACCGCCCTCGCCCTCAACCTCGCCGAAAACATCGCCATTCGTGCCGGTGAACCCGTCGCCATCTTCAGCCTCGAAATGTCCAAAGAGTCTCTCCTCCAGCGCATGGTCGCCTCCGTCGCCCAGATCGACGCCCACAAATTCCGCACCGGCCATTTGACCCGCGATGACTGGCGCAGCATGACCGAAGCCCTCGGCCAAATTTCCGCCGCCCCTCTTTGGATTGACGACGCCGGCTCCATCAGCGTCCTCGAAATCGGCGCCAAGGCCCGCCGCCTCATGCGCGACAAAGGCCTCAAGCTTCTCATTGTCGACTATCTCCAGCTCATCACCGCCCGCGGCCGCTTCAGCAGCCGTCAGGAAGAAGTCTCCAGCATCTCCCGCGGCCTCAAAGGCCTCGCCAAAGAACTGAAGATTCCCGTCCTCGTCCTCAGCCAGTTGACCCGCGCCCCCGAACGCGACGAACGCGGCCCACAGCTCAGCGATTTGCGCGAATCCGGCGCCATCGAGCAAGACGCCGACGTCGTCATGTTTATCTATCGCCCGCACTTTTTCAAAGTCGGCGCCGCCCCCGAAGAGCGCGATCAAACAGATCTGCTCATTGCCAAGCAGCGCAATGGCCCCACCGACAAAGTAAGGTTTGTCTTCAAAAGCCGCCAGACGCGCTTCGAAGAAGCCGCTCCCGACGCCTTCTCCCAATTCTCCGGCGACGACATGTAATCCATGCCACACACCGCGTCCTCCAACCCACGCGGAACGCAGCAAATGTAGCGGCGCACTTCAGTGCGCCATGGGTCGGCAAGGCGTAAGCCTACTATTGCCAAGTGTTTAGCCTGAGATCCGAGCTCTCCAGTTTTCTCGGTATTCTGGCCACCGCCGTGCCCTCCAACACCATGTTGTCTTTCTCGCGGCAACCAATCTGTCTGTCGAACTCCGCCGCCCGAATGGCGTAAACTATTTTTTCTCAGGATGCTCATGCCACGCACGACAAAAACTCCCGCGAACTTGAAGATGCGCCCCATCTGGGCCGAAGTGGATCTCGCCGCCCTCGCGCACAATCTCCACTCCATCCGCGATTTCATCAATCCGCACCACGAAAAGCGCAAGACTCCGCGAAAAGTTCTCTCCATCGTCAAGGGCAACGGTTACGGCCACGGCGGCCCGCAGGTCGCCAAAGCCCTTGAAAAGGCCGGCTCCGATTGGTTCGGCGTCACCTGCACCGAAGAAGGCATCGCTGTCCGCAAGAACGGCGTCCGCAAACCCGTTCTCATCCTCACCAGCTTTGTCCCCGGCGAAGAATCCCGCATCGTCGAGCACGACCTCACCGCCGTAATCCACCGCTGCGAACAGCTCCCGCAGCTCGATCGCGCTGCCTCTCGTCGCAGCGCTCGCAAGCGCGTCTCCTTCCATCTCAAAATGGACACCGGCATGAACCGCCTCGGCATCGCGCCCAGCGACGTCGACTGCTTCGCCCGCCAACTCGCGAAATGCAAGCACCTCGAACTCGGCGGCATCTTCACCCACTTCGCCTCTTCCGAAGTCTTTTCCGACACCCTCGCCGGCCACCAAACCCTCGAACAAGAAGAAAAGTTTTACGTCGCTCTCGAACGCCTGCGCTCTCTCGGCATCGATCCCGGCATCGTCCATCTCGCCAACAGCGCCGCCATCGTCTCCCGCCCCGAATCCTGGGCCGACATGGTCCGCCCCGGCGCCATCCTCTATGGCTACCATCCCGGCTACGATCCCATCGAAAAGCGCTCCGAAATCGAAGCCCGCCTGCCCCTCAAACCCGTCATGAGCCTGCGTTCCAAAATCATCAGCATCAAAAACGTCCCGCAAGGTCAAGGCGTCGGCTACAACGCCACTTTCGTCACCCAGCGTCCTTCCCGCATCGGCGTCCTAGCCGCCGGTTACGGCGACGGCATTCACCGCTCTCTCGGCAATCGCGGCAGCGTTCTCGTCCGAGGCAAACTCGCCCCCATGGTCGGCATCGTCTCGATGGATGTGACCATGCTCGATCTCACGGATGTCGAAGGCGCAGCCGTCGGCGACGTCGCCACCATCTACGGCGTGGACGGCAAACACAGCCATCCCGCGCATCTCGTCGCCCGCAGCATCGGCACCGTCACCTCCGACCTCTTGTGCGCCGTCAGCCAGCGCGTCCCCCGCATCTATCTCCCCTAGCCGTTCTTCCCCAGCCCTTCCTTTCGAATTCTCTCCACATCTCCTTTCCTCCCTGCATCCCCTCAATCCTCTAAATCAATTTTCTATTCGCAGTATTTCTTTCATTAACTTGACGTTCTGCTGTTGGCGGAGTATATACAGCGCGGGAACGTTCTCAAAAAACGTTCCGCATCCCGCACCGGCCGTTGCCGGTAACTCTCCCGCGGGCTGGCTGTACTGATTTTGCAGTGAACGCAATACTGTGAGGTCGTATGAGCCGGACTTCGCCCGATTCGTCGCGGCGTTCGCTTTCTTCCACGGATTCCAGATTTTCACGCTCCACCGCTCCGCCCGCGTCACCCTCCGGCCCCGGAAGTACGCCCTGGGATTTCTGGATCATGCGGGCTTTCCTGGTGGCCTGCACCGCGGCGCTCTGCTACACGCTTGGCCCGTTTGGCTTGCGGGGAGCGCCGGCCGTGGGAGCAGGTTTCTTAATGGCCCTGCTGATCCTCCTCGCCGAACTGCGTCTGCGCCGCGCGGCTCTCAGCGGCCTCCTGGGCGGCGCGCTTGGAGCGCTCCTCGGCATCTCTGCGGCCGTGCTCCTTACCCTGCTCATTTCCCGCACCTCGGAACCCGAGCCCACCAAATCTTTCCTCGAATATTTTGCGCTTTTTGGTCTTGCCTATTTGGGACTGATGCTCGGGGCCAGCCGGGGTGACGAGTTGCACGTGGGCGCACGCCACAAAGTTTCCAGCGGCGACGCGCCGCTCGCCGGCACGATGAAGCTCCTCGATACCAGCGTGCTCATCGACGGCCGCATCGCCGATATTTGCGAAGCCCAGTTCCTGGATGGCGTTTTAGGCGTCCCGCAATTTGTGCTGCACGAGCTGCAGATGGTGGCCGATTCGTCCGATTCGCTCAAGCGCCAGCGCGGCCGCCGCGGCCTGGAAGTCCTCCAGCGCATGCAGAAAATGCCTCAGGTCGAAATACGCATTCTGGAGAACGACTTTCCTCAAGCCAGCGATGTGGACCACAAGCTCGTTGAGCTCGCCCGCCAGACCGGCGCCAAAATCGTCACCAACGATTTCAATCTCAACAAAGTCGCCACCGTGCAGGGCTTCATCGTTCTCAACGTCAACCAGCTGGCCAACGCCCTCAAGCCCGCCGTCCTTCCCGGAGAAACCATGCGCGTCCTCATCCTCAAAGAAGGCAAGGAACAGAATCAGGGCGTCGCCTATCTCGATGACGGCACCATGGTCGTTGTCGATGGCGCTCGCAAACTCATCAGCCGCAGCGTCGACGTCATCGTCACCTCCGTCCACCAAACCACCGCCGGCAAAATGATCTTCGGCAAACTCGAAGATCGCCTTGAGCCCCCCTCCCAGCCCTTCCGCCACGCCGCCGCAGTGGGCCCTGGCCGCATCGATCCACCCGCCCGCCTCGATACTCCCGGTCGCCTGGACACTACGCAGCACATCCCAGATGCGCCACCCATCGACCGTCCCCCGCGCCAAATCTACCCCGATCCCGACGCCGACTAGTTCACCCCCGAAGCCGCCCCACTGCCCGAGCACGTAGGTCCCCTCTGACCGCCCAGGTCCGACGCCTCCCCGACACTGGCGCCGGCAGCCCCCAACCCACCCCGCACAGTCCGTTCTCGGCAAAGCTGCCCGCCCGCATCCGGCAGCCTCCGTTTTCGCTCGTCTTTTGCCCTATACGCGCCATCCCATATGACATTTTCTCCCTTGACTTTAACGTTATCCTCGTGCTATGATCTTTCCAGTCAGAGTCACGTCCAGCTCCCCGAGCGAGTCTCCTTTGTAGCCAAACCCTTTCCAAACAATGCTTTACGCTTTATCCCTTCGTCCGAACCGCTGCGCCGCTGGAATGAGAGTAGCGGCCGCCTTCCGAGGCGGGCGCTTTCCCATCTGTTGTATGCTTCCTCTTAGACGAAACCCTGCTCTAAGTCTTTTAGATGCAACACATGCAATGCCCTTCGTAAGTGTTGCATCTAAAAGACTTACGGAAAAGCTAACTCCTTTATCAGCAACACTTACAAAAAACACGGGGGGTGGGGCCCTACTGAAAGCCGTAGTCCCCTGACCGGCCCTATGGCGACAGGCCGCAAGGCGCACTGCGGTCGGTCGATCAGGGCATTAAGTTGGCTCGGATTCAGGTTGAAGTAAGTTCGAGGCAATTGAGGACACTACCCGAACCCACGCCGGTTTCGCTCCGCAACCCGGCTTGAGGTACACTCTTGAGTTTGCGAAACGCTTCCCGAAGCCTCCACACGATTTAGGGTCGTGTGCCGTGCCCAGCTGCGATCTCGCAAAAAACGAAAAATGACCCGCATAGCCGCCATTCTTCCCGCCGCCGGTCTTGGAACCCGCATGGGCGCGGAAACACCAAAGCAATTCCTCGAACTGGACGGCACGCCGATTGTGGTTCACAGCGTCCGGCGAATCGCTTCCTGCCCGCTGGTCACCGACATCATTGTCGCCACGCGCGCCGACGTAGTCGCCTCGCTCGACGAGCGCTTGCAGGCTGAAAAGTTCAAGCAAAACGTGCGCGTCGTGCGCGGCGGCGATTCGCGCCAGGATTCCGTGGCGCAAGCGCTGGCGCAAGTCGCGGAGGAAACGGAAATCGTCCTGGTGCACGACGCGGTCCGCCCCTTCGTCACCGCGGAGCAAATCGCCCGCGTCATCGAAGAAGCGCGCCGTTGCAAAGCGGCGATCCTCGGCATCCCGGCGATGGACACGGTAAAGGAAGTAAAGCGCGCGAGCCTGCCCGAGGATGTCGCGCTGATCATCGGAACGATTCCCCGCGAAAGAATCGTGCTGGCGCAGACGCCGCAGGCCTTTGCAACGAAATTGATAAAGGAAGCATTCGCGCGCGCGCAAGCCGACGGCGTGAACGCCTCAGACGAAGCCGGACTCGTGGAACGCCTCGGCCACGACGTGCACGTGGTTCTCGGCTCCGAACGCAACATGAAAATCACCAAGCCCGCCGACATGGACCTCGCGCGATTCTATCTTGAGCGCGAGCGGCAGAAGGCATGAGCGTCCGCTGCGGCCTCGGTTACGACCTGCACCGCCTCGAATCTGGAAGAAAACTAATCGTGGGCGGGATCGAGCTCCCTTTTGATAAAGGTCCGGTGGGCCATTCCGATGGTGACGTGCTCGCTCACGCTTTGTGCGACGCACTCCTGGGCGCCGCCGGACTCGGCGACATCGGCACGCATTTTCCAGACACCGATCCGAAGTGGATGGGCGCGAACAGCCTGATTTTTCTGGAGCATGTGAAAAAGCTCCTTGATGAAAAGAAACTGGCCATCGAACACGTGGATGCTGTGGTGATTCTAGAGAGGCCGAAGCTCGGTCCGCACTTCCCTAAGATGCGCGATGCGCTGGCAAAATCTTTGGGCGTAACCAGCGAAAAGATTCATCTCAAGGCCAAAACCAACGAAGGTGTTGACGCTGTCGGCCGGGGCGAAGCGATTGCCTGCCATGTGGTTGCCACGCTGACCGCCACATAGGCCGCGCGAATCTGCGGCGCCATTGCCATCATGGAGTGCAATCAAGGAACTCCATCGAGCAATAAGGATTTCGCTCGCAGCCGGGCCCCGAACATCTTCAAGAAACAATAAAATGTTGCCCATACCCAGCGACGATCCCTCGAGTGCGCCGGTCCTCGCGCCAAATCCCTTCACCACGAGCGACGTGGAGGGCCTTCTGCGCGAACAAGGTTGGCTCTCCGCTGAAACTTCCCCGGAACAATTGGCCTGGTGTGAACGCGCCGCCGCGATTCTTGGCGGACACGCGGCGGACCGCGCCGTTCTGACCGAACTTCTCGGCCTGGTTTTTCACTACGACGCGCAGGAGATTTTGGCGCGAATCGAAACTCATGCGCTGCTTTCGCGCAAGGCGGCGCGAGATGTGTTGCGGCACTTGGCGCTTCTGCTTCTGGACTCCGCTCCGCTGAACTCGGAACGCTTCAGCGAAATCATCACCACCATGAAACTCCAGCTGGACCTGCGCGGCCGCGATCTATTCCATCCTATCCGTCTTGCCCTCGCAGGCCGCTCCGGCGAAGGCGATTTGGACCGCGTCATTTTACTTCTCGACGATGCTGCCGCGCTTCCATTCGCCGCACCGGTGAAAAATGCCCGCGCCCGCATCCTCGAATTCTGCACCGCGCTGGACTGATCGAACTTAGCTGGCCGGAAAGAATTACGATTTTGCGAGAGCCAACAGTCTCGTGCGCGTAACCATTCTTTCCACTGTGAACGGACAACGGTAAACTGAGCACTCCATGGACAAGCTGACCGGCATCCACTCCGTAAAAGAAGCCCTCGAAGCGCAGCGCCCAATGGACCACATCACCATCGCCAAAGGCCGCCAGGACACCCGCGTCGAAGAGATCGTCCAGCTTGCGCGCAAGCAGGGCGTTCCGGTGCGCTTTGAAGACCGCGGCCAGCTCGACCGCATGGCCAATTCCAAAGATCACCAAGGCGTCGTTGCCCTCGTCGCCGCGCGCGCCGCCGCGACGCTCGATGACATTCTGGCGCGAGCCAACGCCACGCCAACGCAATTCGGCTTGATCGTCCTGCTCGACGGCGTCGAAGATCCGCACAATCTAGGCGCTATCATTCGCACCGCTCTCGCGGCAGGCGCGCATGGCGTCGTCATTCCCGAGCGCCGCGCCGCGGGACTCACGGACACCGTCGCGCGCGCATCCGCCGGCGCGCTTTCGCATCTGCCCATCGCCAAAGTCACGAATCTCGTCCGCACCATGGAAGAACTGAAAGAAGCAGGCTACTGGCTCGTCGGTTTGGACGAGCAAGGCGAGAAAAATTACACCGAAGTCGACTACAAATCTCCGGTAGGCATCGTTCTTGGCGGCGAAGGCGGCGGCCTCCACGATCTCACGCGCAAACGCTGCGACTTCGTCGTCTCCCTGCCCACCAGCGGCCCGGTCAAATCCCTCAACGTTTCCGTCGCCGCCGGCGTCGTTCTCTTTGAAGCGCTCCGCCAGCGGCGGCTCAAGTAGGCTCAACTTTCTTCGATTTCCGCTGACCAGCTGACTTCAAAGCCTTTCTTGAGGCTCACGTGGACGGGGCAGGAATTCTCGTGGTGCGCGAGAGCGCGATCGGCTTCGGCGCGTTTACCTTTTGGAATTTTCAGTTTGTACCGAAGATTTACTGCGGCGATGCGGAAGAGTTTGTCATCCGCTTCGATGCGCCCTTCCACGTCCGCTTCCAGATGATTTGCTGCGGGGATTCCGCGCGCTTCCAGCGCGCCGGCAAGTGTGCCGGTCAGTCAACCGGCGAGCGCCGAGATGACGTGGTCGATTGTGGTCGGCAGCGGTGCGGCGTCTTTCACGCCGTAATATTTGGCATATCCGCCATGCGTGCCGAATTGCAGTGGCTCCGCGAATCCCTCGATGTACGCTTCGCGAAACGGCCGCTCTTTTTGTACCAGGCGAATTCGCGCCGTATGAATCACTTCGCTCATAAACACCTCCCGGTTTTTTAGGATGCGATTTCAGCCGAAAGGATACACCGAGCGGACAGGATTCTATTTGTCGTATTGAATCAGGGAAAAGACGTCGATGCCGTTGAGTTTGTTGCGGCCGTGGAGAAACGAAAGTTCGACGGCGAAGGCCGCGCCTTCCACTTTGCCGCCAAGTTTCTCGATGAGCTTCGCAGTGGCCGCGGCCGTTCCGCCTGTCGCAAGCAGGTCGTCGCAAATAATCGCGGTCTGTCCCGGCTGGATGGCATCCTCGTGCAGCTCCAGCGTGTCGGTCCCGTATTCGAGCGAGTAGGTGACGCTCGCGGTTTTTGCGGGGAGTTTTTTTGGTTTGCGAACGGGAACGAATCCCGCGCCCAGCCGGTAAGCCAGCGCCGGAGCAAAAATAAATCCGCGCGCTTCAATCCCGGCGACCACGTCAATCGTCTGCCCTTCGTAGTGATCGCATAGCCGGTCGATCATTTTGTGAAAACCCTGCTTGTCTTTCAGCAGCGTGGTCAAGTCATAAAACAAAATTCCCGGCTTCGGATAGTCCGGCACTTCGCGAATCAACTTCTTCAGATCGTCCATGCGAACGGCTCCTCCGTAAACTGCCTCTTCTGCTTTTCCGGAATAATCTGCGTGGTTCAGGCGCTCTCGTCGATTTCAAAACCGCTCGTCAATTGCAGTTCGATCGCGGCAATTTCTTCCCGCACTTCTTCGACACTCGAAAATCTCGGACCCCGTTCGAGCAGCGCGCGAAGCTCCGCGTGCTGTTGCGGAGTGCCCACGGCAAACACTTCCACCCGGCCGTCCACGCGATTCCTCACGTAGCCGCTCACGTTCAGCTTTTCGGCAGCGTGCTGCGTGAAATAGCGGAAACCGACGCCCTGGACCCGCCCCGATACAAAGTACCGCTTCGCTTGTTTCGCGTCGCTCACAAAGCCCCAAAAAGTGTAGCAGAGACGCGGATGAAGTTCCTTTCCGGTTTGCTGGAAGAGTCGCACATGTAGCTTGTTCGCAAACTGGAGTAAACTCCTGCTTTGGCCATGCGCCGAAGCTGCTTTCCGGCCCTCTGAGCGCATCCAAACCAATATGCTCCAGGACACGATTCCCAGTCGACGCTACAGCCTTCGCGCCTGCCTAGGCGCGGCGGTAATTTTCGCGGCGCTCTTATCCACTCCACGGATTCTTCGCGCCCAGGAAACTGCGCCGGGCGAGATGGCCCCGCCGTCCGAGCATCACGTCACGCGCATCGGCACGGAACCCGAGGCCCCCGCGCCCCCGTCCCTTCCTCCCGCCGAAATCATTCAGCGCTTCTCGCGGAAGGAAGACGAGTATATGGCGACGCGGAATCGGTATACCTATCGCAAGACGATTCGCATCCAGGAATTTGGGCCGGACGGAAAACCTGCGGGCGAATTTTTGAGGGTGGTGGAAATTTCACCGACGAGCGATGGAAAAATGGCGGTGAAGACCATTGAAAAACCGCAGTCCACGCTGCAGCATGTTTACCTGGCGCCGGAAGATATCGGCGCGCTCGAGCGTATTCCGCTGTACCCGCTGACGACGAGCCAGTTGGTGAAATACGATCTGCAATATTTGGGAACCGAGCAAGTCGATGAGATTGATTGCTATATTTTTCACGCGAAGCCAAAAAGAGTGGAGCGCGTCAACGGATTCTTCGATGGCCTGGTGTGGGTGGACGCAAAATATCTCGAAGTAGTGAAGACCTATGGAAAGTGGGTCACCGATCAAGGCGACTCGCGGGTCTCCACGCTGTTGCCGTTCAGCCTGTTTGAAACGTATCGCGAAAATGTCGACGGCAAGTATTGGTTCCCCAATTACGCGCGTTCGGACGACATCTTGCAAGTCAAGGAATTGCAGATCCCCATGCGCATCACGATCAAGTGGACGGATTTTAAATTGGGGCCCGCGGCGCCCGCAGCTTCGCAGGCGCCCGCCGCACCTTCGAATGCCACGCCGGCAAGTCCCGCGAAACCGCAATAACCACGCGGCAATTCCGCGGATCCTTCAGCGTCCCAGACTTTCCAACGCCTCCAGCAATTCGCCGATGGAATCGAGCAGCAAGTGTGGCTTCGCGGCGCGCAGGCGCTTCTCGGTTGGGAACGGACCAATCACACCAATCGCGCGCACTCCAGCGCGCTGGGCCATTTGCACGTCCTCGGGCGAATCGCCCACGTAAACGCAATGCTCAGGGTCGAGACGCATTTTCTCCAGTGCAAAGCGTAGCGGCTGGGGATGCGGTTTTTTGTGCAGCGTGTCGCCGCTGCAGACCCGCGCGGCGAAAATGCGTGTGAGGCGGAATTCGCGCAGTTGTTTGGTTACGCGGTCGCGGTCCCCGCTCGTGACCAGCCCGAGCCGATGCTCCTTCTGAAGCTTCGCCAGAATCCGCGGGACTCCTTTAATTAGCGATGGCCGGTGAATCGCATATTGCTTGCGCCAAGCCGCATCGGCATCGTTCCAGCGGCGGCGCGGAAGTCCCGCGGCGCGATAGACGCGATACCAATTCGGCGAATAGTGTTTCGTCAGTTCTTCAATGCCCCAGGGAATCCCCATTTCCTGAAACATCGCGAGATACGCCGAAGAATCGGCGTGGTAAGAATCCAGCAGCGTGCCGTCCCAATCGAAGAGCACGCCGCGAATCGAGGATTTCTTCTTAGCAGGCATCGCCGTTCAGATTACCAGAGATTTCGAGACGGACTTTGACCGCGAGTAAGGAAGAAGTGGTGATTCGATAACGGGATTTTCACGGACCGCAGGCTAGTGATTCAGGAATCGGGATGGGACGCGGTCGTCGCGATCGAACTGCACATCATCGAAGGAGGCAGCGATGCCGAACCAGCCAGGCACCGCAGCGGGCTCGATGCGCTGGACATGAGCCATAGAGGCGATAACTACATTGCCGCGGCCCAGAGGACGGCTGACAAGCATGATCTCGAGTTCAATCGGCGTGCCCACCGCAAGTTCTTTAGGGCAAAGAAAATAACAACCGGTGGAGCTTATGTCGCGAGTCACCAGCGTGACGGGAAAATCTTCGGGCACTCCCCGGATGCTGCATAGCCGCAGCGGCAGCCGCAAACTCGCCCGGGGATACTCGCGGTGTTCCGGGTGTACGCCAACAGCGTGCGTGGGCACGCGCGCAAAACGCCGGGCATGGGCCTCCGGAAGCAGCGGTGTCAGCCGCAGAGCGGGGGTGCGCTGCGGGTCCGGAGCAAGCACCGGCTGGGCCGCAGGGGGAGCCATAGTGCGAGGCTCCTTCGCGGGCTGGGCTGCGGGAGCGGCCATAGCGCGAGGCTCGTTCACCGGCTTTGGGGCCGCCGGGTCAAATGGAACAGCGCGGTTTCTCGCGCGCATTTCTCCCTCAGAGAAGTCACTTCGTTCCTGCTGGTGCTAGCCCAACGATCCAAAACTTTCTTTCAACTTCTGGAATTGCCCCGACCCACAAGGTGATGTGGGCGCTAAAGATGTCATCAGAAGGTTGCAACGTCAACCTGTGGAAAACGATAGAAGTGTCTTAACTTCAAACACTTAGTAATGGTACCGGGAGCGCTCCACTACATGCTGTGGACAACTCCAGAAAATCCGCAACCAATATGGTGCTCGACCCATCGGATGGAGCCGGTACAATTTATGAAGATTGCGTGACACAGGTTGAAAGATGCGTCTACGGGAAGCGGGTTTGCGCACGATTCCGGATATTTTCTGGCGCCCAAGTGCGCTATGCATGATGACGAGCCTTTATGCAGGTTAGTTGGTGACACAGGATGCCTACACGAACAGTACAAGACCCACCGATTGCCGACCCTACTTCCTCGGGCGAACAGCGGCACGTGAAGATGGCTCCGCTGGTCATTCTGGCGTTCGGACTGGTGTACGTGGTTTGGGGTTCGACGTATTTGGGGATGCGGATCGGGGTGGAGTCCATTCCACCGCTTTTGCTGGCGGGGACTCGGCACCTTATTACCGGGCTCATCCTTTATCCCATCCTGAGGTGGCGCACCGGGGAGCGGCCCACGGGCCAGCAATGGCGCACGGCGGCCGTTACGGGCACGCTGCTGATGCTGGCGAATGGTTGGGTGTGCGTGGCCGAGAAGACCGTGCCATCGGGCGTGGCGGCCCTATTGGTGGCCACGGTATCGCTCTGGATGGTTCTGGTGGACTGGGTGCGGCCCGGAGGGGTGCGCCCGGTTGCACGGGTGGTCAGCGGACTGTTCATCGGGTTCGCGGGGCTGGCGCTGCTGGTAGGTCCCAGCCACCTGGGAGGCTCGGAGCGGGTCGATCCCTGGGGAGCGGCAATTCTGGTCATTGCTTCGCTGGCTTGGGCGTGCGGGTCGCTTTATTCGAAACACGGCGTGCTACCCAAATCGGCGCTGATGGGTGTGGCGATGCAGGGGCTGTGCGGCGGAGCGGTGCTCTGGGTTGTGGGACTTTTCGCGGGTGAGGTGCGTGGACTGCACGTGGAGGCGATCACTCTGCGGTCGTGGCTGGCGCTGGGGTATCTGATTTTCTTTGGGTCGATGATTGGATTCACTTCGTATTTGTATATTTTGAAGAACAGTACGGCGGCGCGTGTGGGGACGTATGCGTTTGTGAATCCGGTGGTGGCGCTGTTCCTCGGGTGGCTGATTTTGGGGGAGCAGATTACGATGCGCACGGTAATCGCTTCGGTCATTATTCTTACGTCGGTGATTTTGGTGATTACGGCGCCGCATAGAAAGCGGACGCCTGAGGAAAAAGCGCTGCCGGTGCCTGAAGAAGCGTAGACGGCAGTTGGCATCCCGTGTTTTTCGCTTTCCTGCTTTGCCGCACCATTCCGGATAGATTCCTTTTCCTGCCTGCGCTATTTTTATCGTGTTGAACATGAGCGAACCAATGGACCAACACGAATCAAGTATCTCCCCCAGCGTCGCGTCGCGGTATTGGGAAGCCACGCAAGCTCGCGATCGCAATGCGGATGGGACGTTCATTCTTGGCGTGCGCTCGACGCAAATTTATTGCCGGCCGTCGTGCCCGGCGCGGAGGCCGCTGCGGAAAAACGTAGTTTTCTTTCGCACGGGTGAAGAGGCGGAGAAGCAAGGATTCCGGCCATGCCTGCGTTGCCGGCCGAATGAGGTTTCGGGAGCGGTGGCGCTGGTGGAGAAAGCGGTGAAGCAATTGGCGGATGTGAATGAGGATGCGCTACGGCTCGGAGCGCTGGCGGAAAAACTGGAAACCACGCAGGGGACGCTGCGGCGGGCGTTCCGGCAGGTGACCGGGCTGGCGCCGCGCGAGTTGGCGGAGGCGCTGCGCATTAAGAAATTCAAAGCGATGCTGCGGGCGGGAAGCAAGATTACGGATGCGCTTTATGAAACGGGATACGGGTCATCGAGCCGCGTCTACGAACGGAGCAACGCGCAACTGGGAATGACGCCGGGGACTTATCAAAAGGGAGGAAAGGGTATGAAGATCGGATATACGGTTGCGAAGTCACCGTTGGGAAAAGTGCTGGTCGCCGCGACGGCGCGGGGAGTTTCCGCGGTGTACCTTGGGGACGCGGAAGGGAAGCTGGTTGCAGAGCTTCGAGAAGAATATCCGCGGGCGGAAATCGCGCCGGCGGCGGATGCGGATCAGAAATGGGTGAAGGAGATCGTCCAGCGGATTGAGGGGAAGCAGCCGGCGATGGAACTGCCGCTGGATTTGCAGGCGACGGCGTTTCAGCGGCGGGTGTGGCAGGAGTTGCAACGGATTCCGCGAGGGGCGACGCGGACGTACGCGCAAGTGGCGCGGTCGCTGGGTCGGCCGAAGGCGGTGCGGGCGGTGGCGCGGGCGTGCGCGACGAATCCGGTGTCGATTGTTGTGCCATGCCACAGAGTGATTCGGCAGGATGGGGAACTGGCGGGTTACCGGTGGGGACTTTCGCGCAAAGAAAAATTGCTAGCGACAGAGCGTGCTGCGAATAAGTAGCACGCTCGGAACCGCGGCTGGCGTTTCGCGGAAGGCTGTTTAGATGTGAAGACGCATTGTTGCGGTTGGCGCGAGAAGATTTTTTACTGGCGCGGTTTTACGCGGGTGGCGTTTTTTGGCCAATCCTGCTTGAACTTGCCGGGATCGATCTTCAGGTGCGTGAATACCTTCGAGTAGTGGAAAATTAGATAGTCGCCGGAGCCGGCTTCGAAGAATTTCTGCTCGATGGGCAGCCAGGACGCTTCGTCAATCCACATTTGAATTTTGGAGATTTGTTTGCGGATTTGGTCGGACCTGGGAGTCAATTCGAGCAGCACCGTTTTCCGGTCGTCGAGGGTCTCTTCGCCTTTTAGTTCGATGGTGTAACTTTTTTGGATGTTTTCGGTTTTGGTGCCAAAACCGAGAAGAATGTATTGATCGACCATTTCGCGGTTCTTGCCGAGGTTGAATTCTTCCACGCGATTGATTTTGGGAGTGTAGATGAAGAGGGAGTCGCCGGTGCGCAGAATGGTGCGCAGATCGGGTTTGTCGAAATCGATGCGCATCTTGGCGTCGCGTTCGACGTAAATCTGGCCGGATTCGGTGGAAGTGTCCTTGACGACTTCGGTGTATTTGATGTGCTCGATGTTGGCGGTGAGGGTCCGGAAGCCTTTTGCGGAGTGATCCATCATGCCGAGGACGCCGGGGAGATCCCACTTCTGGGAATTTTGTGCGGCTCTGGATTCGGTGCTGGCGCTTGCGCCGCCTAGAAGCAAAACGAGAAGCAGAAGTGGTAAACGTCTCAAACGGAGCCTCGGTGGACCGGAGATGGATTCCTTTGTTAGGACCCTTGGAATCGTAGCACATAGAGAGATGCGCGGGTGGGGGCGGAGGTTTCGACAGCGGAACCCTTTTCGATTAATGCACTAGCCAGGCATCCGCCTCTAGATTGCACCTTTCTCTGCTCTGGTCATTCTTTACTTCTGTTCTTTGCCGTACTGAAGAACCCACGCTGGGGGTTCTGATTCCAAAGCTCCGTTCACTCGGACACGAAGCTCCGCTGCCCAGCGATAGCCCCACATTGGCCCGTACTTAGAAAATCTAGGCACGAACGCATCTGGCGTGCGGTAGGCAGGATCGGAAAGTGCCGCATCAAGTGTCACGAAGCGATATTGCTTCTGCTGGAAAAGTTCAAGCAACTTATCGATGAGGTCTGCATTTAACCGGTTCACATGCAGCAACATGACGTGTGGAATTTCTCTGCCAAATATCTGCTTGTGGAGCCCTGTGTAATAGTCGATTTCCGCGGAGGTATAGCCCAGGTATTCGGCACGAAGTTTTGCGGCATAAACATCGTCTTTGTTCGTTAACATTTTGAGGTAGGCGGCATTAAATGCGTAGTCTTCATTGTCAATGGTGGACACCGCAACTTTATAGCCGCGCTTTTTCAGGAACTCGGCTATGGCGTCATGCTTATCTTTGGTATCCCCAGTGTGGTTTTCCGGGAAACGAAAATAGCGGGGGGTTTTGCCAGCCTTGGCGAGCGCGGCCGCGAACGAGGCTTCCCCCGCCACTATTCCACGCTCGAATTGTTCCGCCGTGACATCATCCGAAATGGTGTGAGAAAACGTGTGATTGCCCAACTCATGGCCACGCTCAACCCATTGGTCCAGTAGTTGCTTACCCTGACTCTCACCGATCTCTTGCACGCTGCGTTCAATCACAAATCCGATCGACGGAGCGTGATGCCGATCCAGGGAGTCCAAGATAGAGATGTTGATCGATCGTGCTTCGGCCGGGTCGGCTGTGCCTGCCAGTGGAAGGTCGTCAAATGTTAGTGCGACAGAACGCTGCTGCGCCAAGGAAGAGACACCACAAACGACCAGGAACGACACGGCACTCATGATTCTGAGCAGATTCAGCATGACGGGATTGTAGCCCTCGCTCCTCTAAGTACCGCATCTAAGTACGGCGAGCTTGGGAATCGGGTAACACCTAGCGCCAATTCTAGTGCTTGATTTCGACTTGGTAGGCGATGACGGTGCCGGCGGCGTCGCGGACGGGTTCGATGTTGACGATGGAGAAGCGACCGTTGTGGAGCTCGGGGAGAGCTTTTTGCAAGGCGTTGTGGAGGTCGTTTTCAAGGGCGGGGGTTTGAACGGGGGGAGCAAGGATGCGGGCATCGACGCGATAGGTTTGTTGCTTACCGGCGGGGGAGATGAGTTCGACCTGGCCGGGAACCGCGGGCATGCCGACTTGCGGCTCGTCTTTGAACCACGTCCGCGGGGTCAAGAGTACGAAGACCAAAATGAGGATTACCGCGAGGTCGTATTGCCAAGTGCCGCGTTCGTAGGACCAGAAAAAAGCGCGCGAGAGGATTTGTCCGAGGCTGGCCATGTCAGTCCGCGGGGACGCCATCGACGATGACGCCGTCGCGCATGTGCACGACGCGGTCGAAATAGACGACGGCTTCGGGATTGTGGGTGATCATGACGATGGTCTGGCCGAGATCTTTGTTGAGCTGGCGGAGCATCTGCAAGACGATCTCGGAATTTTTCGAATCGAGATTGCCGGTAGGCTCGTCGGCGAGGAGAATTTTGGGTTCGTTGATGATGGCGCGGGCGATGGCCACGCGCTGCTGTTCGCCGCCGGAGAGCTCGGAGGGCTTGTGATGCATGCGGCCGGAGAGGCCGAGCATTTGCGTGACGACTTCGAAGCGGTGGGGATCGAAGCCGTCGCCATGAATGAACTGGGCGATGGCGATGTTGCCTTTGGCGGTGAGAGTGGGGAGGAGATTGAAGCGCTGAAAGACGAAACCGATCTTGCTGCGGCGGAGCTTGGTGCGCGCGGCGTCGCTCATTTCCGTGAGGTCGTTGCCATCGACCAGAACTTTCCCCTTGGAAGCCTGCGCGAGTCCGCCGATGACGTAGAGAAGCGAGGACTTGCCGCAGCCGGAGGGGCCCATGACGGCCACGGATTCGCCCGGCAGCACTTCGAAGTTCACACCGCGCAGAGCGGCAACTTCCACTTTGCCCGCGCGATAGAGCTTCCACAAATTTTCTGTCTTGAGTATCGGCTCCACGCTCTTATTTCCCTGGAAAATTAGCCCTTCGGCAGGTGTGTGTATTGTAGCCGCGATTCCCATCTGTGCCTAGCGCGCTCCTTGTCTTTCTTCGTTTTTCGACCGCAGTTCCAGACCATTTTTAGTCATACGCGAGTGCTTCCACGGCATCCTTGCGGCTCGCCAGCCAAGCGGGGTAGGTGGCTCCAAACACAGCACCGGCGAGAGCAATTCCCCCGGCTTTCAGGATCCACTCGGTGGTAATGAGAATCGAAAGCGTGGGAAAACCGGCGAGGAAAGCGGCGCGCACGGCGTAGCTGAGGCCGATGCCGGCGACGATTCCGAAAAGGCAAAGAACCGCGGATTCGGTGAGCAGGGCCCGGATGATGAAGGCGCGGTTGGCGCCCAACGATTTCAGGACGCCAATGTCGCGGGTGCGCTCGATCACGGTGGTGTACATGGTGAGAAAAATCACCAGTAGGCCGATGCATACGGCCAGGGCGATCATGGCGTCGATGAAGGACTGCAAGCCCGGGATGTTGGTGGAGGTCATGAGGGAGAGCAAATCCCTGAGTGGGCGGACGGTGTAGCCGGGAAGGAGGTGGCGAATCTCTTCCATAACGTCGTCGGTGTGCTCGGGGCGGGTGCACTTGAGCCAAAAAATGGAAGCTTTATCGCGTGCGCCGACAAGGTCCTGCAGCGTGGTGAGCGGAACGAACAAGCGCGCGCCTTTGCCGTGCTCGACGATGGCCACAACGTGCCAATTGTGGTTGAGGAGATTGTAGGTATCGCCGACCTTGATGTGTTTCGCTTTGGCGGCCCAATCGTCGACCAGCAGGTCGTCGGGGCCTTCCATGTCGTGGCCTTCGACGAAGACAAAGCCGCCAGAGACCTCGCGGAAACTTTCTGGGTCAATGCCGTAGACGACATCGATGCCACCGGTAGAGCTAAATTGCAGGAGGGCGGGCGCGACGGACTGGACGTATTTCAATTCCTTGAGTTTGTCGCCGATTTTAATGGGCATCGGTGCGCCGGTGAGGCCGATGAAAACGGAAGCGGCGGGGGGCTGGAGCATGATGTCGGCGCCGATGCCTTCGATGCGCTTGGCGGTTTCGGTGAGCAAGCCGGAGGTGAGGCCGACGATGAGCACGACCAGAGCGACTTCCACGGCCACGGCCATCACGCCAATGAGGGTTCTTAGAGGACGATGAAAAAGATTGCGGACGACGAGTTCTGCCATCATGGCTTGGCGTCCTTTGGGGGCTGCTTGTCTTCGTCTTCGCCGACGCGAACCAGTTCAGAGCCCACGGGCTGCTCGAGCTGGAATCTCTCGGCGGGAATGATTTCGTTCAAGGTGATTTTGGTGATTTGCAAATCGAGAGTGTAGTCGTCGTGGGGCCGCTGGATGCGAATCGTTCGCGGGAAAGTGCCCGCGGCAGACGCGGGATCGGATGGCCCCGGGGCCGCGTCGACCGGCTGCCAGTCGGAAACGTGAACGTCGGAAACCAGGACGCCCTTGGGCCCGTAGGTCTGCATGCGGGAGACGCGCAAGTCGGCGCGGTCAAACCAGATTTTTCGGAGGATTTCGGTTTGATAGCCGCCGCGGAGAACGGTCAGGACGTAGTAGCGTGCGGTTTCATCGTTGAACTCTTCGAAGAGGACGGATTCCTTTTTCTGAATTTCGGGCCAGAGCAACGCATCGAGCAGGTGATGCGGGCGCAGGTTTTCGATGGGCCTCTTGCTGGTTTTTTCCAGCGCCACGGAGCCGACGAGGAATTTATTTTTCGGAGGGATGGAAACTCGAAATGTGTCGCCGTCGCTGACCATATCAAAAACCGTTTTGCCGATGACCGGGGCCTGGCCAATCATGCGGATCTTCGCGGGCCGTTCCGCGAGGAGAAAGGCTTTCACCTCGTGATACTCCTCGATGAGGCCGCTGTACTTCGAGCCCGCCGTGGGCTTGAGCTGGACTGTGGCATTCAAACTTTTCACGCTGTGCGCGATGGCGTTGTATTTCTCGGCCAGGTCCTCGCGCGTCGAATCCAGAATGACCGGCTGTTCCGCCGGATTGCCCTTGGTCCTTTTGGTGATCACGCTGGTGCCGGAGCAACCGCCAGAAACGGCCACCAGTGTCGCCAGGACCATGCATGTAAACACACGCTGCATCAATGAGTTCCGCCTCTATGCAAACAAATAAAGCAATCTAGCAGCCACTTGGATGCGGGTCAACGCGCAAAAGGGCATTTTGTGGCGTTTTTCAATTGGGCCTGGCGATGTAGATGTCAAAAGGCTGAACGGCCGGGCGGACGCGGCGGATGACCTCGCTGGGCCACAGCGACTGGCTGAGAAGCGTGACCCAGCCGTCTTCAGGCTCGCAGATGGCACAAAAGGTGTATCGCTCATAGGCGGACTGATAGGCGTCCAAGCCGCGCTTGGAGAGGTCACGCTCGAGAGGTTCGTCGGCTGCCTTGGTTGCGGCGCCCGCGCGGAAGCCAAAGGTTTCGCCTTCGAAGCGCTCGAAAAGCCGGCGCAATACTTCCCTGGTTGGCTGTGTGACCACGAGGCAGCGCTCGGCGGCCTCGCGAAAAGCGATTTCATGCGTGGTGCAAAAGTCGCGGACGCGATCGATGTGGCTGAAAAAATCGAGAACGCAGGATTCATTTCCGGCGAGGGCAGGGAAGACCGCCGACCAAATATCCGCGGCGACGGAGCCGCGCACCGGCTCGCGGTTTTCCGTTCCGACGAGTTCGAGGCCGGAAGCTTTCACGTCCTCGCCGAGATCGAGGGCCTGAACGTCAAGGGAGTAGGGCGGCAATTCCAGCGCGCTGCCGCCTGGAGCCGCGCCGCCATTGGCGCTCACTCGTCCTGCTCCAATTTCGGAAACTTCGATTGAAACTCAGGGGACTGCTTGCGCACGTCGATCCAATCGAAAAAAGCATCCGGCGTTTCGAGCCAGATGCGAAACCAGCCGGCGATCTCTTCTTTTTCGGCGCGTTTGTGCGGCTCGACTTTGTGATTGCGCGCGATCATTTCGGCGCGGCGCTTGCCGAGGCGCGCCACGTTCAATACGCGCTCGACGGCGGCGCGTTCGCCTTTCTCGCGGAATTTGCGCATCAATTCGTCGAGACGCATGATGCTGACTTCCGCGTCTTCAAGCGTTTTGAAATGGAGGAGGTCTTCGAATTCTTCCTCGTATTGATCTTCGGCTTCTTCCTGCAAGTTCAGCACGACCTTCCATCCCGCGTCCTTCAAGACATCGGCAATGTAGTCCGAGCCGGTTTTTGCAGCTTCGCCGTGCTCTGCGACGAGCCGCCGCCGCAATTGGTCGATTTCCGCGGGAGTCCACTTGGAGGCGGAGATTTCCCGCGCGGTTTCGAGGATCAGCTCCTTTTTGTTTTTCACGGCATCGTTCATCGGGCTGCGCCTTTATGATGCTTTTTCTGAGGCTTTTGTTCTTTCGCCTGCACGACCGGAGGATCGGCGGGGAGGCCCGCGAGCAGACGGCGGTACTTCACCACATTTTTGTTGTGTTCCGCTAGTGTGGCGCTGAAAAAATGTCCGCCCTGAGTGTTGGCCACGAAATAGAGATAGTCCGTCTCCGAGGGCTGCCACGCCGCGCGCAGCGAAGCCACGCCGGGATTGCCCACGGGGCCCGGAGGGAGGCCGGTGTGTTCATAAGTGTTGTATGGAGAATCGAAACGCAGGTCATTGCCGGTGAGCGTGCCGCTATATTGGCCGAGGCGTTCCAGAGCGTAAATCACCGTGGGATCGCACTGCAGCGGCATGCCTCTGCGCAAGCGATTTTCAAAAACGCCGGCAACCAGAGGGCGTTCCTCGGGGCGCGGGGTTTCGCGTTCGACGAGGGAAGCGAGGGTGACGACCGATTCCACGGGCCGGCCATCGGAAGGCGCTGACTTCCCGGAAGCTGGGGAGGCATTTAAAAGGTGGGACCACTCTTCCTTGAACTTGTGCACCATTTGGGCGGCAAGTTCGGTGGCCACGGGATGGCGCGGGAGCTGATAGGTGGCGGGGAAGAGAAAGCCTTCGAGTGTTTTCGCGCCGGGCGCGATGTCGTGAATGAGTTCGCCATCATTTGCGGCTTTCAGGAAATCATCGGCAGGGAGAAATTTTGCAGTTTCCAGGTCGCGGGCAATGTCGAACATGGTTTCGCCTTCACGGACGGTGAAGGGCTGTTCGTAAACTTCTCCCTTGGCAACTTTCCAGAAGACGTCTTTGGAATTCAATGCGCGATCGAAGAAGTATTCGCCGGCTTGCATGGAGCGGCGGGGATGGCGGCGCGCGTAAATTTCAAAGGCAATGGCGCTGCGGGCCACGCCATTTTTCTCGAGCAAGCGGGCCACGCCGCGGCTCGATGCGCCGCGGGGCACATCGACGAACACGCCCTCGGCGGGGAATCCCTGGTAGGGCTGCGTGAGGCTGTACCACAGCCAGGCTCCAGCACCCGCGGCGACGACCATCAGAAGCAAAATGAGTTTGAGCAGAAACTTCAAGTTTTCCTCAGCGGCTCAGAATGTCTTCTTAATTAGATGCTTTCCTCGATTTATTGGTGCAGCTCGAGGTATTCCTTCAAAATCACCGCGGCTGCGACGGAATCCACCGTGAGCTTTCCCTGTTCGAGCTTGATTTTTTTGCCGGTGACGGGAGATTGCTTGTGGAGCACCCGTCCGCCGACTTCTTCCATCAGGCGTTCGGCTTCCCAGCTGGTGAGGCGCTCGTCGATCATCTCGACGGGCACACCCAGTTGTTTGCGGACGCGTTGCGCAAAACGCGAGGCTTCCTCGGCCATTTCGCTTTGTGTGCCGTCAAGGCGGAGAGGTAAGCCGACGACAATTTGCTTTACGTTGTGCTCGCGGACGGTGTCTCGCAGCCGCCGCATATCTTCATTGCGATTGACGCGTTCGAGCGTGCCGGCTGGATTTGGCAGGCGCGCTTCCGCGTCGGCGATGGCGAGGCCGATTCTTGCGCGGCCATAGTCGATCGCGAGGATGCTCGCGCGCTTGGCCTCATTTTGGGGAAGAGAGGGTTTTGTCACACCTCCATTATACCGGGAAGACCCGGTCAAGACGCGGGATGCGTCCAAAGAGACGACCCACCGAGTTACTGTTCCTGGTGACGTGATTTTGCAGGAGCGGCTTATGGTTTGCGGCCGCGTTCGCCGTTTTGCCAGGCGGGCCAATAGCCCAGCGTTTTCATCTGCTGGTCGAGACCGGTTTCTTTCATTTGTGTTTCAATCTCGGCGCGGGAAAGGCGCTTGGCAAGCGGTTCTGCGCGGTCGGCGATGCCCCAGGCGGTCAGCGCAGCGAGGACGGTGTGCAGCTTTAGTTCGCGCATATCGACCTTGTCCAGCGTGTCCGAGGCGGCGTGATAGTTTGGAAGATAGTTGGCTTCTTCTTGATTGGCGACGAGAGTTGGGACGCCCTCGAGGAGGAAATCGAAATTGTCGGTGCCGAAGGAGGCGTCGTAGGTGTGATTCGTGGAGCCCCAAGAATCGAGCGGCTTTAGGACTTCGCGGAGCCCCGCTTCGGTGTCGCGGCGTCCACCGAGAGAATAGCCGGTGACGCGGCCGATGCCGGAGTCAAACGTGATCATGGCGCGAACTTTGTCCAGCTCGGCGCGGTGGGATTTCACGTATTCGAACGAGCCGATGGTGCCTTGTTCTTCGCCACTGAAGAGGACGAAACGGATCGTGCGCCGCGGAAGAAGTCCAGTGGCTTTGATAGCGCGCGCGGCTTCAATCACGAGCGCGGAATTGCACCCGTTGTCCAGCGCGCCTGTGCCGAGTTCCCAAGAATCGAGGTGCGCACCGATCACGACGGATTCGTCGGGCTTCTCGTAGCCGCGAATTTCGCCGATGACGTTTTCCTGTTCGATGGGGCCGCCGATTTTATTGGGCATATCCAAGTGCGCGCGCACTTTTCCCGGGTAGGCGGCAATCGTCCGCGCCAGTCGCATGGCATCTTCACGGGCGACAATTGCTTGCGGAATTTTGTCGATTTCCCCGGCGAGTGAATTGGTGTGGCGATAGAGAAGCAGCCTTTCGCGCGCGCCCATCCACAAAATAGCGGAAGCGCCGTTCTTCAGGGCCAGATCGATAATCTGCGGCGGGCGAAGATATTCGTTGAAGAGATCGGCCCACGTCGAACCGATATCGGTGTGGACCAGCAGGATGGCGCCTTTTAGCGATGCGCCGGGTTTGGAGAAATCGGAGTCGTTCCCATAACCAACGTCGATGATGTTGGCTTCGATTGCACCCGCGGGCGTCGCGGGCGACCAACCTTCCGATTTTAGGCGCAGAGGAAATTTTACCGGGCCCAGCAGTTCAAGCCGCGTGTCTCCTTCGCTCCAGGTGACCGGCAGCGTGTATTTTTCGGTGTGCACGTCGATGCCAGCGGCGCGAAACGCGGCGACGCTCCACTCGACCGCTTTGGCCATTTCCGGCGTGCCGGTGACGCGGCCGCCGATTTCATCGGTGAGGCGCCGCAGATTTTCTTCCATCGGCGAAGAGCCCATGATGATGGGAAGAAGCTTGGCCGCGGCTTCCGTACATGCGGAGGCTTCGGTCACCGAGCATCCAGCCGCTGCTTGCGGGGCGACGATGGGATGGAACGAATCTTTTTTTACGGTTGGAATCTGCGCCGTGGCCAAATGTGTCAAGAAAATGGCAGCCATGAAGAAGCACGAGAGGCGAGTTGCAAAACGCAGCATGAGTTCCGGCCTTTCCGAAGAAATCGGCAGATGAAGGCGATGCGAATTATATCCAAGGCGCAGCGAATACAGAACTCTGTTGGCCTCGCCATCCGCATTCAGTTCTTCGGCGCGCGTTTCGGGTCGAGGACGCAATCGGCGACGCGGGCGACTTGCGACATTTCGGCGACGTCGTGGACGCGGGCGATGTGGGCGCCGCCGAGGATGCTGGCGGTGACCGTTGCGGCAGTTCCCCAGATGCGCTGGTCGGGTGGGGCAGCGCGGCCGTCACGCGCCAGAATCGCGCCGAGGAAGCCCTTGCGCGAAGTGCCGATCAGCAAGGGATACCCGAGCTTTGCGAGTTGTGGCAGTTTCTGAAGCAATTCAAAGTTCTGCGCGAAACTCTTGCCAAAGCCGATGCCGGGATCGAGGATGATTTGCGATTTGGCGACGCCCGCTTTAAGAGCGATGGCAGCGGATTTACGCAAACCCCGAACGACATCCAGCATCACGTTGCGAGCAAACGGAGCATGTTGCATGGTGCGCGGCTCACCATGCATGTGCATGAGGATGAGCGGTACTCTGCGTTGCGCCGCAACCTCGGCGAGGCGCGGGTCGCTGCGCAGTCCGGAGACGTCGTTGATAATCTGCGCGCCAGCGTCCAGCGCGGCTTCGGCGACTTCCGCTTTTTGCGTGTCGATGGAGATGGGAATTTTCAGGAGCCGGCGCAGGCCACCCAGCACGGGCAGGAGCCGCCGCAACTCTTCCTCTGCTGAGATTCCTTGCGAGCCGGGGCGGGTGGATTCCGCACCAATGTCGAGGAAGTCCGCGCCGTCGCGCTGCATGCGCACGGCGTGTTCGATGGCATTTTCCTCGGTGTAGAATTTTCCGCCATCGGAAAAGCTGTCCGGCGTGACGTTGAGCACGCCCATGATCATGGTGCGTTCCCCCAGAGAAATCGTACCGGTGGGCAGGCTGAGCCGGTATTTTTTTCGAGGAGTCATGGAGTTACGCTTTGCGGAATTGGGCGCACTACGGTGATGCAAACAGCTAACCCCGGATGGTTAATCAAGATCGAAGTCGCGAATCGGTTTGCCGGCGGGCGCGTCCTTGGCTTTCTTCATGGCCTCTTCGAACTTTTTCGCCAGGATGTCTTCCTTGTTGGTTTCCTGGAACAGGGAATCGCGGAACTTGTCTTCGCGGTTTTTCTGCTGATCGCTCAAAATTTTCGCGGTGTCGCTCAGGTCGACCTGCGGTCCGGCCTTTACAGGGGCTTCATGCGAAAGCACAGCTCCAAAAATCGGATCAATCGTGAGCTTCGCCTGGCAGCACGGGCAAACCACATTCAGATTTTCGCCGTCCTTGAGTCCCATGCCCGTATTCTACGCCAAATCGATTTGCGTTGGCATCCGCTGCGCGTTGTTTCGGCGGACGCCAGTTGTGAGTTTATTGGGGATGGGGTTTGCCAAGAAGGTTGGCATCCATCGGGCGGTTTTGCGGATGAATGCGGAAATCGCCGTAAAGAAGAAGTCGAAGGATAGCAGTGGGGCGTGCATACCAGCTGGCCCAGGAGAGCGGCGAATCTCCATTCATGTCTTTGGCATCGATTGATGCGCCTGCGTCGAGCAGGAGTTGGATGGCCTCTTCGTCGCCGAATGCGGCGGCGCGATGAAGCGGCGTTTCGCCTTTGGTGCGGGCATCGCGCATGAAGCCGCCAGTTTCAACGGAAGGCTTCGTTGCGCAATTTGGATTTGCGCCGTGGGAGAGAAGAATCTTAAGGACCAGGTTGTGCGCGAGACGCTTCGTGGTGCAGAGCGCGGAGTGAAGAGGCGTTTCGCCGGTATCAGGCGATGAAAGGTTTACGTCGGCGCCGCGCTCGATGAGGAATTTGCAGAGCCGCCAGTGGCCGTGGAAGCAGGCGGCGATCAGCCCCAAGTTTTCGCCGCGCAAATCGAGCGATGCGCCGTTGGCGAGGAGAAACTTGATGGCGCTCACGTCGCCGTAATAGGCGCACCATTGAACCAGGGAATAGCCGTCCGTGTCGGTGGAATTCGCGGAGTGACCGGCGGCCAAGTATTCGAATACGAGGTCCGTGCGGCCATCAATAATTTCATCGAGGATCGGCATAATGGCGCACTTTAACATGTGAGGGCTTGCGTGCGGAATTGCCTACTGAGTGCTGGCACTGTGCAACTTGGGAGAAAACCTCGCGTGGCGCGAGTGAAAGTAAAAAGGGGCGCAGCATGCTGCGCCCCTACAAAGAAACTTCGATTGTGGGTTAGGCCTTGGCCGGGCTGTCTCCACGCGTGAAGCCGGGGGCCGGTCGCAATTCGGGGCGCACGACCTTGGGATCGGTGCTGGGCGCTGCTTGGGGAGGCGGCGTGGGAGGCGTGCGCGGCTTCTCCGGCAGTGGTTTGCCTTCCATGAGCATTTTCACTTCGTTGGCGTCGATGACTTCGCGTTCCAGAAGAGCGAGCGCTATGCGTTCGAGCGTTTCACGATTGCCGTTCAAAAGATTCTTGGCGCTCTCGTAACCGCCATTGACGATGCGCTTCACTTCCTTGTCGATCTGAATGGCGGTGTCTTCGGAGTAGTCGCGATGCTGGGTAATCTCGCGGCCGAGGAAGATAGCTTCATCTTTCTTGCCGTAGGCCAGCGGGCCGAGTTCGCTCATGCCCCATTCGCAGACCATGTTGCGCGCGATGTCGGTGGCGCGCTCGATGTCGTTGCCCGCGCCGGTGGTTAGATGACCGAGGAAAATTTCCTCGGCGGAGCGACCGCCCATCAACACGGCGAGCATGGCTTCGAGATACTCGCGGGTGTAGGAATGTTTGTCGTCGGTCGGTAGTTGCATGGTCAAGCCGAGGGCCATGCCGCGGGGAATGATGGTGACCTTGTGGACGGGGTCGGCGTTCGGCGTCATGGCTGCAACGAGCGCGTGACCCGCTTCGTGGTACGCGGTGTTTTTCTTTTCTTCGTCGGACAAAATCATGGACTTGCGTTCCACGCCCATGAGGACCTTGTCCTTGGACATTTCGAAGTCGGCCATCATGACGAATTTGCGGTTTTGGCGCGCAGCCCAAAGTGCTGCTTCGTTCACCAAGTTGGCGAGATCGGCGCCGGAAAAGCCCGGCGTGCCGCGCGCGATGATGGACAATTCCACGTCATCGCCGATGGGCACCTTGCGGGTATGCACGCGGAGAATTTCTTCCCGGCCCTTGACGTCGGGGCGCGCAACTACTACGCGCCGGTCAAAGCGGCCAGGGCGGAGAAGTGCGGGATCGAGAACGTCGGGGCGGTTCGTCGCCGCAATCAGGATCACACCCTCGTTGGATTCGAAGCCGTCCATTTCGACGAGCAAGGCGTTCAAGGTTTGCTCGCGCTCATCGTGACCGCCGCCGAGACCGGCGCCGCGATGGCGACCGACCGCGTCGATTTCGTCGATGAAGATGATGCACGGCGCGTTCTTCTTGCCTTGTTCGAAAAGGTCGCGCACGCGACTCGCGCCGACGCCTACGAACATTTCCACGAAGTCCGAACCCGATATGGAGAAGAAAGGAACGTTTGCTTCACCGGCGATCGCTCGTGCAAGCAGCGTCTTGCCCGTGCCCGGAGGCCCGACGAGCAGAACGCCCTTGGGAATGCGTCCGCCTAGCTTTTGAAACTTTTGCGGGTCTTTCAGGAATTCGATAATTTCCTGCAGCTCTTCTTTCGCCTCATCCGTTCCCGCGACATCCTTAAAGGTGGCTTTTTTCTGCTGTGCCGAAAGCAAACGCGCGCGAGATTTGCCAAAGCTCAGCGCCTTGTTTCCGCCGGCCTGCATCTGGCGCATCAGGAAAAGGCAAAAACCAACCAGCAGCACCAGCGGCAAAGCGTTCAGCACGATCAAAAGCCAATCGCCGCTGCGCACTTCTTTCACTTTTACCGGCACGGCTTTGTCGCGAAGCGCTTTGGTGAGCTCCGGCGCGGCCTCTTTGAAAACGGTCACATGAAATTTGTGGTTCGCCGGGCTGTAATACTCGCCCTGGAGCTCGTAGCTGTTCGGCGAAATATACAGCGTCGCTTCTTTCACGTCGCCGTGATCGACCTTGGCCATGAACTCACCGTAGCCGGGCTCGTCTTCGCGGGTTTGCGCCCCGTTGGCCGAGACCAGCTTCCAGAGCATCACGCCTAGGAAGACGATCGAGATCCAAAATAAAATTGTTTTCGCCGTGGAATTAGAATTCACATTACCCTCACAAATCCCTTATACCTTCGGAACACTACAGTGTGCCTATTTCTTGCGCCGCTTGCCACTTTTTCCGGCCGATGCGCTGACTCCCGCGGAAAGTTGCCGGAGGTTGCGCCCCATGCCGTTTGGCGCGGCCAGCCCGTAGCCGACCCATACTTCCTTAGATGCAGTTCGGAAGCCAAAGTAATCGGGCTCCAGAGCGACGCGGCGCTTTTCAGGCTTGTCCAGGAGCACCGCAAGCCGCAACGAACGCGGGCTGCCTTCGCCAAGCCGCCGCAAAAGAAACTCCTGTGTGACCCCACTCTCCAGCACCGCATCGACGAGGAGAACGTCGCGGCCGTGCACTTCGGGCCGCGCGCCGAAGGCCACTTCGCGGCGAGCGCGTCCGCCATCCTCGACGTCGCGAACTTCCTCGCGCACGAAATGGCAAACCAGCGGGGAGTCGATCTGCCGCAACAGGTCCGCGGCAAAAACAAACCCGCGGTCCAGCGTAATCACCACATCCACGCGCCGGCCTTTGTAGGCCTTCGTGATCTCTCTTCCGAGTGACGCCACGCGGCTGGCGATGCGCGCGGCGGAAAATCCCGCGCTTTTTCGGGCGCTCACAAATTTTCCTCGGCAATCACGATAGCCGCTCGCGTCCTTTCATTGGCCGCAAATTCCGCTGCAACGGGAAATCCACGCGCCCAGGCAATTAATCCACCGCTCGTCAGCACCGGCCAGCCGTCGCGTCCCCATCGGCTGACGCGCTTTTCGTTCAACAAGCGTTTCAGCTTATGAGCGCTGCGATGACCCGCGGGCTGCAACTTGTCCCCGGGACGCCAGTTGCGAAGTACGAGAGGAAAACGCAGCCGGTCGCGGTCCACGACCGCCCCTGTCTTACTAGTTTCCCCTCTCTTGCTGGGCCAGTCAATCACTGTGAAGCGGAATGCGCACCCCATTTCGTTAATGCGCACCACAGCGCCGTTCGAATGAAGATCGATGTTGTACTCGTATTCGCGCCGGTTGGTCTTTTTTTCTGCGGATATTCGCGCGACGCCTTCCCGTTGCAGGAAAATTAGCGCGTCTTGCTCGCGGCGCACTTCGATGGCCGCCGGCAATTGGATGAACTTGCCATTCTCGCCGTGAGTGGCCAACTCCAATACCGCGCCCACATGCTGGGCAGTTATTTGTCCTTCGGCTTTCTTGACGTCTTGGACGATGCGTCTTATCAACCGCTTGGCCAGCGCGTCCGCGATTTTGCTCTTCTCCGCGCCCGCTGTGTTCTCCGCGGACTCTGTGTTTAATTCCGCTCTTTCTGTGAGCTGCAATAAATCCACAATCGCAATTCGCGCCGAGCTCGCATTTTTCTTAACCAGTGCAAGAAATCTCTCCTCGACGACGCTCTCCAGGAACGCCTCGTCCTCCCGCGCAAGTTCCGCAAGCGAAGCTAAATGTTCGACGACCGCCGGCTGAAATTGTTTCTCCAGGAGCGGCAAAAGTTTTTTGCGGATGCGCGCGCGCATTTTTGTGGTGTCGCGGTTGGTGGCATCCTCGCGCCAGGTTTGTTTGTGCGATTTTAAATAGGCGCGCAGTTCGCCGCGACGCACTTGCAGCAGGGGGCGGACAACATGCCCCACCGTCGGATGAATCCCACCGAGTCCGGCGAGGCCCGTCCCGCGCAAGATATGTGCGAGCACGGTTTCTGCCTGGTCGTCAGCCGTGTGCGCTACGGCGATGTGGATTACGTGCCCCTGTGCCACCAATTCGGCGAAGAACGCATAACGCGCGCGCCGCGCTGCATCTTCCAGATTCGTTTTCACGCGTTTCGCGCGCCCCCCCACGTCAGCGCGCGCGCTGTAAAACGCCAACTTATATTTCGCCGCCAGCTTTTCGACAAATTTCTCGTCGCCATCGGAAGCGCGCCCGCGCAACTGATGATTGAAATGCGCGACGCTTAAGACGATGCCAAGCCGCTCGCGCAATTCCAGAAGCAAACGGAGTAGCGCCACC
>Ga0210393_10000371_pt1 | contig 40888 bp, 33 predicted proteins | sample IncBWC27OmetaG_FD_160068 | JGI IMG/M metagenome (GOLD analysis project Ga0210393, IMG submission 160068) | Forest soil microbial communities from Barre Woods Harvard Forest LTER site, Petersham, Massachusetts, United States - Inc-BW-C-27-O ...
GCGTCTGGGGCTGCTCGCCGCCCCGTTCTCGGTGAGGCCCGAAACTTCATCGTTTCTTAACTGGCGGGGGGGATGATCGAATCACGCATGTCGCATCTCCTCGCTCATGGTCTTTGGGTTCGCTTGATCGTCCTGGCTGGGTTGGCTGCGGCTCCCACAGGTTGTCAGATCCGCGATTCCGATCCGGCCTTGGAATCTGATGGCAGTTCACAGAACGCGGAGCTGGGTCACTCAAGCGATGGGGCGCCGGCCGAAAGGCCCGCCTCGCTCCGCGGCAGGATCACGATCGACGGATCAAGCACCGTATATGTGATCACCCAAGCCGTAACGGAAGAATTCCTCAAAGCCCATCGGCAGGTACGGGTGACGCTCGGCCGAGCAGGCACCGGCGGAGGCTTCAAACGGTTCGACGTCGACGATCTCGACATCTGCGATGCCTCGCGGCCCATCGAGCCCGAAGAGATCGAGGCCTGTCGCCAAAATGGGGTTGAGTACCTCGAACTGAAAGTGGCACTCGACGGACTTACGGTCGTGGTGAATCCGGAAAACACATGGTGTCGAGCGCTGACTGTCGAGCAGTTGAGGCAGATCTGGGAATCCGGCAGTCCAATCGCCACCTGGGACCAAATCAACCCGGCGTGGCCATCCACGAAGATCCTGCTCTACGGGCCAGACACCGATTCGGGGACGTTCGAATACTTCACCGAGGTGATCTGTGGCAAACGGGGAAACTGTCGAACCGACTTTCAACAAAGCTCGGACGACAATTTTCTCGTGCAAGGAGTTCAGGGGGACCGGGGCGCGCTCGGCTACTTCGGCTATGCGTACTCCGTACTGAATCGCGATTCGGTCAAGACGATTCCGATTGCTGACGGGTCAAACCCGGCCGTCGTGCCGAACGAAATCACAATTGCCAGCGGAAAGTACGCTCCCCTCTCGCGGCCCCTGTTTCTCTACGTCAACCGGCGAGCTTTGCGCCGTCCCGAGGTCGTGGCATATTTGAACTTTTATCTTGACCGCGGCCCGGAACTGGCCGCGGAAGTACACTCGCTGCCGCTCCCGCAGTCTCAGCACGCAGAGACCCGCGCGAAACTGGCCGCCGCGCTGAGGACCCCGTAACTCGTGTCGAGTCTTTTTCCGGAACGTGGTCCCGGGCCGCCGGCCGCCAAATCGTTGGCTGCGGCTTCAATCAGCCTCAACCACCGATTTTCGTTCGTACGAATCCGCGAGCAGGCCATTCGCTTGATCTTGCTGGCGTGCGCAATGGCTTCGATACTCACGACGGTGGGCATCATCTATGTGCTGGTCAGCGAAACGCTGATTGCGATCCCGCCCAACGAGGCCTTCTTTCAACTTGTATCGCCGAAACAGTTCTTCACCGACACCCGTTGGACGCCGCAGTTCTCGGATCGGCATTTCGGCATTCTGCCGCTGGTATGCGGGACTTTTCTCGTGGCAGGAATTGCCGCGTTGATCGGTCTGCCGATCGGGTTGGCCGGCTCGATCTACCTCAGCGAATATGCGGCGCCGCGCACGCGAAAGGTGGTCAAACCGATCTTGGAGATCCTGGCGGGGATCCCGACGGTTGTGTTCGGCTACTTCGCCCTGGTGTTCGTCACGCCGTATGCGCTGAGACCAATTGCAACTGGGCTCTTCGGACTGGACGTGCAAGTCTTTAACGCGGCGAGCGCGGGGATCGTGGTCGGAATCATGATCATTCCGATTGTCAGCTCGCTCAGCGAAGACGCATTGCGGGCCGTACCGCAGGCCCTGCGCGAAGCGGCCTACGCGCTCGGCTCGAGCAAATACCACGTCTCAACGCGGGTCGTCGTCCCGGCGGCCCTCTCGGGAATCCTGGCCTCGTTCCTGTTGGCGATTTCGCGAGCCGTCGGCGAGACAATGGCCGTCGCGATTGCCGCCGGGCAGACACCCGCTCTAACGCTCAACCCGCTGCGCAGCGTCGAAACGATGACCGCTTATATTGTGAACGTCAGCTTCAGCGATAAGCCGCATCAAAGCCTCGACTTCAAAGCGCTGTTCGCCGTCGCGATGACGCTGTTTGCAATCACGCTGGTGATGAACATTCTGTCGCATCTGGTCATGCGGCGCTACCGGGAGAGCTATCAATGAGCGCGGCCGCGCCAGCTCCTGGCATCGGTTTGGTTCGCACGCAGCCGTCCGCCCGCCCCGGCCTCGTGGGCCAAACATTCGCTGGCGTCTGCGCAATATCGGCCTGGCTGGGCTTAGGAGTGCTGATCGTCCTGCTGGTGGGCGTCCTGTGGCAGGGAGCAGGTTGGCTGTCGTGGTCGTTTATGACTCACTACGACTCGCGGCATCCGGAGCAGGCGGGCGTCTTGGCCGGACTTTGGGGCAGCCTGTGGCTCGTCTTCCTCGCGACGATCTTTGCCGTTCCGATCGGCATGGGCGCGGGGATTTTCTTGGAAGAGTACGAGAAAAAAGGCTGGCTCCGCACGCTCATCGAAATCAACCTTTCCAACCTCGCGGGCGTCCCGTCGATTGTTTATGGAATTCTGGGGATGGCCGTCTTTGTCAAAATGTTCGGAGCCTTTCAAGGCCGTCCGAAAGTGCTCGAGATCGGATTCGCGAGCGCGCATCTCGAGATCCCGCTGCCGTTCGGCCGCACGCTGCTCTCCGGCGGTTTGACGTTGGGTCTATTGATACTGCCGATGGTCATTGTGGTCACCCGCGAAGCTTTGCGGGCGGTCCCCGCCTCGTTGCGGCAAGCGTCTTACGCACTGGGCGCGACGCACTGGCAAACGATTCGCCATCAACTCCTTCCCGCGGCGATTCCCGGCATCATCACGGGGGTGATCCTTTCCGTGTCGCGCGCGATCGGCGAGACGGCGCCCCTGCTCGTGGTGGGGGCGGCCGTGTACCTGGCAAACGCTCCGGGAGGCATTGAGTCACCGGTCGACGTCATCAAGCACCCGGGTGGAGCGCTTGAAGCTCCTTTCGATACATTCACCGCGTTGCCCGTGTTAATCTTCAACTGGATTTCGCGGCCGGAAAAGGAATACCGGCACGTCGCCGCGGCAGCCATTTTGGTGCTGTTGGGCTTGCTGCAAGTTTTTAATATCGCCGCCAGCGTGATTCGTGCGCGAATGCAGCACAAAGCGCGTTGGTAGCAGAAAGGCGACCGCACGATGCTCAACGGGCTTTCGACGATCATCCGCGACCGTGCGGATGCCCAAGCTGTTCTCCCGTCGGATCTCAAGGCGAACATGAAGCCTAAGCTCGAGGCCCGCAACCTTTCGTTTTTCTACGGAGCCACACAAGCTCTGTTCGACGTGACCCTGTCGATCCCCGAGCGTTCCGTGACCGCGCTGATCGGTCCCTCCGGTTGCGGCAAGAGCACCTTTCTGCGAACGCTCAACCGCATGAACGACATCATCGAAGGCACGCGTGTCTCCGGCCACGTGCTGCTCGAGGGAACCGACATCTACGAGCCGGGCATCGACGTGGTCGCACTCCGTAAGCGCGTCGGAATGGTGTTCCAGAAGTCGACTCCGTTTCCCAAGTCGGTTTTCGAAAACGTCGCCTACGGCCCTCGCGTTTCCGGCCATCGCGGCTCCAAGGCCCTGGCCGAGTTGATCGAAGCCTCACTGCGTCGGGCCGGACTGTGGGATGAGGTCAAGGATCGGCTGGGCGATTCGGCGTTGGAACTCTCTGGCGGCCAGCAGCAGCGGCTGTGCATCGCGCGGGCGTTGGCCACCAACCCCGACGTGCTGTTGATGGACGAACCGGCGTCGGCTCTCGACCCAGCGTCGACCGCGCGTGTCGAAGACCTGATCTTCGAACTCAAGCAGAACTACACGATCGTCATCGTCACGCACAACATGCAACAGGCGGCCCGCGTCAGCGATCGCACGGCATTTTTCAATCACGGCCACTTGATCGAAGTCGACGCCACGCCAAAAATCTTCACGCGACCCGGCCAGAAACAGACCGAAGATTACGTCACCGGGCGGTTCGGCTAGGAATTAGTCCAAGGTCCAAAGTCCAAGGTCCAAAGTCGAAGAAGAACAATCCAACTCTCTTCGCTCTCTTGACCTTGGACTTTGGACCTTGGACTTTGGACTTTCCCCATGACAAAGCACCTCGCTCGCGACCTCGACGATCTGCACCACGACATTCTGTCGATGTGCGCGATGGTTGAGGAGATGGTGCATCAAGCGGTCGATGAGCTGACTGAGCCGAACTACGATCGCGCCCGCGCGATGGCGGTCAAGGACGACGAGATCGACGAGTGGGACGTGCGGATCGAAGAAGGCTGCCTCAAGATCCTCGCCATGCACCAACCGGTGGCAACCGATCTCCGCCGCATCAGCAGCGTGTTCAAGATCGCGAACGAACTGGAGCGCGTGGCCGACCTGGCGGTGCATATCGCTGAACGCGCCTGCGGGCTCGTGACCTGGCCCGAGGTTTATGCGCCGGCCAATCTCAAGGAAATGGCGGCCATTGCCGGCGAAATGCTGCGAAACAGTATCGACGCATACGTCGACATGGACAGCGGCCTGGCCCGCCGGGTCTGCTCTCGCGACGAGATTGTCGACCGCCTCAATCGCGAGATCATCGAAGAGATTCTCAGGCGCATGAAAGAAACCCCGGCTTACATCGAGCCGCTCTTGCATCTCTTCTCGGCGTCACGGCACGTCGAACGCGTGGCCGACCACGCGACGAACATCGCCGAAGACGTGGTCTACCTGATCGAAGGCGAGATTATTCGCCACCGGACCGAGTTGTGACGCGGCCCGCGTCCGCTGGTCTTAAGGAGCCGCGCACGCAGTAAGCGGTTCTTCACGCATTCGGGAATCCAAAACCGCTTACTGCGTGCGCGGCTCCTCAGGAATTCAAAGGTCGCCGCTAGATTTCTTCTTCGATCACGCCACGCCGTTGCAGCCGCTCGGCGACGAGCGAGCACGAATTCGCCCAGACCAGCCCCGCAGTCCAACCCGCCAGCACGTCGGTCGGATAGTGCACGCCGAGGTAGACGCGGCTGATCCCCACGACGCCAGTCAGCAAGAGGGCGCACAGCAGGAAGTAAATCCGCAGTCTCGGCAAGTTACCCGCAAATTGCGTCAACAGCGCGCCCAGTGTCAGGTAAATGATCGCCGACATCATCGAGTGGCCGCTCGGAAAACTCGTTTGAAACGCTTCCTGCAGATGCGGCACGACGGTCGGTCGAGGCCGAACAAAAAAAGCCTTCAACCCGCTGCCGACGAGATACCCGCTGATCGCCGCCACGACGAGGAACCGCGCCTCGCCCCGTTTGCCGTGCAGGTGCAAAAACCCGGCCACCATCGCCACGAGCAGAATCAGCACCGAGTAGCCGCCCAGCGCCGTAATGTCACGGGCCGTATCCTGCACCCAAGCCGGGCCGACGGGCACGCGAGGATCGTCCGCTCGCCTCACAGCCAGCATCACGCGCTCATCGAGGACCTGCGTGGCTTCCGTTCGCACCTCGTGGGCCAAAGCGAGAAAGGCCCACGTGCCAAGAAAGATGATGAGCAAACGAACGAGCTGGGAGCGTTTGTCATCCGACGCATTGCGTAGAGAATTCCAGATCCCACCCGCCACGTCCGCCGCTCCATTGCGAGGCGTCGGGGATCTTCCGCTTAGGGAAGTCGCCCGTCGTCGTGCCGCGCGCCTTTTTGTGTATCAAACGCCGGCTCGCGCGCCCATTGCACACAATGGTGAATATTTCTTGATCGCTCGTGGGCTCGACAACTCCCGAGGCGCCTCACGCCGCGACCGTTCCTTCGCTGCCAGTCGGTTCCGAGGGTGGAGTCGCTTTGACACCGCGTCCGTCACGCGCCTTCAGATCGAAGAGCCCGAAGATTTCCGCAGCCGTCATGCTGAGCGAAGCGTTTGTCGTGCGGCCTTCGCCGAGCACCGACGCAAACAGCTCGCGCTTCTGGCGCAGGACGAGATCGATTCGCTCCTCGATCGTGTCCTTGGAAATAAAGCGCGTCACGATCACGGGATTTTTTTGGCCGATGCGGTGCGCTCGGTTGATGGCCTGGTCTTCAACGGCTGGGTTCCACCAGCGGTCGAACAGAAAAACGTAGCCGGCGAACTGCAGGTTGAGTCCCACCGCGCCCGTGCCGTAGCTCATGAGTAACAGATGGCTGTTGGGATCATCGCGGAAGCGGTTCAAAACTGGCTCGCGCTTCGCCGTCGGCACTCCGCCGTGATAAATCAGCGGGTTGAACGCCGCCAGTCGCTCGTTGAGCCAGTCGAGCGCCTTCGTCCACTGGCTGAAGAGAATGGCCTTGCCGTTGCTTTCGGCGATTTCTTCCATTTCGGCCTGCAGCCGATCGAGTTTCGCGCTCTCGCCGGTGAGCGGGTCGAAGTTGGTGATCTGCTTCAACCGCAGCACGAGTTCGAACACGTGCTGCACCGAGATCGAATCCCCCAGCTCGTTGAGGTGAATCACCCCTTCCTTCTCGGCGATCTTGTACGCGTGCTGCTGGGCGGGCGTCATCTCCAGGTGTTCGTCGCGATCGAGGCGCGGCGGAAGGTCGGTGAGCACCAGGTCTTTGGTACGCCGCAGGATGTAGGTTTTGGACAGCTTCTGCAGTTGCTTCAGATCGGGATTAGACCGCGGCGGAACGACTTCCAGAAACTCGTACAGCGATGCCAACTCTTCGGGCCGATTTTCGATCGGCGTGCCGGTGAGGGCCCAACTTCGCTTGCGGGGAATCGAGCGGGCGACCTGAGCCGTGCGCGACTCGCGATTTTTTACGCGCTGGGCCTCGTCGAGCACCAGCAGATCGATGCGCGGAAAATCGGCATCGACCAGCTCTTCAAGATCCCGCGACATCAGCTCGTAGTTGGCGATGAGCACATTGATCCCGGGCATCGTCCACAGCATCTTCCGCCGACTCGCATCTCCCTCGAGTAAGATGACCGGCAGTTCTTCGGCCCACAGCTTGAACTCGCGCTGCCAGTTGGGAATCAACGGCTTCGGACAAATCAACAGCACGCGACGCGCCTGGCCGCTGCGCAGCAACAACCGAATCGCGGTGATCGCCTGCATGGTCTTGCCGAGCCCCATCTCGTCGGCGAGCAGCGCCGAGTTTTGCGAGAAGAGCCAGGCGATGCCCTCGTACTGATAGGCAAACGGCTCGAAGGGCATCACCAGCTCCTGGCCGGCAAGCCAGGTCTCTAGCGGCGGCTGCAACAAATAGAACAGCCGATCCTGCAATGAGAGTGCGTCCTGCGGCGGTTTCAATCGCGTGCGGCCGGGGCGACGCTGGGAAGGTTCCGCAACTTCGGCAGTCGGCGGTTCGAGCGTCCGCAGCGTTTCGTCCGGCTGAGGCTTCGGCGGCTTGGGAGGCAGAAAGATTGCCCCCTCGGGGAAGAGCAGGCGAAACGTGACCACGTGGGGCCGCTGGGGCTTCCAGGCGGGCTGAATTCCGACTCGATCAATCAATTGCCCGGGCGAAGCTTCCACCGGCGGCGTCCGCTGGAGAGCGCCGTTCATGCCAGCCGCGAAAACGTCCGTCGCGAGTTCTACCGGCAGCTCGCGGCATTCCAACGAGGAGTCGGAAACCTCCGGGCGGTCGAGCGGGACCGTCGGATCGAATGCCCCGTCGCCGATCGCCGGTTCGCCGGTCACCGTGCGCCTCCCAAACGGGCCGTTTCGCCGAGCGCCTCGCGAACTCGCTCAAAAGGTTCTCGCAAGTCGGCATTGTTCGGCACGACGCGCGCCCCTCGGCTCGCGACCGACCGGTCATTGGCGTGGGCCGAGTGAAACCGCAGGAGCTGTCGGCCGAGCGGCAGCGTTAAGCCGTTTGCTCCGTTGAGGGCCTTCCGCGCAGCGCTAGCAGGCGGCTGCTCTGTCAGGCCTTCGATCGTCTCGCGACTGCTCTCGTCGAGCGAGGAACCAGCGAACTGAGTTGAGTCGATCGCCGAGGATTCAATCACATTCGGATCGACGGACTCGGCATTGGTCAGTCGCGAGACGACGACCGGCTCGCCCGCGACCACCAATTCCGACGTGCCGGACGTTTCGTTCGAATTCGCGCTCGGCAAAGTTTCCGCGGCAGTCGGCGCTGGGTGCCCGTTTGCCGGCATATCGTCCACGCAGGCGACAGGGATTTCGACCAACTCGCGCAGACCGAGCAACTCGTGCCGTTCGGTAAGCACGAGGTGCGGCTTAACGCCGACCTTTTCCAGAAGCGTGCGTCCGATCAGATCGCCGAGCACGTAGGGAACGAGGGTGGGACCGTACAGGATTTCCTGGGTGCGGTTCGGCTTCAGCGGAGCCGTGCATTGGAACTCGAGTGGCCGCCCGAATTGGTTGGTCACCAACAGGCCGCCAACAAAGCCGCGGTCAGGGACCTCAATCGCCGTCAAAAAACCGAGACGGAACAGTTCTTTGCCGGAATCCACGGACATGCAACAAGTTCCCCAGATTGGCCAGACGGACTCTCGCTCAGGTCGGCCTAGCTGAGCTTTGATCGACGCAGCCTGCGGAGCGACTTGAGGATTCGGCCGTGCCAACCGTCACGAAAATCGCTGTCCGCAACCACGATCCCAAATCCTGTTGGCAATTGACGATGCGCTCACGCCGCTCGACAGCCTGCAAAGGGGAGAAATGACTGCCCCACGCGGGAGTTGCGACGTTTGGAAAACGGCGCGACTGGTACCGATTTGCACGTTTGCGGTATCTTCAACGGACGTGCCGGAGGAAGGAATCCGATTGTGATTTCTCGAAGGTAGGATCGCCGCTGACCGCACGGTCGCCCGCCGAAACGCAATTCATGACCCAAGCCCCCTCCGCCGTAGCGGCGACTTATCCCACGCGAGAACAACTCCGCCAGCAGCAAGCCGAACGGCTTCGAAAACTCGTGGCGGCTGTCACCCCCACCAATCCGTTCTGGACGAAAAAATTCGCCGCCGCCGGCTGCCGGCCCGAACGCCTGCAAACGCTGGCCGATCTTGCGAACTTCCCCACGACGCAAAAGAAGGAACTCGTCGAAGACCAACTCGCCACGCCCCCTTATGGCACCAACCTGTCTGAGCCGGTGAGTCGGTTCAACCGCCTGCATCAGACGTCAGGCACAACGAGCGCGCCGCTCCGCTGGCTCGACACACCTGCGAGCTGGGATTGGGTCTCCTCCTGTTGGCGGCAAATCTTCGAGATTACGCGGACGACGGCCGACGACGCGGTCGCCTTCCCGTTTTCCTTCGGGCCGTTCTTGGGATTCTGGGCCGCGTTCGACGCCGCCAGCCGCATGGGAGCGCTCTGCCTTCCCGCGGGGGGCCTCACGAGTCAGGCCCGCCTGCAGATGATCCGCGACAATCGAGCCACGGTCATTTGTTGCACGCCCACTTACGCCCTGCGGCTGGCCGAAGTCGCAGAGGAAGAACAAATCGATCTCGCCTCGAGCGCGGTCCGTTCGATCATCGTCGCGGGCGAACCGGGTGGCAGCGTGCCATCTCTTCGGAGCGCGATCGAGAAAGCGTGGGGCGCCCGCGTCTTCGACCACTGGGGCATGACCGAAGTCGGGCCGCTAGCCGTCGAGTGTCCGGAAAACCCGGACGGCCTGCACGTACTCGAGACCGAATGCATCGCCGAGATCCTGGACCCCGCCTCCCAGCGACCCGTTCCCGCCGGCAGCCAAGGCGAACTCGTGATCACCAACCTCGGCCGCACCGGCTCACCGCTGTTTCGCTATCGCACAGGCGATCTGGTGGTGGCCGACACCAACCCCTGTCCCTGCGGTCGGCACTTCCTCCGTCTGAAGGGAGGTATCCTCGGTCGGCTCGACGACATGGTCACAATCCGCGGCAACAACGTTTTCCCCTCGAGCATCGAAGGCATCCTGCGCGAGTTCGCCGAAATCGCGGAGTACCGCATCGACGTCGAAACACATCGCGCGATGCAACACATCAAAATCACGATCGAGCCGCAGGCCGGCACGCCGGCCGAGGCGCTCGTGGAGAAAGTCGGCCGAACGATCCGTGACCGCCTGCACTTTCAGGCCGAAGTCGTCGATGCCCCGCCGGGCGCCCTGCCGCGATTCGAGCTGAAATCGCGTCGATTCTTCCGCGACGCAATAGGTCCAAAGTCCAAGGTCCAAGGTCCAAGGTCGGGAGAATGACTCTTCGTGTCCGCGTCTTGACCTTGGACTTTGGACCTTGGACTCTTTTCCCATGTCGTTTCTACGCGCGTAGAAACGCGATCTTGAGCGGCTCACGGGCTGCGGGAAAATTGAGGAAGGCGACTCCTCGAAGGTCGCCGCGCGATTCTGGCGCCAAGGGCGCAATGCTGCGCACGCCATGAAGCGTGGAGCCATTTCACCGTTCATTCCTCATGTCCCACGGAGCGTCGTCCCCCTATGACCCTCTATCACCTCACCGACCGAAATCGAGAACCGCCCCTGCCGGGACCGTCCGACCCGCGCCGTCAACAGGCGCTTGCCGGGTATCTGACGTCGATCGGCTTGGATCCGCGAATCGCTTCCTGCATCGACCTCGCGGAGTTCTGTCGGGCGCGGGACGAGGCTTGGGAGGAGGTGATCCGTCAGATTCGGGGCCATGCGCCCGATCCGGACGCCAACTGCCATGTGCGAGGAATCGTCGCGAGGTTGGGGAAGTTAGCGCGGGATCAGCCCGCGCCGGGACACGAACTCGACGATATTCACGATGACCTCGATCTCGCCGAAGCGCCCGATGAGGATCGATTCCCGTTCTTCAACGGGGCCGAGCTCAACTCGGGCCAGTTCGAGACTCGTTACTTGATCCCGGGTGTTCTGGCCGCCGCGCAGCCCGGCGGCATCTTCGGCGCGTTCAAGACGCTCAAAACATCGCTGACCGCCGACCTGTTGATCTCGCTCGCCAGCGGCACGCCGTTCCTCGGCCAGTTTCCGGTCGCCACGTCGGGACGTACGTTGTTCCTGTCCGGCGAATCGGGGCTGGCGGCACTGCAATCGATTGCCCGTCGCATCTGCACGAGTCGCGGTTTGTCGCTCGATGCACTCGACAATTTCGAGCTATCGCCCAAGCTGCCGCGCTTCGACAACGCTGCCGACGTCCGCGCTCTGCGCCGCATCATCCGCGACAAGCGGCCGGTCTGCGTGGCGATCGACCCGGCGTACCTCGCGATGCGGGGCGACGACGCTCGCAACCTCTTCGCGATGGGCACGCTCTTGCGGCCGCTCGCGGAAATCTGCCAGGAAACCGGCTGCACCGTGCTGATTGTCCACCACTGCAAGCGCTCGCAGCAGACGGTCCACAGGCCGGCCACGCTCGACGACATCGCCTGGAGCGGTTTTGCCGAATTCGCTGCCCAATGGCTGCTGCTCTCGCGCCGCCGGCAATTCGACCCAGACCTCGGCCGTCACGAACTGTGGCTCACCGCCGGTGGCCGGTCCGGACACCACGGCTTGTGGGCACTCGACGTTAGCGAAGGCGTCGCCTGCGGTCGGGAACCACGCAAATGGAAAACGGCCATCCGCTCGGTCTCGGTCGTCGAGGCGCAATCGGAGGAGCGCGGTTTTGAGGCCAACGAAGACCGCCGCTCGCGTCGGATGGCGGTGACGTTCGAACGGCATCGCCAAAGAGTGGTTGAGTTCTTTAAGGAGAGCCAGCAAGAGGCCAGCGCGCGCTCCATTCGCGACAAGCTCGGCATCAATGGGCCATACGCGGTGCGCGTCCTGGAATCCCTCGTCAAAGACGGGCGGCTGGTCGCCTCGGAGTTGAAGAAGCAAAAGCGAACAGAAGTGATGTATGCCCTACCCGGCGTCAGAGTGTCCGACTCTCTCGGTTCCGCCCCGATTGAGAACTCGGTCAGCCGCAAAGTCGGGTCGGTACAATGAAATTTGATATAGGGAGACAGTACCGTACCGACTTACAGCATCGGCCGGGGCACAGGCCGGGGTGGCACTGGCGGCTTGCCCGCCAGTGGTCTTTTGCCACGTCGGCAGCGTGTTCACCACTCGATTTCGGCGACAAACCAGCGCCATGACCAGCGATCGAAAACGGCTCAAGCGTTTTCACACGCCGGGCGACGTTCATGAACTGACGTTTTCTTGCTATGGCGGCCGCCCCCTCCTTTCTGACAATGCGGTTTGCAAGATTCTCTGCCAAAGCATCGACCGGGCGATGAACCGTCACCGCCATCGGCTCGTTGCGTTCGTGCTCATGCCCGAGCATGTGCATCTATTGATTCTGCCGACCTCGATCGAGTGTGACATCGGCGCTACGCTGTTTGCGATCAAGAGGCCCGTCTCGTACCGCGTGAAACAATACTACGAAGCAACCGACAGTTGCTTGCGGTCGGAACTGGTCGTGCGCGAGCGTGAAGGAAAGTCCGCGTTTCGCTTCTGGCAGGAGGGAGCTGGGTACGATCGCAATCTTCTCGAACCGAAGTCGGTCCTAGCGGCCATCGACTATATCCATCTCAATCCGGTTCGACGCGGCTTGGTGACTCGAGCGCGCGATTGGAAGTGGTCCAGCTGTCGGTGGTATCTCAGCGACCGGCGAGAGGTTGATTCCGATCTTCCCACCATTCATGGCCTGCCCGGCGGGTTGGGCTAGGCGCTAAAGGCCACTGGCGGACAAGCCGCCAGTGCCACCCGTCGCTACGGCCACCCAAAGGTGAATCAACCCAACCACGAAACTGAGGGAACAATCTCACCGGCGTTCCACCTTCTCGAGGCGGCTTCGCAGCTCGGCAATTTCGCGGCGCATCGAAGTCATCGGCAAGGTGGCGAAGACGAAGCACATCGGAAGAAATGACCAGAATGCAACCATCGTCTCCCTGACCGAGAAGCATAAGAACGCGCAGAAAACGGCGGGCAACCACGGCTGCAGCGAGTCCCGCCACGAGTTCTTTTCGATGGCAGCCGCTGCATCTTGTGCAGCGACTGCGTCTTTCAGAATCTGAAGTTCTGACTGACTCCACACCCTTTTTTCCATCGCCATCGCCTCTTAGAAGGTCCGTAGCCTGCTTGGCCTGTTGCCCAACCACCGCGGCATTTCGTGGATCACGCAGTCTGCAACGCCTGAATGCTGTTGATGTGAATCAACGAGAGATGAGTAATGCGATCCGTGTCGGGATCGACCACCAGCTCGACTCGCTAATCCTTCGCGATTGACCAGCGCAGATATTCTTCGATGAACGGATCGAGTTCGCCGTTGAGGACGTTGGTGGGATTGCCTGATTTTTGGCCGGTGCGGGTGTCTTTGACGAATTGGTCGGGGTGCAGCACGTAGTTGCGGATCGTTTCGCCGCCGAAGCCGATCTTTGATTTCATCCCGCGGCGAGCGGCCGCCTCGGAGGCCTTTTTCTCGCGGTCGAGCTGATAGAGCTTAGCGATGAGCATCTTGCGAGCCAGCGCCCGATTCTTGTGTTGGCTGCGTTCGTTCTGACACTGCACGACGACGCCGGTCGGCAGATGCGTGAGGCGGATCGCTGAGCTGGTCTTGTTGACGTGTTGGCCACCGGCGCCGCCGGCGCGATACGTGTCCTCGCGGACCTCGGTGGCGAAGTCGACTTCGATGATCGTCTCGTCGTCGATGGCGGGCGTCACGTCGACGGCCGCAAACGACGTATGTCGGCGGCCGGCCGAGTCGAAGGGGCTGATGCGGATCAGACGATGGTTGCCGGTTTCGCCTTTGAGATAGCCGAAGGCGTAGTCGCCGCGGATGGCCAAGGTCGCGTTGCGGATCCCCGCCTCTTCGGCCGGCGACGTTTCGAGGAGTTCTCGCTCGAAACCCTTATCCTCGGCCCAGCGCTCGTACATCCTGAGCAGCATCTCGGCCCAGTCGGCCGAATCGGTGCCCCCTTCACCGGCTTGAATGGCGACGAAGGCCCCCATCGCATCGGCAGGGTCGGACATCGTCGCCTGGAGCTCGGCGGCGTCCAGCTTTGGCCCCATGGCGGTGAGCGCCGATTTGAGTTCGGTCTCGCTATCGCCCGAGGCGTCCTCGTCGGCGAATTCCATCAGCACGCCGAGATCATCGAACTGCGAGAAGAGTTCCTTGACCGGCTTGATCGAATTGGTGAGCTGCCGCAGCTCGCCGACGAGTTTTTGGGCCTTGTCCGCGTCGTCCCAAAATCCCGACGCCGCCATCGTTTGGTTGATTTCCTCGGCTTGTTTCAGTTTTTGATCGTAGTCAAAGAGAGTCTCGGAGATGGACGATCCGTCGACTGATCTCTTGATAGGCTTGCTTGAGCTCACTGTTCATTTCGGACTCCCGGGGATCGGTTTCGCCGTGTCGGCGAGCAGCGAATTATAGGAGTCCAAGGTCCAATGTCCAAAGTCCAAGGTCAACAGCCTGCATCCGAACTCATTCTTCCCGAAATTGGACATTGAACCTCGGACAGGGTCTTTGACCGGGCAAATCTTGTCTTCCTGCAGCAATTCCTCGTCGATTGTTTTGCCCGACCCGGCACACGCCCGTCATACTTAGAGATGGACCAATTGAGCATCGGCCTCCACAAAGCGGGCGCACCGGATGGCGACGGTTTGGGGCGCGCGTCGGCAACAAGATTACTCGAGCGGAATCTGTGGGGGCGTCGAAATGAGTCGGTTGAGGTCGCTCTTCTCCTCAAAAGGGAGAGCCAATCCGCGATCGCCCAACATCACCTGGGCGTCCAAGACCCTGAGCCGCACGGTCTCTCGCACCGGCGTCTTTCTCAAACGGCAAATCTGGATCTGGCCGATCGTCGCGACTGTGCTCTTGGCCGTGCTCGCCTTCGGCGTGCGGCGGGCCATCGAATCGACGATGAAGAACAACCTCAGTTCCCAGCTGCAGACGCTCTTAAACGTCGAAGCGGCCATGCTGGAGAACTGGTCGCGTGTGCAAGTCTCGAACGCCACGACGCTCGCCAATGACCCGCAAGTCCGAGAAAGCATCTATCAGCTGTTGGCTCAGAACGAACCCGGTCAGCCGGCGACGCCAGCCAAGGACGCCGCCCAAGCTCAGCAACAGTTGCGAAAGCGATTGGCTCCGGCGCTGTCGGCTCAGAGTTACGTCGGCTATCTCGTCGCCGACAAAGCTCGGAAGATTCTGGCATCCTCGAACGAGGACCTGATCGGCCGCAGTGGCATCGGCGAATACGAAGACTTCATCAACCGGGCCCTCGACGGCGAAACGGTCGTCTGCCCTCCGTTCGCGAGCGTTGTCGCCATGAAGGACGACTCCGGGCGGATTCGCACGGGTGTGCCGACGATGTTTGTGTGCGCTCCCGTTCGCGACGCGAATTTCCAGGTCGTCGCTGCGTTAGGTCTACGGATTCGACCGGACAACGAATTCACGCGAATCATGCAGCTGGGCCGCATCGGCGATTCGGGCGAAACGTACGCGTTCGACAAGTCGGGTCTGCTCGTTTCCAACAGTCGCTTCGACGAGGGCTTGATCCTGTTGGGCCTGCTCCCCGATCAGCCTAATTCGCATTCGATCGTCAACCTGCACTTGCGCGATCCGCAGGGAGATATGACGGCCGGATTTCGGCCCCAGGTCCGGCGGTCTGAGCTGCCGCTGACTCACATGGCGGCCGATGCAGTGGCGGGGAAATCGGGCGTCGACGTCGACGGGTATCGCGATTATCGCGGTGCCAATGTGGTCGGCGCTTGGACCTGGCTGCCAAAGCTCGAACTCGGCGTCGCCACCGAAATCAGCGCGAGCGAGGCGTTTCAGCCACTGATCATTTTGCAGCGGACGTTCTGGGCGCTTTACGCGCTCCTGGGCGTGAGCGCCGTGGCGATCTTCATTTTTACGGTCGTGGTGTCGCGCCTGCGGCGGGAGGCCCAGAAGGCGGAAATCGAAGCCAAGCAGCTGGGGCAATACACGCTCGACGCCAAGCTGGGCGCCGGGGCGATGGGTGTCGTTTACAAGGGGCATCACGCGATGCTCCGTCGACCGACGGCCATCAAGATGCTCGACGTCGACAAGGTCAACGACGCGTCGATTCAGCGGTTCGAGCGCGAAGTGCAGCTCACCTGCCAGCTCAACCACCCCAACACGGTGGCGATCTACGATTATGGACGCACTCCGCAGGGCGTCTTTTACTATGCGATGGAGTTTTTGGACGGGATCGACCTGCAGACGCTCGTCGAAAAGTACGGTCCGCAGCCGGAACCGCGCGTGATTCGCATTCTCACGCAGATCTGCGGCTCGTTGTACGAAGCTCACTCGCTCGGCCTGGTGCATCGCGACATCAAACCGGCCAACATCATGCTCAATCGCCGCGGCTGCGATGCGGACGTCGTCAAGGTTCTCGATTTTGGTTTGGTGAAAGCGATCGACGAAGGGAAGCAAGCCGGCATGACATCGGCTAACGCTTTGACCGGGACGCCCCTCTATATGGCACCCGAGGCCATTCAAACGCCGAATGCGGTCGACGCGCGGAGCGATCTCTACGCCGTCGGCGCGGTCGGCTACTTCCTGCTCACGGGCACGCCGGTCTTCGACGCGACCAGCATCGTGGAGCTTTACCAGCAACACGTGAGCGCCGTGCCGGACGTCCCATCGAAACGGCTCGGCAAGCCCGTTTCCAGCGAACTGGAACACGCGATCCTCGCCTGTCTCGAAAAGGCGCGATCCAAGCGCCCGCACACGGCCCGCGATCTGGCCCAACTGCTGGCACGCTGCCCGTCAGCCGGTCAGTGGTCGGTCGAAGAAACGGAAGAGTGGTGGAGCAAGCACGAACGCGGCACGCCCGCCGCATCGCTCAAAGCCGCGGAACCTGCGCAGACCAGTCGCGTGTATGAGCAGACAGTGATTACCGATCCGTCGAAGACGGCGTAGCGTGTGAAGCCGGCCTATGGTGAGCGAAAAAGAGCTGCGCACGAAGTAAGCGGTTTTCTTGTCCTAATTCAAATACACCGCTTACTTCGTGCGCGGCTCCTTAAGAGTGCAAACCAATCCCGGAGTACGTGAATCCCAGTTCGCGCATGCGCTTGGGCTCGTACAGATTGCGGCCGTCGAAGATCACCGGCTGCTTCATCTTGTGTTTGAGGTAGGCGAAATCCGGGTTCCGGAATTCGTTCCACTCGGTGACGATGGCCAGCGCGTCGGCCCCGTCGAGCGTGTCGTAGTGGTGCGAGCAATAGGTCACTTTGTCGCCGTAGATCGCTTGCACGTTTTCCTGGGCGACCGGGTCGTGAGCCCGGACGATCGCTTTTGCCGTCAAGAGTCGATCGATCAGTACGAGTGACGGCGCCTCGCGAATGTCGTCGGTCCGCGGCTTGAAAGAGAGACCCCAGACGGCGATCTGCTTTCCCGCAAGCTGGCCCTCGAAGTGCCGATGGATTTTTTGGAACAGCACTTCTTTCTGGGCCGTATTCACATGATCGACGGCCTGCAGAATGCTGGGCTCGCTCGACTTGGACTGCGCGACGGAAATCAACGCGCGGACATCCTTGGGGAAGCACGACCCGCCGTATCCGACGCCTGGAAACAGGAACGAGAAGCCGATTCGCTGGTCGTGACCGATACCGCGACGGACTTCGTTGATGTCGGCTCCGACCCGGTCGCACAGGTTAGCCATTTCATTGATGAAGCTGATTTTCGTCGCCAGCATGCAGTTGGCGACGTACTTCGTCATCTCGGCACTCTCGAGACCCATGATCAGAAACGGATGCTCAGTCCGCAGAAAGGGCTTGTAGAGTTCCTGCAGGACTTCCCCCGCCTGGGGACGATCGACGCCGATGACGACGCGGTCGGGCTTGGTGAAATCATCGATGGCGGCCCCTTCTTTGAGGAACTCCGGATTAGAGGCCACGTCGACAGTGCGACCGCAGAGTTCACGCAGACGCTCAGACACGGCCCGGTTGGTGCCGACGGGGACCGTGCTTTTGATGACGACAGTTGCCGCTTTGTCGAGCAGCGGGGCGAGCGTCTCGACGACCTTCCACAGGCCGGTGAGATTGGCCGAGCCGTCGTCTCCCTGGGGCGTGCCGACGGCGATGAAGACGCACTGCGCCGCGGGGATCGCCTCCTTGTAGTCAGTCGTGAACTTGAGGCGGCCCGAGCGGGCGTTTCGCAGCACAAGTTCCGTCAGCCCCGGTTCGTAGATCGGGATCTGCCCTTTGCGCAGGTTCTCGATCTTCTTGGCGTCGATATCGACACAAATGACGTCGTTGCCCGTCTCAGCGAAGCAGGTGCCGGTGACCAGTCCAACGTAACCGGTCCCGATCATGGCGATCTTCAAGGTCGGCGCTCCGAAATGTGGCCCGAGGCGAACAGACTATTCGGTGTCTTTTCGCCGCCGTTTGCCGTACTGCTCTTCATAATACTTCAGATAGTCGCCGGAGCGCACACGACGAACCCATTCTGAATGACTCAGATACCAATCGATGGTCTCGCGAATTCCTTTTCGGAAATCGACCTGGGGCTGCCAGCCCAACTCGCGTTCGGCCTTGCTGCAGTCGATGGCGTAACGCAGGTCGTGGCCGGGCCGATCTTTGACGTATTCGATCAGCGAGTGCGGCTTGCCGAGCAGGTCCAAGAGAGTCAGCGTGAGATCGATGTTCTTGATCTCCTGGTGGCCGCCGAAGTTGTAGATCTCGCCATCGCGACCCTTGCGCAGGGCCGCGTCAATGCCCCGGCAGTGATCCAGTACGTGGATCCAGTCGCGGACGTTTTCGCCCTTGCCGTAAACCGGCACCGACTTGTTTTCGACCAGGTTGGCGATGAACAGCGGGATGAGCTTTTCCGGGAACTGGTAAGGGCCGTAATTGTTCGAGCAGCGGGTGGTGATCGCCGGAAAATGAAATGTGTGCCAGTACGCCCGGACCAGCAGGTCGGCCGACGCCTTCGACGCCGAGTAAGGGCTGTTGGGAGCGATCGGCGTCTCTTCCGTGAAAAGGCCGGTCGCTCCAAGGCTGCCATAAACCTCGTCGGTCGAAACCTGCACGTACCGCTTGACCTTGGCCTTGCGGCAGGCGTCCAACAGCACCTGCGTGCCAATCACATTGGTCTGGATGAATGGACCCGAGTCCAAAATGCTGCGATCGACGTGGCTCTCAGCCGCGAAGTTCACCACGGCATCGACGGGGCCGGATCCGATTACTCCATTCACGAACTCGGCATCGCAGATGTCGCCCCGCTCGAACCGGTAGCGAGGATCGCTTTCGATGTCGGTCAGATTCTCGAGATTGCCGGCGTAAGTCAGTTTGTCGATGTTGACGACCGACTGCTCGGGATAACGGGCCAACTGATCGCGAACGAAGTTCGAGCCGATGAAGCCGCAGCCGCCGGTGACGATGAGCCGTTGCATCAAGATGCGTCCGCCTGCTTAACGTTGGAAGGGTACCGATCGATGTTCCGGAGGCAATGCGTCCGGAACCGCGAAGCGGTGACACTCCCCTTGCCACCGGCGCGAGCCGGTGGGCGCCCGGCATCACGTGCTGCTGAGAGCCCCGGAGGGGCGACAGACCACGTGTGGGGTTTCATGAACGAAGAGTGTCGCCCCGTTGGGGCTTGGAATCTCATGAACATCGCATCCCACCGGCTCACGCCGGTGGCAAAAAGAGTACCGCCCCTCTCGGGGCTCAGATTCATCGCGTCGGACCAGTGGCCCCCCGTCCCGACGTTCGGACGGTCTCAATGATGAGGAAATTACTCGGAGATGTTCGCAGGGATACTGGCGAGCGAGACCAGCGTGTCTCCCTCGTCGAGGCGAATGATCCGTACGCCTTGCGTATTCCGGCCGATCTGGCTGATGTCGCTGGCGCGAACCCGCTGAATCTTGCCCCGGGCCGTAATCATGATGACTTCATCATCGTCGGCGACCGACACGATGTCGACGACTTTCCCGTTGCGATCCGTCGTGCGGATGTCTCGCAATCCCTTGCCGCCGCGGCGCTGGCGACGATAACGCTGGTTGCCCGAGTAGGCGGCTTCTTCGCCCTCTTCTGTCTCGGGCGTGTCTGCCTCGCCCGCAGACGGGTCGGCCTCACGGATGGCTGGTCCGCTTGCAGGCTCTTCGGTCTCCGGGGGCACTTCGCTCTCGAGTGCCGCTTCTTCGCTCTCGTCGGCGACGGCTGACCCAAACGCAGTTCGCTTGCCGTAGCCTTTTTCGCAAACTGTAAGCAACGTCATTACCGGGTCGGCCACGACCATTCCGGCGACGGCATCGCCCTCGCTCAGGCTAATGCCGCGAACACCGTGCGCCGGTCGACCCATAGGCCGCGCATCGTGATGCGAAAAGCGAATCGACATGCCGTTGCGGGTTGCCAACACGACGTCATCGTCCCCCGACACGCTCAGCACGTCGATCAACTCGTCACCCTCGTCGAGCTTGATGGCGATGATGCCTCCCTTCATCGGGCGGCTAAAGGCGGACAAGGCCGTCTTCTTCACCGTGCCGATGCGGGTGGCCATGATCAAGAACCGATCGTCGGTGAATTCGCGAACGGCCAGACAGCTCGTGACGCGCTCTTCCGTGTCCTGCAACTGCAGCAAATTGACGATCGCGCGGCCGCGACTGGTGCGGCTTTGCAGCGGCAAATCGTAGACCTTCTGCCAATGCACGCGTCCCCGATCGGTAAAGAAGAGCAAGTAGGCGTGCGTGCTGGCGACGAACAGATGTTTGACGTCGTCCTCTTCGTCCGATTTGACGCCGGTGATGCCCTTGCCCCCGCGATGCTGCGCCTCGTAAGTGTTGAGCGGCGTCCGCTTCACGTAGCCGCGCTGCGACAGGGTGACGACCATCGGCTCTTCGGCCACGAGGTCGTCCCGATTCATCGAGACCGATTCTTCCTCGGAGATCGCCGTGCGGCGCTTGTTGCCGTATTTCTCTTTCAGCTCGAGCATTTCTTGCCGCACGACGATGCGAATGTTCGCCTCGTCAGAGAGCAGCCGCAGATATTCGATGATGCTCTCGAGCAGCTTGGCGTGTTCGCCGCGCAACGACTCGCGTTCCAGGTTGGCCAAGGAGCCCAGCTGCATGGAGACAATCGCCTCGGCCTGGTTCGCCGACAGGTGATAGACCTCAGCGACGCCTTTTTCGCTTTGGAAATCTTTGTAGCCCAGATCGCCCAACGCCCGGGCGACCAGTTTTGCGGGTACCTCGATCGCCTGCAGCGCTTCCTTGGCGGCGGCACGGCTGGCGGCGCCGCGGATCGTGGCGATCACCTTGTCGATCTCGCTCTGGGCGATCAACAGTCCTTCGACCGTATGCTTGCGCTTGCGGGCTTCCGACAGCAAGAACTCGGTTCGCCGGCGAATCACCGTGACGCGGTGCCGCAGGAATTCCTCGAGCAGACCCTTCACCGGCATCGTCTGCGGGCGATTCGCGACGAGCGCCAGCAAAATCACGCTGAAGGTGACTTGCAACGTCGAGTATTGGAAGAGCTGATTGAGGACCACTTCCTTGTCGGCATCACGCTTGAGCACGATGTGCAAACGGACCTGCCACTCGGGCGTCTTGCGATCGGTGTAATCGACGATTCGGGCAATGCCCTTCACGCGATCGTCCCGCACCAGGTCTTCGAGTTTCTCCTTGAGCCGGTCGCGGGTCTCGAGATAGGGAATCTCGGTGACCACGATCACGTCGGCGTTCTTCTCGGTCTCGAAATGCGTGGCGGCGCGCAGCGTGATTGTCGAGCGGCCGGTGAGGTAGCCCTGTCGAATTCCGTCCCGCCCGCAAATGATGCCGCCCGTGGGGAAGTCGGGGCCGGGCATCACTTCCAACAGGTCGTCGATCGTGCAGTCGGGATCGTCGATGACCTTGACCACCGCGTCGGCGACTTCGTTCAGATTGTGCGGCGGAATGCTCGTCGCCATTCCGACCGCAATGCCGGTCGAGCCGTTGACGAGCAGATTCGGGAACCGCGACGGGAGGACAACCGGCTCTTCCCGTTCCTGGCTGTAATTGGGGACGTAATCGACCGTGTCGTGTTTGAGATCGTCGAGCATCTCAGTCGCAACGGCCGACAAGCGGGCCTCTGTGTACCGCATGGCCGCGGGAGGCAGACCGGCCAGCGAACCGAAATTGCCCTGCTTGTCGATGAGCACGCTGCGCATGACCCACGACTGGGCCAACCGGACGAGCGTGGGGTAAATCACCGATTCGCCGTGCGGGTGATAGTTACCGCTCGTATCCCCCGAAATCTTCGCGCACTTCACCCGCTGGCTGGCGGGGCCGAGATGCAAATCGTTCATCGCGACGAGAATTCGCCGCTGCGAAGGCTTGAGACCGTCGCGGGCGTCGGGCAGAGCGCGGCTGATGATGACGCTCATCGCATAGCTGAGGTAGCTGGAGCGCAGCTCGTCCTCGATGTCGAGCGGTTTGATCCGCTCGGGATGCATGTTAGCGGGGCCTTCTTCAGGCGTCGGGGCATCCTCTACGTCGTCATTGTCGCCGTCGTCGGCCAAGACCGTCTCTCCCCGTATTTGCGCTGGCTAAGAATCGGGCCGGGCAATATGAACCGTCAACCGACCCAAATACTGCTGATCCCCGCCCCAAAAACTGTCGTTCGGCGGGCAGCCTGGAATCCCAATTTCCCAAGGCGTCAGAAGCCTGAAGAAGGCCTCCGTGCCAGAGCGAATTATAGGACATTGGCCGGCCATCCTCAACGCTCTGGGAGGGCGTTTGAGAGCCGTTTCGACCCGGAAATTTCTGACTCCGAATGCCCGTTCACCGACGCGGTTTGGTGGCCGCAAAACCGATCCATCCGGGCGGGAAACGAAAGCGGCCGTAGCCGCTGCGCGGACGGACCTGGAAGCCCGCGTTTCGCAGCTCCGTTTGAACCGTGTTCCGCGGATACAGCCGCAGGCGGTGAATCTCTCGGCTGCGTCGGTACAGGTCGCCAACTTTCCAGAAACTCGTGATTGTGCGAGTCAGCGTCATCCGCCGGCGATCCTCCTCGGCTGTATAGAGGCAGCTCCAGCCGGGGCCTTCGGAAAAGCCACGTAGTGGGACCGACCCGGGAACACGGCCCGGCGTGGCGACGTCGAACAGCAACAGTCCACCCGGTGCCAGGGCCTGATACATCATCCGCAATACCTGCGGAAGCCGAGAGGCCCGGTTGCGGCGATCGAAGAGGTAGTTGAACACTTCGCCGACGGCCGCGATCGCAATACACGACGGAATCTTGGCGGTGATAAACGACTCGCGCCGGAACTCGGCGCGGGGGGCCCGTTTACGGGCCAGGGCGAGCATCGACTCCGAATAATCAAAGCCGAGGACGTCGTACCCCGCGGCCGAAACGGCTTGCGAGAGAATTCCGCTGCCGCAGCCCAAATCGACCACCAGGCCGAGCGGCTGGCGTTTTCGTACTTTGCGCAGGTGCTTCAGCAACTCGACGGCCGCGTTGGCCGCCACATGGCCGAAGCCCGCATCGTGAATCGAAGCCAGATCAGCACTGTAGGCCGTGGCGGCGGTGCGAGGCATCTGCGCAGGACTTTCGTTGACAGCGGCAAAGCACGAACCGCAGGCCCGCGAAGACGGCTCAACCGGGGCGTCGCCAAAAAACTGCCCCGCAGACATCGTACCGATGCGTTTGACCGATGGAAACGTCCATTTGGCCCTGTCCGACGCGGGCGATTCGAGCCGCCTCCGAAGGCGTTTGCAAACGCCCTGTCGGCCACATTTCCAGGCGAGATCTCGTCTCGACGCATCTTGAAGCAACCCATGGTGAGCGGTAGAGTTGAAGCAAGCGGGCCGGATCACGCACAGGGATGACGAAAAGCTGTAGGGCAGGCTGTGCTTGCCGAGCAACCGAGGCAGGCACAGCCTGCCCTACGGACACCTCTCGATCGAGTTCCGGGACCCAACGGTCCTCCCTCGACAAGGAACGAACATGCCTCAAGCCATAGTTGATCCGGCGGAACTGCGCCGGTTTGCACTCATGTTGAAGAAATTCAACCAAGAGCTGCAAGAACGGATGAGCGCGATGGCCAATCAGCTCAACGATCTCACGAACTCGTGGCGCGACCAGGAACAGATCAAGTTCCGCACCGAGTTCGAGGGGCACATGAAGATGATTGCCCGGTTCATCGAGGCCAACAACCAGCACATTCCCTACCTGTTGCGCAAGGCCGAGCGGATCGAAGAGTACATGCAGCAGCGTTGAGCGCATCGCGGCATTCACTCACGCGGGGCGCGTCGAGGAAATTCCAAAACACAGGGCTGTGAGGACCGACTATGGCTCGGGCAAATGTTCGCTCGCTCGATTCCATCCAGCGATTCCGGCCGAAGGTCGCCCAATTCGAGGATGACCTGGGCTCTGCACTGACCAGCTTGCGACAAGAAATCAGCCGCACGCTGCAGTGGATCGATCACGACTGTCCCGCCTATTGGCAAAACCAGGTTCGCCAGGGCTTCGATCGCGTGGCCGAGGCGCGCACGACGCTCATGCGAAAGCAGATGATCACCGTCGCCGGTCACCGGGCCGAGTGCATCGACGAGAAAAAGGCCCTGGCCAAAGCCAAGCAGAATCTCGATCTAGCCCAGGAAAAGGTCCAAGCCTGCCGTCAATGGAGCATCAAGGCCCACCATGCGGCGGATGAGTACACGGCCCGCGTCGGCCGCGTCGAACAATCGGTCGGGAAGGGCTTGCCCCGCATCAAAATGATGCTCGATCGGATGCTGGCCGCGCTCGAATCCTACGCGCAAGTGCGGCACGGTGCTGTGGACGATCTAAACGCCAGCGTGGAATTCGACTCGGGAGTTCCCTCGGAGCTGATGGCCGCTCCGCCCGAAGCCGCGGCTCCCGCTGCGGAGACGATGGCAGCGTCAGTCGACGCCGAGGCGACCGTGAACCCGGAGGCTGAGACTGACACTGAAGCGGGGGCCGAACACGCCGCTCTGCAACCGGCGACTCCTGACGCAGCCACGAGGTCCCGCTCATGACGGTCGGACAATTCTCAGGTGCTCTCGCGAAACTCCACGGGGCCATGGAGTATCTCGAACGCTCTTGGCGGGAAGCCAAGCAGAACTGGGACGACGAAACCAGTCGCAATCTCGAGACCGCCCATATTCAGCCGATCATTCAACAACTCAACGAGGTCATCGAAGCCACCGTCCCTTTAAGCGAAACCATGGGAAAGGCCCGTCGTGGCTGTGGTCCACCGGAAGGCTCTCGATGACTGTTTTCCCCAGTGTTCGACCCGAAAGCAGTGTTCGACCCGAATGCAGTGTCCAACCGGAAAACAGTGTTCGACGGGAATGCAGTGCCCGACCGGAAAGTGACGATCGATGGCCGAACTGACAACGACCGGTGCCATGAAAAACGAGCTGGAGGCCCTGCTTGTCGCGGCCAAAGAGCGCGCCGCGGCCGAGCAGGAGGTCGCTGCCGAGTTCGCAAGCGGTCTCGACGACCCCGAGTACGAGCTGCAGAAAAACGTCAAGAAGATCGGCTCGCAATTCGACGCGCAACTGCAAGACGCCGAACGGAACTGGGAGACCACGCGGACCGCGCTCGCCCAGCAGTTCGATCAAGAAGAGAGCGCGCTCAAGACCCAGCAGCAAACTGTCCTCCGCGAGATCGAGGTCGAATACAACAACGAACTGGAAGCCACCGAGAAGGAGAAGACCGACGCGAGCTGGATGGTAACGTCGATGCTCGACGACAACGCCCACGACAGCCCGCGCTATCAATACGAGACCTTCAAAAAGCGGCTGACCGCCACGAAGGAAAAACTCTCCCAGCAACGTCGCGAGATGGACGAAGCTATCCAAGCTGCGACTGAGCTGATGCAAGATCGCCGCCAATGGCAGGGCGAAGGGGAAGTAGAAGCGGTCGGAAAACCGGAGGATCTGGAAGAGGCCGAAGAGCAGTTTCAGTCGGCCGTCAGCACGATTCAGACCCGCTCCCTCGCGCTGCGTCGCCAGAAGCTCTCGCGACTCTTTGGTGGCGTGTGGCCCGCGCTGTTGTTCTTCTTGGCCTGGGCCGCCGTTTGCGGACCGGTCTTGATGTTCGTCGATCCGCAGCTGTTCAAGATCGAGGCGCTCAACAATCGCACGACCTGGCTGCTTACGGCGGCCGGCGTTGCCGCCCTGCTGGTGTTGATCGTGTTATCGGTCCTCTTCGGAATGGCTCGCTCGAAGAGCAACGCTGTGTTCGAGCCCATCGAACAGGCGGCGGCCGAACTGAAGGCAGCCTACCGCCGCTGGCAAGATTTCGCCAAGCAGGAGTTGCAGGAGCGCCGCCAACAATATGAGCGGCGTCACGCTGAAGTCGTCGGACAGCGCGAACGGGCGCTCGCGAACCTCGAAGGTAAATCAACCAAGCGGCTGCAAAACGCCGAAACGCGCAAGGCCCAACGGCTGGCCGAGGTCGAGCAAAAGTTCCCCGCGTTGCTCGCCGACCTGGCTCGCCGCCGCGACGAAAAGCTGGGTGCGGTCGACGAGCAATTTGGGATCAAAAAGGCCGAACTGACCGGAGGCCGACGCACCACCATCGAATCGGCGCGGCGGAAGACCTCCGAGCATACGTCCCAACGCCGAACGCGCGAAACCGAGGCTCGAACGGCGCTTTCCGAAAAGTGGCGGCAAGAGACGTCGCATTTCTTTCAGGTGGCGGGCGAACTCCGCGAGGAATGCGACCGGTCTTCCCTCCCGTGGTCACAGTTGCTCGACGGCAGTTGGAAGCTGCCTATAGAAGTCCGCGTTCCGATACGCGTCGGCAGCTACGACGTCGACTTCCAAAAGATCCCAGACGGCATGTCGGATGCGCCCGAGCTGAAGCCCGATCCGCCGCGGATCGCTGTCCCGTTCGTCCTGCCGTTTCCCGGGCACGCCTCGATGCTTTGGGAGTGCCAGGGAGAAGGGCGGGACGTCGCCGTCGACGGGATCAAGTCGGTGATGTTGCGGCTGTTGACCTCGCTGCCGGGCGGAAAAATTCGCTTCACGATGATCGACGGGGCCGATCGGGGCCAGGCTCTCTCCGTATTCAGTCACTTGGCCGACTACGACGAGCTGATCATCAACAAGCGGATTTGGACCGAAAAGCACGACATCGAGGAACGGCTGACCGAGCTCTCCGAACATATGGAGAATGTCTTTCAGGCGTATCTCCGCAACGAATACGAGACGATCGAAGAGTACAACGAGCAGGCCGGCGAAGTGGCTGAGCCTTACCGGTTTCTGGTCGTGGCCAATTTTCCCGCCAGCTTCAGCGACGCGGCCGCTCAGCGGCTGTTGAGCATTGCCCGCAGCGGGCCCAAGTGCGGCGTCTACGTCCTCTTGAGCATGGATACGCGGCAGGCGATGCCTCACGGCTTTGACAAGGCCGACCTCGAAGCGACGGCCACGACATTCGACTGGACGAGCGGCCGCTTTGTCATCCGCGATCCGGTGTTGGCGCACTTCCCGGTCAAGATGGAGACGCCGCCCCGGGCCAACGACTTCGCCGACATTGTGCGGACAGCCGGCGAGCAGTCAAAAGATGCGCGGCGCGTCGAGGTCGCTTTCGAACGGATCGTGCCGCGAAACGGCGCCTTGTGGATGCAGGACAGCCGCGCGGGGGTTGATGTGCCTCTGGGCCGCGCCGGCGCGACCAAGCTGCAGCATCTCAACCTGGGGCGCGGCACGTCGCAGCACGTGATGATCGCCGGCAAAACGGGCTCTGGTAAATCGTCGCTGCTGCACACGCTGATTGTGAATCTCGGCCTGCACTACGCGCCGGACGAGATGCAGTTCTACCTCGTCGACTTCAAGAAAGGCGTCGAGTTCAAAACGTACGCCAGCCACGCGATGCCCCACGCGCGGATCATCGGGATCGAGAGCGATCGCGAATTCGGCATCAGCGTGCTCGAGCGGCTCGACGGCATTCTCAAAGAGCGCGGCGAGATGTTCCGTGACGTCGGCGTACAGGACATCAAGGGCTACCGCAACGCGCAGCCGGACAAAAAGCTCGCGCGCATCCTGCTAATCATCGACGAGTTCCAAGAATTCTTCGTCGAAGACGATCAACTCTCCCAGGCGGCCAACCTGCTGCTCGATCGACTCGTTCGCCAAGGGCGAGCCTTCGGAATGCACGTGCTTTTGGGCTCGCAAACCCTCGGCGGAGCCTATTCGCTAGCCCGCAGCACGTTGGGCCAAATCGGCGTGCGAATCGCCTTACAGTGCAGCGAGAGCGATGCTCACCTGATTCTCAGCGAAGAAAACGGCGCTGCCCGGCTGCTCACCCGACCTGGCGAAGCGATTTACAACGACTCCAACGGCCTGACCGAAGGCAATCACCCGTTTCAAATCGCCTGGCTGCCCGACGATCGCCGCGATCATTTCTTGGCGATCATTCAAAAACGAACGGAAGAAAAGCAGCTGCGCGTCAATCCGGCCATCGTGTTCGAGGGGAATCTGGCCTCCGACCCGCGGGACAATCCGTCGATTGTGAAAACGATCGAGCAGTTTGCCACGCTCACGAACGGCCACGCTCGGCGGCGCGAGGAGCTGGGGCTCTGGCTCGGGGAAGCAGTCTCGATCAAGCCGCCCACCCGCATCCCCATCAATCAGCGGCCTGGCGACAATCTGATGATCATCGGTCAAGACTCGCCGGCCGCGCAGGGGATGATGGCGGTCGCCTTGATTACGCTGGCCGCGCAAATCCGACCCGCCGGTGCAGACGATCCATCGCCGGCCCAATTCTTTGTGCTCGACGGCGACGCCAACGACGCCACGGAAGCGACGCTCTGGAAGCGAGCACTCGAGCCGTTGCCGCACCGCGCCGTGCGCGCCGGCCAGCGCGAGGCGGCCGCCACCATTGCCACGATCGCCGCCGAGGTCAGCCGGCGCAAAGAGGAAACGGGCAAAGATCATTCGCCGATCTTCGTGTTCCTCTCGAACTTCAGCCGTTTCCGCGACCTGCGCAACGAGCAAGATGAATTCGGCTTCGGCCGCACGGACGATTCCCGAGGCCCGCAAGCCGGCGCCCAATTGGCCGACATTTTCAAAGACGGTCCGGCCGTCGGTGTACACTCCATCGTTTGGTGCGATACTTACAGCAATCTCAACCGCTGGATCACGCAATCGTCACTCCGCGAGTTCGAGATCCGCATCGCCTTCCAAATGAACTCCGCCGACTCCAGCAGCCTGATCGACTCCCCCGCGGCCTCGCGCCTGGGCGGCCACCGGTCGCTGTTGTACCTGCGAGAACTCGGCACCATTGAAAAGCTCCGACCTTACGGCGTGCCGTCGGCCGAGTGGCTGGCGACGGTCACTTCTCACTTCAGCCAGGTGCCAAAAGCCCATCCCCCCGCGGCACCCCCTGCGCCACCGCGACCCGCTCCGGAGACCACGACCGATCGGCTAGCAACTGACGACGAACCCTTCGACTCGCCGCCGGTTGAGAGCTGAACTGTCACCCGGATTGGTCCGTTCAAGTGCTGGGGTTCCAGTTGCGGATCGCCCGAAAGGCTGAAAAGGCAGTTAATCCACTGACGAGGGCGACCGCACCGTAAACCAACGGATAATGATGGCCGGACAGGTCGAATACTCCGGGAGACGCCGTTTCCGCCCAGAACAGGCTGTTGTAGACGTGACTGGGATCGAACGCCTGGGTTGTCGGGAACGTTTCCAGAACGAAGGAGAGCAAGAAAAACGGCACAACGGCGCACATCGCGCCCAACACCGGTCGCCGCAGCTTGCACGCTCCGAAAACGGCCAGCGAATACATCATCGCATGCAAGAGGGGCATGCAGGTGACGTACGACCAGCTCATGCGATCGGGGCCACTGGCGTAAGGCGAGTTCCAACTGACGACGATTGTCGTGCCATCCAACACGGCCAGGACGGCAATCAAACCAACAGCGAACTTGACCCAAAACCACGACGACGCCGATATCGGACGCGACCGCCAGAAGTTGCCCAATCCCGGTTGCAGCTCGGCTCCGAAGATGCCGGAACCGACGACGGCCGACCACAACAGTGCCACGATCCAAATTGACCCGGGAAGCCGACCGCAGGCGATCGCGGTCACGCTCGCGTCTTGTTGCAGCGCACTGACCGGACCCCACGAAATGAAAAGCTGCGCCACGGCCATGAAGAAGGCCAACGCCAGCCCGGCGAGGGCCAGCGGGACGCTTTGCCGAAGATCGAACGAAATCAGCGCCGCGACTCGCCCCGGCCAGCGCAGAGGCAGCCGCGACAGCAGCGCGGGAGGTCGCCAGATTTTCCAAGAGCTGGGCGGCCGGGCAGAAAGGAACGCCGCTGCGTAGCGACGCGTGAACCACGCGCTCAAACCCACGAGCGTCAGCAGATTCAGGCACAAGGGGCCCCAGACCCGGCTCGCGAATTCCAAATCGCTGTAGTGACCCTCTGCGGTGGAATAACCCCAGGCGATCACCAAGGTTTGTGGCAGCACGGCCCCAAGCCAATCGATTCGCGAACCAAAGCCGCTGTCCCGCACTCCGGTGGCAACGAACCAACCGAAACCGACGATCGCTCCAATAAACCCGACGTGAGCCTCGCTACGGCGACGCGCACCGATCACCGCCAGGATCAGCAGCAATTCAATTCCCTGCGCTGCCGCGATTGAAGCGCATTTCCACGTGAATCCAATCGCCTCCATGCGCGAAAGCGAGGCCCGGTTGGTGAAATCGAGGTAATTCGGATCGTGTGGCGGACGCGCGGGGGACTGCTCGATGGCACCGGTCAACAGTACGATCGACAGGAGAGCGGCCCCCAAAAAAATCGGTCCGGCCAGAGTAATGATCGCGCCGGCCAGACGGATCCCCGCCGCTTGTCGCAATGTCACGGGCAAGGCCGACGAGAAGTCGAGCGTCCCCTCGGTCCGTTCCCCCAGTGATGTTCGCATCGCCAGGAAAACCGCCACGAAGAGACCGTAGAGCAGGCACGTTACGTACAAGCTGGAGACCGGACCGCGGATGTGAAACACCGTTTCGTAGGCGATGGCGTAGGTCGCGCCACAGACGATCCAAGCCGTCGCGAGTGCCAGCGACGCGCGGCGCTCTCTCCATTCCTTCCAAGCAAGACTGCGAATTTGGGGAGACATGCGGCCGATTCCCTGCTCTGGCGTTTGCCTTTCGATCCGATCTCGAACTCACCGTCGTCGAAGACAGCTAGTCACATCGCAACTGCAGAAAGGGGACGAGGCCATCCCTGGGGCCGGCCGATGACAATCGCCTCGAAAATGTCGTCGAGGCTCAAGTCGATCACCTCGTGATCGATGCCGCTCGCGGCCAACGTCTCGAGAAACGCGCTCGCTCCGTCCACGGTCACGACGAAGCGGTCGTCATGACGACGGACGTCGAGCAAACCGGATGGGGGCGATACGGAGTCGGCCGCGTCCAAGGGCAACACGATCTGTTTGATCTCGTCGCGCAGCGTTTCCGTCGGGGCGTGACGTGCGATCCGACCGTTGTGCAAGATGGCAACCGAATCGGCAACGGCCTCGACTTCGGCGAGCAGGTGAGAGCTGTAAAGCACCGTACGCCCCTCGGCCTGCAAGTGCTCGATCAATTCGCGGGCAAACTCCTTGCGAGCGATCGGATCGAGCCCAATCGCCGGGTCGTCGAGAATGGCTAGCTCTGGCCGATGGGCCAAAGCGACGGCCAGGCCGAGTTTCACCGTCTGCCCCTTCGAAAGCTCGCGAATGCGTTGGTGCCAGGGGACTTCAAAGCGGTCCAAGTAATCCTGGGCAATCCGCATGTCCCAAGTCGGGTAGAACGGTTCGAGGAAGCGGCAGAGCTCGATCGCGGTCATCCAGCCGTACATGACTTGGTCTTCAGCCAAGTACCCGACGCGACGGCGCAGCTCGATCGGCTCGGTGGCCGGATCGCGTCCCAAGACGCGGGCTGCGCCGCCATCGGCCGCGACGAGTCCCAGCAGGATGCGGATCAGCGCAGTCTTGCCGGCACCATTGCGCCCCAACAGGGCGATAGTCTGCCCGCGCGTGATCTCGAGCGTCACGTCTTCCAGCACCGTCTTGGAGCCGAACGATTTACGCAGATTGCGAATGCTGAGGGCCGGTTCGTTCATGGGACCCAGTTCTCCAGTTCGTCAGGAGGGGCGAGATGTCGCAGCGGCTTGTCTGGCTGCGGAGGCCGAGTCGCCTTCTATGCCGGATCGTGCCACTGTCACTGCCGACGTCACGAGGCGGCGCAACTCGTGCGGCTTAAGCCCGAGCAGGAGTCCACGGCGAATAATCGCATTCAATTCGCACGTGTACTGATCCCGTTGTTCGGCGAGCAAGCGTGAACCGCTCGCTCGCGCCGAGGAAGGCAGCACATACGTCCCGTCGCCGTGCCGCATCTCGATCAGCCGGTCGGCTGCCAATCGCTCGTAAACCCGCAAGACCGTGTTGACGTTGACGGCCAACTGCTGCGCAAGACGCCTGACTGCCGGCAAAGAATCTCCCGGCTTCAAAGTTCCCGAGAGACATTGCGCCCGGATCTGTTCGCCGATCTGCCGCGAGATCGGCACCGAAGAGCCTCGCTCGACGCGGATGAACATGGCCGCCTCCAGTGTCTACAGTACTATTACAGTCCTAGTAGACTCTCGTCAAGTCCAATCCCACCGCCTCGCTGCGGCGCATCGGTTGCCCGGTCTCGCGCGACACGCTAAAAGTTGCTCAGACGTTGCCGAGAGCGACAACGCTTACTTTTCTTGCGACCCGCTTACTTTTTCTTGCGCTCAATGGAACGATTTTCATGACTTCCCCCATTCGTGTGGCTGTGACCGGCGCGGCCGGGCAGATCGGTTATGCGCTGATTTTTCGGATCGCTTCGGGCGAGGTGTTCGGACCAAAGCAGCCGGTGATTTTGCACCTGGTTGAAGTTCCACCCGTGATGGGCGCGCTCGACGGCGTGATGATGGAACTCGACGACTGCGCGTTCCCGACGTTGGCTGGCGTCGTCAAGGCAGACAGCGATCATCTGGAAGACGGTTTTCGCGGCTGCAACTTCGTGCTCTGCGTCGGCAGCGTGCCGCGCAAAGACGGAATGGAGCGCAAAGACCTGATCCGCATCAACGGGCCGATCTTCACGAACACCGGCAAAGCCATTCAGGCCGCCGCCGCCCCGGACGTGCGCGTGGTCGTGATCGGGAACCCCTGCAACACCAACTGTCTGATCGCCATGCACAACGCGCCCAAGGTTCCGAAGTCGCAGTGGTTCGCCATGACGCGGCTCGATCAGAACCGGGCGGCCACGCAGTTGGCGAAGAAGGCGGGTGTCGAAGTGGCCCAGGTGAAGAGCGTCGGCATTTGGGGCAATCATTCGTCGACGCAATTTCCCGATTTCTACCACGCGACCATTAACGGCCGCCCCGCGCCGGAGGCGATTCACGACGAAGCTTGGCTCAAAGGCCCGTTCGTCGACGGCGTGCAGAAGCGCGGCGCAGCGGTGATCAAGGCTCGCGGTGCTTCGAGCGCGGCGTCAGCCGCCAACGCCATCGTCGACACCGTGAAGAGCCTCGTCACGCCGACGGCCGCGGGCGACACGTTCAGTGCGGCCGTTTGCAGCGACGGCAGCTATGGCGTCGACGCGGGCTTGATCTTCGGTTATCCGCTCACCACCGACGGCAAGAGTTGGAAGATTTCGCAGGGGCTCGAGCACAACGCCTTCGCCCGCGAAAAGATCGACTTGACCCTGGCGGAGCTGCGGACCGAGCGCGACGCGATTCGCGATTTGTTGCCGAGCTGAGTTTAACAGGGCGTAATGGGTGGCTGGGGTCGGCGTCTTCGCCGGCCCCAGAAGTTCAGTTCCTGGGGGCGAACCGAAGCGGTTCGACCCCAGCCACCCAGCTGGTTAGTCTGCGTCTCCACGAAGTGGATGGATGCGATGTCGGATCAGTCGGCAATGCTTCGGGAATGGGACAACCAGTTCGTCTGGCACCCGTTCACCCCGATGCTCGCCTATCGCGACGAGGGCGCGCCGATCATCGAAGGGGCCGACGGGTTCTTTCTGATCGATGTCGAGGGGCAGCGATATCTCGACGGCATCTCGTCGCTCTGGTGCAACGTGCACGGGCACCGCGTTCCGGAAATCGATCGGGCCATCCGTGAGCAGCTCGACCGCATCTCCCACACGACGCTCTTGGGACTCTCAAGCGTCTCATCGATCCAGCTCGCGCATGAACTGGTGGCGCGCACGCCACGCCGATTGACGAAGGTTTTCTACTCCGACAGTGGCGCGACATCGGTCGAAGTTGCCCTCAAAATTGCTTACCAGTACCACGTGCAGAAGGAAGGCGCTCCGGTTGCTCCGCGACGGGACCGGTTCCTATGCCTGGGGAGCGCCTACCACGGCGACACGTTGGGCACAGTCAGCGTCGGGGGCATTGCGCTGTTTCACAGCGTCTATCGCGACTTGTTGTTCAAGACGGTCATGGTGCCGTCGCCCGTGACGTTTCGCAGGCCACCGGGCTTCACCGCCTCCGCGTACCTCGATCACTGCTCTGGCGAGCTCGAACGACTGATCGTCGAGAATGCCGATCGTGCCGCCGCCTTTGTGATCGAGCCGCTGGTGCAAGGGGCGGCCGGGATCCTGGTCCATCCCCCGGGTTACCTCGCACGCGTGCGGCAGCTCACCCACGAGCACGGCATTCCCTTGATTGCCGACGAAGTCGCGGTCGGCTTTGGGCGGACGGGGACGCTGTTTGCCTGCGAACAGGAGAACGTCTGCCCCGATTTGATGTGCGTGGCCAAAGGATTGACCGGGGGCTACTTGCCATTGGCGGCGACGCTGGTCACTGACGAAATCTACAACGCCTTCCTCGCGCCTCCCGAGCAAGGGAAGACTTTCTTCCACGGTCACACCTACACCGGAAACGCGTTGGCCTGTTCGGCCGCGCTCACATCGTTGAGGCTGATCGACGAGAACGATGTCGTCGAAAATGTTCGAGCGAATGCCCGGCGAATCGAAAACAAACTCGACTCGCTAAAACAAGCGCCCTTCGTCGGCGAGATTCGCCAAAAAGGAATCATGGTCGGCATCGAGCTGGTGCGCGACCGGGACACGGCTCAACCGTTCTCGCCGGAACAACGAATGGGCCACCAGGTGACACTCGCAGCACGGAAGAGAGGAGTGATCCTTCGACCGCTGGGCGACGTTGTCGTCTTGATGCCCGCGCCGGCGATGCCCCCTGAGCTGGTTGATCGCCTGTGCGATGTGGCGATTGAGTCGATTGAGGAAGTGGCTCGAGCAGCTGGCTAACACGGAGGCAGCTGGCAACCAGTCGACCAAATGCGGTGAAGAACCGGCGGGCTTACACCCGCCGCTCGCCCGGGCTCACGAGCGGGCCGCGTACATTTCGGCGTACTCCAACACCCACAGGTCGACCAGATTCAGCAGTGATTGCAGGTCGACTTCGCTCAGAAATTGGAAGTGCGTGCGATGGAACACTTCCTTGTTGCGGATCGTTCCCTTGCCCACCAGCTCGATGATGTGGGCCGAATTAAAGGGACGAACGACAACTTCGAGCCGGCTGTATTCGGTGCCGGCCGAGCGGCCGCGCACTAGGGAAATGTCATCCCGACTGACGCGGGCTCCCCAACCGGCTTCGCCCACGACCGTCTCGAAGCGAAACCCGGGAATGTAGTCGGCCAATTTCCGCAGGCAGGCTTCGATCTGTTCAGACAGTTCGAGCCGGCAGCGAGAATGCTCGCCATGGAGCTGCTCGTCGGACAGCTTGCGATCGGCTTGCAGTTGCTCTTGGCTGGTGCGCGTGTTCGCGCCGCGGCTGAGAGCTCGTTCCAATCGTTTCTCGAAATCCATGTGCCTTCCCGCAGTTAATTGGGCAATCCTCAATCTTAGAGGAGCGCGACCCTTTTTTCGACTCGCGAATTTCGTCTATCGGCCCAATACGCCTGTCGCAAACAACCGATTCGCCGCGGCACCTCCGGACGCGACATGGGCCGGATAGATTTGCAAGGATTGCAAAGACGATTCCCAGATCCGATCGCGCGCGGAGGCTTTGGATTGTGGCAGACCGTTTCGGGCGCAGCGCTTCTGCCGGCTGCTGCTACGGTGAGTCTGCGTGCCTTGCGAGAAATTCGGCCCGCAGCCGGTGATCGTCCGGCGTCTGTTGCCGGTTGCCCGACCAAGCGTCGGTCGGAGGTCGACAATTGGCGTCGTCGGCTCGCCTTTTGCATCAGTCCGCGACGCGAGTGATCGAATTGCTGCCGCGGCTCGTTTAGCCCGCGCCCCGAGGGCGGGTGGAAATCCACGTAATTCGCGTGGGTTTTAAGGGCCGCGCGCCGACGAAGGCGCCTTGCCTAAGTCGCGCGGTCGTCAGATAATAATGCGACGGTTCGCGCGAAAAGATGGGCATGCTGGCGGCCGGGAGGGGCCGTGGGGGACAATCACCGCGAGGAAGCTTTCCGGATCTTTCACGCCAGTTGGTATTGGTGGGTGATCCTGTTTGCAGTCGTCGCGGTGGCCACTTGGCTCTTGTTCCGCATTCGAGCACGGTTTCGCGGTCATGAGGATCCTGCCGAAGACGACCACCGATTGCTGATGCAGATCGGAGAAATGCATCGCGAAGGTGGGCTGTCCGAGGAAGAATTCCGATCCATCAAAAGCAGGTTGATCGAACCCCACGATCATTCCACGCGCGGTAACCAGGGCAAGGTTTTACGTGTCGTGGAAGCCGATCTGAGACTCAAAGACGTTTGCAAGGACGCGGATGCGAAGGGGCAAACCGGGCCGGCCGGTCCCTTGAACAAATCGGAATCCGATCCGAAGACGCCGTAAGTCGCCTCGGGTCGGAAGGGGTGGAGTGGTCGTAGTCCGCTTTGGTTTCCTGGCTCAATCGGCAACGCTGAAGGAAGACGAATGCCCACCGGTAAAGATTTCCCCTCCGGGAAGCGCACTGTCCCCGGCAAGAAGAACGCCAACTGTTCCTTTTGTCGCAAGAGTTACCGCGACGTCGGCCCGCTCGTCGAGGGGCCCGAAGACGTCTATATCTGCGGCGAGTGCATCGACCTTTGCCAGTCGATCCTCGATCAGGAGCGCCGCCGCCGCGGCACCCCGAAGAAACTCTTCACCCATGTGCCGACGCCGCGGCAAATCGTCAACCATCTCGACCAGTACGTGATCGGCCAGTCGATCTCCAAGAAGATCCTCGCCGTCGCGGTGCACAACCACTACAAGCGGCTGATGCTGCACGAAGACGTCGAGAACGACGTCGAAATTGAAAAATCGAACATCCTGCTGATCGGCCCGACCGGCTGCGGCAAGACCCTGATGGCGAAGACGCTCGCCAAGTATCTGCAGGTGCCGTTCGCCATCGGCGACGCCACCACCTTGACCGAAGCGGGCTACGTCGGCGAGGACGTCGAGAACCTCTTGCTGAAGCTGCTCCACGCGGCCGATTTCGACATCGAAGCGGCCCAACGCGGAATCGTCTTCATCGACGAGATCGACAAAATCGGCAAGACGAGCCAGAACGTCTCGATCACCCGCGACGTTTCCGGCGAAGGCGTCCAGCAGGCCCTGCTGAAGATGCTCGAAGGGACCGTCGCCAACGTTCCGCCGCAAGGCGGCCGCAAGCATCCCGAGCAGCAGTACATTCAGGTCGACACCACGAACATCCTGTTCATTTGCGGCGGCACGTTCGTGGGACTGGAAGAGATCATCGGCAAGCGAATGGGCCGCAAAATGATCGGCTTCGGCCAGGAAGCGGGCGTGAACTCGGCCGAGAAGCGCAAGGCCAGCCTGCTCAACCAGGTGGCGGTCGACGACATCCTCGAATTCGGCATGATTCCCGAGTTGGTCGGACGTTTGCCCGTCATCAGCCCGCTGCAACCGCTGGAGCTGGAAGACCTGGTGCACATCCTGACCGATCCGAAGAATTCGCTGGTCAAGCAGTACAAGAAATTCTTCGAGATGGAGAGCTCCGAGCTGGAGTTCATGCCCGAAGCGCTCACCGAGATCGCCCGCATCGCCAAGACGAAGAACACGGGTGCCCGCGGCTTGCGGAGTGTCGTCGACGAACTGTTGTTCGACGTGATGTACGCCCTGCCGGACGAAGAACCGGGCCGCAAGTTCGTCGTGACGCCCGAAGTGGTGCGTGGTGCGGTGAAGCTCTTTCCGCGAGACGACTCGGCCGCGGCCTGAGCACGGGCTGAATTGAGACAACTCTGTTTGGGTGGCACTGGCGGCTCGTCCGCCAGTGTCTTTTTTGTCGCGCAGAACCACTGGCGGACAAGCCGCCAGTGCCACCCGCAAGCTTGCACTTTCACTCTAAGGTGCGGGCTTCGCAATCTCGACAATGTTCGAGGCGATGTCGATCCGCTTGGAGGCGTCCGGGGAGAGACTTACGCTGGCGTAGCGGACGCGGTAAGTGCCCGGTGCCGACAGGTCATACGCATTACTGATGTTGACCGTGGCATTCACGACTTCACCCGGCGTCAGCACGCGGTAATCGGCGTTGGTGGGGGCCGCACGTTTTACGAGCTTGCCGGCGTAAGGCACCCGGGCGCCGTGGCGCATGACCTCGAAAGGGGACCACGTCAGCTCGGTGGCTTCATCGCCACCGATCAGATTTCTGTCGAGAAGTTTGACGTCACTATCGGACACATTTTTGAACGACACGTTGGCGATCAGCCCTTCCGCCGTCCACTCACAGCGCAGCTCGCAGGTCACGGCCGGGCTCTTGTTTCTCGAGTCCTGATCGCCTGAACTGAGGTCGGCCCCCGAACGATCTCGACACCCGGTGAAGGCGATCGCGCAACCTAGCAGCGTCGGCAGGAACATCCGCCGCGAATTGCAGCGATTGACCGCGCGCCCATCGTCGAGCATCGTTGCCCTCCTCAACTGGCTTGAGCGATCCCGCGCTTAGCGCGTGGCGGAATCCGCTCCCAGGCTTACCAATGCGTCGATCGCATCGGTGCGGAGGCGTGGTTCGACGTGGTTTTTCGCAATCGGCTCGATCAGCGACACGAGTTCTGTCCGCTGGGGTGCGGTCCACTCACCCGCCAGAATCTTCACGGCATGCAACGAATTCTTCACCGCCAGCAAATCTTCCAATTGGGTCGGTGAACCGCTGGGAGCGGCCGAAGCAGTCTGCAGCACGTCATTGAACACAGGCAATCCGGCCGTTGATTTTTGTCGGGCGAGCGCCACCGCCGCATTCACGCGCGTGTTTCGGTCCGCATCCGAAACCAGCACCTTCAGGCGATCCTTCGAGGCGTCGGTCGGAATCAGGCCTAAGGCAAACGTGCTCACGTCACGGATCAGCGCGTCAGAGTCTCCCGACGCAGTGACCAGATCCTTGACCAGGTTGCCGTCGTCGATCGGATGATGGGCTTCCGAAGCCCGGCCGGCGATCACGGCCACCGAAGCGATGCTGTTCTTGCGAACTTCGCGGTCCTCATCGGGCAACATGCCCCGCTCGAGTGCGGGAAGGACGGTCGCCGGTGCGTCGAGCAGTCCGAGCGTGCGAGCCAGGAAGGCTTCTTGCTTCAAGTCGTCGTCGCGTTGCGTGTGCCGCTTGAGCCCCTCGTCGAAAAGTCCCACCAGGGCGCGGGCGATATCCGGGTTCGACGCCAGATGTTGACCGTTCTCGCCCAGTTGCTGGTCGTTCTGCAACAGCCGCGCGAGTCCGTCGGCTCCCCGCCAGCGGCGATGTTCGTTCGTATTGCGGATGTCTTCGACCAGCTCGCGCCAATCCTCTTCGCTGGAGGCGATCTTGCCAAAAAACGCCCACACCACGACCACAGCCAACACAATTAGCGCGGGCACGACAAACAGCTGCATGATGAAGCCAGCCGACGGCGGTTCGATCGGCGGCAAAACGGGCTGATCGCCGTCGTGCGGAATATCGGCGTGCAACAAATCCTGGCTCATGCGTAGTTCCTGGTAATTCCTCTTCCAAGCATAGTGGGGGCAGGGGGACGGTCAAGGCGCAGCCGGCGGCCGATCAACTCCGCCCGATTGGCTTCGACCGCAGTTCGCCAGGGAAATTACGTGAACGGGGGATTCTCGCGAACGGAAATCCCCGGCGTGTGTCACCACGACATTGTCCCACGTCGCTGACGAACCAGGGGGTTTGCGATCGTCCGCAGCATCACTTACGTTCCAGCTTGACGCACACGCCCGCGAAATCATCGGGAGGAGCCGCACGATGTCCGGTGAGCGACAATTCTCTGAAACGTGGGACCTGGATTCGCTACTGCCTCACCCGCAGACCGATGGCTTCAGCACGAAACTTTCGAGTTTCCGCAGCGAGCTGGCGCGCGTCGCCGAGGAATCCGATCGGCTGCCTCCGCTTTCTCGGTCGAACGGCGCGGCGGGAGCTTGGGGTGAGTTCTTGGAGCGCTATGCCGCGGTGGCGGCGGCCGCGGCTGATTTGACCTCGTTCGTCAGTTGCCACGCGGCGGCCGATGCCGGCAATAAGCAGTTTCAGCAGCTCGAGGCCACGCTGGCCTCCTTCGAGCCCGACAAGGAGCGGATCGCCACGAACGTCGAGCTGGCACTCCGCGATCTTGCGCCCGACGACCTGGGAACGCTTAGCGCCGGTCACCCCAAGTTGGCCGAAAACGCTTTCTTTCTGCAGGATCGCCGACAGCGTGCCGGGCTGCGGTTGCCGAAGGAGCTGGAAAGTCTATCCGCCGACCTCGGCGTAGACGGCATTCATGCCTGGGGCCGGCTGTACGACCGCGTGTCGGGCGCGTTGCGCGTGCGGGTGATGGAGCGGGGCGAAATCGTCGAAAAGTCGCCCGGCCAGGTCTCGCTCACTTCGCCCGAACGGGCCGTGCGCGAAAACAATTTCTATGCCGCCGACAAAGCTTGGAGCGCGGTCGGAGAAACGTGTGCCGATGCGCTCAACCACATCGCCGGCACGCGGCTCACGATTTACAAGCGGCTCGGACTGAGCAGCCATCTCGACGCCCCGCTGCGCTATAACCGCATGACCGCAGCCACGCTCGACGCCATGTGGTCGGCCGTCTCGGTCCGCAAGCGGGTGCTGCCGAAATATTTGGCGAAGAAGGCC
>Ga0210393_10000373_pt1 | contig 40808 bp, 40 predicted proteins | sample IncBWC27OmetaG_FD_160068 | JGI IMG/M metagenome (GOLD analysis project Ga0210393, IMG submission 160068) | Forest soil microbial communities from Barre Woods Harvard Forest LTER site, Petersham, Massachusetts, United States - Inc-BW-C-27-O ...
TCGAACACCGGGACGGGACTCGAACACCGGGACGGGACTCGAACACCGGGACGGGACTCGAACACCGGGACGGGACTCGAACACCGGGACGGGACTCGAACACCGGGACGGGATGCGGGCACTGGGACCGGAACCGTGAAAATCAGCCCTCACCCCGCCCCTCTCCCATCGGAATGGGAGAGGGTGAGAAGATGGGACTGGGACGGGACGGGACCGCGGAAAATCAGCCCTCTCGCATCAGACGGAATGGGAGAGGGTAAGACCCCGGGGTCTTTGCGGGGCGACAGCCCTCGCGTCCGTGATTACGCAGATTCGATCCGCCGGAGGGCGTCGAGGGCCGCCTCGCGGAGTTCTTGATCGTGAACCTCCGCTGCTTGCTTGAGTGCGGGGATGGCTGCCGCGGCCGCATGTCCCATTTCTGCCAATGCGCGGGCGACCGCGGCCCGATCCTGAGGCGTTGTCGACCCCCCCCAGACGCGCAAAATACCTTCATCATCGCCGGATTCACCGAATTTATTCGATTTTGCGACCATCTCAGACATCGCAGAGACGGGTATTTCAGACGACGGATCAATCTTGTGCAGCGCGACGGCGGCCGCAAGTCGCGCGATGCGAGTGTTCCCTCTCGCAATGTTTCCTAACAGCGGGATTGCTGCGCTGGCACTGTCGCCAAATGTTCCGAGGACGTCTGCCGCCAAGGCGACCATGTCATCACAGTGATCATCCAAGCACGTGACAAAACTGGGAATGAAATCGCTCGCACCCTGTGTTTGCAAGGCGCGGACTAACATCACTCGCGAAAAAAAGCAGGCTTGCTGTGACTCCAATGTGCTCCTGATAGCAGCCGCTATGTCAGTTCGGCGCTCGCCGATACGCCACATTGTGACGGCAATCAGAGACTGCTGTTCGGCACTTGGTGCTTTGTGCAAACGACTGTCGAGTTCCGGAAGGGCCGCGGCGGCCTCCGGTCCCGTAGCAGCCAGCAACTTCAAGGCGTCCCACCAAATTTCGGGGACCTCATCACCGGTTCGAAGTATTTCTGGTATGGCCGCCGCTAGATCAACCTTTGCCAGCGCACGCATCGCGTTTCGAATGACGTCGATGTCGTCGTAGGATTTGAGTTCTCTGCGCAACCGACTGATCAGGAAGGGGATAGCCGCTGAAGCTTGTGCACCCATTGCCCCAAGCGCGTCGACCGCCTTCGACCCGATCTCGGGATCGCAATTTTGAGTGACAACGCCGATGAGCTCGTCGGGCGTGAATGAGCCCAATGTTTCGAGGGACTCATCCTTCTGGCACTCGCGCAGCGCGGTAATGACTGGCGGGAGGTCAACCGTGATCGACGCAGCCATTGGACCAAGTCGATCGACGGCAAGCTTGCGATCATAGGGGGCCATCCCTTCCAGAACGGCGATTGCCTCCGGCGTCATGGCTGGCTCACCGAGTTGTCGCAGCGCTTCCTGAGCATCGTCGGCCACCGTCCAGCCGGAGTCATTTAGGCATCGCATGAGTGCCGGTGCTGCAGGGAGGGCTGCGCTGCCGATGCTTCCGAGGGCCATCGCCGCGGCGCCTCTGATTCGTTCGTGTGGATCGTTCAACGCCGCCATGAGCATCGGCACTGCCGGCGCTGCTTGGGGCCCCATGTCTTTGAGGAAAATGGCGGCCCGAATTTGATCGCACAAGATGGCGTGCTGGAACGTCTCGACCAACAGCGCTAAACGATCGGACTCTGCGCGGGTGTTTTGCAAACGGACATAAAGGTCGGCGTCCTGCGCGGTGTTAACGACGGGCTTTGCCTTCGAGGGACGAGACGAGACTATGTTTCGAGCGGGGTTGCTTGTCAGCGAACCGCCGATTAGCCCGGCGACACTCATGGTGACAAGGAATGGCCAAGCGTGGAACGGGGCACCGGGTGGCATTGGCAACGGACTTGTCGCCCACATCGCAAGAAGCAGGAAACAGCTGGCAAATGCAGCTACCAGCGCGCCGAGGATCGCACGTTGCCAGCGTCGAGCGAGCAACCCAGCCATTTTAGACTGCCTCTTCGGGCGAGCGTGCCCGGGTGTGTTGCTTGATTAGCTGAAAGTCGGCGCGGTCACACCGATGTCGTTACGCTCTCGCGCCGGCGCATAGTTGCCGACCGTGAATTCCATCGCCTAAAGACAAGTTTAACGTTCTCAGCGATCTGGATCAGGATGCATCGTTCCGATGGCCTCGATCCTCACCAAGGAATCTCGACCCGATCGCGGAAGTTTTGCCGGTCAGATTCATAGGTGCTTCTGAGGCGAGCCACACGATTGTATCCGCTCCTTCTTCGACTGAGCGATCGGCGTTAGCGCCTCCCATGTCGGTTCGCACCCAGCCGGGGCAGACTGAGTTGACGGCGATTCGGTCGGATTGGAGTGCTTGGGCCAGCATGATCGTGACGCCGTTGAGGGCCAGTTTCGAGAGGCAGTAGCTTGGCACGCTGGACGAAAGACCGTCGAGTTGGCCGTAGCCGCTGGAGACGTTGATGACGCGGGCCGCGCTCGACTCTCGCAGCAGAGGCAGGAATGCCTGCGTGACCTCGATTGGCCCGAAGGTATTTGTCTGGAACGTCTCGACCATGCGATCCCGTGTGACGTCGAGAATCGAAACGCCATGATCGGGGTAGATGCCCGCATTGTTGATCAGCACGTCGAGGTGATCGGTTGTCTTGGCAAGCGTTCGCGCGGCGGCCGCGATGCTGTTCGAGTCGGCGACGTCGACGACCAGGACTTCGGCGTTGCTTCCGACACTCGCCAAGGCAGCAGCGCCGGCTCGTTCGTCGCGCGCTCCCACAAAAACACGAAAGCCGCGACCGGCCAGCTCTTTGGCAGTCTGGAGTCCGATGCCTCGATTCGCACCGGTGATCAGGACAGTCTGCGGCATTGTCGGCTCCTCTGTCCGAAAAAACTATCGCGGGCCCAAAGGGTCATCGCGGCGCCCAACGCCTGGTTGTTGTCGTCGCACGGCTTACTCCCGGGTCAGGGGAGTGCGAAGGCCACGAATGCGTCACCGGCCTTCGTCCCCATTTTGCCCGCGCCGCCGGCCGCAATCACGACATATTGACGGCCATTAACCAGATACGTGGAGGGCGTTGCGTAGCCGCCCGCGGGAAGTTGGTATTCCCAGAGCAGGTTGCCGTTCTGTTTGTCGAACGCGTGCAGGCGTTCATCCTTAGTCGCGGCGACAAGCACCAGGCCGCCAGCCGTGACAATCGTGCCGCCGATCGATTCGGTTCCCGTTTGAGGGACGCCGCGCGCGGTGAGCTCGGCATACTCGCCCAGCACCGTGCGCCACTCGAACTCCCCCGTGTTGAGATTGATGGCGTTCAACAAACCCCAGGGGGGCTTGGTCCCGGGATAGCCTTCGTGGTCGCGAAACTCGATGTAGCCTTTATGCGTATAGGGGCCGTACCGTTGGGCCGATCCTTTTTTCGCTGGCGTGAGTGTGATGATGTTGGGGACGTTGTTCGAGTTGACGTAGAGCAAGCCGGTGGTCGGATCGAACGACGCGCCCGACCAGTTCGCTCCGCCCAACAGGCCGGGGATGGCGATGCTCCCTCGAAAACTCGGCGGCTGAAAATCGGGGCCGGCGCGGAGCGTTTTGAGAAGGGCCAATGCCGACGCGCGGTTGGCTGCGCCGATGTTGGTGACGTTTGTTTCGTCGAGAAACTGAGGAGAGAAGGGGGGCGGCTTCACGGGGATGGGCTGGGTCGGCCAGGCCTGTTCGCCGGGAACGTCCGAGGCCGGGACCGGTTTCTCCTCGACGTCAAACAGCGGCTTGCCCGTATCGCGATCGAATAAGAAGACAAAACCTGTCTTCGTCACCTGTGCGACTGCGTCGGTCTTCGTTCCGTTGTGCCTGACGGTGACCAAATTGGGATAGACGGGCAGGTCGTGATCCCACAAGTCGTGGTGCAGGGTCTGGAAATGCCACTTCCGCAATCCGGTCTTCGCGTCGAGAGCGATCGTGCAATTCGCGAACAGGTTCGTGCCGTGCCGGTCGCCGCCATAGAAGTCGAAGACGGCCGATCCGAGGCCGGCAAAGACCAACCCTCGCTGTACGTCGACGCTGAAGCCGCCCCAGGCGTTGGCGGCACCGCGATCTTTCCACGAATCGCCGGCCCACGTTTCGTGACCGAACTCTCCCGGTGCCGGCACGGTGCGAAACCGCCAAACCTCGCGGCCCGTTCGCACATTGAAGGCGCGGATATCTCCCGGCGCGGCGAGATCGGGTCCTTCGCCGCAAGAGACACCCACGATGATCGTTTCCCGCCAGATCGCCGGCGCCGACGTCGGTCCATAACTGAGCGCGGCCACATTGGGGGCGAGCCCCAGGCGCAGATTGAGAACGCCTTGGTCGGCGAAAGCCGGGTCGAGCTGACCGGTCTTTGCATCCAGAGAAAACAGCCGCCCGTCGGACGTGCCGTGAATGATCCGTCGCTGGCCGTCGCGTTTTCCGTCAGACCAATAGGCGCATCCCCGGTTGACTCCGCCTGACGCGAGTGAGTGGCGGAACGGGTGGCTTCCGAGCGGGTCGAATTGCCAAAGTTCGCGACCGGTCGCCGCATCCAGCGCCACAACGCGAAGGTAACCGGTTGTGACGTACATCACGCCTTCGATCACGATGGGCGTGCACTCGATGGTCTTTTGAGGATTGCGCTGCAGCTCGCCCGTGTGATAGGTCCAGACGGGTTTCAGCTGTGCGACGTTGCTGCGATTGATTTGCGCCAAGTCGGAATAGCGCATGCAGCCCGCATCGTTGCCGAGGCGAGGCCAATCAATGTTGAGATTCGATTGTCCCCACGCGCAAGCGGCCGTGGCCAGCAGACCGCTGACGGCAATCAGGCAGGAGCACGTCGCAGCTCGATTGTGATCGAGACCTGCCGAGGCGGACGCACGCGGAAAGGCACGCATGACGGAGGCCCCTTCATTGACTTGGTCTCGACGTTCATCGAAGTCGCACGAGAGGAGCCGATCCTAATCGCCGCGCAGAACGCGTTCAAGCGGATGCGTCGAGAGCCCTTCCGTCCGGCAGGGAGCCTGCAGAAACTGGATTAGATCGGGTTGAGTCGTCAGAATGCGGCAAGATTCCTACTCCGACGGCTAGCGCGATGAAGATATCGAACCTGGGACTGTTGGCGGCCTTCACTGCTTGTTTGGCTCTCTCCGCCAGACCTGGAAGCGCGCAAAGCACGGCTTCAGCACAGCTCTTTGGCATCGTCGCCGCCGGTCAAAGGACGAAAAACGAATCATTCGACCGCGATCCCGGCTGGGAGAGCGTCAACTCGCGGATCGCCCGATCGGGGAAGCCCAGACAAGTGCGGCAGGATTTTGGCTATAGCGCGGGAACGAACAATGCCGGCGGGATTGAGCCGGGAGAGGTCGGCGGGTACATCTCGCCCGACGGGCAAGCCGCGTTTTACGGCCGACGCATTGAGCCGACGACGCTCGAGCGGCCGCTTGCCGCGTCGGGAACGCTGAGTGTGGGGCGCGGCCGCACGCATCTGCTGTTGGGTTTCTTCAATTCGCAGACCGTCAATGAATGGCGCACGCCGAATACGATTGCCCTTCGGATCAATTGTCGCGGCGAGAAATTCTTCGCCTACGTCGAGTACTGCACGGCCAAATGGCGGGCCGGCGGCGACACGACGCCGTTTCCCTCGGTGACAGATCCGAAGACTCACCGCTGGCAACTCGTCGGCTTTCCCTGCAACACGAGCCTGAAATGGACGCTGACGTATGACCCGACCGCTAATGACGGCGGCGTGGTTACGGCGACCATCGGCGAGGCGACGGCCGTCTGTAAGCTCGATCGGTCACACAAGAGCGATACGGCCACGTTCGATCACTTCGGCATCCTGAACGTGATCAAGAGCGCGGATGCCGGCTCCGAGTTCTGGCTCGACGACGTCGTTCTTAACGGCGGCGATCGCGAATCATTCGATCACGATCCGCATTGGGATGGCCGAAACAATCGGCAGATTTTGCAATCGACGCGGGTGCGTCCCCGTTTTGATTTCGGCTTCAGCCAGACGAATTTCGCCGGCGGAAAAGCTTCGGGAGAGCTAGGCGGGCTGATCTTTCGGGGCGACTGCCGCTACTCGCGGCGGATGGCCGCTTACGGAGATCGCGTGGGGCCTCTGACGCTCGCCAAGCCGCTCGAAGCGCGGGGCAAGATCGCGATGACTCGCGGGGTGACCGACAGCACAACCTTGTTCGGGTTTTACAACTCGCGAGACAGCCTGCGACGGAATGACTCGCAAAACGATGCTGTGCCTGAATGCGTCCTCGGCGTTCATGTCGAGGGGCCGAGTCGCGACGGTTTCCATTTCTATCCCGTGTTGCGAACCAAAGACGCGCATGGCAAGCACGCGCCTGTCGCGGCATCGCCGTACATTTATCCCGACGGAAAGAGCCACGATTGGACCCTGACGTACGACCCCGCGGGCGCGTCGGGCAAGGGGCGAATCACCGTCACACTCGACGGGCAATCGAGCACACTCGATCTCGCCGCGGGCGATCAATCACGCGGCACGACATTCGATCGGTTTGGAATCGTGACGCCGTGGATCGACGGAAACAGTCAGGACGTCTATTGGGACGACCTCTCGTACACGGTCGGCCAGGACTAAGAGCGCAGCGGTTTCATTTGTAAATGGCGCCTTCCGGCGGCGGAGGGGCATCCGGCGTTGGCTGGACTGCGGAACCCTGGCGTCGCCCGAAATCCGGGATGACTTCGCCGTCGTTGCGTAGCAACAATTTCGACAGCGTGTCCCGCGACAGCTTTTCAGGAAGCATCCAGATTGAGCCGTCTGCGGTCGCCACCGTCGCGAAGGGCCCATGGCGGCCGGAGATGCCCGGGGCACTTGCCGGGTTGATGCCGGCAATCGCTTGCTCGAAGGTGAGGTCGCGGGGGTCCATCCAATTGATTCCGGAGTTTGCGATTTCGACGAAAAGGATCGTGTTGGCGGGGCCGTCCTGAATATCAGCGATCCGCGAACAGGACGCGCCGGGAAACACGGTGCCCGCCCCTGTCACCACCACGTAGCTGGTATTCGTCGCATCGGCACTCTCCGTGGGACAGCGAAAGGCGACTGGCATTTGCGACACCAGGTCGCGGTTGTGCGGGCCGTCCCACGGTTCGTCGAATCGATACTTGTTGTACAGCGTCCGTTGGCCCAGGAATGGCAGTAACAGAACTCGCCAACTGTGGACGGGCCGGCCCGTCTTGTCGGCGTAGTAGGCGGGCGGAAAACAGCCCAGGGTGTCGTGATAGGCGTGCATGGCCAAAACGATTTTCTTGAAGTTCTCGCAGCAGGCTGCCGTGTTGTCTGCGTTCCGCTTGATACGCTGCCAGACAAAAGTCCCCGCGACGAGCAATCCGCACACGGTCGCAATCGCGATCCAGGCGATCAAAGGAGTCGGGTTGCGATTGGCTCCCTCGCCACCCGTAGGCTGACCTTCACTCTCGCTCATGTTTTGGTCTCGCCAGCTAGCCGCGACGTCCAGATAATCCGACGCCGTCCATCACGCGCTGTGAGATGGCGAAAAGCAATCCCGTTCTTCATTCTCGTCCCTCCTTCGGCGCGGCACGCGACGGCGATGGGTTGGTGCAGAGACATGCGACCGAGCCAGTTCGCAGACCATGTGACGTTTGCCGACTGGGATCGAGGAATGTAATCTGCTTGTTCGCAGTCGACGATTTCAGCGAGGTTCGAGGAACGATTCCTCGCCGCAGCATCGAACGACCACGCCGATGGTCACGCTGTCTTCGATTGAGCGAATTTCTAGGAAGTGAATCGGATGTCGACTAAGAAGAAGCAAGACAAGAAGAAAGAACGGGAACGGCGTGTCGCTGCGAAGAAGCACGCCGATGCCGAAAAGCGGGCTCAAGTGAACGCGACCGCCGAGACGCCGAAGGCTTTGCCGAAGACCAACCTCTTCACCGCTTCGGTGACCGGTCCCAAGACCAAATCGGTCACCGGCCAAAAGCGACCGTTCAACTATCGGCGCAGCGGCGGCGGTTAGCGAAACCCGTAAAGCGCGAATCGGCTCCGAATCGATCTGTCGGCCTTAGCGCGCGGGACACTCGGCGAGGGCCGCGGCGACATCGAGCTGCTCGACTTGAACGGTTTCCGACGGGCCGCGGGCCCGATATTCGGGATAGCTCCCTCGGTACCCTAGCAGCCGAGCCAGTGGGGCGAGGAGCGCGAATAGGATCCGTTGGACGATTCGCGGCGGCCGCGTGAGGTGCATCACGTCATCGAACTCGCGGGCGAAAACAGCCAGCTGAAGCAAGTTCGGGACGCCCCGCTTATTCACCTTGCCATCCTGGGCCAGCCCAAACGCATTGCTGATCATCGCCTCGAATCGAGCACTGGGTCGCACTTCGACACGGACGAGCGCCTCGTCGCGGCCGGCGTTCCACCAGTCGTGAGCAATTCCCGGGGCGACCGTGAGCGTGACACCACGCTCCGCTGTGCTCACTTCGCCGGCCAATCGAAATCCGACCTCACCGCGCAGAACGGTGAATCGCTCTTCAATCGTCGGATGGACATGCTCTCCCATCACCGCGCCGTCCGGCCTGATAGAGAGGTCGACGACGAGCAACTCGCCACCACTCTCTTCGGTGCCGATCCGCACAACCGCTCGCTCACCCGTCACTGGATTCTGGAAGACGTCACCCGCTTTGGACATCTCACGTCATCCTGTTTCAGATCGAGATCGAAGCGCGGATCCGAAAGCCGTAGCCGCCCCCGAACTGGCCAGGCAGCCGATCAGAAGCAAAGGTGGAATCCGAGGCGCAGAAGCGGCACCGGATACAGCGGACGTGAGTCGAGGCACGACCTCACGCCACTTTCGGGCGGCCTTGATGGCGTCTTCAGTCCCCGGTCGCGTGCGTAGTGTCGACTCGCGATCGACGCAAGGCAGTACACCCCGCAGGGCTCGAACCTGCAACCTTCGGTTCCGTAGACCGATGCTCTATCCAATTGAGCTAGGGGTGCGTGCGCGGGAATTTTGATTCGCGCGTCCGAAAGTATCTCGACCCCTCATCGCGTTTGCAAGTCGGAAGCTGACGTTGCAGAAAGGGGCTTGCGCCGGCACGATTGGTGGCGTTTGGTAACCGTCTGGAGGCGCCGCTCGGCGTCGATTTTGCGAAGGGACAACGAGCGACGTAGCGGCAACTTCTCGTGGCATTCTGATGCCGGTCAAACTCCGGGAGGTGATGGGGCCATGCTAAACTTGTTTTCCGCCGAAATGCGTCGCAATCCTTACCCCGTCTACGAGCAGATTCGGGGGCGGTCGCCCGTCCTTTACTCTGAGCCGCTCGACCTGTGGATGCTCTTCGACTACGAAGGGGTCAAGCGGGCGTTGAGCGATCCGGACGTGTTCAGTTCGCGGGCGACGCCGCCGGGTTCTTCGGGGTCACCGCCGGATTGGTTCATCTTTTACGATCCTCCGCGGCACACCAAGCTCCGCGGTCTCATTCAGAAGGCGTTTACGCCGCGAGTCATCGCGAGCCTCGAGCTGAGCATTCGGCAGTTATCGAAAGAGCTGCTGGATCAGGCGATCGGACAGACCACAGGTCAATCGGCCGCAGACTGCTCGACGCCCGCTCATTCCGCGGCCGGCCGCCCGGCGACAATGGATCTGGCTGCCGACTTTTCGGTTCCGCTCGCGATCCGGGTGATTGCCTCGCTGATTGGGATTCCGCCTGAGGATCATCCGCAATTTCGGCGTTGGAGCGATGTCATCTTGAGTTTGAGTGAAACCGTCACCCGCGGGGCCGACCTGGCCAAAATCGCCGGCGAGGTCGGAGCCGTCAAAGTTGAGATGGGGGCTTACCTGGCCGACCTGCTCGAAGAGCGGCGGCGGGCGCCTCGTGACGATCTCTTGTCCACTCTCAGTCAGGCTGAGGTCGACGGCGAGCGGCTCACGACCGCGGAGATCTTGGGATTCTTCCAACTCCTACTGGTGGCCGGAAACGAGACGACAGCCAATCTCATTAACAATGCGGTGCTCTGCCTGATCGAGAATCGAGATCAGTTGGCCCGCCTGCGGCCGCAGCGCGAACTCCTGCCCTCGGCGATCGAAGAGGTGTTACGTTATTGCTCACCCGTGCAGGCGGTCTTCCGCGTCACGAAGCGCGACGTCGAAGTGCACGGCCAATTGATTCCGGCCGGGAAGCTCGTGCTGCCGATGATCGGTTCTGCGAATCGGGATCCGCGGCAGTTTCCAGACGCGAACCGTTTCGACATCACCCGCGATCCCAATCCGCATATTGCATTCGGGAACGGGATCCACTTCTGCATCGGCGCCGCGCTCTCGCGACTGGAGGCTCGAATCGGCTTAACCGATCTTCTTGATCGGCTGCACGATATCGAACTGGCGAGCGACGATCCGTGGGAGCCGCGCCAGGCATTTCACGTGCACGGGCCGAATCGGTTGCCGATCCGGTTCCGGACGTAGGAGCTTGCCGCTTACGCTTTTTCGGCGCGGCGGACGTTGATGCGGCGGCCGCCGCGGTCGAAGTAGACCTGGCCGTCGGAGAGGGCGAAGAGCGTGTCGTCGCTGCCTTGGCCGACGTTGCGCCCCGGGTGCCACTTGGTGCCGCGTTGGCGGATGAGGATGTTGCCCGCGATCACCGGTTCGCCGCCGAACTTCTTAACGCCGAGCCGTTGTGCGTTCGAGTCGCGCCCGTTGCGGCTCGATCCCTGTCCTTTCTTGTGCGCCATTTGCCGCCTGATCTCCAAAGCCCGCAGAGGCTTTCACTGGGCTTTCATTGACGAAGCCGGGGTCGATTTCTTGAGTCCCGGATTCTCGGGAGAATTGGCCCGTTTTGCAAGGGCGAGTGCCGAAATGGGGCACGATTCTCCCGTGGCCGGCTCCGTTCTGGCGGTGGCCGCCCCAGGCAGTCGCGAGACACCCGCCGCTACGAAACCCCGAGCCCATTCCGCCCGTTGACGGGAAGTTGTAAACGCCAGCCGCGGTGGCCCTTAACGTTGCCGGTCGACTTGCTGCGACCGCTGGCGATCGGAGCGTCGGCCCCACTTTTGGCGGAACTGCTATCCGCCGTTGACGTTTCCTTCGGGGCAGTGGGAGCACGTTCGGCGGTGCGAATTTGGGCCGCCTCCTGGAACTTCTGCAGTTGCTGGAGCCGGTAGGTGCGGAATTCGTCGTTCTCGTCGTCCGGCTCGAACGCGTTCGCCATCGATTCTCCCTCGAGCCGAATCGCTTCACGCACGTTGCCGCATTGGAACTGGGCTTCGGCGGCCGTGTCGAGGATGGCCGGCTCGCGATTCAGCTCCATAGCCCGCTGAATGAGTTGCAAAGCCCGCTTGGGATCGCTGGCGCCATCGGCGTTGGGCTTCAAGTGAATTGTTGCGAGGTCGTTGAGCGCACTCGGATTGTCGGGCGCGTAGGCAAGGATCAGCTCGAGCGCGAGGCGGGCTTTGGCATACTGCTGCGATCGCGCCGCCTCTTCGGCTCGCGAACGCAGGCCGTCCAGCCAGAGTTTTGCATCCTGCCAGACATTTCGGCTCGCCGCATGAGCCGGACCGTGAACGGGCAGCGGGACATCGCTGACTTCGGCGGTCGCGTTGCCGGTCTCGTGGAAGAAATAGCCACCGAAGAATGTGGCCAAGGCGGCCAGTATGGCAAAAGCCAGCGAGACCCGTGGCAATAATGATCGACGGCGACTGGCCGTCAAGGTCGGCGCTGCCAACGGATCTCGCGTGGCGGGGGATCGTGGTGTTGTAAGGTTGCGTTCGCTGCTTGCCGCGACAGATTTGTGTTGCTGAGTCGCTTGAGTCTGAGCCCGCGTGCGATTCTTGCGAGTCGGCGGGAGGGGTGTCTCGCATCCGTCCAACAAGAACTCAGTGTCGCGCTCCAAGAGGGATTCGGCCGGAACCGAAGGAAGTCGATTCGCGAGCCGCCGCGCCAGATCTTTCCGGTTTTGCGAGGTCATTGCGGCCACGTCGTCAGCGACCCGATCGAGCGCGGCGATCGCATCGCGGACTTGTGGATCGTCGTCCGAAACAGCCGAATAATGGATCCGGTTGTAGGCGGCAGAGACCTGTTCGGCGGTGGCCGCGTCGAGAACGCGTTCGGCAGTCAGCGCCCGGAGATACTCGGCCAAGAGCACGTTCGACGGACGAATCAAGCCAAAAGCTTGAAGTTCGGCCAATCCCAATTCCAGCCCCGTTTGGGCCATTTGTGTCGATTCCAACATTGCCTGCCCTCACTTGAAATCGATGGCGCCCGCTGCTTTCGAGTGTGGCAGTGCGCAAATATTAACACAAGGGCAAAAAGCTAATTTTTTTGCATTTAGCAAATGGCCGGCAGGCCGATTTGACCCGCCCCGGGCGTGACCTAGGCTTGTCGAGGTGCAGCTGTGCGCGTTGTGGCGCGCAGGCCGATTGCTGGGGGTTGAGGGCCGCGCCCAATGCTCGAGGCAGTTCTGGAACCGGTGGAAGCGTGTGCTTCGCGGACACCGGCCGTTCCACTATCGGGGAATTACCGGCCGACCGGTGCCCCGCCTGACGAGCACGTGTTGACCATTCTTCGCGGCATTCCGGAAGTGGAATGCCTGCTCGGCGGGGTCGTCGCCAGCTGGCACTCGAGCCTTGCATCGCTGCATTCGCGGCGCTGGCATCGGGTTGCGTACGACAAGCCTCTTCTGATTACGCCGCTGGATGACCTGACCGAACGGCCGTCGGAGCCGGACTTTTGGGTTCAGGCACGCGACCTGTCGCTCGCGGGAATTTCGTTCTGCCATCCGCGGCCGCTGGCTTCGCGAAAGGTGATCATCCAGTTCCCCGCCGAGGATCCTTCGGCGGGGGAGGGGATCCTCGCCATTCTGCGCTGGTGCCGGTTCCGCCGAGACGGGTCCTATCAGAGCGGCGGACAGTTCGTGCGGTCAGCGGTGCTGAACGCTACCTATCCGACGGCCGAATCGGAATACGGCTCTGACCAATTCCGGGCGGACCGATCCGCGCCTATTGAATGCCTTCCAGCATTTTGACGATGTCGGCTTCTTTGTAAGTGTCGTCGAAGTCGACGTCGATCAGCACCAGGCCGTTCTTGCCGTCAAAATCTCCGGTGATATGGTGCCGGATCGATTTCTTGGCGGGGGCCGCTCCCTTGTCGGCGTTGTCGGGGCCCTTGTCCGCGGGAGTTTTATCTGCCGGCGCTTTGTCGGGTGTCTTCTCGGGGGGCGTCTTGATAGTGGGCATTTTGTCGCCGGGCATGCGTTTGCCGACTCGAACGGCGCCCTCCTCGCCCGTGGTGAACGTGAACGTGTAGTCTTTGCCTTTGATCTTGAGAGTCTTCGTCTCGACTTTGGCATTCGCCATCGGTCCGACCTCGACGTTCGTGACGCGCTGCTTTTCGATCGACTGGCGCATGGGAGCGACCGCGTCGGGGCCGCCGAACTTGGGCAGCATTTGCAGCATCATCAAGTTGGCGTGCCCGGGGTTTGAATACTCGACCATCGTCACCTTGCAGAACCAGTTGTCGATCTTGGCCGAATTCTTGGGCTCGAATCCCGGCGGCAGATCGATCTTGGCGATCTCTTCGCGGGCCGCGTTGATGTCAGCGGGGCTCGTCGCAATTTTCGGCACCATCGAATAGCCGAAATAGCCGAAGCCGCCACAGCACAGCAGGCAGCAGAACCCGACGACGCAAAGCACGACGAGGCAGGCCTTCATGCCGCCGCTCATGCCGCTGGGTGGGCGCGGCGGCTGTTCGCTCCAGTCGTCCGGCGGCCGTTGCCCAGAGCGGTTCCCGTGGTCGGGTTGACGACCTTCTTCAGGCCAAGCCGGTTGCGACATAAACGCCTCGGGAGAGCTGAGGTTGCGTGGCGGACGGAGCGCACGGCGGAGCACGTTCCCCGCCAAAGTTAACGAGCATTCTGCTGGTGGCCCGTGCCCGCGTCAACTCGCAATCTCGAAGGCGGCGCGCCGTCGTCGGCAAAGGCGAGGGTCAAAGGCCATAGGCGGCGACGCGGCGCGTCAGGCGGAACGCCGCAGAGGGGCCTGTTCCGTGCGCATCTGTTTCTTCAGCAGCTTTCGCTCCCGACGGCTCATTCCGGCGAAAGGGGTGGTCACTTGCGAGTTGGCAGGCGACGAACGGTCTGCTTTGTCGGCCTCTTCTTCGGCCCCCGCATCGTCCGAGTTTTCCGCGCCGACCACGGTATGGTTCGATGGTGGCGCAGGCTTCTTAGAGTTGATCGGAATCGCGGGGGCGGCGACTCGACGGCTTGGTGCCTCAGAGTGTGCGACCCGCATTTCAGGTGCGATCTCGCGCCGAGGTTCGCCCGCCGGTTCGCGCCGAGTCGGGCGAGCGGAAGGGACGGGACATTCTGTTTCGTCGGAACTCGGTTCGACGTCCGGCGAACTCGGCTTGCGACGGAGCGGACGCGTCCGCTTGGCCGTTCGCCGTTTGAGGGCGCTGACCGTGTCCCGCTCGGCGGGCGTTCCGCTCTTCTTGCCGGCTTTCGAACGCTTGAATTTAAAAATGCCCGACGACCCAACGGATCGCAGCAGAGTCGTCAGACGCGACGGGCCGATCGACGGCGGATCGGCGCAGATATAGACGACATGGCGAGCGTGCAGCAGCAAACTCGAGAAGGCGCAGAGGACGAACAACATTGCGACGCCGCACTCGAGCAATCGGGTCTGAGGCGTCGGCAGGGGCAGGGGGCGAGCCAGCACGATGACGGCCGCGCCGCAACCGAACAAGGCGGCCAGCCAGGCGAACGTCGAGCTGAGGCGGCAATCTCGCATTTCACGCACGAGATAAACATGCACGAACAGCGCGCAGGCCACCGTCGGCACGAGCCACAGGAGAGTGGCCTTGTGCGAGAATGGGGTCGCCCAGAGCCAGGTTGCCGTCGCACTCCATGCCGCGGCGAGTTGTGTCTGCAAGCCGAACGCGGCGAGAAATCCGAGGAGGGCGCAGAAGACCCAGCCTCGATAGCGGCCGTTAAAGTCCTGCAGACTTTGAGCCCGGGCCCAACTGATCAGCAGGGCCAGTTCGCCGGCGAGCAGTAATCCAATTACGGCGAATCCGCGCACGAGTCGCGCGGCATCCAAGCGGAACAGAAACACGAAACCAGGACCGAGCCGCTCGCCATAGATCGCTGCCGCCCATCCGCCCAACAAAATGCCGGCCGCGGCCAGCGTGGCGAAGAGAATGACCGCCGCCAGTTTCCAATAGCGGATCGAGATCACCTTCCGCAGCGGGAAATGAGCCGGGCCGCGGGTTTTGCGTTTTACTTTGCTGGCCGAGCTTCGTCGCGGTGAGGCGTCCGCGGGCTGCTCCAGAGCGACGGATTCTGCGTCGGTGGCTAAACGCCTTCGTCTGCGCTCGTCGAGCGAACGCGAACCGGCAAAACCCGTCATGGTCGGCCACAACCGGCAACCGCGAGTCGCCTTCGAATGGCTGGGATCTCGGTGGAGAATCCCTTCTCCGGTGCCGCACCTCTTCAAGATCGACTTAGCGGTGGGGGCGCCCCGGCGGGAAATCATGACTTCGCAGGCGAAGGAAGATCTTCCGCGTCGCCTTGTTGGAAAAGACGTGCTGATCGGTTTGGCCAATGGTGCTCGCGATCCCACTCGGGGTGCGCTCAAAGCCTGGGAGAGGGGGCAGGTGCCACTTTGGCATGTCCACAGCATGTCAAAAAGTGTCAGCACTTGGCGTGTGCCATTATGGCATAATTGAGGATCGTCGCCGCGGGTTTTTAGTAGGAATCCTGGGTTCAAATAATATCCGTAAAATCAATTGAAATATATGTTTGCGAATAATGACATATTCCGCAGCTCGGCCAGCCAACGATTGGTATGGACCTTGCTTTTGCCACTTCGCAGAGGGGCCTGCACCCCGACACCCAAGGCCCATTTGATCTGTGCGGCTTCTCAAGAAAGTGGAGGATAAAGATGAGCACAATGCGAACTGTTTGGAACCCCTGGCGAGAAATGAGCCGGTTGCGACAAGAACTCGATCACGCGGCTGGCCGCGAGTGGTGGCCCCATTTACGGCGGCCCGTCGCATTTCCCGCGTTCAACGCCCTCGAAAGCCCGACCGGGCTGACTTTGACGGCTGAGTTGCCTGGCCTCGACGCCTCTCAACTCGACGTGCATGTCGACAAGGATTCGGTGACCGTCTCTGGACAACGAGCAGCGGCCCCGGCGGGGACAAAGGCCGAATCTTACGTTCGCCGCGAGCGCTGGTTTGAGCCTTTCCGTCGGACGATCGAGCTGCCCTTCGACGTCGATCCCGAAAAGTGCGAAGCGGTCTACGAAAAGGGAATTCTGACCCTCAAACTCGCGCGTGTGCCTGAGCACCAGCCGAAAAAACTCACCATCAAAGCGGGCTAAAGTCGTGAGCAGCTCCGGCGGCGAACCAACCCGAAACAAAAATAAAGGAAGAGGAACCCACCCATGAACCAGTGCCAACAACCTGCGAAGGGCAATGCGGCCGAGCAGCGGCCCGTCTATCGCCCGGCAGTCGACATTTTAGACACTCCGAATGAGATGTTCGTTTTCGCCGACGTCCCTGGCGTCGATGAAACGCATCTCGACATCACGTTGGACAAGAACGTTCTGACGATTCGCGGCACCGTCGAGCCCGCCACGTTCGAGGCGCATAAGCCGCTGCAGAACGAGTACGGCGTGGGTGACTTTGAGCGAACTTTCACGTTGTCCGACGACGTCAGCCGCGAAGGCATCGAAGCCAGCGTGAAAGACGGCGTGTTGCAGCTCAAGCTGCCCAAGACGGCCAAATCTGCGCGGCAGAAGATCCACGTCGTGGCTCGCTGAGCCGTGCGAATTTCTCCACGCCACGCAGGAAATGAGTCACCCGAGCGGCCGTGTTGCGGAAAGTGGCGAACGGGAGCGGCGGGAAGAAGATCAAGGTAATAAAGGCGCCTTGAAGATTCGTCTGCTCGAAAGTGTTGATTTCGATTGAGGGAGGGGACCGGCGGGCTGTGGTGGCCCGCCGGTCTTTGCGTTTAAGGGGAGCGCATAATTGCCTGATGCACAGGCGGCAGGCCGACACCAACCGCCCATCGGCGACGAGAGATCGCTGGCGGATCGTTTGTACGCTGACTCGCTACGCCTAAAATACTTTCCGAGCCGCGGACCTCGGATCACTGCTAGAGACGGACTGCCAAACGCGCTATGCCATCATACTTTGAAATCAAAAAGCGTTCGACACGTGAACGCGCCTTTGTTGTGCTGGGATGCGAGAACCAGTACTTGGCACATCCTAAAGGAACGCCGGTCACAGATTGGGATGCAAGACAGCTGGCAGTGTATGGCCCCGGCGAGTTTCACGAACGCGATTACGTCGAAACCTCGCCGCACTCGCGACCGTTTCCCCTCTTTTCGCCGCGTTTTCAGGCAGCAATTGAGCAATGGTTTCCGCGCGAGGTTCAGTTTCTGCCACTGCGACTGATCAAGCCCAACGGAACCGGAGAGGTCAGCGGGTACGCGCTGGGCAACGTCTTGACGATGCTCGACTGCCTCGATCGCGAACAGACACACGGAACATGGTACAACGGCCGATTTATCACCTTGCTGGGCTCGCTTACGTTGAAGAGTCCCGATTTCAGCGGCGCACTTTTTCGGCTCAAAGAGGGGACAATCATCGCGTCGGCGGCATTCAAGTCGATGGTCGAAGAGCAGGGCTTTGCCGATCTCGACTTCGTCCCTTGCAACAGCGAGTGAACTCGCAATGAAGTACTACGGGCTCATTGATTCCGGCGGGCGAACGATCGATCCGGGAGGGGACTCGTGGGTCAACGTGCCGCTTTGGCTGTGTCATGAGTTTCCGTTCGACGAAGGGGTCCGCATCGAGGATTGGGACAGCCGAACGCTGGTGTTCGTCGACCGTCGAGGGCCACTGCGCGACTTTCCGGACTCGGCACTTGGAAATCACATCATGTCGGCCAAGCTGCAAGAAGTGATCTCCGCCGTCGCGCCCGACACTCTTCAGTTTCTTCCGATCCGCATGCTGTCATCCATCGGCGACGAGGTCGCGACGGGATACGCGCTGAGCAATTACCTGATCTGGTGTGACGCGGTCGACCGAAAACGATCCGTGCCGGGTGAGGGACGTAAGAGAGTCGTCAAAGATGAGGACGGCGACTACGATCTGGACAAGCTGGTGCTCGATCCGAAGAAAATCATCGCACCAATCTTTCGCGTCAATGGCGTGGACGATGTCTTCGTGTACCGCGAGGACGTCGTCGAGCGTATTCAACAGATCGGCGCAACAGGAATCGCATTCGAGGCAATCGAGTCCTGAGCGAGACCGCAATCCCTGGCCGTAGTTAGGTTGGGTGAACGAGAGCACTTGGTGATGCCAACCTACCGGCCGGGCGCTGGTAGCCCGCCGGTCTTTGTGTTTGCGGGGGAGCGAGACTGACTGATGTGTCCCGATTCCGACAAGCTGACGCAGCGGCCGGACCGAGAAGCGAGCGCTTGATTCGAAGATTGCGGTTCGGCATAGGCCCGCCTAGCATGAGAGCGGTCATTCACTTCGTTTCTCGCCAATCGAAGGTCCCTATGAAGTATCCCCTGGACGAAGTGTTCGCGTGTGTGCGTCAGACGGTGCCGCCGGCGACGGCATTCAATTCACTTCGTGACATCGGCCGAGCGCATTTCAAGTCTGAGTTGTGGGATGCCGTGCCATTGCCTGACAGCGAGGCGGATATCGCGGCGGCAGCGGATTGGCTCAAGAAAAGCTTCGCCGACGAGTGCCCCACAGGCGTGTATCTGGGACTCGACACGAACAATCAGGAGGAGGAATGGGGCCACAACGTCGAAATCGGGCTGTCGGATTCGGCTGATTCGTCACGATTGGATATGGAATGGATTTTTGAGGGTCTGGATTACGGTGACAATCATTTGATTCGCGGACTGTACGAGGTGTACCAGGCTTACGCTGCGTTCGAACTCGACCATCCCGAGAGCCTCTTTCCAGACTACATCTTCTTTCTCGGCTATAGCGGGATCGTGTTGGCAGGAGCTGTGGAACGAATCCGACCCAAATGGGATTCGCTGTTTGTCTGGGGTTTTCACGATGGTGACATGGGATATCTCGTGAGGACGTCGGAACGAGGTGTCGAGCGAGTGGGACAGAGTGGATGAACTGCGCCGGCAGGTCTCGACAACAAAGCCTTCGCCCGTCGTTGCACGCCGACTTCAGCCGCGTCTTCAACGAGCGACGTGCTATCGTGTTTGCGAAACGCGCCATCGACTTCAACGAGAGCTTGATATCTGCGGCGAAAACGTACGGCTGAGCCGAAACGTCTCAGCCGTGGCACCCGGCCGAATTCCCGGACGGCCTCAGCAGGTCGAGTGATTAAGACGCGCGACGGGTCGTCTTCTCGGAGCGGGTCCGTTCGGGAGGGAGCGACTTCAAGAAATCCTCGATCAACTCGACCGTTTTGGTCGGAACCTCGACTTGAGGAGAGTGGCCGACGCCGTCGATTGTTAGGGCCCTCGCCCCCGGCACGCGCTCGTAGAGCTTGGCCTCCTCGAGCGTCATCTTCGAATCAAGACTGCCGCAGATTGAAAGGACGGGCGGCACGGGCTTGAGTTCCGCTAATCGCTCTGGGATTGGCTTCTGGCAATACGTGTGGCCTTCGACATAAGCCTGACGAAACGCACAGTGCGGGAGCTGCAGCAGGTCCGCCACGAATTTCTCGGGACTCGCGAAGCCGGGAGCAAACGCGTCGGCGAGCCCCTCGCGAAACCGGTCGGCCGTCACAAAATGAGCCATCAGCTCGCCCACGACCGGCGCGACATGGGCTTTGGTCATGAAGTTGAGATGCAGATCGGTCGTCGGAGGACTGTCGATTAAGACCAGACCGGCGACTCGACCGGGCTTCATGGACGCCAGGGCTGTGCCCACCCAGCCGCCCATCGAGTGACCGACGACGACCACGCGATCGACACTCAGTTTGTCGAGCACTGCGGAGACCAATTCGGCTTGCCGCGTGATCTGATAGCCCGTGGCTGGAGCGGCTGTGCCTCCGTGGCCAATCAGATCGAGTCGAATCACGCGGTGGTGCTTCGCCAGCGAGGGCGCGACGTCGTCCCACCAGTCGATCGCTCCGCCGTAACCGTGCAGCAGCAGGATGGGAGAGCCCTGGCCTTCCACTTTGACGTTCGTCGGCTCGATGCCGGTCTCAATGATCGTGCCGCCGTCACGCGGCGCCGCGGTACGCGTCTCGGAATCAACCCAGGCGGTGTTGGCCACGAGCCCGATAGCCAGAACGGCGATTCCCAAGGCCAGAACGAGCAGTCTTCTGCGCCGAGTCGCCGATTTGTGGCTAGTTCGATCGGAAGTGTCCGCCATGACGTTCTTCATTCTGATTCCGAGTTGCCGATCGAAAACGTCAGGGCGTGAAATCGCTCGTTGCGGTCACTGACAGGCAAAACTTCGCGATGAGTTCGGCCGCGTGTTCCAGATCCGGCAGCGCTACCATTTCGACCGGGCTGTGCATGTAGCGGTTGGGGATGGCGACGATGCCGGCGGCCGTGCCGCCGCGGGTGATTTGCAGGACGTTGGCGTCGTTGCTGGCGGGGACTGAGATGCCGTTGGGTTGGACGGGGATGTCGTGTTTCTTCGCCAGCTCGGTGAGCTGCTTGAAGACGATCGGGTTGACGTTTGGGCCGCGGTAGAGGACCGGGCCCTGGCCGAGCTTTACGCGGCCGAATTGGTTTTCGTCGATCGTGGGGCAGTCGGTTGCGTGCGTCACATCGACGGCGATGCCGATTTGCGGCGCGATGGTGAAGGCACTGGTTTGGGCACCGCGGAGTCCGATTTCCTCCTGCACGGTCGAGACGCCGAAGACCGCGGCCTGCGGTTTGGCGGCAGCCACCCGCTTGAGCGCCTGCATTACCACCCAGACGCCGACGCGATTGTCCATGCCCGGGCCGACCACAATGTCGTTGCGCAGCGTCTCGAAGCCGAGTTCGAGCGTGACCGGATCGCCGATGGCGACCGCTTCGCGCGCCTCGTCGCCACTTGCGGCTGCAATATCGATCCACAGATCTTTGATCTCGGGGACCGATTTCCGTTCGTCCTGGGGGAGGAGGTGAATCGGCTTGCGTGCGATGACGCCGACGACCGGTCCCTTCGCCGTCCAAACGTGAAGTTTTTGCCCCAAGAGCATCTGCATGTCCCAGCCGCCGATGGCCGTCACCCGCAGAAAGCCTTTGTCGTCGATGTGTTTGACCATCAGGCCGATCTGGTCGCAATGCCCGGCCAGCATGATCCGCGGTTGGCCGTCGGGATTGACGGCGGCCATCACGTTGCCGTGCCAGTCGGTGTTGACACTGGCGGCAAACGGTCGGACGAATTTGCGGACGACCTCTTGAATGGGCCGTTCGTAACCCGAGGGGCTCGGCGAGTTGAGCAGGGCGGTGAGAAACTCGAGCGACGGCTGATCCATAACGGCTCCTGAGGGTCGATTTTTGTCCGGCGCGAGACTTTGTCGCCAGCCTCTGTCGGCCTCCGCAAAAGGCGGATTATAGCGAGCAAGAGGGGGTGAACAGACCAATTCGATTTGACGGACCGCGCTCGGCATTATTACAGTTGCAGGACACCAGCCGCGCCCACAGCGTGTGGATGCCTTGGACGATTGCCGAAGGAGGAGTGCCGTCGTCTACCAGACCGCCAGCCCGTTCTGCTAGTTCGTTTGTAGTTGTCTTCGTCAGTTTTTATTCCGTTGGTTGCCTGATCCGCACGCCTCGTTCTACCTCTTCACGCGTCACCCTCTGATCGGTCGGTCCGCGTTTCATCGGTCGGGTCACGCAAATAAAGTTCAACCATGCAGAAGCGTGGGACCAAGCAGAGCCGCAAAGAGATCAGCCCCCAAAAGATAAGCCCGCGAAAGATAAGGGAATGTCGCCGCGCGGATCGCCGCATCAATTGTGCGATCACGCGTTAATTACACGGAGGACGGACGATGGTGGTGTCACTGCGCGGAGGCTTGACGGAATCACTTGCCGAACAAATCGCCAGGTTGGTGCAGTCGAAAACTGGCGGCCGAATCGACGGTTTGAGCGTGGTGGTGGCCGGGGCCGACGTCACAATTTCCGGCCGCACGACGACCTACTATCTAAAGCAACTGGCAACCCACGCGGCCCTCGACCTCACAGGCAGATTTGCGACGCTGACGAACGACATCGTCGTGAGCTGATCGACGAAGCTCGTCGCGAGTCTCCTGTCCTAGGGAGCGGGGCCAGCATCGGCGGCACCCTCTGACGAAGGCGGCTTCGACTTTCCGCCGAACTGAAACTTGGGTTCCGTTCCCCGCAGCAGGCGGCCAAGGTTAGAGCGGTGGCGGAAGACAATCAGAAGCGGCACCAGCGTGCTGAAGGCGGCCAGGCTCCAGGTCTCTTCCCCCAAGGGGGACGGTCTTAGCTGCCACAACTCGGCCGCACAGAAGGTGGGGGCAGCGAGCATCGAGGAGAGCGAAACGATCCGCGTGAGCACCATGCACACAACAAAGACGACGAACGCCGCCGACGTCGAAATGGGACCGAGGGCCAAGGCGACGCCGAGAGCCGTTGCCACCCCTTTGCCGCCACGGAACTTAAGCCAGCAAGGGAACATATGGCCCAGAATGGCCGCGGTCCCGCTGACGACGGCCAAATGCAGTCGAAAGCCGGCCGAGTCGGAAAGCAACCCCGGCAAAATGGCCGTCGGCAGGGCCCCTTTCAGGCAGTCCAAGATCAGGACGATCAGCCCTAACCTCTTGCCGAGCACCCGGGCCACGTTGGTCGCCCCGATGTTCCCGCTGCCGGCCTGCCGAATGTCGACGCCGGCCACGTATCGCCCGATCAGCAAGCCGAAAGGGAGCGATCCAACCAGGTAGGCGACGACAAAGGCGACTCCCAAAGCCGCAAAGACGGTCACGCTCTATCCCCCAGGCAGCATCCCAGCGGGTCTAGCCGCGATCGGGAACCTGGGAGCGGCTCCCACAAAGATTTCTTATCTCTCTGTCGCACCATAGGTTACGCATTCGCATTGGCTGGCCAGCAGGTCGCCGCTTTCGAGCGACATTCGCTAGGACCGCCAGATCGGGCACCCCCGTCAGAGACCGTACAGTTTGCGATTGCTCCGGCGTCGGCGACGGAAAAGCACTTCGCCTTCCCCAATTCGCCTATTTCATCGTTTATGCTTGGGGGAGTTGAAAATGATCAACACGTTCTCGCCGTTGCAGGGAAAAGCAATGTTGGTACTTAGTCGCAAGAAGGACGAAAAAATCATCATCGGTGACAACATCACCGTCATGGTGATCGAAATCCGCGGTGACAAGGTGCGTTTGGGCATCGAGGCGCCGAAAGAGATCACCGTTCACCGCCAAGAAGTCTACGACGCCATCAAGCGGGAACAGGTCGAGAAACGGGACATTTCGATCGACGCCCCGTAAGCAGAGACGTGGCTGGCGGCTCCCACTTTCCCGAGTCATGGTGAGCTGCGACCTCCTTGGCGTCAATCGCTCGCTCCCGTGCGGACACGCGCGGTAGAAACAAAAAAAGCCGCGGCATTTTTCGCCGCGGCTTGCGTTTTTTGGCGTTCCCGATCAGCCGGTGGGACGCAGGCTCTGTTCGGCAGCCTCGACCGTAAGTCGCGGATGCGGAATCACCGCTGTTGCTGCCGAGGCGACCGGTGTGGGCGGATCGGTGCCCGCGAGCTCGCGGCGACTCAGTTCGCTGTCAAGGATTTTCAGCAACACGGCCAGATCGCGCAGTTGTTCGGTGTGATAGCAGCTGAGCAACTCGGCCATTCGCTCGTGATGACAAACCTCGAGTTTGTCGAGCGTCTCACGGGCGTGATCGGTGAGGACCAGCAGACACTTGCGGCGGTCCGACTTTGATCGCAGGCGATACAACAGGTCGGCGGCCCGCATGCGGTCGACGAGCGTGCTGACGCTTGATTCCGATTGCTGCAGGCGTTCTGCCAACTCGGTCTGCGTGCAGCCGCGAGGCAGCGCATCGCGGACGATTTGCAGAACGGCGAATCGTGCGTCGCTCAGGCCGAACTCGGCAAAGTGATCGGCGAGCACGCCGCGAATGCGGTGGGCTGATCGCAAAATATCCGAAACGATTTCCGCAGGCTTCACCTGTTCGGTGGGTTTCACCTGAACAGTTTCGATGCGATAGGTTGAGACATCCGATTCCGACCAGTGCACATTCATGTTCGAGCGTCCGAATGGGCCGACGATGAGGAACCTATGGTCTCACTTCGGCTACCAATCGTTCGCGCCTGAACCAGAATCTCGGGAGTCTGAGCGGTTTTAACCGAAATTCACTGCACTCCAGCGGCCGGAATCTTTCCGCAACGGGACTTGTTTATCCAGCTTCCGTAGATTCCGCTTCTTTCAGACGCTCGACCACAATTTCGATCAACAGCGGATGCTGCGACAAAGGCTGACAGAGAACGAACTGAACCTGGGGAAATTCGAGCGCCAGATCGGCTCGAAACCGCTCCAAGTCTCCGACGACGTGGGCCCCGGCTGAGAGGAAATACGGCAGCAGGAAAATTCGAGTCGCTTCTTGTTCGACGCACCGGCGGGCGCCATGCGGAATGGTGGGCTCGGCCACTTCGAGATAAGCAATCTCGACGATCGGGTAATGCGTGCGGCCGCGAATGGCATACGCCAAGTCGACGAGGTCGCGATTGGCCTCGGGTCGGCGGCTCCCATGGGCAATGAGCAGCGCGGCTGGTTTCTCGGCAGGTGGCCAGTTGCGAGTCGGATCGGGTTGCACAGAAAACTCCATTGAGGTCATCTCGTTGCGCCGTTCCGGCTGGAGGCAGCTAACCTCGTGGAAATCCCGACTGTTCGAGTCTGGACGCTACTTCCGGAAGATCGGTCGTGAGTTCCCACTCTGAGGCATCATGGCAATCGATCCGCGCCAGACAGATTGGTGGCACCTCATTTGACCACGCCTCAATTTCGCCATTTACAACTTGAAAGTCCGAGTTGAGAAACGCGCGGAATTCGCTGTCGCGAACCTCCAAGCCGCCGGGGACGCGGCTGGCAGCCTCCAACTCGTCGAAGGTCATACCGAAGGGAAAACCGCAGCCATGTAGCTGGATCCAGTTGAAGCGCCATAAGGAAACGTCAGAGAGGTGCATGCGCTCGATCAGCCGTGCGAGCGGTAGGAGAACGCCAGAAGACATTTCGCGGACCACGAAGGTATACATGGGCAATTGTGGAGTGCGTGCCTGACAAGAGCGCGCGATCGCCTGCCGAACTGCCTTGGACGTGCGCGTGTGACAAGCCTCTGCAATTGTGGCATCATGAACAGGGCTCTACCAGCGGCCCCCTCAAGTCGTCCTATCGCGTCAGGTCAAAAGAGACGTGACTTCTCCCACTCCCGTCGGAACCGACCCCGTCCGCATCGGGCCGTATTTGATCGAGCGTAAGCTCGGCGCCGGCGGTATGGGGACGGTCTATCTGGCCCGTCACGAGCAAACCGGCCAGATCGTGGCACTCAAGCTGCTTTCGCCCTCGCTGGCTCGCGAAGAAGGCCTGGTCGCGCGGTTCATGCGGGAAATCGTCGCGCTCCAGAAGCTCAAGAACCCGCACGTCGTCGAACTTTTCGACCATGGCGTCGACGGCGAGATGTACTACTACGCGATGGAGTACGTCCCGGGGGAGACGCTCACGTCGCGGCTGCGTCGGGAGAAGCGGATTCCCTGGCGCGAGGTGATCGACCTGTCCATTGAGATTTGCATCGCCCTCAAGGCCGCGCACGACGCGGGCATTATCCACCGCGATCTCAAACCGTCGAACTTGCTGCTGACTCCCGATGGAACGCTCAAGCTCACCGACTTTGGCGTGGCGCAGGTTTTTGCCGGCTCGAAGCTGACCGTAACCGGTGGCATCATCGGCACAGCCGAATACATGTCGCCCGAGCAAGGGCAGGGGCGCCGCATCACGAAGCGCAGCGATCTGTACGCGCTGGGTGCGGTGATCTACGTGATGCTTACGGGGCGTCCGCCGTTTTCGGGCAAGACGACGCTCGATGTGATTCACAAACACAAATACAACCAATTCGATCGGCCGCGGACCATCGTGCCGGAGATCCCCTATTGGCTCGACGAAATCGTCTGCCAACTGTTGGAGAAGGATCCCGAAAAGCGGCCCGCCGACGCGTTCGTCGTGAATCGCCGCCTGCAAGAAGTGCTCAAGAAGGTCGAAGTCGCGAACAGTGAGCGGACGCTGGGCGGCGGCACGATGGCGGATGCGTCGACCTTCAATGCGGCCGACGCATCGAACCGCAGCGGCTCGGCGGGGGGCGGCGGCGGACACGGCACGCTGATGCGCGACTTGTTTCGCGCCGAAATCGAAGCCGAGCAACAGCGTGGCGGCGTGCGACGGTTGTTCGAGAATACGTGGGTGCTCGTCGGTCTGTTGGCGGTGGCCTTGCTCGTCATCGCCTATGGAGTGGTGAGCGCCCGAGCGCGGAACGTCGACCACACCGATGAGGCGAGCAGCGAAGCCGGGTCGTGGCGGCGCTTGCCGCGGACCGAGGTCGAGCGACTCGTGGCGTTCGCCCGTCACCAACACGACGATGGGGACGTCACGGGCGCCGAACGAACGCTGTCGGCTCTCGCGGCCTTGTTGCCGGAACAAAGCCCGGAACGAACCCGCGTCGATCGGCTCCTTGGCGACCTCCGCGCGCGGAACCTGGAGCAGCCCCGCGATTTGTCATTCGTCGCCGAAGCCTTGGACCGGGCGGACAAGTTGCTCGCGGCCGGCGATGCGGACCAAGCCCGCGGAATTGCCAGTGGCGTGATCGCTCTTTATGGAGACGACGAACGGGCCGTCGCGGACGTCAAACGGGCGCAGCGGATCCTCGCAGCCACGCCAGGGACGGCGGGAGGCTCCCGTATCAAGAATGAGGGCAAGAAGGGCAGCAAAAAGGAGGCAGCGCCCGCCCAGCAGACTCCCGTTCAGGCGCCTCCCAGCGGCGGTACTTCGCCTGGGGCTGCGACAAAGCCGGCTGCTGATAAGATGGGCCCATGAAAGCGGCCCTCGATCTCAAGCAATATATCCGTTCGATTCCTGATTTCCCCAAGCCGGGAGTCTTGTTTCGCGACATCACGCCCCTCTTGGCGGCGCCCGAAGCGTTTCAATACGCCATCGACGCGTTGGCGGACCATTATCGGAATGCCAATGTGCATTCGGTGCTGGCGGCCGAGGCGCGCGGATTTATTTTCGCGGCTCCGCTGGCTCTGGCGTTGCAGGCTCGCTTTATTCCAATCCGCAAGCCGGGCAAGTTGCCCTTCGAGAAACTCTCGTTTCGCTACGAGCTGGAATACGGTACCGACGCCCTTGAAATGCACACCGATGCAATCACTCGGGGCGAACGGGTGTTAATGATCGACGACCTGCTAGCCACCGGCGGCACAATGGAAGCCTGCCTGCGAATCGTCGAGCAAGTCGGAGGAATAGTCGTTGGCGCGGGCTTTATTATCGAACTCGATTTTCTCGCAGGGCGCGATCGACTCGCGCCCTGCGAAGTCTTTTCGCTCCTGCATTACGGAAGCGAAGCCGGGAACTAAAGGCGACGAGTAAATGAGCCGGCGCCGACGGCAAGTGTGAAGGCGAGCGGCCGGTGTCAGCCGGCCGGTTCTCCGTTTTGTATCGCGACTAAAATCAAAATGTTTCTCGGAATCGAAATCGGCGGCACAAAACTGCAGCTCGGCGTGGGCCAAGGCAGCGGTCCGCCCTTTGACGGCTTTCGCCGACTCGATGTCGATGCTCGCAATGGCGCACCAGGCATTCGCGAGCAAATCGCTAATGCCGGCCGCGAGCTGTTCGCCGAGTTTCCGATCCAAGCGATCGGCTTCGGCTTCGGCGGCCCGATCAACGCAGCCGCCGGCATCGTCACGAAGAGCCATCAGGTCGAGGGTTGGGATAATTTTGCGTTGGCCCAGTGGTGCACCGATCAATTCGGCGTGCCGACGTATCTGGGGAACGACTGCGACATGGCGGCGCTAGCCGAGGCTCGTTTTGGAGCCGGCCGACACAAGCGGAGCGTCTTTTACGTGACGGTCGGCACGGGAGTCGGCGGCGGTTTGGTCTTCGACGGCGTGCTCTTCGGCTCGCAACGTCCGGCCATCGCCGAGATCGGTCACTTGCGTCCGGGGCTCGACGCCACCGAGCCGAGTCAAACCATCGAATCTCGCGCCGCCGGCCCCGGCATTGAGGCGGTGACGCGGACGTGGCTCACCACGGCGCCTCTCGACGACCGGCACGCAACGCGGCTCTTGGCTCGTTGTGAAAGGGCGCCCCAAAAGCTGACTGCCAAGATGATCGCCGAAGAAGCCGCTGCCGGAAATGCGCTCGCGCAAGCCGCGATGGATCGCGCCTGTCAGGCCCTCGGATGGGGCATCGCACAAGTCATCACGTTGGTGGCGGTCGAAGCGGTCATCGTCGGTGGCGGCGTGTCGCTCGCGGGCGAGACGGTCTTCTTCGATCCGTTACGGCGAGCGGTTGCCACTTATGTCTTTCTGCCGCTCCGTGAGTCGTACGAGATTCTGGCCCCGCGGCTCGGTGAAGAGGTCGTTGTGCACGGAGCCGTCGCGATGGCCGCCGATCGCTTTGCCGCGCCAAACGCTTGAGCCGATCGTTTTGCCAGCCGAGCAGTCCTACATCCATGTCCGACCCACTCATCCAACTCTCCGGGCTCACGAAGTCGTTCGCCAGCGTGGCGGCCCTGAAGGGTGTCGATCTGGATCTACAGGGCGGCGAGATTCTGGGCTTGGTGGGCGAAAACGGAGCCGGAAAATCGACGCTCATCAAGCTATTGAGCGGCGTTCAGACGCCGGATGGCGGAGCGATCCGTCTTGGTGGGCGACCGGTGACATTCGCGTCGCCGCGAGATGCGCTGACCGCAGGAATCGCCGCGGTGCAGCAGGAGCTGGAGTGTTTTCCGCATCTATCGATCGCGGAAAACTTGATGCTCGGCGAGCGCTGGCCGCGTCGAGTTTGGGGCGGCGTCGATTGGTCGGCTCTGCATGCTGAAGCAGGCCGGCGGCTGACTCAGTTTGGAGTTGCGATCGAAACACACCGCATGGTCGAAGAGTTGACCGCCGCCGAGAAGCAGGAAGTCGGAATTGCCGGCGCCGTCGCTCGCCGCGCCCGGCTGCTGATCCTTGACGAGCCGACGGCCAGCTTGAGCGAACCAGAGGTGCGGCGGCTGTTCTTGCATCTGCGGCGCCTGCGCGAGCAGGGTGTCGCCATCTTGTACGTGTCGCATCGACTTGACGAGATCTTCGAGTTGACCGACCGGATTGCCGTCCTGCGAGACGGGGCGCTGGTCGCCGTCAGTCGCACGAGTGAGATCGACGCAGCGCGGCTCGCGTTCGACATGGTCGGCCGCCCGCTCGAGCAGGTCTACCCGCGCACGCGCGACGGCAAGCTTGGCTCGCCCGGGTTGGAACTGGTCGGCGTTTCGCGCGAGGGTCTCTTTCACGAAGTCAGCCTCTCTGTTCGGGCCGGCGAAATCGTGGGCCTGGCTGGTTTGGTGGGGGCAGGCCGCTCCGAGTTGGCGCGGGCGATTTACGGGCTCTATCCCGTCGACGCTGGCACGATGCGAATCGCCGGAAAAGTCTGGCGGCCCAGACAGTCGCGCGATGCGCTGCGATCAGGCCTCGTTTACATTCCTGAGGAGCGCAAGCGGCAGGGCTTTGTGCTCGACCACGCGCTGGAGAGCGCGATCGGCATCGGCTTTTCCGACCAGCTCACCCATTGGGGTATCGTTCGCGGCGGACGGGAGCGAGAACGGGTCCGCGGGGCGATCGAACGTTACGGGATTCGCGCGACCGGGCCTCGGCAACCGGTTGCCACGTTGAGCGGCGGCAATCAGCAGAAGGCCCTCTTGGCGCGCTGGTTGGAGCGCGACCCTCGCGTCGTCATCCTCGACGAACCGACGCGCGGCGTTGACGTCGGGGCCAAGGCGCAGATTCACGCCCTCATCGATCAATTGGCTGCTCAGGGCAAAGCCATCCTGTTTATCTCGAGCGATCTGGGCGAGATTGTCGGCATGAGTGACCGCATTCTCGTGATGAATCGCGGGACGATTGAAACTGAGTTGCAAGGGCCTGAGATGACCGCGCAGAACGTAATTCTCGCGGCCTCCGGCCTATATACGCGCGAGGTCGGCTCGCATCGCGGAGTCTGAGTGACGTGAGAAGTGCCTTCGACGCCACAACTGAAGTCTTCCGGGTGGCACTGGCGGCTTGCCCGCCAGTGGGCCTTTTTCACGCGCGCGAAGACACTGGCGGACAAGCCGCCAGTGCCACCCAATTGCGGTTCACTCTTGCGTCGGGGTGCGTGGATTGATGCAGTCCTTTTGGCGGCGGATGCCGAAATCGGTGCGGCGGCGGATCGTGTTTCTCGTCGCGGCCGACGCGGCACTGCTAGTTTTCATCGCGTGGAGAGCGGCCTTAAGCGGCGCCTCGTTTTCGGACGAAATGGGCCGCATGGCGCCCAATGTTGCTCCGACGATTTTGGCCGCGCTGGGGCAGACGGGAATCATCTGTTGCGGCGCAATGGATCTCTCGGTCGGCTCGATCCTGGCCGTCGCGGGCACGGTCTTCGGCGTGCTGCACGCTCGGGGCGTCGGGCCGTCGGGGTGCTTTGCGGCCTGCTTCTTCGTGGCGTTCGGACTGTCGGCTTACAACGGCCTCTTGATTCGCGTGCTGCGAATTCCGGCGATTATCGTGACGCTCGCCGGCTTGGCGTTCTATCGTGGCCTGGCGCTGATCTTGGCAGAGGTGGCGTCGCGCGGCTTCGGCGAGCAATTCACGCTCACAGGCGACGCCTATCATCGGCCCGGGCAGATGTATGCCGGCTGGATTCTGTTGGGCGCGCTGGCGATCGCACTCTGGGGAGAATGCTTCGGCAAGACGCCGCGTACCTGGCTGGCGTTGGGCAATTCGGAAACCGCCTGCCGGCTGAGCGGCCTTGATCCGGCGAAAGTTTTGTTCAGCGCGTTCGTGGTTGGCGGAGTTTTCTTGGGGCTGGCCGCTCTGTTGGACGTCAGCAATCACATCACGATCGAGCCGGCGCGATTGGGAGCGGGCTTTGAGCTGAGTGTGATCGCCGCCAACGTGCTGGGAGGCACCAGCATCTTTGGCGGGCAGGGTAGTGTGGCAGGCACGGCGCTCGGCGGCCTGTTCTTGTATCTGCTCGGTCCGGCGATGCTTTACGCGGGCGTCGATGAATACTGGCGAACGGCCGTGCAAGGTGCCGCGATCCTCGCCGTGATCGGCATCGACTGTGCGCTGGGCCGACGACGAAAAATGATGGAGGAGCTGCGATGAGGCGGATCGCACTTCCTCTGTTGCTGGTTCTCGAAGTCGCCGTTCTGGCGCCGCTGAGCGGCGTGCGCTCAACCCATTTCTTGTCGACGTTCGGCGCATACGCCAACGACTTATCGATCCAGGCCGCTCCAATCCTGTTGCTCGCCTTTGGCATGACGATCGTCTTGATTTCGGGCGGCATCGATCTGTCCGTCGCCTCGATGACGGCTCTTGTGGCGTGCGTGCTCTCGAAGTTCGAGCCCGGTCCGCAATTCTGGGTGACGGCTATTCCGTTGGGGCTCGTGCTCGGGGCGGGGTTGGGGCTCGCGAATGGGCTGCTCGTGGCGGCGTGCGACGTGCCGCCAATCATTGCCACGCTGGGCACTCTGTTCCTCTATCGCGGCTTGTGCGAGGCCGTGCTGAAAGGGGCGAAATACAACCCGTTCTTCGATGTGCCCGGTTACTCGCGGTTGGGCGAATTGCCCGGTGCATTGATCCTGGTTGGCGTGGTTCTAATTGTCGGCGGCGCGTGGTTTCGCGGATCGCGCTGGCGGCGCGAAATTCTGATGATCGGCGGAAACCGCGTGGCCGCCCGCTATGCGGCCATTCCCGTCGGCCGGCGGTTGGTCGAGGTTTACACGCTCAGCGGCGTGCTGGCGTTTCTGGCCGCCGTCTGCTTCACCGCGCACGACGGCTCGGCGAGCCAGGCCTCTTATATGGGCTTGGAGTTGCAAGTGATTGTTGCCGTCGTGCTGGGCGGCACAGCAGTTACGGGCGGTCGCGGCACGATCATCGGTTCGGTCTTGGGAGTGCTGCTGGTGGCCGTGCTGGTTGAAGGGCTGCAAGCCGGGGGATCCAGCTTTTGGATTCAGGACCGCTTACCGTTCAAGTTCGGCAATCTGCGGTTTGTGCTGTTGGGCGCGTTGCTGGTGTTTGGTGTGTGGCTCAACACACGGCGATCTGGCGAGCGGCCGGTGTAAGCCGGCCGATTCTTGGCGTGCTGGTGAGCGTTGTCGGCAAGCGCGAGATCGTTGTACGTTATGGGAATGATCACCGCGCTTGATCCGACCGATAGTGTTCCGTCGTCTCACAAGTTGAAGCACCCGCCAGCTTACGCTGGCGGCTCGCCGGCGCTCTTGAGCGCGCTCGCGCTGGTGTTAATTGTGCTGGCTGGGTGCTCGCAGGATTCGGTTGGAACCGCATCCAATAAAGCGGGAGCCGGCAAGCCGCGCGATCAGATCGTGATCGCGATGCTCCCCAAGTTGACGAACATTGCGTACTTTCGCGCGTGTCAGGAGGGGGCCAAGAAGGCGGCGGCCGAGTTGGGCGTGCGCTTGATCTACGACGGTCCGACTGACCCGAGTGCCAGCGATCAGAATAAATTCATCGAGACGTGGATTCGGCAGGGAGTCGACGCCATCTGCATCGCCCCGAATGAGCCCAAAGCGATCAAACGTCTGGTGCAACAGGCGCAGGAACGTGGCATCAAAGTGCTGACCTGGGACAGCGATGCTCCCGACAGCGGCCGCGATCTGATGGTCAACCAGGTCGACGACAAACGCCTGGGCGAAGCGCTGATGGATGAGATCGCCCGGCAGATGCACGAGGAGGGCGAGTGGGCGGTCGTCATCGCCAGCCTGAACGCCGACAACCTCAACACGTGGCGGAAGTATGCCGAAGCGCGGGCGACGGAGAAATATCCGAAGCTCGTGAAGGTCGATACCGTCGTGACGGAAGAGGACGTCGACAAGTCGCGCAAGTTGGTGGAGACGCTGCTGAATGTGCATCCCAATCTCAAGGGGATGATTGCCTTCGACTCGAACTCGGTCCCCGGCGCGGCCGAGGCGCTAAAACGCACGGGCAAGGCGGGGAAAGTCGCCCTTTGCGGCAACTCGACGCCGGCCCCCAACAAGGACTATCTCAAAGAAGGAGTGCTCGAAAGTTTCTTCCTCTGGGATCCCCGTCAACTCGGTGATCTGACGGTGCGACTGGCCGTCGCGGCCGTCGAAGGCAAGTCGCCCAAGGCCGGGGAATCGATCAATGGGTCGCCGCCTCTGACGCTCAGTCCGCGCGATCCGACGACCGTGATCATGTCGCCCGAGCCGCTGAAATTCACGAAAACGAACATCGATCGCTACGACTGGGGCTTTTGACGTCGAAACGCTAAGATCCGAGAAGCAGCAGTTGAATCACCGGCTCAAGTGCCCGAGAAAGTACGTCGCTGAGAGGAAGTGTCATGCGTGTTTGCTGTCGGCTGGCCGTGACGGGAGTTTTCGCAGTCGCTCTGGGAGTTTCCCCGTGGACTATGGGCCGCGCGCCGGCGGCCGGCAACGGAACGGTGACGGGGCAATTCGTCTTGGAAGGCGACATCCCAAAGCTGGCGCCCGTGGTCAAAGAGGGCGACACGGCCGTCAAGAATCCCGAGGTTTGTGCCAAGCAAAACATCCCCGACGATTCGCTGATTGTGGACACGGGGAGCAAGGGCATCGCCAATATCTTTGTCTACCTTCAGAAGCCGCCGGCCGACATGCCGGCGGAACTCAAAGAGAGCAAAGAGAAGATCGTAAAGTTCGACCAGAAGGGTTGCCGCTTCATTCCGCACGCACTGATTCTGCGAACAGATCAATCGATCGAGATCCTCTCCGATGATCCGATCTCGCATAACACTCACGCCTTGCCCGTTCGGCAGGATGGCAAGAACGAAGCGATCGCAGCGAACGATCGCTCGGGTAACGTCAAATGGCAGTTCTCGCTGCCGGAGAAGATGCCGACCACGGTTCAATGCGACATTCATCTTTGGATGAACGCCCGTTGGCTGATCATCGATCACCCGTACGCCGCGATCACCGACAAAGACGGCCGCTTCAAGATCGAAAACGTTCCCGCGGGCGAGCACAACTTCATGATCTGGCACGAGCGAGCCGGCTGGGTGTTCGGTGCGACCAAGCGTTCGATGCCCGTCACGATTGAAGCGGGGAAGACCACGCAGTTGGGCAACGGAGCTGCGATCGCCGTTCCGGTTGCCAATTTCATGAAGTAGTAAGCACCGCGGCGTCCTGACGTCTTATGCGACAGCAAATCGGCTATCTGCTGCAGCTGGCAGCGCTCACGATGCTTCCAATGCTCATTCTGTGGCAGTTGGATTTCGGGATTCCGCTGATCGTCATGCCGATGCTGACCGTGGTCGGCATCGTCATGTTTTACATCGGTTACAAGCTCCGCGAGGGATAGGCCGTTGGCTTCGCCCGCCCCCAGCGCGAAGAGCCGACACAAGGCCCGCCTCCCAGCGGCCGTCGGTCTGACGATCCTGCTCCTGCTGCCTGCGTTTTCGCAGACCGTTCGAGGCCAGCAACCCAATCCTACCGACCGCAACCGACCGGCCGTGCCGCCCCCGGCTGTTGCCCCGCAACTGCCCGCCGTCGAGCCGCGGTTTCGTGAATCGGTGGCGATCGAAACGAACCTGACGGCCCAACGGCAAGTCGAGCTGGCCCGCGTGCACTTGCGCGAAAAGCGTTGGAGCGAGGGGATCGAGCTGATCCGCCAGGTTGCCGCCAACGATCCGGGCTCATTGATCTCCGTCGGCCCGGGTCGATATCTCAGCGTCGATCTCTACGCGCAGATGTTGATGGCCGCGCTGCCCGCGGAAGGATTGGCCGTCGCGCGGAAGACGATCGACGATTCGGCCAAAGCGGCGATGGAAGACGCGATGCGGCATCGCGACGAAACGGCGCTGCGATCGCTCGTGCACAAAATGTTTGTCGCCCGCAGCACCGAACAGGCCCTGCTGACGCTGGGTCAATGGGCGTGGGAATCGGGAAACCTGACGGCGGCACGCGGCTATTGGTCTCGGCTGCTGCCTCCGCGCGAGTCCTCCCCGCCGGAGACCTTGGCGGAAGGGCTGCGATTTCCGGATCCCCAAATCGAGCCGGCGGAAATCGGCGCGCGGCTGGTTCTGGCAAGCATCGTCGAAGGCGATCCGAACGTGGCGCATGCGGAATGTGCCGCCTTCCGTCGCCGATTCGGAACGACGCGGGGACGTTTGGGTGACCGCGAAGGAATTCTGGCCGACTTGCTCGAGCAAACCGCCGAGCAGGCGCGAGGCTGGTCGTTTCCGCCGCGCGATACGACTGTTTCGACATTTGCGGTTAACGCGGCTCGGAACGGTGTGCTTCCCCGAGAGATCGAAGTCGGAGCCGCACGGTGGGCCGTTGAGCTGCCGATCGATCTCTACTCGCCCGTCCATTCGTCGGCGAGCGAACGGGAAGTGCTCAGCACGTTTCCGGTGGTCTACAAAAATTACTTGCTCGCCAACACGGCCGAACAAATCTTTGCTTGGGACCTGCGGACCGGAAAACCGGCGTGGGCCGAGGATCGCCTAGAGCGGTCGGCAATCTATTCCGCGATGGCTGACGCTTCCGCTCCGCCTCCTGCGCCATTTCTGGTTGGAGCCCCGCGCTACACGATGACGATTGCCGATGGACGTCTCTACGCGCGGATGGGTGACCCGACGACGGCTCATTCGCGGAGCACATTGCGCGAGTCGGAAAGCTCGGTCGTCTGCCTCGACTTAGCCCGCGGTGGAGGCAAGCTTGTTTGGAAAGTCGACGCTTCGGCCATTGAACCCCAATCGTCGTTCGAAGGTTCTCCGCTCGTCGCACAGGGTCGTGCCTACGTCGCTATGCGCAAGGGGCGCCCGCGGATGCAGTCCGATGTCGTCTGTTTGGAGACAGAGACCGGGCGCAGATTGTGGAGCCGATCGGTCTGCGCAGCGGTCGAAGACGTCGGGCAGAACGGCAGTGTGTTGAGCCATCAACTGCTCACCGCAGGGGACGATGCTGTCTTTCTGGCGACCGGTTTGGGGGCGATTGCCGCCGTCGAGGCGGATTCGGGTTCGTTGCGATGGGTGGTCACCTATGAAAGTGGCGACCGCGACAGCCCGACCAGCGATCGCGAGCGGCGGGAGAATTCTCCTTGCCTGTTTGCTCAGAACATCGTCGTCGCGGCGCCGGGCGACGCGAACACACTGTTCGCGATCGACTCGCGCTGCGGCACGATCCTTTGGCGCCGCACGCTTCCCGGCGGCGTCGAGCATCTGTTGGGGACCAAAGATGGCGTGCTGATTGTCAGTGGCCAGAGCCTGTGGGGGCTGAACCTGGCGACGGGTCATGCCGTGTGGCATCTCGGCTATCTCGATCCGGCTTCCTTCGGTTTCGGTCGGGGCATCCTGGCGGGGGACGTCGTTTACTGGCCGACACGGGAAGACATTTACGTCGTCGAGCAGGCGACCGGTGCTCTCCGGCGACGGATTCCGCTCCTGGCTCGCTACGTCGAGTCTGGCGGCAACCTCGTGTTGGCTGGCGAATTCCTCGCCGTCGCGCAATCGCGTCGCATCGTTGTGTTTGGGCCGAATGCCGGACCTCCGCTACGGAAAAAGCAGGCGCTGCCCGGGACATTGACCGAAGACAACCGAATGGACGGCTGGCCCGTTGCTAAAACCGGCCTGTTCCCGATTTTGCAACGCCGGTAAAATCACGCGTGGGCTTTGCGGAGGGCGGAGAGAGTCCCGCTACGGCAGTGGATGCTGCCAGGCACTTGCCGGCCGTTACGAAGGATCGGGAAATGGTCGACCGTCGCGCTCCGCGTGTTTTTGCCGCACTATCGGCCGTGCTGATGTTGGCGGCAGGCGGATGCTCCCCAACGACGCGACTTCCGTCGATTTTCCCCGGTCCGGGTGACACCGATTCACGATCGTTCAATGCTCACGATCCACTTCCTGAATCGGATATTGGGCCCGACATGGGCGCGCGTCCGCCGGGATTTATGCAGGATTGGAGCGAGCCGCGTCGCACGCGAGCCGCTCAAGGGGCTTTGGGTGTCCCGCCCGGCGGAAGCCCAGCAGGCCCGGCTGCTCCGATGGTGCCCGGTGGTCCAGTTCCCGGCCAGATTCCGGGTGGTCCCGTGTTGGCGCCCCCCAATCAGCCGGTCGGTCCTGGGCCGAGCAGCCAACTGTATCCGGACGCTGTTCCGCAGTAGCGGCCTGTCCGTCGATCAATGTCTGAATGGGTGCCATCCCACTGCTCGGCGTGAAGGTGTCCGGGAATTCGGGCTGAGATTTCTCGGCGCTCACGCGCCGGTAGCCCCCGACAGGGGGCGGCAGAGCATAGCCCAGGGCGCAGCCCTGGGTAAGAAGATCCCGCCAACATTCCCTCAAAGAGTCTCATTTCAATTTGCCTCGCAACCCAGGGCTTGCGCCCTGGGCTATGCTCTTTCGCCCCTTCGGGGGCTTGCAGACTCCAGACCACCCGATCCAGTCGCTTTACGAATTCCCGGACAACTTCACCGCTCGGCGTTGGCATGCATCGCAAAGCATGTCCATCCAAAGCTGTCGGCATGGCACGCGGCAAATTGCGAAAGACGGACGCATAGTCCATCGTTCGTGGTTCTAGCGCTTTGCGGCTTCCTTTTCTTGGCAGGGCACGCGTGTGTGGCGCAGCAACCGCCGCGGCGCATCGATCGGTCGATCGAGTCTGAGGCTCAGAAGCTGATGACGCCGGAGACGCAGGCGGCTATCGACCGCGGCCTGGCCTTTCTGGCTGGGCGACAAGCTCCGCGCGACGGCTCGTTCGGCTCGAGTGCCAGCGCGCGGCGGCGCGTCGCGATCACCGCCCTTTCCGGCATGGCGTTCTTGTCCTCTGGCAGCACGCCCGGTCGCGGTAAGTACGGGGCGAACGTGCAGAGGGCGGTCGACTTTCTGCTGACGCGGTGCCAGCCCAACGGCTTCATCTACGACGAGGGGAACACGGGCGGCCACTTCGGCCCGATGTACGATCATGGCTTCGCCACGTTGTTCTTGGGCGAGGTCTACGGCATGACCCGCAACCCGCAAGTGCGGACCAACCTGGAACGGGCTGTCCGGCTCATCGTGAATTCGCAGAACAAAGAGGGGGGCTGGCGTTATGAACCCGACTCAAAGGATGCCGACCTCTCGGTAACGGTCTGTCAAATCATGGCGCTGCGCGCCGCTCGCAACAGCGGCATCTATGTCCCCAAACAAACGATCGACCGCTGCACCGAATATGTCCGCAAGTGCCAGACGACCGAGGGGGGATTCCGCTACCAGTTGACGACAAGTTGGCAGGCGGTGACCTTCGGCCTGACGGCTGCCGGCGTGGTGACGCTCTACAGCGCGGGCATTTACGAGGGCAAGGCGCTCGAAACGGGAATTCAGTACTTGGAGCGCTATCGGCCGTCGACGGCCATGCACCAGCCGGCCAACCATTATTTTTACAGTCACTACTACGCGGCCCAAGCGATGTGGCATGCCGGCGGACAGCGCTTCGAGCAATGGTATCCGGAGATTCGCGACGAACTGATCCATGGTCCCTTTCCGTTTCGCTCGTCGGGCGGCGGTTGGCGCGACCCTTCTTCGTACGGGGACGACTACGGAACGGCGATGGCCCTGTTGATTCTGCAGACCCCCAATAATTATTTGCCGATCTTTCAGCGGTGATACAGTTTCGCATCGTTTGGCCGCGTGCATCGGGCTGGAGCAAAGCATGCGACGGGAGGTCTTGGCGATTGCAATCGCTCCGGAAATAATGAGGGAGGATGGGATCTCAACCGCTTCATCCGGACAGTTCTTTGAGCGCGGCCAAATTGAACAGTTTTCGCAAAGTGCCGACGCAATCTCTGATCGATTCTCTCAAACCTGGACAACCGGGATCACTCAAGACGAGGCCGGACGGCACGATGCTCGATGGCCATCATCGAATCAAGATTCTGCGTGAGCGCGGAGTCGACGTTGATTCCTTGGAACGCGAGATCATTCCCAAGTAGCGTTCGTCCATAGATAATCGGTTGTCTCCCGAACGCAGGGGTTTTGGATTGAGCTTGCCAGTCTACTGGATCGATGGACCTTGGCCGGGCCGACTCGGCATTCTTCCCCGACCCCGAGGAGGGGATTGGCTTGATGTCGAGATTCGGTCATGGAAGAAACTCGGTCTGAACGCCGTCGTCTCTTTGCTGACGTCGGATGAGGTCATCGAGCTTGATTTGGAAGAGGAAGCGGACACCTGTAGGAATCACGCGATCGATTTTTTCTCTTTTGCAATCCCAGATCGCGGCGTTCCGCTTTCGCGGCAAGACGCGTTCGGGCTCATGCAGCGCCTGCACGAATTGCTTGCTGCCGGCTTGAGTGTCGGGTTGCATTGTCGGCAAGGCATTGGCAGATCCGGAATGGGCGCCGGGTGCTTGCTGATTCTGGCGGGGGCAAGTCCCGACGATGCTATCGCTCGCGTTTCTGGCGCTCGGGGCTGCGAGATCCCTGAGACTGCGGAGCAACGCGCGTGGCTCGTCGATTTTGCTGCCAGGCTGCATCAAGCCCCTCTTTGAAACACATGCTCGTTCAGCAGGGGCTTCGCTTGAGACCGAACTCGCCTGAGGTGAGGAAGGCATGCGTCGAGCCGAACGCTCGCACGCCAAGTTTCGATCGCATCACGAGTGTTTCGACTGGTCTGAAGTTACAGGTGGGGTGCCATGCCCACGGCTCGGCGTGGGCACGCATTGCGGGACATGCCCACCCAAAGCTGTGGGCATGGCACCCGCTGGTTCGGCATCGTCGAACCACGAGTCGGATTCGGCAATGGGTCGGTGCCCGACTGCTGCAGACTTGCCCCGGGTTACTAGTAGTGCTGGCGGCGGCTTGCGTCGCGCGAGCCGACGGGCACGTTGACGGGGCGACCATTTATCTTGCGGACGGCAGCCGCAAGGTTGGCGTCGTGCGGTCCCTTTCTCCCAGAGAGGTGGTGATTGCTACGGAGCCGGTTCAGCGATTCGCCACCGCGGACGTCGTGCGGCTGGAGTTTGCGAACCGCGCCGCGCCGCCTCCTCAGGCGTCGCTGATTCAATTAGCCAACGGCGACCGAATCGTGGCGGGTCTGTCGAGCATGAGCGATGAGTCGGTCGTCGCGCTCTGGAAGTCCTACCCCGATTTGCCTCCGGTGCAGATTCCGGCAGCCGCGGTTGCCGGCATTCTCGTCAGCGTTCCGGATGGGGTCGTGGAAAAAACGCGTGCGTTCTGCCAGGTGTTCGGACGCAGGGACAAATCCGACACCTTGCTGCTGGTCAACGGGGATCGTCTGGCCGGGGATTTGGCTTCTTTCGATCAAACGGCTCTCAAACTCTCACAGGCAGGAAAGGTCGTGCAGATCGAGTTGCCGCGCGTCCGGGGCATCGCGTTCAGCTCGGATCTGACCAGCCTGCCCGCGCCGCACAAGCCGCGGATCGAAGTCACCTTGAGCGACGGCTCGCAGCTCACCGGTTGGAACGCGAGTCGAGAGGCCGGCGGTGCGTTGCGATTGTCCTCTCTCTTCGCTTCGACGTTGGAGTTGCCTCTTTCGGCTGTTGCCGCGATTCGTTTCCTTGACGGGCGGGCGACTT
>Ga0210393_10000374_pt1 | contig 40790 bp, 35 predicted proteins | sample IncBWC27OmetaG_FD_160068 | JGI IMG/M metagenome (GOLD analysis project Ga0210393, IMG submission 160068) | Forest soil microbial communities from Barre Woods Harvard Forest LTER site, Petersham, Massachusetts, United States - Inc-BW-C-27-O ...
GCGGGGTGGCTCTCGACAGGTTTCGGTTTGTGGATAGTCCCCCTCACCCGGATTTGCCGCTCCGCGCCAAATCCGACCTCTCCCCGCAAGCGGGGCGAGGTGAAGGAGAGTGCGTCATCTTGCTTCGACCGTATAACCATCATCACACCCTGCCGAGCGCAAAACCGCGCGCGATATAGTTGCGGACGAACCAGATCACGAGCGCGCCGGGAATAATGGTCAAGACGCCGGCTGCCGCCAGCAGCCCCCAATCCATGCCTGCGGCCGAGACGGTTCGCGTCATCACGGCGGAGATCGGCTTGGCGTCCACCGACGTCAATGTCCGCGCCAGCAACAGCTCGACCCATGAGAACATGAAGCAGAAGAAGGCGGCCACGCCGATGCCGCTTGCGATCAATGGCATCAGGATCTTGATGAAGAAGCGCGGGAAGGAATAGCCATCGAGGAATGCGGTCTCGTCGATCTCGCGTGGCACGCCGGAGACGAATCCCTCCAGGATCCAGACCGCGAGCGGCACATTGAAGATGCAATGCGCGAGGGCCACCGCCCACGGCGTATCGAATAGCCCAATCGCCGAATAAAGATTGAAGAATGGCAGCGCGTAGACCGCGGCCGGCGCCATCCGGTTCGACAACAGCCAGAAGAACAGGTGCTTGTCGCCGAGAAAACGATAGCGCGAGAAAGCGTAGGCCGCGGGCAATGCGACCGAGATCGAGATCACCGTGTTGATGACGACGTATTTCAGCGAGTTGATGTAGCCGGAATACCAGCTCTCGTCGGTGAAGATGCGGATGTAATTGGCGAGTGTCGGATCGTGCGGCCACAGGTTCATGGTCGAGACGATCTCGAGATTGGTCTTGAGGCTCATGTTGACCAGCCAGTAGATCGGCAGCAGCAGGAAGACCAAAAACAGCGACAAGATCAGGCGGCGGCCGGGGATCGAATGCATCACACCGCCTCCTTGACCGGCCGGCGTTCGGCGCCGGCGTTGGTCATCACGGTGTAGAACACCCAGCAGACGATGATGATGATCAGGTTGTAGACCAGCGAGAGCGCGGCCGCCTTGCCGAGGTCGAACTGCCCGAGCGCGATCTTGACCAGTTCGATCGAGATGAACGTGGTCGAATTGCCCGGTCCGCCGCCGGTGACGACGAACGGTTCGGTATAGATCATGAAGCTGTCCATGAAGCGTAAGAGAACCGCGATCAGCAGCACGCGCTTCATCTTCGGCAGTTGAATCGCGGTGAACACCGCCCACCGCGATGCGCCGTCGATCTGGGCGGCTTGATAATAGGCTTCTGGAATCGACTTCAGCCCGGCGTAGCACAACAACGCCACGAGGCTGGTCCAGTGCCAGACGTCCATCACGATGACAGTCGCCCAGGCATCGAACTCATTGGAGACGTAGTTATAGTTGATCCCGATGTGGTTCAGCGTATAGCCGAGCAGGCCGATGTCGGGGCGCCCGAAGATCTGCCAGATCGTTCCGACTACGTTCCAGGGAATCAGAAGCGGTAATGCCAGGATCACCAGACAAGCAGCGACGCTCCAGCCCTGCCGTGGCATCGACAGCGCGACCACGATGCCGAGTGGGACTTCGATAGCCAGGATCACAAAAGAGAAGAACAGGTTGCGCCAGAGCGAGGCGAAAAACCGCTCGCCGAGATCGCTTGAAGGATCGAGCAATTCCTTGAACCAGCCGACACCGTTCCAGAAGAACTGATTGTTGCCGAAGGTGTCCTGCATCGAATAGTTCACGACCGTCATCAACGGCAGGATCGCGGAGAACGCGACCACCAGGAACACCGGTAGCACCAAAAACCAGGCTTTCTGGTTGACGGTCTTGTCCATCACGCCTCCCCCTCGACCAGGAGACTGTCGGCGTAGATGTGCACGCGCGATGGGTCGAACACCAATCCAGCACTGTTGCCGGGCACTGAAAACCCTTGCGGCACTTTTGCGGAGAATCTCGTGTCGCCCACGCGAACGTGCGCGAAGCGAGCGCGGCCGAGATCGTCGATGCGCTCGATGTTCGCGGCCAGAAGATTGGGGGCAGGGGCGGCGATCTGGACAAACTCCGGCCGCACGCCGACTTCGATCTTGGCGCCCGCCGGGAGGCGGTCGTAACTACGTTCGAGCGCGATGGTGTGGCCGTCGATCCGCGCCTGCCGTCCTTTGACTTCGGCGGGAACGATGTTCATGCCGGGCGAGCCGATGAAATAGCCGACAAAGGTATGCGCGGGCCGGTCGAACAGATCCGCCGGCGTTCCGCTTTGCACCACGCGGCCGTCATGCATCACCACGACCGTATCGGCGAAGGTCAACGCCTCGGTCTGATCGTGCGTGACATAGATCATCGTGAGGTCGAGGTCGCGGTGCAGCGCTTTCAGTTTCGATCGTAGCTGCCATTTCAGTTCGGGGTCGATCACCGTCAGCGGCTCGTCGAACAAAACGGCGGCCACAGCGGAGCGAACCAGGCCGCGGCCGAGCGAGATTTTCTGCTTGGCGTCGGCCGTCAGGCGCTCGGCCTTGCGTGACAGATAGGGCGTGAGGTCGAGAAGTGCCGCGATCTCCGCCACCCGCGCGTCAATCGCAGCTTTGGGTAGGCCGCGGTTCTTCAGCGGAAACGCAAGATTTTGCCCGACCGTCATGGTGTCGTAGATCACGGGAAACTGGAACACCTGCGCGATATTGCGCTCGCGCGTCGACTGCGTCGTGATGTCGACGCCGTCGAACAGGATCTTGCCGCGCGACGGCGTGACGATGCCGGAAATCAGATTCAACAACGTGGTCTTGCCGCAGCCGGACGGTCCGAGCAGCGCATAGGCGCCGCCGCGCCGCCATGTCATCGTGACCGGCTTCAGCGCGAAGGATTCTTCCGGCGCATCGTTGCCACCGTAGGAATGCGCGAGGTCGACGAGGTCAATGCGAGCCATGCATCACCTCACGTACGTTTCGCTGAAAGATCGGGCGATGCGACCAGGCGGTCGGCCGCATCGAAAACGAAAACATTATCCGGGTCGAGCACAGCATCGAGCAGATGCCCGGGCTGATATTCGTGCACGCCAGGCAGCACCGCCACCCAGTTGGAGGCGTCACGATTGAGATGCACGAAGCTTTCGGACCCCGTGATTTCTGTCACGGTCACCGTCGCATGGAACGCGTGGCGGCCGGGAATGCCGTTGGCAATCTCCAATTGATGGGCGCGGAAGCCGACCCGGTAGGCGCCGTCGGCCAGCGCAGCGTAGAGTCCAGCCGCGGGCGCCTGGATGCCCCCGGCATATTGCACAGAGCCGTTTTTCTTTTCGATGCCGACGATATTGAGCGGCGGATCGGAAAACACTTGCGCGACGCGCAACGTGTCGGGGCGGCGATAGACCAGCGGCGTCTCGCCCACCTGCAATGCTTTGCCCTCCCACATGCAGATGGTGCGCCCGCCGAGCAGCAACGCTTCCGACGGCTCGGTCGTTGCGTAGACAAAGATCGCGCCTGAGGCCTCAAAGATACGCGGCAGCTCGGTGCGAAGTTCCTCGCGCAGCTTGTAATCGAGATTGGCGAGCGGTTCGTCGAGCAGCACGAGATCGGCGCCCTTGACCAGCGCGCGAGCGATCGCGGTGCGTTGTTGCTGGCCGCCGGAAAGCTGCAGCGGTGTCCGGTCCAGATACGGTTCGAGTTTCAGAAGCCGTGCGGCTTCCTTGACGCGCGTTTCGATCTCGCTCTTTGGTTTGCCCTGCACCCGCAGTGGAGAGGCGATATTTTCGTAGACCGTGAACGAAGGGTAATTGATGAATTGCTGATAGACCATCGCGACCGAACGCTGCCGCACGTCGGCAGCCGTGACGTCCTTGCCGTCGACGAGGACCCGACCGGAGGTCGGTTTGTCGAGACCGGCGAGCAGCCGCATGATCGAGGTCTTGCCGGATAGCGTCGGACCCAGCAGAACGCTCAAGGTGCCGCGTTCGAGCCTCAGGCTGACGTCGCGAATGGCGGCGACGCCGTCGATCGACCGCGAGACGTTGACCAGTTCAACGCTCATGGTCGCCCTCCCGCTTCGGTCAGGAGAGCCTTCGAGGAGATTTGCTGGGCGGCAATCCAGAGATCGAGGGCTGCAATCTCTTCCGGCGTCAGTCGCAATCCCAACTTGGATCGTCGCCAGACGATGTCTTCGGCGGTGCGGGCCCATTCCTGCGATATCAGGTATCTGACCTCGGCCTCGGTCAAGCTCGCGCCGAATGCTTTACCAAGTTCCTCCATCGACTTCGCAGTGCCCAAAACCTTAATCGCGTGCGTGCCATAGGCGTGCGCCAGCCGGTTGGCATGGAAGGGCGTGAGGAACGGATAGTCGCGCATCAGCTCCGCCGTCAGCGCCGGAATGGCCGAGACATCCATATCGCCGCCGGGTAGCGGCGCCTTGCCGGTCCATCCTTCGCGCGCCTTATCGCCTTTCAGATAGGGGCCAAGCTTTTCCAGCGCCTCTTCGGCGAGACGCCGGTGGGTCGTGATCTTGCCGCCGTAGATCGAAAGCAGCGGCGCGCCGCCGGGCAGGTCGAGTTCGAACACATATTCGCGGGTCGCAGCCTTGGCTTCGCTGGCGCCGTCGTCGTAGAGCGGACGAACGCCGGCATAATCCCACACCACGTCGGCGGGCTTGACCGGCTTTGCCAGATATTCGCTGACGGAGGCGCAGAGATATTCGATCTCCTCGCCCGTTGCCTTCACCTTGGATGGATCGCCGTGATAATCGCGGTCGGTGGTGCCGATCAGCGTGAAATCGTCCTGATAGGGAATGACGAAAACGATGCGGCCGTCGCTGTTCTGGAACATGTAGGCGCGATCGTGGTCGTAGAGTTTCCGCACCACGATGTGCGAGCCCTGCACCAGCCGGACCTTGGCGCGTGCGTTGACGCCCGATCCTGCCGCGAGCACCTGCTCGACCCACGGCCCACCGGCATTGACCAGAATGCGGGCGCGAACCGTCGAGCGCTCGCCGCTCATGGCATGCTCAAGCGTGACTTCCCAGATGCCGTCGACCTGGCGGATTTCGGCGGCTCGGGCGCGGGTGCGAATCTCGGCGCCGCGGTTGGCGGCATCGCGTGCCGTGAGCACGACGAGCCGCGCATCGTCGACAAAGCAGTCGGAATATTCGAACCCTTTGGTGTAGCGGTTCGGAACCAGCGGCTTTCCGACCTCGTCACGGGTCAGATCGACCGAGCGCGTCGGCGGCAGGCGATGCCGGCCGCCAATGTGGTCATAGAGAAAGAGACCGAGCCGCAGCAGCCAGGTCGGCCGAAGCCCGTCGTGATGGGGCAGCACGAAACGCAGTGGGCGGATGATGTGGGGCGCGATTCCCCAGAGGATCTCGCGTTCGATCAGCGCCTCGCGAACCAGGCGAAACTCATAATATTCGAGATAGCGCAGGCCGCCGTGCACGAGCTTGGTCGACCAGGACGACGTCCCGCTCGCCAAGTCGTTCATTTCGCAAAGAAAAACCGAATTGCCCCGGCCCACAGCGTCGCGCGCGATTCCGCAGCCGTTGACGCCGCCTCCGATGATCAAGAGGTCGAAAATCCGATCCAAGCGCTTCCCCGGCTCGCCCATTGCGATTGGCGATTTTACTTTCGTTTTCGATTAAATCACAACTAAATGCGAAAGCAACACGGATGGTCCGTTTTCCAGTGCCGTCTCGGCAAAATCAGCGGACAGACGTGACGGCCGGGGGGAGTTCGGTGTCGGACTCCTCCGTGTCGAGCGATCCGGGCAGCGCCTCGATCACCTGGATTTCGCGGGTCCGGCAAATCTCGGCAAGCCGCGCCGGCAGCGCCACGTCGGTGACAAAGGTGTTGATCTGGCTGATGTCGGCGATGCGAACCGGTGCGCTGCGCCGGAATTTGGTGGAGTCCGCGACCAGCATCACGCTTCGCGCATTGGAGATGATCGCCTGCGCCGCCTGCACCTCGCGATAATCGAAATCGAGCAGCGTGCCGTCCTCGTCGATCGCGGACGCGCCGATGATGGCGTAGTCGACCTTGAACTGCCCGATCAGGCTGGTCGCAGTCGATCCGATCACGGCGCCATCGGCGCGGCGCACCGCGCCGCCGGCCACGATCACTTCGATGCGCGGATAGCGATACAGCAGCATCGCGACATTGAGGTTGTTGGTGATGACCAGCAGATCTTCATGCGAGGTCAGCGCGCTCGCGACTTCTTCGGTGGTGGTGCCGATATTGATGAACAGCGAACAGCCATTGGGGATCAGGCTTGCCGCGGCCGTACCAATCGCCTTCTTCTCCTCGGCGGCGACAAAGCGGCGCGCCTCATAAGCGAGGTTTTCGACGCCGGAGGCGATGATCGCACCGCCGTGAATGCGTGTCAGCACATGATGATCGCAGAGGTCGTTGAGATCCTTCCGGATGGTCTGCGCCGAAACCTCGAAGCGCCGGGCCAGATCCTCCACCATCACGCGGCCCTGGCCGCGCGCGATGTTCAAGATCTCGGTTTGACGGTTTGAAAGATCGGTCAACGCGACACCTGGTGAACGAGAAGGCCCTATGGTGCGGCGGTTTGTTCGGCCGGTCAACGGTGGTGATCGTCGCTTGCCCGGATGAAACAGCTCCGTGGAGAGAGCAAAATCGGCTGGAGGCAGCGTATTAGTATAGTGATGGATGACAGCGATATAGCTATTGGCGCGGCTGTTGCGTGCGGTTGGAAATCTGCCATGCTGACTGGCAACAGAAGAAAATATTCGGGAGACTCGTACCATGACCACCACTGTCGAAGTGCTCGCCGCCGCGTTCAGGGACGCCGGCACGCCCTTCATCGTCGGCCATCCCGGCGGGGAATCGGTGGAACTGATGGAAGCAGCACGCCAGCGACAGATGCGGTTTCTCCTGATGAAGCAGGAAGTCGCCGGCGCGATGCTGGCTGCGACCTGGGGCGATCTCACCGGCAGCCCCGGAATATGCCTCTCCACGCGAGGTCCAGGGGCGGCCAACATGGTCAACGGCGTGGCGCACGCCTTTCTCGATCGTTCGCCGCTGATCGCGATCACCGATACTTATTCGCGCTCGACCTTCGAGACCGGTTTGCGCCAGCGCATCAACCAGCAGGCGATTTACGAGCCGATCGTGAAGTGGAGCACCGTCGTCGACGCCAAGACCGTGCGCCAGCAGGTGCGCCGCGCCATGCGCACGGCGACCGCGACGCCGCCAGGCCCGGTGCATTTCGAGTTTCCGCAGAGCGAGACCACGCGCGAAGCCGGCGACTATGTCTCCGAGCCGCCGCTGATGCCGAACTGGATCATGCCGCGTCCGGACCGCGCTGACTTGAAGCCCGCGCTCGACATGCTCAACAGTGCCAAACGGCCGATCCTGATCGCCGGCATGGGCGTCTACTGGTGCGGCGCCTCGGCGGAGTTCGTCAAATTCGCCGAACGTCTCGGCGCACCGGTGCTCACCACCACCAAATGCAAGGGGATGATTCCCGAAGATCATTCGTTGCGTGCGGGGTGCATCATCGGCGGCTTGATCGAGCGCAAGCTGGTGATGGAATCCGATCTGATCATCACGATCGGCCTCGACGCGGTCGAACTGCAACCCAAACCCTGGCCCTATACGCTGCCGGTGTTGTCGTTGGCCTCGGTGCCGAGCACCGATGCGCTGGTGCCGGCCGATCCGGAAATCATTGGCGACCTCAAGGCGCTGCTCGCGGGGCTCGCGGAATGGGCGCCGGAAGGTACGAACTGGGGCGAGAAGTCCGCCAGGACGTTCCGCAGCGAAGTGCGTGACGCACTCAACACGCCGGCCACGGGCCTGTCGCCGCAACGGGCAATGGAAGTCGCGCGCGCGATCCTGCCGCGCGACACCATTGCGACCTGCGATGCCGGCGCGAGCCGGCTGCTGGTGGTGCAGAAGTGGGAATCCTACGGTCCGCGGGAATTCCTCACTTCTAACGGCTTGGCCTCGATGGGCTATGCGGTGCCCGGCGCGCTCGCCGCGCGCATGGCGTTCCCGGACCGGCCGGTGGTGGCGTTTACCGGCGACGGCGGTTTCCTGATGACGGTGGCAGAGTTACAGACCGCGCAGATCGAGAACCTGCCGATCATCGTGATCGTGTTCGACGACCGCGAGATCGGGCTCATTCGCGTCAAGCAGGAGATCAAGGGCATTCCGCGTAACGGCGTCGCGCTCGGCGGGGTCGATTGGGAAAAGCTCGCGCAGTCGTTTGGCGCCGACGGCGTGACGGTGGAAACCGAACAGGCCTTCAGCAACGCGCTCTCCAGCGCGCTGAAGACCAAAAAGACCACCGTGATCGGCGTGCGGATCGATGCGTCTGGCTATGTCGCGCAGTTCAACGCGCTGCGAGAGCTTTAAGCTGACCTGAGGCCGTCGCGAATCTTCGTGGTCCATGCCGAGGCGGCGGCTGACAGGAAGCCTATATCCGACTGCGTTGTAATAAATTGACAGCCCTTCTGGATCAGCTCGATCTGACGTGAAGGATCGCGGTTGCCGCCGCAGCCGGCAAAGATGCCGTTGCTGAGGCAGGCGGCGATGACGCGCTCTTGTGCCGCGACCAGTGCCGGATCATCAAATTTGCCGGGCTTGCCCATATTGGCCAACAAGTCGTTGCTGCCGACATGCAGCACGTCGATGCCTTTCACCGCCGCGATGGCTTCGACGTTGTTCAAGCCTTCGACCGTCTCGATCATGCAAACCAAAAGGCAGTTGTCGTTGAGCTGCGGAACGCAAGCGGCAATCGGCACCGAACGGTAGTCGAAATGCGGATAGCCGCCGCTGACCGAGCGTTTGCCAATTGGCGCGAACTTGCAGGCATCGACCGCGCGTTTGGCTTCTTCTGACGTATTGATGTCGGGATAGACGATACCCATCGCGCCATTATCCAATAGCAGCGACACGTCGGGATCGTTGATGCCGCGCACGCGTACCAGAGGCGCAATACCGCACGACATTGCCGTGCTGATGATGTGACCGATGGTCTCCAGATTGAACAGCGAGTGCTGGCAATCGATGAAAAGAAAGTCGTGCCCGGTCGATTTGGCGATGCGGGCGATATCGCCTGAGCGGGAAAGCCGCACCGGCATGCCGAGCGCGACATCGCCGGCTTGCAGGCGTTGCTTGATCGGATGGGCCAGTTCGTTCGCAGCCGCCATGACGCTTCCTAAGCTACCTGGCCGAGCGGCTGACCGCCGGCGAGCGCTTCAAGCAGCTGCGAGGCTGCCAGCATGGAGCTGCGCGCCTGGGTTTCGATCGTACCGGCGGCCGCGTGCGGCGTTCCCACAAACGTTGGCAGCGACATCAGCGGGTGATCCGAGGTCGGTGGCTCGACCTCGAAGACGTCGAAACCGGCGCCGAACAGCTTCCCGGACGAGATCGCCTGATAGAGCGCGGCTTCGTTGACGATGCCACCACGCGAGGTGTTCACCACGATCGCGCTCGGCTTCATCAGCGCCAACCTGGCAGCGTCGATCATATTGCGGCTTTCCGGAGTCAGCGGCAGGTGCAGCGACAGGATATCGACCTGCGGCAGCATTTCTTCGAGCGAAGCGGCCCGCTTGTGCGGCAGCTCGGACCAGCGGTTGGCCGGCACGTAGGGGTCATAGCCGATGATCTTGGCGTCGAACGCCCCGCGCCATTTGCGCGCAACTAGAGTTCCGATATTGCCCATGCCGACGATGCCGACCGTCTTCTGCCAGGATTCATAGCCGAGGTAATTCGCGCGCTGAACCTTGCCGGCGGCTCTCGTCATCCGGTCGAATTCGGTCACGCGCCGGACCACGCTGAGCCCCAGCGACAACGCCATTTCGGCAACCGCCTCGCTGTTGACGCCTGGCGTCCGGCACACGGTAATTCCGTGGGCTTTTGCGGCGTCCAGGTCGATGTTGTCGAGCCCGACGCCTTGCTTGGAAATAACGCGCAGCTTTTTGGCGCGCGCCATGTCTTCGGCGGCAATCTTCTTGCCGCGAACCATCAGTCCGTCGGCGTCTTCGTGCCAGTTCTTGGCGCGCGGGTCGTCCCACCGAATGACCTCCGCCTGCTTTTCGGCCAATTCGACGCCGCTCAGGTGAAATGCATCAAGTACATAGATCTTCATTCATCGTCTCCTAGGCGTTCTTATTGTGCGGGATCGGTCTTCAGCTACCCGCAAGTTCGTGGCATTCCGGCATGTAGAGGTCTTTCCACGAGGAAGGCTGCCGCTTCATGGTGCCGACCTTGTGCATGAAGCCGGCAAAGGTCATGGTCTGCTGCGGCGTCGTGGTCCAGATGTTGTCGGGATCGGAAATGAATTTGGTCATCTCTTCCTGGTTGCTGCGCTTCTCGCTGGTGGTCTTGATGTAGATCTGCGCGGCGTCGCCCGGGTTCTTGTTGATGAATTCGTGCGCCTCCGACAACGCGGCGTAGACGGCTAGCGTCACCTTCGGATTGGCGTCGCGGAATTTCTTGCTCATGAGCATCACGCCGTTGGTCGCGGGACCGCCCAGCGTGTCATAGGATTTCAGTACGTTGTGCACGCCGGCGGTTGCGAGCTCGTAGTAGTAATAGGGCGCAACCGAGTAGTGGGTGTCGATTTCGGTCTTCGCCATGATTGAGAGCGCGGCGTCCGGGTGCGAGCGCGTGATCGTGAATGCATCGAGCTTGGCGTATTGGTCGTCGCCCCATTCCTTGGCGGCCGCCATTTGCAGGCAGATCGCTTGGCTCGACACTTTGATGGCCGGAACCGCGATCTTGTCCTGATTGGTAAAGTCCTTGATCGTCTTGATCTCGGGCTTGTTGGTCACCAGCATGAACGGCATCGACTGCACCGCCGACAGCGCCCGGACTTCGTTCGGCGTGCCTGCGGTCTTGTCCCACAGCGTGGCGAGGCTCGGCACGCCGGTGACGCCGAAATCCATTTGCCGGCTCAACAGCGCATCGATCAGCGATTGGGTGCCGCCTAGGCTTTTGTATTCCGGCTTGATCGTGGCGATGCCGAGCTGACCGGCGTGCTTTTGCACCAGTTGAAGTGCGTCCATCACCATCAGCGGCAGATAGGGCAACCCTGTCTGGCTGATAATCACAATGCTCGAGACTTCGTCCGCGAAGGAAGAGCGCATCAGCATCGGCGACGCCAAGGCAACAGGCGCGGCCGCGAGCGCTTTGCAGAAATGGCGCCGGTGCAACATGAGGGCTTTCTGACTTCGCGGGGGCTTCATTTTAAGTCTGCATGCCCCAGCGCTGAACGGTCCGGGCTTCGATCAGGCGAAACACCCCGTTTTCGACCGCTAATCCAATGAGGATGATGGTGAGTAAGCCCGCGAACACCTCGGGAATATCGAGCTGGTTCTTGCTCTCGAAGATGTACCAGCCAAGCCCGCCCTGACCCGACGAGACGCCGAATACGAGTTCGGCGGCAATCAGCGTGCGCCAGGCAAAAGCCCAGCCGATCTTGAGGCCGGCCAGAATGCTCGGAAACGCCGCCGGAATCAGAATCAGGCAGACGAAACGTAAGCCTCTTAGATTGTAATTGCGGCCGACCATGCGCGCGGTCGTCGACACGCCGCGGAAGCCGGCGAGCATGTTGAGCGAAACCGCCCACGTCACCGAATGCACCAGCACAAAGATCAAGCTGCCATTGCCAAGGCCGAACCAGATCAGCGCCAGCGGCAATAGCGCAATCGCCGGCAGCGGATTGAACATTGCGGTCATGGTGTCGAGGAAATCAGTGCCGATCTTGCTGGAGATCGCGAACACCGTCAAAAGGCCCGCGAGCACGGTGCCGATCGCAAAGCCGACCAGCAGCACCTCGATCGAGCTCAAGGCGCGCGTCGGGATGATGCCGTTGGCGACATCGGTGATCAGCGCACGCACGGCGGCGCTGAATGGCGGCACCAATAGCGGGTTGTCCAGCCATCGGCCGTAGATTTCCCACGCCACCGCCAGCACGACTAGGATCGCGATCTTGCGCAGCCAGACCTTGTTGTAGATCTGCTCGGCGAGTGTCAGCGGCTTTTCGATAATGCCGAACTGATCGGGGCCCAGCGTTTCGCAGTAGATATTCGGACGTTCACTCGCCTGAAGCATGGGGAGCCTTCTTGATCTGGTCGGCGAACAGCATCTCGTGAATTTCGCGCCCCAAGGCGGCCGCTTCGTTGGAGTTTTCCTCGCCCCGCGGCACGCTGTTGATCTCGGCCTTGACCTGGCCGGGATGCGGCGACAAGAGCAGAATGCGATTGCCGAGCTTGATCGCTTCGGGAATCGAGTGGGTGACAAACAGCACGGTGAAGCGCGTCTCGTCCCATAGCGACAACAGTTCGTCCTGCATGCGCGATCGCGTCAGCGCGTCGAGTGCGGCGAACGGCTCGTCCATCAAGAGAATATCAGGCTCCATCGCCATGCCGCGTGCGATCGCGACACGTTGTTTCATGCCGCCGGACAGCATGTGCGGATAGCTATGTGCGAAATCCGCGAGCTTGACCTTTTCGAGATACTGCATGGCGCGATCGGTCGCGGCCTTGCCGCGCAACGCCCCGGTGGTCTTGAGCGGAAAGGTGACGTTCTCAAGAACTGTTTTCCACGGCAGCAGCTGGTCGAATTCCTGGAACACCATCATCCGGTCCGGTCCGGGATGGGTGACCGGCTTACCCTTCAAGGTGATCTCGCCTTCGGTGGGCGTGAGATAGCCGCCGACCGCCTTGAGCAAGGTCGACTTGCCGCAACCGGACGGGCCGACCACGACAAAGCGATCGCCCTGCAGGACGCTGAAACTGACGCGGTAAGTTGCGGTGATCAGATGAGCTTGCGTCTTGTAGCGCATGGTGACGCCGCGGACGTCGAGCAGCGGCCGGCCGGCCTCGCTGTCGGGCACGGCGCGGCCACGCGGCGCCGGTGACGCCGGCTTTATTCTTGCCGTTTCCGGGGTTGTCTTTGACGCGAGTGCTGGACCTCCCGTCATTCGCTATCCTCCCGAGGGTCGCTTATTTTTGTTTGAGATTTGAGTACTAGCTCATAACAGTCCAATAACAAATTGGCCGGTTTCCATAACCCTGTCTATTGGGTTGGCTCGGCGGCGATCACGCGGCCGAGATGACCGACGAATTCGTTCATGATTTTCGATTGTGGCGCCGTCTTGTGCCGGATCAGGAGCGTCTTGACGTCGATGCGCGGCTTGAGCGGCCGCGTCACGACACCGGGCAGGCCCATCGACGCCACCAGCAGCGGTTCCACCAGCGCGACGCCGGCGCCGTGGCGCGCCAGCATGATACCGGTCAGCGACAGGCTCACCTGCGCCACGATATTGGGCACGATGCCGGCGGCGCTCAGCGCGCGGTCGACATAGATGCGAGACAGCGCCTGCGGCAAATAAGTGATGATCGAATAGGGTTCCAGGTCCTTGACCGCGACTTCCTTGCGGCGGGCGAGCGGATGGCCTGACGCCATCACGCAGGCGATGCCGGTGCGCATCAATACTTTTGTCTCGACTTCCGAACTGACGACCGGCTCGTAAGCGATTCCCAATTCGACCTCGCGGTGCACCACGCGGTCGAGCACCTGCGGCGAGGTCAGCGATTGCAGCGCAACGCGCACATTGGGCCGTTCGACGACGAAGGTCGCGACCGCCTTAGCGAGATAACCGTTGGCGATCGGGAATGCGGCTGCGACCGACAGCGTTCCGAGACGGCCGCCGACAAGGTCTTGCGTCAGGGCGTTGACGGCGTCGACCCGACCGAAAATCGCGTCGATTTCCGGAAATATCGCCTTGGCTTCCGCCGTCGGCTGCAACCGGCCGGATACACGCGCGAACAGCTTCATCTTGAGCTGGCCTTCGCAGTGTTTGAGGATGGCTGAGACCGCCGGCTGCGTGACGTTGAGCGCGCGCGCAGCTCCAGTTACCGAGCCGGTCCGCATGATGGCATGGAAAACCTCCATATGCCGCAAGTTCATGGTGCGCTGCATTCCCTGGGGCGAGTTGGGAATAAACATAAGCAGAGCTTATGGACTATGCCAAGGTCCTGATTGGACGCCTATGCCTTCGATGCGCACACTCCGCGGCAAAAAACGATGAGAAAAACTTGAGGAGACGCAGCATGAGGTCGACAGACACCGTGCGTATCGGCTCAGGCGCGGGAACCTCCGATGATCGGATGGTGCCCGCGCTGGAACTTTCCGAACGCGGCGATATCGATTACCTCGTGTTCGAATGTCTCGCCGAACGAACCGTATCGCGGGAAAACCTGTCGCGCAGCAAGGATCCCGGCCAGGGTTATGCGCCGTCGCTGCATGCGCGCTTGCGGATGGTGCTGCCAGTCTGCATCGAGAAGAAAATCCGCATCGTCAGCAACATGGGCGCGGCCAATCCGGTCGGTGGTGCCCGCGCGGCGCGGAAGGAAGCCGCCGATCTTGGGTTGGGCGACGTTGCGGTCGCGGTCGTGCTCGGCGACGATGTGTCGAGCCTGGTCCAGCATAAGGGTGAATTGCGCCTGATCGAAAACGGCGAGCCGCTGGAATCGATCCTGCCCAAGATGATTTCCGCCAACGCTTATCTCGGCGCCGATGTGGTGTGCGAAGCGCTCAATACCGGCGCGCCGATTGTGCTGTCCGGCCGCGTCGCCGACCCCTCCTTGTTTCTGGCGCCGATGATGCACGAATTCGGCTGGGCCTATGATGATTTGCCGAAGATCGCGCAGGGCACCGCGGCCGGTCATCTGCTCGAATGCACGGCATCCGTGACCGGCGGCTGCTTCGGCTGGCCCGGCAAGAAGGACGTACCGGATCTCGCCAACAACGGCTTTCCATTTGCGGATGTGAAGGCCGACGGATCGATCGTGATCAGCAAGACGCCGGGTACCGGCGGCCGGCTCGACGTCATGACCTGCACCGAGCAACTGATCTATGAGATCCACGATCCGACCGCCTACATCACGCCGGATTGCGTGCTCGATATCTCCACCATCGCACTGACGCAGGAAGCCTCCGACCGCGTCCGCGTCGCCAATGCGACGGCGCGGCGGGCGACGCCGACCTACAAGGTCAATGTCGGCTATGCCGATGGTTATATCGGCGAGGGCGAGGTGTCCTATGGCGGCATCGATGCAGTCGCGCGCGCCAAATGGGCCGCCGAGATCGTCAAAGAGCGGCTGAAGCGCCAGGGCTTCACCTATGACGACTTCCGCGTCGATCTGATCGGCATGTCGAGCCTGCACGATAATATTGATAGCCGGCCCGAACCCTACGAAGTGCGCTTGCGGATGGCGGGCCGTACTCATAACCGCAAGGCTGCGCACGCGATCGGTTTCGAGGTTCGCGCCCTGCATATGCACGGGCCGGGCGGGGCAGGCGGCGCCTGCGAGCCGCGGGTACGCGATGTGTTGGCGGTGAAATCGATATTGCTGCCCAAGAGCATGGTCAACCCGCAGGTGGTCGTGGAGGGCACACTATGAGCGTTCGCGTCTATGACCTTGCCCACTCGCGTGCCGGCGACAAGGGCAACACCTCGAATATCTCGGTGATCTGCTACGACGCCAAGCACTGGGAATTCCTCGAGCGCGAGCTGACCGTCGAGCGCGTCGCAGACGCATTCCGCCATATCGCCAAGGGGCCGATCCACCGCTATCCCCTGCGCAATCTCAAGGCGTTCAATTTCGTGATCGAGAACGCGCTGGCCGGTGGCGTCACGATCTCGCTGGCGCAGGACATTCACGGCAAGAGCTACAGCAATGTGATGTTGGCGATCGCGTTGCCTGATCCGAAGTGACGGCATTGAAGGAGTTGATCGGGTGAAGGCGAGCGAGGTCGTACGCAACATCGTCAAGGAGAAGCTCGGGCGTGACGAGGTCGTGGCGTCCATGACCATCCGTCTCATGCGCGGGGTCGAGATCGCGCGCCTGGCGGCGACCGCCGGCTTCGACATGATCTATATCGACCTCGAACATTCGACGCTGACGCTGGAGGCGACGGGGCAGATCTGTCAGGCGGCGCTGCATGTCGGTGTTGCGCCGATGGTGCGTTTACCTGCCAATACGCCGGAATATATCCAGCGGGTGCTGGATGCCGGTGCGCTCGGCGTCATCGCGCCCGGCGTTCGGTCTGCCGCGGAAGCGCGCGCGGTGGTGAAGGCCGCGAAATTCGCCCCACTCGGCGAGCGCGGCGCCGGCGGCGCGCTGCCGCATCTGGAGTATCGCCCGTTTCCGACCGCCGAAGCCAATGCCGCCATCAACGACGCCACCATGGTGATCGTGCAGTTCGAATGCGCCGAGGCCGTGGACAAGGCAGACGAGATCGCCGCCGTCGAAGGCGTCGACATGGTGCTGGTCGGTGTCAACGATCTCCTGGCCGATCTCGGGCTCGCGGGACAGCTCGATCATCCCAAGATACGCGAGGCCTATGCGCGGACCATCGAAGCCTGCCGCAAGCACGGCAAGCATGTCGGCGTCGGAGGGCTCTCAACCAGACCGAAACTCGCCGCCGAATTCATCGCCATGGGCGCCCGGATGATTTCGACCGGAACCGATATCCAATTCCTGTCCGCCGCCATGAACGAGAAGGCAAAACAAGTCCGCGAGATTTCCGCGACATGAGGACTTTGCTCAAAATTCGCCTGCTCAACATTCTCTGCATCGCGCTCGCGGGCGTCCTCGTTGCCGGCACCGCGCAGGCTGAAGTTGCGAAGGTGCGGGTATCCAGGCAATTCGGCCTGCCATATTTGCCGATGATCGTCATTGAAGCCCAGCATCTTCTCGAAAAGAACGCCAAGGCGTTGGGCGTCGACGTCGAGGCGGAATGGACCCAGCGCGCCGGCCCCGCGGCCGATCTCGATGCGCTGCTGGCGGGACAGGCGGACTTTATCGGACCGGGCATCCCGACGCTGGCCACCGTTTGGGACAAAACCATCGGCACGCCGCAAGAAGTGCGCGCGCTGATCGCGATGCAGTCGATGCCTTACGTACTGGTGACGCGCAATCCGGCGATCAAGACCATCGCCGACTTCACCGACAAGGACAAGATCGCGCTGCCGGCGGTGAAACTCACTGGCCATGCGATCGCGCTGGAAATGGAATCAGCCAAGATCTGGGGGCCGGAGCATTACAACAAGCTCGATTCCATCACCATCACGCGCTCGCACGCGGATGCCGCGGCGGCGTTGATGTCGAACCAGTCCGAGATCGACGCCCATTTCGCCAGCGCGCCGTTTTACTATTACGAACTGGCAACGTCGGGCATTCATCAGGTGCTGAAGTCGTATGACACGCTCGGCGCCAAGCACACCAATGGCGTGCTGCTGACAGCCAAGAAATTCCACGACGCCAATCCGAAATTATGCGCGGCTGTCGTCGCCGCGTTCGAGGAAGCCGATGCCTTCATCAAGGCGCATCCGCGCGAGGCCGGTCAGATCTACCTGAACGTGACCAAGGACAAGATCGCGCTGGACGCACTGGAGAAGATGGTCGCCGATCCTGACGTCGAGTACACCACGACGCCGATCAACGTGATGAAGGTCGTCGACTTCATGCACGAGGTCGGGCGCATCAAGAAGAAACCGGCGTCGTGGAAGGACATGTTCTTCCCCGAAGCCTATGGATTGAACGGCAGTTGAGCGGCCATTGAACGGCAATTGAACGGTAAGTGATGACATCGACACATCAGGTAAATACCGACACGGCGCAGGGTCCATTTTACGTTGACGCCGAAGCGGCGGAAACGTTCGGACGCAGGCTCTTGGTCGCGCATGACTTGCCGGAGGAAGACGCGGCGATCGTAGCACGCTGCCTGGTGAAGGCGGATTTGCGCGGCGTCGATACCCATGGGTTGCAGACGCTGCCGCATTATCTCGATCGGGTGCGGCGCGGGCTGATCAATCCGCGGCCGAACTTGGAGGTCGAGCGCGTCACCCCGATGGTCGGGTCACTCGATGGCCAGGACGCGTTCGGCTTTGTGGTCGCGACCAAGGCGATGGCGGAAGCGATTGACATGGCACGCGAGTTTGGCGTCGGCATCGTCTCGGCGCGCCGCAGCACGCACTTTGGCGCGGCCTGCAATTACGCGTTGCAAGCGCTGGACGCCGGCTATATCGGCATCGTCTTCACCAACGCCTCAAAGGCGATGCCGCCCTGGGGCGGCCGTGTCGGCCTGCTCGGCACCAGCCCGATCGCGGTGGCGGCACCTGCGGGCAAGGAAACGCCATTTGATTTGGATATGTCGCCGGCGGTCGCCGCGCGCGGGAAAATCCGGCGTGCGGCGCGGCGCGGCGAGAGCATCCCGCTCGGTTATGCGCTCGACGCCAAGGGACGTCAGACCACCGATCCGAATATCGCGCTCGATGGTGGCACGGTGCAGCCGATCGGCGGGCCGAAGGGGGCGGCGCTGGCAATGCTGATGGATGTGATGGGCGGCGTGATTTCCGGCGCGGCGTTCGGCGGCGACGTGCGCAATCACTTTGAGGAATACGACAAGCCGCAGAATGTCGGCCACTTCATCATGGCGATGAAGCCGGATTTGTTCGTTAGCCGCGATGAATATCTCGGACGGATGGATACGCTGGCGCAGCGCGTGCATGCCAATCCGACCGCGGAGGGTTTCGACGAGGTGATCATGCCCGGCGAACGCGAGCGGCGGCTGGAAAAGAAATATCGCCGCATCGGGGTTCCGTTCCATGCCAAGGAAATAGCCGCATTGCAGGAGGCTGCCGCCAAGGCCAACCTGCCGCCGCTGGCGATCCTGAACGCGCCGCTGAAGTAGGTCTCTTTTATGCCCAACCGCATCAAGACCTTGATCGTGGTGCCCGAGAACAACTCCACCATGGAGCCCGAAATTGCCGCGCTGTGCCCGGCGCTCGCGCCGCTGACGGTGGCGCGTGTCAGGCGGCCACCGCGCACGCTGCTGCTGGAGGATTTGCCAGCCTATGCCGAGGCGACCTTGGATGCCGTCGCGCCGTTTACATCCGAGCGCTGGGATCTCGTGATCTATGGCTGCACCGCCGCCGGCTTCCTCGGCGGTCCCGACAGCAACGCGGCCATGGTCGAGTCCTTGCGCGAGCGCACCGGCGCACCCGTAGTCTCTACCGCCGGTGCCATGGTCGATGTGCTGCACGACGGCAAAGTCTCCGAGACCGCGGTGGTGACGCCTTATCTCCAGCCGGTCAATGACGGCTTGCGCCGCTATCTCGAAGCGTCCGGCATCCAGGTCGAGACGTTAAATAGCTTCTTCTGCAAGACCACCGCAGAGCTCGGCGCCGTTACCGAAGATCGGGTGATCGAACTGGCGCAGCGAACGGTAACGCCGGGGAGCAAGAGCCTTTTCCTGGCCTGCTCGCAATTGCCGACGCTGCATGCCATCGCACAGTTGCGTCGCGAGTTCGACATTCCGGTCTGGTCTTCGATCCAGGCGACCGCCTGGGCAAGCGCCAGGGTCATGACAGGCAATGGGCTTGAAGTGCAGTTCACGTGAGACAACCATGAATGAGATGACCACGCACGATCCGGACGCCGGCTTTGAGCCGGCCTTTGCCGCGCCGCCAAACGCCTGCGATTCGCATTTTCATGTGTTCGGCCCGGCGGAGAAATATTCCTACGGCACCGACATCCGGTACAAGCCACCTTACGAGCCGGTCGAGCGCTATCTCAAGCTGGCGCGGCGCTTAGGGTTGGTGCGTTATGTATTCGTCCAGCCGAGCGCCTATGGTTTTGATAATTCCTGCATGCTGGACGCCATGCGCGAGCTCGATCCGGCGATCCGGCGCGGCATCATCGACCTCGATGAGAACAAGACCAGCGATCGCGAATTGGACGAGTTCGACGCCATCGGCGTGCGCGGGATCCGCGTCAACATCTCGCCGATCCGCAAACCCGAAGCCGGGCTCGCCGATTCGATGCGGCCACGGATCGCTCGGCTTGCCAAGATCTGCGTCGAGCTCGGCTGGCATCTCGATTTCCTGACCCCGGGCTGGCTGGTCAGCGAGTTGATGCCGACGCTGCACGAGTTGCCGGTCGAGTTTTCGGTGGCGCATATGGGACTGTTTCCGGCCAAGGAGGGGCCGAACCAATCCGGCTTTCAGGAATTCCTCGATCTGGTCGACGACGGCTCGGCGCGTTGCTTTGTCAAGCTCACCGGCATTTATCGCTTTTCGACGACGCCTGATTTTTCGGACGTCAAGCCGATCGCGCAGGCGCTGATGGCCCGGACGCCCGGGCAGTTGATCTGGGGCAGTGATTTTCCACATCTGTCATTTCACGATCGGGTCGGCACCATCCAGCTCTATAATCTCATCAGCGAGTGGGCGCCGGATCCCGGCTTGCGAAAGCGAATTCTCACCGATAATCCGGCGCGCCTGTTCGGATTCGGGTAAGATCGCATCGAAAGACGACGGCGGAGGACGACTTGAACAGACGCGAATTCGTCACCGGTCTCGTTGCGCTTCCCGCCTTGGTGCGTCCTGCGCGCGCCGAAGCCTCGGCCATCAAGCTCGGCAAGCAATATGGCTTGCCGTTCCTGCCGCAGATGGTGATGGAGGATCGAAGACTGGTCGAGGCGCACGCGGCGGGCCTCGGCGTCAATAGCCTGGCTGTCGTCTGGCAGACCATGGGTGGCCCGGGCGCGCTGAACGACGGGCTCCTGAGCGGAAATATTCAGTTCGTCAATGTTGCATCGCCTTCGCTTGCCACCCTGTGGGACAAGACGGTTGGTACGCCGCAGGAAGTGCGCGCGGTTTGCGCCGTGCAGTCGATGCCCTACATCCTGACCACGCGCAATCCGGCGGTGAAGACGATCGCCGATTTCACGTCGGTGGACCGTATCGCGGTGCCGACGGTGAAGATTTCCGGCCAGGCGATGGCGCTGCAGATGGCCGCGGCCAAGTTGTGGGGCTTTGAAAAATATGACCGGCTCGATGAGTTCACGGTGTCGATGGGCCATCCGGACGCCATGCAGGCGGTTGTCTCGGGCCAGACCGTGAACAGCCATTTCAGCGTGGCGCCGTTCAACTATTTCGAGCTGCGGCTGCCCAACATCCATCAGGTGCTGTCAAGCTACGAGACCGACGGCAAGCACACCAATGGCCTTCAGGTCACGACCAAGGCGTTTCACGATGCCAACCCGAACATCTGCAAGGCGGTGCGGGCGGCGCATGAAGAAGCCAACGCGTTTATCAAGAGCGAACCGAGAGCCGCCGCCGAAATCTACCTGAAGCTCGTCAACGACAAGAAGAACTCCGCCGACGATCTGCTCGCGATGATTGCCGATCCCGACATCGACTACACCACGACGCCGGCCAATCTGATGAAACATGCCGCGTTCATGCACAAGGTCGGCCGCCTCAAACATTTGCCGGCGTCATGGAAGGACCTGTTTTTTCCCGAGGCGCACGATCTCAGCGGAAGCTGAAGAGAAAATACTCCGAGAGGGCTGCGGTATTGAGTCGCAGATGAGATGCCGTGCTCGCCTCAGTTGTGTCGTTGGAGTAACACGCCGGAATTTTGTTTCCGATTGTAATTGCGATCACTTGCAATTTTGATCGCTAACGTTTTCGATGCCTTCCGATCATTGGCGAGGGCGGCGATGCTTTTCTTCGCCTGAGCGTACTTACTGATATTTTATCCGTCGGAGACCGATAGCGGTTCGGGCCACATTTGTTATGGCGTCCGCTCAAGAAGAAATTTTAGCTCCAGCAGAAGAACCGGCCTGAAGAAGGTCGAACGGGTGACAGTTTTTCTGCGGGCAATGTTTTTTGAGAACGGGGCTGGGGCTCATGTTCAGGGTAGTGGTGTTTGCGTTTGTGTTGTGGCTAGGCGGCTGCACGATCGTTCAGCAGGAATTGGATAATCGCGGCGGGTACGTCGACTATCTGGCCGACCAGTATTGGTGGAAGGCCGACTCCAAGAAGATGCGGACCTTGCGCGCTTATGCGCTGCACACCGCGATCGCGCGTATTGCGATGATCAGCCCGAAGGGCGCCGCCGAACGCAATCAGCTCGCCTATCAGGTCGGAAATGCCGGCATGTACGCCAAGCTGCTGGTGACCTGCGCCTATGATACCGCGGGTGAGCCCTGCTTCTACTTCGACAGCATCATGGTGGATTACGTGGCTGCGCTCTATGGCGCCGCGGTCGCCGCCTTGCCGCTCGACGACGCGAAAAAACTGGTCAATGACATCACCGGCGGAATCGTTGGGCCGGCTGCGGCCGTCGACGCGCTCCAGGCGCTGATCAAGCTCGGGACCGACGCCGTGCGATACGGGACCGTTTCGGCCGCGCTGTACCGGGATTCCATGGAATTGGAAGTGCAGGTCTGGATCAATTCGCCCAACGAGCCCGGCAGCCAGGTGACTTTCAGCGATGTCGCGACGCTTGCGGCCATTTATGCAACGGGCAAGGACGACATGCCGTCCTGGAAGGCCGAGATCGAGCGGCTGGTGAAGGCCGGGCTGGAGCCAACGCCCAACCGCCGTTATCTCTCGCGGCTGTTCACGCTGATGACCTACGCCTGCAAGCAGATCACGCCGGATCCTGTCTTCAGGCAGAAGTGCATTGTCGATCCCGGGGCGACCGCGTCGACGCAAGTGGCGAATTCGGGAGGATCGACGCCGAGCGTCAATCCGCCAAGGCAAGCCAACCCGGCAGGCCCGAACGTTGATACGTCAAACCCGTCCAATCAGCAAAAGACTGATCTGCAGCAGAAGCAAGCTCTGCTCGTGGCCCTGCAGCAGCAGATCGCGAACAACAACAGAATGATCACTCCCATACAGAATAGTTTGGACGCGGCAACCAAGCAAAACCCACCCAACCAATCGGTTATCGACGATCTGCATGCGCAACTCGATCCCCTGAAGCAGCAAAATGACGGGCTTCTCAAGCAGGCTATAGACCTGCAAGGCCAGATCGCCGCGATCAGGAAGAAACCTTAGGCTCAGGGATTTGTCGGGGCTCGCCCCAGATCGATCAGATGGAGGAAGCGCGGTGAGCGACATCAACAATTCGGCGAGCGCGGCCGTGAATCAAAACAACCCGAGCACAGTCCAGGCAAAAAAGGACGGCCCCGGCGGCGCGATCAGCCCCGGCGCGGCGGGCTGGTTCGGTGCCGGGTTGATCGGGCTTGCGCTCATCTGCTTTCTGATCGTCAATATCCTGACCCCGGTCAACTCGCTGGGTTCGGCGGCGCTTGCGGGCACCGCCGTCCTGGCGATTGGACTTGTCGCGCTCATCGTGCTTGCGCGCGCCGTTGGCATTGTGGAGCCGGCTGCGGCCCTCGGCCTGCCGCATGGCTCGATCCGCGCGCTGCTGGCGCTTGGGCTTGCGATCGTGTTCGTCTCGGTGGCGTCATGGACGCTCGGTGGGCTGTTCCCGCCGATCGATCCGATGGGACGCCAGATCAGCGAGAAGCGAATGGCCAGGACCGAGGTCGAGGCTTTTCGCAAGCTCTACTCCGGCAGTGAATACATTATCGGCGAGACCGACGTGAAGCAGGCCGCTTCGGCGAAGGCGGATGCCGGGCCTGCCGACGGAAAGCCGGCCACGGATGCTGCACCGGCCGATGTGGTCGTCACCGTCTATCTGAAGAGACCGGCGCAGGATCCCGCGGTGCTCGATCTCGCCAAGCAGATTCTCACGATCTCGGCGACAGTGCTGGTGACCGTCGTCGGGTTTTACTTCGGCAGCAATTCCTCCGCGGAGGCGGCTCGGACGCTGAAGGCGACGCTGGCGGAAATGCAGGGCGGTGCGGGGCCGGCAACGCCCGACGCGGTCCTGAACATCGCCAGCGAGATCGCAGGCCTCGGCACTGACGTCGGGAAAAAGATGACGGCGCTCGGCACGGATCCGATGGCGCGGCTCGCCGCCGCGGTAAAAGGCGCGAGTAGTGACGTGCAGGACAAGATGTCGAGGCCGCTGGTCGAGGCGCAGCAATTGCTCGACGCCCTGAAGGCCGCGCAAAACGACGTGATTGCCAAGGCCGACCGCGCCAAAGAGGTGTCCGTGACGGTGAAGCCGGACTCCCAGGCTGGCGATCTCCTGCAATCTCGCGACAAGTTGGTCGCGTTGCGTACCGACGCCGCCGAGGCCAGCCGGAAATTCGAACAAAATCTCGCGGCCTTCATCACCGCGCGCGATGCAATCCTTCAAGCGACTGCGAAGGGATAACCCCGCGGGCTTCCAGTTACGTCGATCAGGCATGGACGAAGCGACATGGCAACCGGCATCGTAACGACCGACAACCTCACGCTCCGCAAGACGCCTGATTCCAATGGCGTGTCGATTGGTCTTCTGCAAAAGGGCGCTGCCTTTGACGCGATCGTGGACAACACCGTCGCTAATGTGAGGTGGTGGCTCATCTCGACAAAGGTCGGCACCGAGACTCGTGTCGGCTGGGTGCAGGGGGACTTCGTCAAGTTCGACCAGCCGGTCACAGGCCGAATCGATTGGAGCAAGACGCCGCAACTCGGTTCGTCCGGTTTTCATGATCGCGGCGGGCAGAGCTGGCGGTTCGACAATAATGGAGTCTATCTCCAGGACGATCCGAACAATCCCATTCGATCACCTGGAGCTCCGAAAACCTGCTCGGCCATTCTCGATCTCTTTGGCCAGCAAATTTTCGATTCATCGATCAAGCACGGCATTCCGCCGGAGCTGATCGTCATGACGATTGCAGCCGAGAGCGCGGCGGACCGCGCATCGCAATTTACGGGCCCGCCGACCTTTCGCTGGGAGCCGAAGCCGGTATCCTACAGCGCCGGGCCGATGCAGACCCTCGCCTCGACGGCGCAGGAGGTGATCGATCGTCTGGGGCTTCAATACAACAAGGAAGCCGTCGCGCCGACATTTACGAGCCAACCGGTGTCGACCCCGGACAAGCTCGGCCTGTACGACCCGACGTCCAACATCGACATCGGCACCGGCGAAATCAAGCTCAACAACACGCGCCATAATACGGGCTTCGACCCGATACTGGTCGCGGCCTGTTACAACGCCGGCAGTCTTCGCCCGTCAAGCGCAAACCCCTGGGGTCTTGTCACCTTCGGCGACCATCTCAACCGCTCCAGCACGTGGATCGGCGATGCGTGCTTCCTGCTGAACAAGCTGCGCACCGGCGGCGCGCTCGATCCGGAAGTCCTCAAGTCCGATCCCCAAACGGTGGGCGGAGGCAGCGATCCCAACGAATTCCAGATCACGGGGCTGTTGAGTGACGACGCCGACCACGAGATTGCGTTCTTCCAGGATGCAGGCGCAATCGCTCGCAAGATGCCGACGGCGGACGGGCTTTTCACCGTCTTCATCCAGTTTCCGCCGGACACCACGACGCCCCCGGTTGGACAAGTCGGCCCTGTTCCGGCGTTTCCCGCACCCGATCAGACCAAAGGCTACGTGCTCTGCATCGATCGCATCCGTACCGAGAAGCGGGACAAGATGGGCTTTCCGCGGACGGTCGGGGTTTATCAGGCCTATTTCAACGGCGAGAAGGTTCCGGAAATCTCGGGAATGGTGTGCGAGAGGCAAGGCCCCGGCGACAATGGCGAGGAAGGTCAGAGCGAGCATCAACGGATAGCGCAGGGGATTTATCCGCTATTTACGCACGCCGGCGCGAGCGGAAAATACCGAACGATTGGCTACACGGCGTCGGGCACGATCGGTGGTGAACCGCGTCCGGCGCTACGCGTCGAAAATACCGGGCACCGTGAAGGCATTCTCGTTCATCCTGCCCAAGGTTATCTCTGGAGTATCGGTTGTCTCAATCTGACGTCGCCGCTGAAGACGGCAACGGACAACATTGATTACACCGAGAGCCGGAGGCGGGTGATTGCGCTGATCGACAATATGACAAAGCTCACGGGCAGCGATTTTCCGCGCAACAACAATCAGGATACGGGGGCGCTGCTGGTGATCCGCAATCGCGATACCGGCGGAGGGTCGGCAGGGAGCTGACCGTTACTTTTGTTCTGGTAAGCGTCAGCTTGGGTTTAATGGCGCCCGCAACCGGCGGGCATGATTCTTTTATGGCATTGCGCGAGGAGCGGGACGATGGCGGTTGGCGATCTCTTATCAAAGACAGTTACCAACACCGGCAATACCGTCAAACGTTTGATGGGCGGCGTGATGAGCGCGTCCAGCACGACGGAAGATGTGCTGAAAAAGGAGTATGAAGCCATATGGCGTGACCCGCTGCCTCCGGGGGATGTCGAAGCAACCTATCGCGAGGAAGTGCAGAGGCGGAATCAGGCCGCGCTCTGTCTTTCAGGCGGGGGCATTCGCAGCGCGGCGTTTTCGCTCGGTGTGCTGAAAGTTCTTGCGGCCCGTGGATTGCTCACTCAGTTCCATTATCTGTCGACGGTTTCGGGAGGCGGCTATATCGGCGGCTGGCTGTCACGCTGGATTGCGGAAGATCCGGATCAGAACGCCGCGAATATTGAGGAGGTGCTCGGACGGCGCGAAGAAATTAGTCAGGTGTCGAACCTGCGCGCGAACTCGAATTTCCTGACCCCCAAGACCGGCATTACTTCGGCCGATACATGGACCGGAATACTGCTTTGGGTGCGCAACGTGCTCTTGAACTGGACGGTGTTCATTCCGGCGCTCATGTTCGCGGTGTTTGCGCCTAATCTCTATTTGGCGTTCCTGACCTGGTTTGCCGATCTCGCTAAGGATCGAGCCACGCTGCTCGGTCTCGATCTGGCCTTGGCGCTGTTGTGGATCGGCGGCATCGGCCTGACCATCGCTACCTTGCAGGCGGTGCGTAACATCCCAAGCCACCGGACCGGTTCGGGTCTGTCGGGAGGACAGGTCGGTTGGCGGATTGTCATGCCACTGGCGTTGTGGGCAAGCCTGGTGCCGCTCGTGCTTGTCGCCGGCAGCCACACGGTCAAGCTCGAGTTTCAGATGTTCGGCGCATCGTTGTCGATCCTGAAGTGGCTGCTCGTCTTCAGTTTCGGCGCCAAGATTATCGGCTACGTGATCGCGGCCATCATCAATCCGAGAAATTTTTTGCTTTATGTGAGGAATTTCCTGACCTGGGTGATCGTGGCCGCCATTGCGACGGCGGCCCTGTGGTTTGCCATCTGGGTCGTCGGCGAGCTTTCAACTTGGCTGCCGGACGAAAACCTCCTGATGTTCGCGGGACAGGGCATCGAGCCGAAGGTGGCGAAGTTTGTATTCCTGCTCGCCATTCTGGGGCCGCTCGGCGTAAATCTCGCTCATCTTCTCCTGTCGACGCTTTACGTTGGTTTCCGCAGTGTCGGCTTTCTAGACGACGCCGACCGGGAATGGCTCGCTCGATTGAGCGCCGTCAGCGTCTTTCCCGCGCTGCTTTGGGCGGTTTTCGCCGCGGTCTGCCTTTTTCTGCCATTCGTCTTCTTCGAGAACAAATGGCTGACGAGCATGCCATGGGGATCGACCTTCGGTTGGCTCAGCAAGGCGCTCGGGGTCGTGTCGGGATTCGTCGCGGTACTGGGCGGACAAAGCGCGACGACCAAGCCTGACGTCGCCAACGGCCCGCCGAAGAGCGGCACGGATAAGGCCATTGATATTGTCGTTCGGCTGGCAACGCTGATCTTCATCGCCTTCCTGTTTGCCACATTGGCGTATGTCGAGCGCACAGTAGCCGACGCGTTGGTCGGATTGGCCAACGAGATCGTCAAAGCGCACGGCAAATTCGATCCGCCCCTCGTTTCCATTCTGCTGCGGGTATTGGTCTTCCTCGCCGGTTTCGTGCCGGTCTATCTGCTCTGGTATATTCTGTCACGCAAGATGGGAGTCCTCGCTCTCGCCATGCTGGCGCTCGTCGTCCTCAGCGCGCAACATGTGTTTGCCGATGCGATGGGGAGCTGGTTGGCCGGCCTGGATAATTGGTCGGCTGGGCACGAGGTTCTGATAGCCCAGGGCTTCATCGCAGCCGGGCTTTTCCTGATCATTGCGATTGCGGCGATGAAGATCGACGTCAATCGTTTTTCGATGCACGGCGTTTATCGTAACCGCCTGGTGCGTGCCTTCCTCGGCGGCGCGCGCGCCAGCCGCGCGGTCGATCCGTTCACTGATTTCGATCCCGAGGACAATCGCCGCGTCAGCGAATTGAAGGCACAGAAGAATAACCGCCGCGTGCTTTACCCCGTCATCAACGTGACGCTCAATCTGGTCGGCGGTCAAAATCTCGCCTGGCAGGAGAGGAAAGCAAGCTCCTTCATCATCACGCCGTTTTATTGCGGCAGCGCAATCCTGGGTGACAAGATCACAGGCACTGCCTCTGCGAACAGTCCGCAGAAATGGACCGGAGCCTATGTCGAAACCAAGGACTATGGCGGCAAGGAACCGGACCTCGACCGCGATAAGACCGGCATCTCGCTTGGTACAGCGATCACGATTTCAGGCGCGGCTGCCAGTCCGAGCATGGGATACAATTCCTCGCCCGCCACGGCTTTCCTGATGACCCTGTTCAATGTTCGCCTCGGCGCGTGGCTTTCCAATCCTGCCGCGGACATCCCCAAGGCGGAGGTACAAGCCGGCCCGACCAGCGCGCTCAAGCCGCTGCTGACCGAAGCATTGGGATTGACGGATGCCAAAAGCGACAACGTTTATCTGTCCGACGGCGGGCATTTCGACAACCTTGGCATCTACGAGATGATCCGCCGCCGGTGCCGCTACATTCTCGTCGTCGACGCGGATCAGGACGAGAACTTCGACTTCGGGGATCTGGCTCGCTCGGTGCGCTTTGCCGCCATCGACCTCAATGCCAAGATCGAGTTCTCATCGATCAAGATGGTGCCCATGCGAGAAGCGAAGGAAAACTCGGTAACCTTCGCGGTCGGCCAAATTACTTACGCCGAAAATCCCACCGAGCGGAGCGTGCTCGTCTACCTCAAGCCGACTTATTTCTACCAGACGGCCCCTATTGATGTTCGCTCCTACGGGACAACCAGTCCGACATTTCCGCATGAGACGACGCTCGATCAGTGGTTCGGCGAAGCCCAGTTTGAAAGTTATCGCCGGCTCGGCGAATACCTGATGGGCAAGCTCTATGACGTCCAGCTTCCGAAGATGCAGCCACCGCTTCCCCAGGGCGCTGAAAAGGGACACACATTGGAACAATTCTTCGTCGCGGCGGCGTCCTAGAAGCCGCCCACGTCGCCCCTCAACTGTGTGACCGTTGCCGCCTCCGCGGCCGGTGACGTTTGTTTCTGCGCCGATCTGCTCTGCGGCGGCTAGGGGTCCAGATCAGCAGACGATGGCCCAAAAAGTGCATGAGGGTGGAAGGGCGGTCTTCACCCGGGCGTGTTTTCGAACCGCCGGCTGAAGGCCGCTCCTTGACCAGTTACGGCCACCTCTAGGTATTGACCGCCTCGATATCCCACCGGAGTTACCAGCATGAAGCGTTTGTTCGTTTGGGCCTTGGCCTGCCTCGCTATCGCAGCGATCTCCTCGGCGGCAAGCGCCGAGCCGGTCAAGATCCGCTTCATCCTGGACTGGAAGGCGCAAGGGCCGGGTGCATGGTTCTACGTCGCCCGCGACAACGGTTATTTCCAGGCTGAAGGGTTGGATGTCCTGATCGACCAGGGCGATGGATCGGCCGCAGCCGTCAGCCACATCATGACAGGCACGTACGATGCGGGATTCGGCGACATCAATGCCGTCATCCAGAACGCCGCGCTGCATCCGGGCGAACAGCCGCTGATGGTCTATATGCTTTACAACCGCGCGCCTTACGCCTTGATCGTCAAGGCGGATGGTCCGATCAAGACGTTAAAGGACGTCGAGGGCCACATCCTGGCGGCTCCGGCGGGTTCGGCAACCGAACGCATGTTCAAGCCGCTCGCGCTCAAAAATGGCGTCGACGCCTCCACGGTCAAGGTCCTGAACGCCGCGCCCAATCTGATCGAGCAGCTGCTGGTCACCGGACAAGCCGACGTCATCGCGCAATTCGCGCCGACCAGCTACATGAATTTTCTCGCCATGAAAAAATCGCCGGAGAAGGATTTCCACTGGTTCTTCTACAGCGAGAACGGGCTGGATCTTTATTCCAATGGCATCCTGGTTTCCCAGAAGCTGCTGAAGGAAAAACCCGAAGCCGTTCGCAGTCTCGTCAAGGCTCTGAACCGGGCGATACTTCAGGTCGCGGCCAATCCCGATATCGGGATCACGACGCTGCAAAAAGTCGAGCCGCTCACCAACTTCGATCTGGAGAAGCAGCGGCTGATCTATACCATCGATCAGCAATTGCGGACCGATGAAGTCGCCAAACTTGGGCTTGGCGATCTCGATGACACAAGGCTCCAGGCGGCGATCAAGACGGTTGCGGACGCCTATGCTCTCAGCCGCACGCCTGGGATCGATGAAGTCTTCAGCCGCGCCTTCCTGCCGCCAAAGGCCGATCGCATCCTGTCCGCGGGCCATTGACCGAAAATCCCTGCACCCGCGCAATCAAAAAGCAAACCACGGAGGATGACATTGGAACTCGATCATAACCGCTTCATGGCGATCGCCATCGAGGAAGCGAAAGCCGGTGGTGCACAAGGCGAACAGCCGTTTGGCGCGGTTGTGGTCGACGGCGACGGCGAGCTGGTCGTTCGCAGCCGCAGCCTCAAGGTATCGGCATGCGACGCCACCGCCCATTCGGAGACGCTCGCCGTCAAATACGCGACCCAGAAGCTTGGGCGGCGCATGCTGCCGGATTGCACGTTCTACGCAACCTGCGAACCCTGTCCGATGTGTCTGGGCGCCATTCTCAACGGCGGGTTCAACACCCTTGTGCTCGGCGCCCGCAACCGCGACATCAAGCAGCTCGCCAAGATCGCGTTCAACTTCAAGGATTATACGGTCGAGCGCTTTGCCGAAATGACCGGATGGAATTTGAAGGTGATCGAAGGCATTAGAACCGCGGAATGCGTCGAGCTGTACGCGACCTCCCAGGTCGAGTTGACGCGCTGAAGCGCCGAGCGATCCCGATGAGGATGCCATGAAGCAAAGCGCGGTCGAGGCCGTCATACGTGGGTTGAAGAAGGCGGGCGTCAGCGTCGTCTGCTACCTGCCGGATTCGCTGTTCAAGGAGTTATACCCGGCGCTCGACGCCGATCCGGACATCCGCACCATCCGTGTCACCAATGAGGGCGAGGGCGCGGCCATTTGCGGCGGCGTGTTTCTGTCCGGCAAGAAGGCGGCGTTGGTGATGGAGAATTCCGGACTGCGCGCCTCCGTAGAGCCGCTGGCGCGGATGGGGCTGGGCGCTGGAATTCCGGTCGTGATGCTGATGAGCTATCGCGGCGAACTTGGCGAAAACAACTGGTGGGCGATTCCGCACGGCATCACCATGGAGCCGGTGCTGGATGCGCTTCGCATTCCCTACCAAGTGGTGCGCGAAGAGGACAAGATCGAGCGCGCGATCACTGATGCCTATGCATGGTCGTATGCGTCCTATTATCACTCGGCGGTGGCGCTTGGCGGCGAGGTGGTGCGATGAAGCGGTTCGATTGCATGAAGGCGCTGGCCGCGCGTCTCAAGGACGAGCTCGTGATCCTGTCGCTCGGCGCCAGCGTCGACGAATGGTACAACGCGGCGCCTCATATGCGCAGCGCCAGTCTTTTCCAGCAACAGCTCGGCTGCGTCACGCCCGAGGCCTTTGGGCTCGCGGTCGGGTTGCCGCACCGTCGCATCGTATCGCTCGATACCGACGGCGGGATGATGTTCAACCTCGGCATTTTGGCGACGCTCGGCAATGAGCAGCCGAGAAACCTGTTGGTCGTGGTCTGGGACAACGAGTGTTACCAGTCGATCGGCGGGCCGCCGACGCATACAGCATCGGGACGCGTCGATCTGGCCGCGATCGCGCGCGGCGCCGGTGTCGAACAGGCCTTTACGGTCCGCACCGTCGAGGAGTTCGACGCGCATTGCGCCAGGGGTCTCGCCAGCGAGGTGCCTTATATCGTTGTTGCCAAGGTCGCCGGAACCGTACAGCCGGACATCAAGCGCAAGCACAGCGACGGCCGGGAAGATAAATACATCTTCGTTCGCCACGTGGAGGCGAGCGAGAACATCGTGATCATGGGGCCGAGTGAGCACAACTGACCCGACGCAACGGAATTTGATCGCGGCGATTCCCGTCCGCCCGCGCAAGGCCGCCTATGATTTTATCGTGGTCGGCGCCGGATCGGGCGGCGCCGCCGTGACGAGGCGTTTGGTCGATGCCGGCGCCGATGTTCTGTTGATCGAGGCTGGCCCGCCCGGCATCGGCATTGCGGAGATCGACAATCCCAGCAAATGGGTTTCGCTTGGACGCAGCGCTTATGACTGGGGCTACGACTACACACCGACACCGCATGTCGATGGCCGCATCATCGGGATTCCGAGGGGGAAGGTGCTTGGGGGCTCTTCGGCGATCAACGCCATGATGTGGTATCGCGGCCATCCGGCGGACTATGATGCCTGGGAGGCTTCGGGCGCCAAGGGCTGGGCGTTCAGGGATCTGCTGCCCTATTTCAAACGGTGCGAGGATTGGGAAGGCGGCGCCAGCGGATGGCGCGGCGCCGGCGGTCCGCTGCGGATCGAACGAAGCCGCGTGCTGCATCCGATCGCGGCGGCGCTGATCGACGGGGCCGCGGAACTCGGCATTCCCGTGATCGACGATCCGAACGGCGCGAGCAACGAAGGTGCTGGGCCGTCCAATTTCAATATATGCGCGGGACAACGCTTCAGCTCGGCGCGTGGCTATCTCTGGCCGGTGCTGGAGCGCGGCAATCTCACGGTGCTGCCCCATTCGTTGGCGACAGCAATAGGTTTCGAGGGCCGGCGCTGCGTCTCGGTCCGGCACCTCGTTGATGGCGAGGAGGTCGAGACCCGCGCCGCGGTTGAAATCATTCTGGCGCTGGGTGCGATCGATACGCCACGGCTTCTGATGCTGTCGGGTATCGGCGATGCGAGCGAACTAGCGCGGCTCGGCATTACTGTAAAGGCCGCACTCCCGGGCGTCGGCCAGAATCTGCAAGACCATCCGCTGGTGCGCGCCGTCAATTTCAAAGCCAAGCGGCCGCTCGGTCCGGTCAGCGACAATAGCGGCGGTTCGATGCTCAACTGGAAGACCCGCAAGAGCCTTGCGCAACCCAACGTGCACGCCTTTCCGGTGCAGGGCCGTAGCGCCACGGCCGAGGTCGCAAGTAGCTATGATCTCAATGGCGACGTCTTTGCCATTGGCACCGGGTTGATGCGCTCGCGCAGCCGCGGTTACTTGCGTCTGCTCGGTGCGGAGCCCGGCTCGCCGATCGAGATCCAGCCCAATTTTCTCAGTGAGCCGGAGGACGTCAGCGACCTCGTCGAAGCGGTCGGCACCGTGATGGAGCTTGGGACCAGCCGGGCCTATTCCGATTGGTTCGCAGGGTTTGCCGCGCCGGAACGAAAGCTCAATCTCGCGGAGACCGTGAGGTTCATCCGCACCGCATGCTCGACCTTCTTTCATACCTGCGGTACCGCAAAGATGGGTAACGACGACCTGTCGGTGGTCGACGAGCGGCTGATGGTGCGCGGGCTTGACGGTCTGCGTATTGCGGACGCCTCGGTGATACCGATCATTCCGAGCTGCAACACGCATGCCCCCGTCACGGTCATCGGCGAGCGCGCCGCTGATTTCATTCTGCGTTCGGCGAATGCTGTGAGCGAAGCAAGCACGGAAAGGTCCAGCGCGACATGACTGGTGCCGATTTCATTCTTGCTGGCGATTTCCTGCTGACCATGGACGGGCAAAATCGCGTGATTCCCGGCGGCGCCGTCCACATCGCGGCTGGGCGCATCCTCGCGGTCGATACGCTGCAGACGCTTTCGGCGAGTTTGCCATCGGCGCCGGTCAAACGGTTCAGAAATTCGGTGCTGATGCCGGGCCTGATCAACGCCCATGCCCATTCCGGTTTCCTGCGCGGCACCGCCGAGCATCTGCCGGTATGGGACTGGTTGACCTTGCACATCAATCCGATGCACCGGGTATTGCGCCCCGAGGAGGCCGAGGCCGCCTCGTGGCTGTGTTACGCCGAATCCGTGCTCGGTGGGTCCACGACCGTGGTCGACATGTGGCGGTTCATGGAAGGCAGTGCGAAAGCAGCAGAAACCATCGGCAATCGGCTGGTCGCGGTGCCTTATGTCGGCGAGCATCCGGACTACAACTATTTCGACACGCTCGACATGAACGAAGCCCTGATCGAGACATGGCACCGCAAGGCCGGTGGCCGCATCAATGTCTGGGTTGGGCTGGAGCATCTGTTCTATGCGGACGAGGCCGGGCAGCGCCGCGCCATCGAGCTTGCGAAGAAACACGATACGGGTTTTCACACCCATTGCAGCGAGGCCGAGATCGAGCTTGCCGAATTCGCGACGCGCTACGGCAAGCGGCCGATGTTCGCGCTCGATGACCTCGGCTTCTTCGAGTCGCCGCAAGCGATGATCGCGCATGGTGTCTGGCTCGACGCCAGCGAAATCGAATTGATTGCCGGCCGGCGCGTATCGGTGGCGCATAATCCGGTCAGCAACATGAAACTGGCCAGCGGCATTGCCCGCGTGACCGACATGCTGGCGGCGGGGGTTCCGGTCGGGATCGGCACCGACGGCGAAAAGGAGAACAACAACTTCGACATGTTCGAGGAAATGAAGGTCGCCTCGCTGCTGGGCAAGTTGAAGGATCTCGACGCGGCCGCGCTGGATAGCTGGCAGGTGTTGCGGATGGCGACGATCACTGGCGCCAGGGCGATTGGTCTCGACCACGAGATCGGATCGATCGAAGCCGGCAAGCGCGCCGACATCATCGCCGTGCGCACCGACACGCCGCGCATGACGCCGCTGTTCGGCGAGGGGCCTTATTTCAACCTGCAGCACAATCTCGTGCATGCGGTGCGCGGCGGGGACGTCGCCATGACCATGGTCGAGGGGAAAGTTCTCGTCGAAGACGGTATTCTGAAGACCGCGGACTTAAGTGCGATCATCGCCCGCATTCACGACATCGCGCCCGGGCATTTTGCTCGCCGCGCAGAGTTTCTTGCCAAGAATGTCGGCACGACAGTGCAATGGACCCAGAAGAGTGACTGATCGAAACCAGGCATGTGACGCATGACCAAGACATCGGATAAAGCCGCACTTGATCAGTGGTACGCGGTCGAGACCGGCGCCGATCTCGGCCACGACATTATCCGCACCCGGCTGCTCGGGCAGGATATCGAGCTGTTCCGCAACGCCGACGGATTGCCTGACATCGCAGAAACCCGAAGCGACGGCCAACGCGGAGCGGCGCTGCCGTTTCGCGAGCGTTATGGTTGCGTCTGGACCACGCTGGGAAAGCCCGAGCGCGAGATTTTCGATATTCCGGAAGCCAGCGAAGCTGATCGTCGATTTGTGCCCTGCGGTTGGGTCAAGATGCGGGCGTCCGGCCTTCGCGTCGTCGAGAATTTTCTCGACATGGCCCATTTTCCTTTCGTGCACAAGGATATCCTCGGCTCGGAAGATCATTCCGAAGTCCCGCAATATTCAAGTGAGCTGCGCCGCGACGTCGATGAGGTCTGGGCGAGCAATTGCAGCTTCTTCCAGCCGCGGATTGCCGCGACCGAGACCGAGGGCGCTTTCGTGCATCTGACCTACCGGGTGCCGACGCCCTTTGTCGTGATGCTCTATCGCGTTTGCCCGACGGCGCCGGATCGCCTCGATGCCATCGCGCTGTTCATCCAGCCGATGGAAGAGGATCTCTGCCGTGCTCAGCCGGTAATGTATCTGGTGGATGCGATCTCGGACCATACGTCACTGCTGAATTTCGAGCAGGTCATTTTCCTGCAGGACCGGATTATCCTCGAAAACCAGCGGCCTGTGCTGCTGCCTCTGGAGCCGCGCTCAGAGACCCCGACCCGTGCGGATAGTTCGTCGATCGTGTACCGCCGCTGGATCAAGGAAAAAGGCCTGCGCTTCGGCACTGTTGCAACGTAGTCGAAAGTGCAACCGAAATAAGTTGCGAATAGGCACCCGGCAAATGTCGTCATCAGGAAGCGCTTCGGCGCGGCCTGCTTGAGTTGGGTTCCGAAGCCGGCGGTTTGCACCGGCGACAAACTGATCCTATGCTCCGGCTGAATACAAGCTCCCAGGCGCAATTTCCGGAAACATGCTGACCATGCCGAGCGAGACCGAGGCGGCTTTGACCAGGCGCGATCTTCTTTCGCTTGTGGGCTCGGTCGCCGGAAGTGCCGTGATGTATCAGGCCATGACCAGCTTGGGTTTCGCCGCCGAGTCCGGCTATCGAGGTCCAATCAAGCTCGACGGGGATGCAAAGAACGCCTCGGTCTTGGTGCTTGGCGCTGGCCTTGCCGGGATGACCGCGGCACTCGAACTGCGCAAGGCCGGTTATAAGGTCCAGGTGTTGGAATATAATAGTCGTCCCGGAGGACGAAATTGGACACTGAGGGGCGGCGACAAGTTTACCGAATTGGGCGGAGAAGCGCAGACCTGCGCGTTTGAACCAGGTCTCTATCTAAATCCTGGGCCTTGGCGGATTCCTTATCACCATCGTGCGGTCCTCGATTATTGCAAACGTCTCGGTGTTACGCTGGAGCCTTTCGTCCAGCTCAATCACAACGCGTTTCTGCACGCGTCGAATGCGTTCGGCGGAAAGCCTCAGCGCATTCGGGAGATCAAAGCTGATTTTCAGGGGCAGGTCGCCGAATTGCTGGCGAAGGCGACGCAGCAAAGCAGGCTCGACGAAGCAGTGTCCACGGAAGATAAAGAGATTCTGCTGCAGGCGCTGAAGTCATGGGGTGCGTTGGACAAGAATTACGCTTACGGCGCTAGTCTCAACTCGGCGGACTTTCGCGGTTATGCCCGAGATCCCGGTGGCGGGCTCGGCGCGGCGCCGGTCGCAGGCAATCCGGTCAAATTGTCGGACATCTTGGAATCAAGACTTTGGAGATATCTCCAGAATTTCGCCCTCTACCAATTTCAGACCACCATGTTTCAGCCCGTCGGCGGCATGGATATGATCGGCAAAGCGTTCGCCCGGGAAGTCGGTGACCTCATCCAATACGACGCGAAAGTCACCCGCATTCAACAAAACGATGGCGGCGTGACGGTCAGCTATCTTAATTCCAATGCCCCAGGTACGACGCAAATTGCAAAAGCAGACTGGTGCGTCTGCACGATCCCGCTTTCGGTCCTAAGTCAGATCCCGATTGATGTTGGCACTCGTATGAAGGCCGCGATTGATGCGGTGCCTTATTCATCGTCCGTCAAAATTGGCCTGCAGTTTAAGCGCAGGTTCTGGGAAGAAGACGACGCGGTCTATGGCGGGATCACCTATACGGATTTGCCAATTCGCCAGATTTCTTATCCAAGCAACGGTTTCAACCGAAGCGGGCGTGGCGTTCTGCTAGGAGCCTATGTTTTTGAGGGCGTAAATGCGTACGAATTTACGTCGATGTCGCCGGCCGATCGGGTCGCGCGCGCGGTCGAATTGGGCTCCAGGATTCATCCCCAGTATAATGCCGAATTCGAAAATGGGATTGCGGTAGCCTGGCACAGGGTGCCCTTCACGATGGGGTGTGCCGGAATGTGGACCGATGCGGCCAGAGAAGAGCACTACGACGATCTATGCCAGATTGATGGCCGGATCGTTCTTGCGGGTGAACATGCTTCCTATATTCCTGCGTGGCAGGAAGGCGCGATCCTGTCGTCGCTCGACGCCATCGCGCGGCTGCACGCGCGTGTCGTTCGGACGTGATGCCATGCGATCGACACGGCTAGAAGTTCGAAGATCCGTTGCAATGATCAAGTTCCACTGCCGTTTGGCGGCGGTGTCTCTGGTGCTGACTTTGCCAATCCCGTCGGGGCGGCTTGCGGCCGAGGAAGCCAAGCCACCTGTAAAGTCAACACTTAGCCCCGGCTCAAGATTTGCGGAATCGAGCGGAGCGGAATTGTTTGCGGGCATCTGTCAAGGCTGCCACATGTCCGACGGCAAAGGCGCCAGAGGCGCGGGTAATTATCCCTCCCTTGCAAACGACAAGAACCTCGAGGCCAAAGGGTATCCGCTTTATGTCGTCGTTCGCGGGCAACGAGCGATGCCACCGATCGGTTCGGTGATGAGCGATGATCAGGTCGCGGAAGTCGTCAACTATCTCAGGACGCATTTTGGCAATCAATATCAGGACGCGGTGACGGCTGAGGATGTCAAAACGGTCCGGCCGTAGTTTGGTCCGCTACGGTATTGCCGTCCTGGATTGGCGAAGGAGCCATTTGAATGAGCAAGATGTTACGCGCTCTGGTCGCGACGGTCGCTCTCGCGGTAAGTGTTGGAACATCTGCCAGTGCCGCCGAGGCGCAGCCAAAGGAATCGTTAGTCGTTATTGCCTCAAGCCTCGGACAGAAAGCGCTCACCGATCCCGCGGCGTTTGATTTTGTGCAATCGTTGACCACTGAGATCGGGCCACGGTTAGCCGGAACCGCTGCCCATCAACGGGCGGTCGCTTGGGCCGAGGCCAAGCTAAAAGCGGCTGGATTTCAGGACGTGCATTCCGAGCCGTTTAGTTTTCCCGCGTGGATCCGGGGCGTCGAAAACGCAGACGTCGTTGGTCCAGTACCGCAGCATCTCGCTGTGACCGCACTAGGTGGATCGGTCGCAACGGATGTGAGTGGCCTCGAGGCCGAGATCGTGCTGTTTCGAACCTATGACGAATTGTTGGCGGCTGCTCCGGGATCGCTCGACGGTAAAATCGCGGTGGTGACGCAGCGTATGGTGCGTGCGCCAGACGGCAGCGGCTACGGCGCGGCCAACCGTATCCGGCGTTTGGGCCCTTCTGAGGCCGCGAAGCGCGGCGCCGTCGCCTATCTGCTGCGCTCGCTGGGTACCGATAGCCATCGCCTGCCTCATACCGGTGCCCTCAATTACAGGGACGATGCGCCGCGGATTCCGGCCGCGGCGCTGGCTATCCCCGATGCCGATCAGCTTGAGCGGTTGGCCGCACTCGGCCCGGTGAGGATTCGGCTTGTGCTGACACCGACGGTTCAAGAGAACGCGCTTTCCTGGAACGTCGTCGGCGAGATCAAGGGCAGTGGGCGCGCGGATGAGATCGTTCTCATCGGTGGGCATCTCGATTCCTGGGATCTCGGTACCGGCGCCACCGACGACGGGGCCGGTACCGCTATCGCCTTCGGAGCGGCTCGTCTGATCGCAGGTCTGCCGCAGCGCCCGAGCCGGACGATCCGTGTCGTGCTGTTCGGGGCCGAGGAGATGGATTTCAGTGGCGCCGCCTATGCCCGGGCTCACGAAGCGGAGACTGGCAAGATCATGGTGGCGGCGGAAGCGGACTTCGGTGCCCGAAATGTCTATTCCGTGCAGCTTCCGCCAGGCGGAGCCGGCAGCGATTTCGGCCGCACGTTGCAGCGGAGCATTGCGCCGCTCGGCGCCAATGTCGACGGCCGGTCAGCGCTGGGGGGTGGCGAGGACATCCGCGATCTGCAGAAGGCAGGCGTGCCCGTAGTATCACTGAGACAAGACGGGCTGGATTACTTCGACACCCACCACACCGCGGACGACACGCTGGACAAGATCGATCCAAAGCAGCTCGCCCAGGCGGTCGGTGTATGGACCGCTTTCACCTACCTTGTCGCAATGTCGGACGTGGATTTCAGAAGCTCCAGACCAACGGCAAATGACCCGCGTTGACAAAGACTGAAAATCGAAGCGCTCACTTTGGGCGCCGAAGCCGGCGAGAGTGGGGCGCTTCTCGATCCGTGTCGTCAGGTTGTGTAGAGCCAGCGCGCAAGATCAAAATTGTTCTGGTAGAAGGAACGTTCGGGAGCTGACGGACAGTTGTGAACGACGATGGGGACTTTCAATTCATGTAAGGAGCCATGAGTACGGAAGCTTGCCGGAAGAGTTTCCATGGGAACATCCAGGTCACCGAAGACAGTGTCCTTGTCTCCCAACACAACCAGGTCTCCGATTCGGCTAGCCATCAGATTGTAGGTTTCCGCCGCTTCGGCCCTCGTCAGGACAGCTTCGACTCCATCCAGCCCGGAAAGAACCGTGCGAACTTTGTCAAGGTCGCCAGCTTGTTTCAAATAGACCCATGCGGCGCCGCCCATGCCGCGATGATGTTTCACATACTTATCTCGCTCCGCAGAGATTGAAATCTGTACGGGCGTGCCTCGAGCCTCCAGCGCTCTATCGAGGTCCCAACAACGCTTCTTGAAATTCATAGCGTGATCGGCAGTCAGCAGAACCGCAGCGTCCGGTGCGGCCTGCGAGATTCGTTGCAGAAGTGTATCTATTTTCGCGAGATGCTCCTGCGATTCAGTGGCCTCGGGTGGCCACATGTGCATCGGGTAATCCGTTGTGTGAACGTAGATCAGGCCGATGTCAGTTCGATCAGCGAGGATGTTCAAGGCAGCTTCGAAGATCCAGTAATTGATTTCTCTACTGTAAATCCCGGGCGCTTTTCCAAGCCGAGTCTCCCATTCAGGAGAAGGTGTCTCTGCAGCAAGGACGATCTCCGCTCCCCGGCCTAGTAGCGTCGTCGTTTTCTTTTTCGATGTCAGAAGCGCAGAAGATACTCCATGCGTTTTTGCCCTCTCAAAGATGGTCGGAGCCAGGAGAAGTGTGCCATCCTCCATGTAGTCCTCTTGGCCCGTCTTTTGGTTAAAATAGGAATTACCGATAACTCCATGCTCGGACGGCCAGGTTCCGCAACAAATCGACGCGTTGTTACAGTTGGTTACGCTCGGCATGACCGCTTTCACCGGGGCGAAAATGCCTTCGGACGCCCATTTCTTGAGAACAGGCATCGCGCTTCCTTCAAGGTATTCCATCCCGAATCCATCGAACATAACGACG
>Ga0210393_10000375_pt1 | contig 40753 bp, 25 predicted proteins | sample IncBWC27OmetaG_FD_160068 | JGI IMG/M metagenome (GOLD analysis project Ga0210393, IMG submission 160068) | Forest soil microbial communities from Barre Woods Harvard Forest LTER site, Petersham, Massachusetts, United States - Inc-BW-C-27-O ...
GCGCCACGCAAGAGATTAGCCTGCGCGTAAGCGGAAACACAGACGGCTATAAAGCCAACTTCGACTGGCCCGACTCCGGCTACTTTCACGAAGACGCTATTAGCATGAAGGTGCGGGACCGCGATGTTCTGGTGAGCCTTCCGATGCCGCGAGGCGCGCTGAAGCTCGCCGGTACCTGGGAGGGGGACTCGGTGTCCGGCGGATTGCTGGAAATCGGCAATGTCGCCGGTGCCTGGAAAACGATACACACTGACGGATCATTCCGACTGAGTCGTGCAAGCGCGCCAACCCTTCCTTACCGGATGGAAGAGGTCTCCTTCAACGACGGTACGGTCACCCTGGCCGGGAGCCTGCTCATTCCCCGCGGAGCCGGCCGTCACCCCGCCATGACGTTCCTGCATGGCGGGGGCGATGAGACTCGCGGCGATGGAATGTTTATCGGTGACAAGCTGGCGCGTCGCGGAATCGTGGTGCTCATCTATGACAAACGCGGCAACGGAAAATCCACCGGCGAGTGGCGTCAAGGGGGCTTCGAAGAACTGGCCGACGACGGTGCGGCGGCGCTGCGTGTGCTTCTGGCACGGCCGGACGTCGACGCGAAGCGCACCGGCTTCGTCTGCTACAGTCAAGGTTGTTGGATTGCGCCGCTGGCGATTTCGCGCGGCGCCCGCGCGCAATTTCTCGTCAGCATTTCCGGACCCACCGTCACGGTCGAGGATGAGGGCTTCGCCCAATACGGTAACCGCGTGCGCGAAGCCGGAATGCCGAACAGCGAACTGGCGAAGGCACTACCGCTTCTGAAGCTCGACAACAGTGTCAGCAAAGGTCAGGCCAGTTGGAGGGATCTGCAGGCGCAGATCGCAAAAGACAAGGACCAGCCGTGGTACAAGGCCATTAACTGGTCGCCCGAGGATATGAACGATCCGGAGCGCAGGTTCTATGGCAAGATTTTAACGTACGACCCCAAAGCTTATATCGAGAGCCTCAAAATTCCGTCGCTCTGGTTTTTCGGCACGGCAGACATCACGATTCCCGCTCAGGCGAGTTGGGAGCGGCTAAGAGAGATGTCGGTTTCACCGAAGCCCCGGATCGTCATCATGGAGAATGCTGACCATGCTATGACGGTGCGAGAAGGCGGTAAATTGCCGGCGCTCGCCCACGGGTTTCCCGGGATGATGGCCGATTGGATTTACACAGGACGTGGTATGTAGTCCCGATTGGTTATATCAGGACCCGGGATGCTACTGTCACTCGCGGTTCCTTCGCGCATCCGCAAGACATCTGGAGAGGCTCTGGGGAACTGGCACGACGTTTCGTCGCAAACTTGGTAGTTTTTGTCGATTCCTGCTGTCGTGCAACCAAGATGGCGGGCTAAGCTGACCATCACTTGGACGTGCGGGCGCCGAACGCGGCCACCGCGTGCCAGTACAAGGCTGCCTGCATTCCTGAGTGAGGGGCGACCGCGAATGGGACAGCTCCCTGGCTGGACGCGCCGCGATGTGCTTCTCGCCGCCGGCCTCGGCGGCCTTTGTATCGGCCTGCGCTCGTCGCACTCGAGAGGTGTCGACCGGAGCGACGTGACGGACGAACTCGCCGGGTGGGTGCGCATTGCGCCCGACGATACCGTAACACTGCGCAGCAATGCGAGCGAAATGGGTCAGGGGGCACCGTCTGCCCTGGCGCAAATTCTGGCGGACGAACTCGACGTCGAGTGGTCTGCGGTACGGGTCGAAATGGCGCCAATCGCAACGGAGTTTTTCAATCCGTTGACTCGCGCATTCATGACGGGCGGCAGCACGGCAGTGGCCGGCATGTTCGAACCGCTGACCCAGGCGGGTGCGACGGCGCGCGCACTTCTCACGACTGCCGCGGCGCGTCGCTGGTCTGTTCCGGCGGCGGACTGCCGCACCGAGCGGGGCCGAGTCATCCACACCCCCACTGGCAGGGAGCTCCGCTACGGTGAAGTCGTCGCGGCGGCGGCAACCCTTCCGTTTCCTCCCACGGTCACGCCGAAGCCGCGCGCGACTCGCCGGCTCATCGGACAGCCACTGCCGCGCCTTGACATCGGCGGCAAGGTGAACGGATCCGCGGTATTCGGCATCGATGCCGTCATGCCCGATGGCGCGCCGCACGCACTCGTGGCAGCGATACGCCACTGTCCGGTGTTCGGCGGCACACTCGAGCAGGTGGATGCGACGGCTGTGACCCATCGTCCAGGCGTACGCGCCGTCGTGCCGCTGGCCAACGCCGTCGCCGTGGTCGCTAAGGACTTCTGGACCGCGAAGACTGCACTCGATGCACTGCATCCGGAGTGGCGCAACGGGCCGATGGCCGCGGTGTCTTCGGCGCAGATCGCCGCGAAGCTGCGCGAGGCGACGTTCGAGGATGGGCGCACGACGCTCGGGGTTGGCGAGAATCTACAGAGGCTCGCGGCCGCCACGAACTCAGCGTTCGCCCAGGCCGCCCGAGTGGTCGAGCGTACTTACGAGCTGCCGCTGCTGGCGCACGCGACGCTGGAACCCATGAATGCGACGGCCTGGGTTACATCGGAACGCGCCGTCCTCTGGGTCCCGACACAGACTCAGTCGGCGTTACGGCGCGCGCTGGCCAAGGCTCTGGGCCTGGCGGAGGCAGCGGTGGCGATCCACACGACGCTCCTCGGCGGCGGCTTTGGGCGCCGACAGCACACGGATTTCGGCGTGGAGGCAGCGCTGGTATCACGCGAGGTCGGCGCGCCGGTCAAGTTGATCTGGTCCCGGGAAGAGGACTTGCAGCATGACCACTACCGGCCCGCGGCAACCATACGCTTGCGCGCGGCACTATCCGCCAAGCGTGACATTCTCGCGCTGCGCGTCAATATCGGCTGCCTGGACACGGACGACCCAACCGGCGGCCTCGTACCCTCGCTGTACGCGATTCCCAACCACTGGGTCAGCTACGCAGGCGACAACCCGGGCGTGCCGATCGGACCGTGGCGTTCGGTGGATCATTCGCAGAACGTGTTTGCGCTGGAGAGCTTCATGGACGAACTCGCCGCCGAGCTCGGGCTCTCGGGCCTGGCGCTTCGGCGCAAACTCCTTGCGCCCCAATCACGCGCGCGCGGCGTGCTCGACGCCGTTGTTGAACTTGCCGGTGCGCCGGTCGCCGGCCGCTCGCGCGGCGTTGCCGTGGCGGAGCGCTCGGGCTCCTACGTCGCGGAGATCGCCGAGATTTCCCTCGGAAGCGATAGTCGTGTGAAGGTTCACCGCGTCTTTGCTGTCATCGACTGTGGCCTCGTCGTGAATCCCTCTACCGTCGAGGCGCAGATGCAAGGTGGGATCCTCTTTGGGCTGTCGACGGCCGCGCTGAGTGAGATCACCCTCGAGGCGGGTCACGTCGTACAGCGAAATTTCGATGGTTTTCCGCTCCTGACCATGGCGCAGGCGCCGGAGGTGATCGTTCGCATTCTGGATCGGCCCGAACTGCCACCGAGCGGCGTTGGCGAGCCGCCGGTGCCGCCCATCGCTCCGGCGCTGTGCAACGCGATCGCCGCGGCCGGCCGAAGGTGTCGCGAGCTCCCTCTCAGCCGTCAGGGCCTTCTGCTGGCCTGAGCAGGGGTGTTCGACGCGAGCACAAGCCTCGGGGTCCTGGATGGATCGACAGTCGGAGCAACGTGACCATGAAAACTCTGCTCGTTCTAGCCGCTGTGTCGTTGGCCGTTCCGGCTCATTCCGAGCCATCGGCGTCCTTTCGAGGCGATGAGCGCCATAGTGGGATTTACCAGGGTGACGGGGTGCCGGTTCTGCACGGAGTCAAGTGGAAATTCACAACCAACGGGCCCGTCGTGTCGACGCCCGCCGTGGTCGGTGATACGGCCTACGTCGGCAGCAACGACCACTATCTCTACGCACTCAACGTCGCCACTGGCGCCATACGTTGGAAATTCAAGACCGACAGCCGGGTTGCTTCCTCGCCTGCCGTATCTGCTGGGCGGGTGTACTTCGGCAGCTACGACGGCTACATCTATGCGCTCGATGCCAGCAGTGGTGAACTAAGGTGGAAGTTCCACACAGAGGGCGAACATCGCTTTGCGGGGAAGCATCTGCATGGGGCAATGCCGGAAGCCGAGGTGATGCCAGATCCGTTTGACTTCTTTCTGTCGTCACCAGTCGTCGTGGGGGGCATAGTCTATGTTGGCAGTGGCGACGGATACGTCTACGCGCTCGACGCGCTATCCGCCGAACTGCGCTGGAAGTTCCACACCAGCAACGTCGTGCACGCCTCGCCGGCCGTGGCAAACGACACCGTATACGTCGGTAGCTGGGACAGTTACTTCCATGCCCTCGATGCCCGCACCGGCCAGGAGCGCTGGCGCTTCAAGACGGGGGAGGACCCGGCCATTTCCAATCAGGTCGGCATTCAGTCGTCGGCTGTGATCGCTGACGGACTTGTATATTTTGGCTGCCGCGACTCGAACTTATACGCTCTGGATGCCATGACCGGCGAAAAGAGGTGGGCGTTTTCCAACAAGGGCTCATGGGTCATCTCGACCCCAATCGTCCAGGACGAAACCCTGTACTTTGCGACGTCGGACTCCGGACTACTCCATGCCGTCAACGCGAAGACCGGGGCGTTGCTCTACTCCAGCTTTCATCACTGGCCGATGTTCTCCTCCCCCGTCATCGCAGGCCGCCGGCTCTACATCGGCACCCACGCTGGAACGCTCGTGTCGATCGACCTCGACAAGCGCACGACGGCGTGGACGTTTCGTACGGACGGCGCCGTTCGTAATGGACCGACCTTCACGCAGAGCAACGGTGACCCGAACTACAAAGCCGCGTTTAGCGATTTCTTCTATGACGACCTAGTGATTGGTGTGTGGCGGATGATGAGCGTCGGCGCAGTCCTCTCGTCACCGGTTATCGCGTCGGGCACCATTATGTTCGGCGGCACCGACGGCAACGTATACGCGCTGCAGTGAGGTAGCATCGGCGCTACGAAGGCGAAAGCGTGGCTTGAACTCTTGAAAGACGCTCGCACATGGTGTTTTGGACCAGGTGGCCGTAATGTTTCTCGCTCATCGCAATCGACGTCCCTGCGATCTTGAATACCTCAAGACTCATCGTAGCGGGCAAATTCGATTAGTGCGTGTCTGCGCGAAGTGCACGGAGGGCTGCCCTGATATCCTGCGCGCCTCCGTCAGTGGTGTCCGCCTCGAGATCAGCCATCAACTCGCTGAGGGTGTTGAGCTGCGCTCTTTCGCGCACGTACAAGTCAGGGTCGAATTTTCCGCTCCATACCCTTGCGTGCTGCTGCTGCACGTCCCTGAACCAGGCGTTGAAGGGGCTCGGATCGGCATCCCCGCGATGAGCCAACGCGGCAAGTGCGTACGCGAGTCTTGCGTCTTCACCCCACGTGAACACCTGTCTCGCGGTTTGCAGGCGTCGAGCAATTACCTCAACAATGAGGGCTTGTTGCTTCCGCGACAGACGCGGACTGCGCGCGAGAAACTTGAGCAGGTCGGCGCAGTGGGCTGTGGCGTGACCCCAGCCTTTGTGCAGAACATACCCGCGTAGATCACGCTCATCGGTCAACGAGTGCGCCCCGAGATCGAGAAGATCGTCGAAACCCATGGCGTCCAAGAACGGCACCCTGAGATCCTGCGCTGCAAGCACCGAAAGAACCAGGATGGAGAAGGATCTTAGGAAGAGCGAATCGTCTTCAGTGTGTCCGAGCTTGTACACCGCGTTACGCATTAGGATGACGCGCAGTCGATTCAGCTCATCAGGCGCCAGCCGCTGGTCGCGGTAAACCCAAGCCACGAAGGACTCGTACGCGATTTCGTCGCGAAGCTCTGAATCTGTCGAACCCAAGAGTTCAGTTGCCTCGATGGCCAAGGGCAGCACACCTGTCCTCGGTGGTAACTTGAAATCGTGCTGTTTGAGCGAGCGCCAGTATGCGGGTCCGTGAGAGGCGGTATCGGCACGCGCCACCGCCATTGGCCCGATTAGAACAGCGGCGACCGCAAGATGGTGACAGATTCGGCAAAGCACTCGACTCATCTATGGAGTCCCGAAATCCTTGCCGGGCGGAGCGGCGACACAATCAGATACGGAGCGAGAGGACCTTGGACATTGCGTTATGGCGGACCTGACCTTTACCGCCACCGCCGCACTGCAGATGGAGGAGCAGGGCAGCTTAAATCTTGATGGGCCCATGCAAGACCTTTCCCACGATTCCCAAAGAAGCCACGGCCGACAGCGCGCGATCTGATTTCTCACACCAGCGGCATCCGCCATTATAGCGGTGCCAATGGATTGCAATGCCCGCGCCGCGACTGAATGACGGCTGCCGCCTTCACCGGTCACAAGTCCGACGATTTCGGAATTGGCCGGGTTCGCGATCTTGATCAATGCCGGACACTTCAGGAACATAGCCGGCAACGACTCCGCCGCGGGGCCCGCGAATCGGATCGCAGCGCTTCTTCGCGCAAGCGCGTGTCAACTAGCCGGTCAATCGACACGCACCGTCCGCGCGAGGAGGGCGGAGGTGGTCTGTCGGGCCGATGGATCGTCAAAGGTCCAAGTCACGGTGCGGGTGCGAATGATTCCTGCACGCACGCTACCGCGCAGGTGCGGTATACGCCAGAAGAGCTGGCTGCCCCGTCGCACGAGGTGGCCGCGCACATGATGCAGACGCGGGCTGCGCCGGATCCCGTGCGGGTCCGCACGGCTGCAGGACAGATACTCGGGTAGCACGGGTGCGCGCACTTCGATGTGATCCAGCAGCGGCACCCGGCCGCATTTGCGGCGCGAGCGATTAAGGCGTTCGAACGTATACGGATGTCGCGGCAAGCTCGCGCGCGAGGCTAACAGCAGCAGAAACGCTAGCAGGATAGGAATGTCGATCGCGATGGTTCCCAGCACATGGCGCGTCAGCGCCTGGTGCTGCAGGGGCGAAAGTGCGGCGCTGCGGTAGTAGTTGGCCCAGCTGCCTTCATAGCGGAAGCGAAAGCACCGGGCGAGTACGTCTTCGCTGCGCTGGTCTCCGTCATAGACGCGGATAGAGGCTCCAGTCTGACTATCCGGTGATCCGGGCTCCTCGCCATCCGACGTATCGAAATCGAAATAAGCCTCCATACTGCTCGCCAGTACCTCGGCCCCCGCGCCGACCGTCCAGAAGGTCCGCACGGTGCCGCGACGTCCGCTAGGCGAGGAGCGAACTAGGGCGCCGCGCCGTCCAGCGACCGGTGCCCCGGGCGTCGAGCTGGGGAAGCCATATTGCTGTAGGGCGCTTTCAAAGGGGGCGTGGCACCACTCGACCCACAGGGCTTGGGCCGGTACGTGCAGCAGATCCGCGCACGCAAGGTTGCGCGCACCTTTCGAATAGGCCAGTTCGGCACATAGCCGGGTGAGATCATCGCTCAGAACGTAACGCAGCGAGCACTTGGTGATGTCCTCAGCACAACTGGCAGCGCCAGTGAGGGTAGTCTCGCGGCCAGTGGCAGGATCCTGAACCGTGAGTAATTTACGAGACTGCGCCACGCGATCGGCGAGCTTCATGGCGGCAACCTGTCAATAGGGTTCCCGGTCAGACTTGATCGAAGGGCGTGCTGCTGCGTGCATAAGAAAGGGGCGGGCCTTGCGGCCCGCCTCATTGGCGGCAACCAACTCCCGCTTCAGAACTGCGCCGAGATGTGGGCGAACAGGTAGCGGCCCATGGCGTCGTAGACTCCGGGGAAGGTGTTGCCGTTGCAGTTGGCCCCGGCCGGGCTGCTGGTTGAGCAGTCGGCCCCGATCACCAGCGGCGGCACCTTGTCGGTGATGTTGTTGACGCCCAGCTCGAGCCTGATGCTCTTGTAGACGTTGAAGGTCGCCGTCAGATCGACGTAGCTGTAGGCGTCGATGTGCTCGGTCCCGGGGAACGGTTGGATGCCATCCCCGTTGAGCAGCGGGTTACCGCTGGCTAGCTGGGAGTCCTGGTGGGCGTAGTAACGCCAGCGCACGTTGACGTCCAGCGCGTCCCAGGGCGTCGACCAGGTGGCGTTGAACACGTGACGCCACTTCGAGTTCGAGCCGCCGCAGGTGGCGCCGTAGTAACCGGTGCAGTCGTACGACAAGCCGAACTGCGGCACCGGAGTGGTGACGAGCTCGCCGGTTCGAGTCCCCTCCAGGGAGAACAGCGCTGAGCCGAAGCTCGACAGCGGCTGGCGATAGCTCACCTTCAGATCGATGCCTTCGGTCCTGATGCTGCCCAGGTTTTCATTCACGTCGCTGACGAATCCAGCCGAGCTCAACCACAGTGTGCCGCCCTGGCGATGGATCTTGTTGCAGAAATAATTCTGCTGCGCCAGGTTACCGTTGCTGATGATGCAGCCCGCCACAATGACGTTCTCGGTGATCGGCCCGATCGCGTCCGCGACCTTGATATCGTAGTAGTCGATCGACGCGGTCAGGTTCGGCAGTACGCGCGGGTTGAACACGAAGCCAAACGAGTAGGTATCGGAGGTTTCGGGCTGCAGGTTCGGATTGCCGCCGATCAAGCCGTTGTACTGGAAGGCGCTATTCGGCGTGATGGTGCCGAACTGAGCCGGTGTGACACCTGTGAGTTGGCATTGCTTGAGGGTGACGCCGTTGGCCAGCACGGTGGCGGAACCGGGCTTCAAGGGCACCGCGCACGGATCCAAGGAGCCGTCCAGGCCGACCGCCGTGGGTGAGTACAATTCGCCGATGTTTGGCGCCCGCACCGCACGCTGGTAGCTGCCACGGAGGCGAATGTCGCGTAGCGGCGCGTAGTCCAGACCGAGCTTGTACGTGTTGGTGTTGAAGCCCTCGCTGTACTTGGAGTAGCGATAGCCGCCCTCGACCGACAGGTCCTCGGCGCCGGGCTGGTGCTGCATGAGTGGCAGACGCATCTCGGTGAAGGCCTCCTTCACGTTGAACGCGCCTACCACCGGCGGCGTTGATCCGCCGCCGCCGCCCGCCAGACCCTGCTGGGAGACGTAATCCGGCTCGAAATCCGAGGAATCCTCGCGCCACTCGACGCCGACGTTCAGCTGCAGGCCCTGGTCGGCCGAGGGGAGCTTCACGCCGTACTTGCCGAGATCACCGGTGACCGAACCGTCCACTACATACTCGGTGACCGTGCCCTGAGCCTGCTCCGGGATAGAGATACCCGCGAGCGCCGCGGGTGTAACGCCACCTGATGTCCAGATATTCCACGGAACGATGGCGGGGTTGGGAGCAAAGGCCGTGTTGCCCGTGGTGCTACCAATAAAGGAGCCGCCAGGACCGTTACCGATACCCAGAGAGTTGGTGGGTCCGCCGCAGACCGGTACTTTCGAGCCCGGCGTGGTCGGCAGGCAGTTCAGAGCCTGTTCGACCGCGTTGTTGCTGACGTAGTTCAGGTTGCCGAACTGGGTGTCCACCGTGCTGTGCTGGGCGTACACGTCATAAGTCCATGCGTTCTGCGCATCGGCGAAGTCGCCCTTCACGCCCGCGACCTCGCGTGCCGAGTTGGTGAGGAAGGTCGCGATGCGATTGCCACCCTCGACGTTACGGCGCAGCGGGTAGATGTTCAGTCCCGGGTAGCTCGTCGTGCCGAAAGTCTCAGCCGGGTTGCCCTGCGCGGCCTGCAGCGTGGGGCTGCAGAATGCGGCTTTCTCAGAGGCGTTCAACAGCGGATCGGCGCACGCCACGAAGTTCCCCTCGCCGAAGTCCCCGCTCGGGGCGATCTGCGCCTGGGAGGAGTTCCGCATGTACATCACGCTCGTGTACACGTTCACGTGCGAGTTGATGTCGTAGTTGACGAAACCGCCAGCGGTCCAGCGCTCGTTCGGGGTTTGGTAGTAGTTCAGTGGACCATAGTTGAAGAGGTCCTGAGGAGCCTGAAAGGGCCGGAACTGGTTGGTCCGGCCGTCGACCGTATTACTCAGAATTGGGACCCCGGCGAGGCTGTAAGCGAGGAACGTGCCGCCGGCACCGTTCTTCGCAGACGTCCCGGATCCTCCGCACACCAGATGGGTCGGGGCGTAGGTGTTGTTGCCATTGACCGTGCAGGCGCTGTAATCGAACTGGCCCTGCAGCGCCGCACCTTGGTTGTCATAGGTGACATACGCGGTCGCGTTGCCCTTGTGGTCGGCAAAGTTCGAGCCCACCAGAATCGCCGCGTTCTTGCCGAAGGCGGTGTCAGTGCGCCCTGTTGGGTATGGAAACTGGTCTGTTTGGATGAACGAGTCGATGCCAGCCTGGTTGTTGTTGTCGTGCTCGTTGAAGTGGTAGCCCGCATCCACCCGCACGCCCTCGAAGTGCGTGTTGAGAATGAAGTTCACCACGCCTGCGACTGCGTCTGCACCGTACACCGCAGAGGCACCGCCGGTGAGGATGTCCACCCGCTCAATGAGGGCTGCCGGAATCTGATTGATGTCCGAGAAGTTGCGCCCGCCGAGCGCTGAGCCGGGACCCAGGCGCAGGCCATTGACCAGGGTGAGGGTGCGCTGGTTGCCGAGGCCGCGCAGGTCAACCGTCGCCGTGCCGTCTGCACCGTTGGAGGTGGTCGAGTTCATGCCCGCGAACACCATCGGCAGGTTGTTCAGCACGTCCTCGACACGGGTCAGTCCGGTTTGCTGCAGGTCGACCGCCGACACCGTCGTGACCGGACTGATCGCGGTCTCGTTCGGTGTCTGCAGGCGTGATCCGGTGACCACTACCTCTTCGACCGGGGCCGCGGCGGCTGCCGGAGCCGGTGCTTCCTGGGCGTGCAGCGCTGAGACCCCCGCTGCGGCCGTCGCCGTCGCGAGTGCGAAGCGCACCGCCTGTTGCAAGCTGCGACTTTTCGCCATGTTCAGTCCTCTCTGCACCGGCTGCTGCCGGGTATGTTGTGTTGTGAACTCACCACAGCAATGCCGAACACCCTTTAAGTCCGAGTTGGTCATCGCGCGTCGGACGGTGCGCGGAGATTAGAGTCAACGTTAGGCGGCGGAGCAGAATATGTGAGCGACCGCTCCAAAACGGTGACGAGTTGGCCTGCCAGAGGGACGAAATAGAGTTGTATGACTGCTCGTGCCTAAGCGGATCGCCGGGCTCGGGAGTCAAAGCGCGATCGGAGCGCGCGCAGGAATGCTAAGTGGAGCACGCCTTGGCCCGACCCGGGTTGTGGGCCAGAGGTAACACCCGGAGGATGTGCTCGCGGTATTTGGCACCAGAATGTAGTACCAACCCCGAAAGCAGTGTAAAGGCGTAGCTACCGCGACCCTCTCGTTGCGCGTACTCGATAGCGCGAACGTTGATTAGCAGTGAGCGCTCAATGCGGATGAAGGCGCTACTGGCCAAAGCGATCGCCAGGCGCTTGACGGAATCGCGACTGATGTATTCGATACTGCCGCTATGGAGTTTTACGTAGTTGCCGTGCGCCTCGATATAGTCGATTTTTTCGGGTCTTAGCACATATAGGCGATGCTCGCGCTCGGCCACGAGCAAAGTCAGTGGGATGGCCGAGACTTGCAGGACATAGTGCGCCGTGTGGCTATCGAGCGCGGCTTGTCCTGCATCAGCCTGCACACTTGAGCGAAAGGGTTGACCGGCACGGCTCCCTGGATCCGCGCCATAGGCCGTGGACACCGGGCGGACTAACCCGCGTTGTGAAGTGCGGGGCACCCCCGGATGCGTTCGAGCGGCACTGCCGGCCGCAGGCGCCGCTGCGCGTTCCGCTTGCGGGGCAACCCTCTTGAGGGTGGTGGAGCTACGCATTTCGCCTTGAGCCGTGGGCCGGTCGGCCGGGATCAGAACTGGACGCCAAGACCAATTTAGGCTGCGCTAACCGCCAATCGCAAGGACGCGCAACCGACGATTCGGGACACCCACGGAGCTTTGATATCCTAGTCCGTGTGAAGCGCATAACGGCTGCCAACGATGTCCAGGTGCTGCGCTGAGTAAGACGACATCAAGGTTGGTTGGAATTATCGGGTACCCAAGCGTAATGGCGCTCGATATCATCGGGCCGTTCGATGCATTTGCCAGTGCGGCCGACAAAACTCTCGGTGGCAACCCGCTCTATCGGTGCATTCTCCTTGGGCCTACACGTGAGCCATTCGCGGCCGCCTCCGGAGTGTTATTTACACCGAACGCAGAGCTCGGACGTGCACCTGCCGAATTCGACACGATCATTGTCCCTGGCGGACCTGGCATTCTTGATCCGGCGAACAGTGTCCCCATTGCTTCGTGGCTCACGCGTCGTGCGCCGCACTGTCGCCGCGTTGCCAGCGTCTGTACCGGCGTCTACGCCCTGGCGGCGACCGGAATGCTTGACGGCAGACGAGCGGCAACGCATTGGCGATATGTCAGTGACTTCAGGCGCCGCTTTCCGGCGGTCGAAGTCGATCCCGATGCGATTTTCGTCGAGAGCGCCCCGTTTTGGACTTCCGCGGGCGTCACCGCAGGAATCGATCTCGCGCTTGCGCTGATCGAGGCGGATCATGGCCCAGAGGTTGCCTTGGAGGTGGCGCGAGATTTGGTTGTTTACCTCAAGCGCGAAGGGGGCCAGGCACAGTACTCGGCACCGTTGAGGTTTCAGGTCGCCGCGCGCGATCGGCTGGCAGGTCTAATGGCCTGGATGAGCACCCATCCTGAAGCGGATCTCTCCGTGGAGAGGTTAGCGGCAAGGGTTGCAGTATCGCCGCGAAACCTGAGCCGTCAGTTCGTGAAAGCTTTTGGTGTGCCACCGGGGCGTGTCGTCGAGTTGCTGCGGCTGGATGCGGCGCGAACGCGGATTACCACGACGTGTGGATCCATTGATCGCATTGCCGAGTCCGTCGGTTTTCGTAGCGGCGACGTGTTTCGTCGAGCCTTCATGCGCCGATTTAACACGAGCCCTAGCAACTATCGTGATCGATTCCGCGTGAATGTCGCCCAAGCAAGTCGTCCCCCGAACGCTAGGCCGCGATAGCAAGACAGCCTGGTACTTGCGCTTTGACACCGCCTCAAATCAATATCTTTTGTCGCCGTGCACTCTGAGCATTTGGATTTTGAGCTGATTCGCGCTGCCGCTCTCTTAGAGAGCGACCCGGCTGCCGCGGCTCGTCAGGCCACGCAGATCCTGCGCGTGCATCCGGGTCACCCGGTGGCGCTGCTGCTGCTGGGCACCGCGCACCGCAGTTGCGGGGAGGCGCAGATCGCTGCCGGCGAGCTTACCGAGCTTGCCGCGGCGCAGCCGGCCTCAGCAGCGATCCGCCTCGAGCTTGGGCGCGCGCTGCACGCTGCGGGTCGCAACGACGAGGCCCTGGTCGCGCTACAGCAGGCGCTCGCGCTGGCGCCTGAACTTGCGGAAGGCTGGCGAGAGCTGTCGCTGCTGCATGCGGCGCGCGATGACGCGGCCGCATGCGATGCGGCCTACGCTCGGTTCGAGAAACTCGCACCCGTCGAGGCGTGGTTTGAAGAGTGTGCGACTGAGTTCGGCAAGGGGCGTCTCGATGCCGCAGCAGCAGTGCTGCAGCGCGTTCGCGAACGCTCGCCGCACAATGTTGTCGCGCTGCGCCTGTTCGCGCAGGTCGCAGCGGCGCGCGAGGACTACGCGCAGGCCGAGCGGCTGCTCGAGGAATGCCTGCGTCTCGCGCCCGGTAACAGCCGCGCGAGACTCGATCTCGTCGATATCCTTCACCAGCAGCTGATGGGTGAGCCGATGCTGCCGCTGCTCGAGCGCTTGCTGACGGCGCAGCCGGGCAACCCGCGCTACCGCTCCCTGCAGGCCATCGCGTACAACCTCGTGGGGCGCAACCAGTGCGCGATCGAGATCCTCGAGGACCTGCTGAAGGAACTCCCAGCCAACGAGCTGGTGTGGCTGAGCTACGGCCATACGCTGCGCGGCGCGGGTCGCAATCGCGAAGCCATCGGCGCCTACCGCAAGTGCCTTGAACTGCAGCCCCGCTGCGGCAGTGCCTGGCTGGCGCTTGCGGACCTCAAGACCTATCGCTTTACCGGCGAGGAGATCGCAGCCATGCAGCTGCAGCTCGCCCTGGAGGGATTGAGCAACGAGGAACGTTCCCGGCTGGAGTTAGCGCTCGGCAAAGCGCTGGAGGATGCTGGCGACTTCGCCGTCGCCTTTGAGCACTACGCTCGTGGTAACGCGCTGCGGCGAGCAGTGGTGCGTTACGAGCGTGTGAACATCACACAATTCGTGCAGCGTACGCAAGCGCTCTGTACTCGGGAGTTCTTCGCGGCGCGTGCCGGCTGGGGATGTCCGTCGTCGGCGCCCATCTTCATCGTCGGCTTGCCGCGCTCCGGCTCGACCCTCCTCGAGCAGATCCTCGCCAGTCACTCCCAGGTGGAGGGAACGCGCGAGCTGCCCGAGGTGATCCGCTTTGCGCTGGATCTCGGCGATCGCGAGGAGCCTGGCAAGCCCCCAGGCTACCCGCAGTCGCTCGCACGCCTGACGCTTAGGGAAGCTGGCGCCCTGGGTGAACGCTACCTTGCGCAGACGCGTGCCTACCGCCTGTTCGGTCGCCCGCGATTCGTCGACAAGATGGGACCTAACTTTCTGCATGCCGGGCTCATCCAGCTGATACTGCCGAACGCGCGCATCATCGACGCGCGGCGTTCCGCACTCGGCTGCTGCTTTGCCAACTTCAAGCAGCACTTCCAGAGCGGCGCGTGTTTCACCTACAGTCTCGAGGATCTCGGTCGCTACTACCGCGATTACGTGAGTCTCATGGCGCACTACGACCGGGTGCTGCCCGGGCGCGTTTATCGCGTTTGTTACGAGGACGTGGTGCGGGACCTGGAGGGCGAGGTGCGCCGGCTCCTCGATCACTGCGGCCTGCCGTTCGAAGAACAATGTCTGCGTTTCCACGAGACGCGGCGCGCCATACAGACGGTCAGCTCCGAACAGGTGCGTCAGCCGCTGCACACGGATGGTCTCGAGCAGTGGCGCAACTTCGAGCCGTGGCTTGGTCCCCTCAAGGAAACCCTCGGAGACCTGGCTGACACTGCACTTGCGCGGGCGACGTGAGTCCGGGACCCTGAAGCTTGTGCGCCGGGACAGCCCTCACCGCGGCAGGTCCTGGCGCATCGCCTGCACGAGGTGCTCCAGCTCGCGATGGATCGCAGCGAACACCTCCTCCCAGTCGCCGCGCCGGGACTGACGGAAGAGGCGCATGCCCGGGTACCACGGGCTGTCGGAACGGTCGAGCAGCCAGCGCCAGTCGGGTACGTGCTTGAGCGCCACCCAGGTCGGGCAGCCGAGTGCCCCGGCGAGGTGCGCGAGTGCGGTGTCACAGGTGATGATCAGGTCGAGATGGCTCATGACAGCTGCGCTGTCGAGAAACGCCTGCGGCCCGCTGTCAAACTCGTCTCCGAGCAACTCCACCGGGGGGTCCGGCGCTGCAGCGGCCAGGCGCCCGGGTCGGTCGGCTTTCTGCAGGCTGATCAGCCGCACACCGGGGATGCCTGCCAGGCGCGCGAACATCGCGGGCGGCACCGACCGGCCGACGTCGATGCGGTTGCGACTGCCGTGCCACGCGATGCCGATCCTGAAGCCCGCAGCGCCAATCCGCTGACGCCAGCGCGCAACCCGCACCGGATCGGCGCGCAGGTAGGGCACCTCGGCCGGAAGGTTCGCCAGCGTGGTGCCGAAGGCAAGCGGCAGGCTCATCAGGGCGCAGTGATGATCGTACCCGCCCGCCGCCACCTCACCGGGCGGGACGATTTGCAGGGTGGGGCTAAGCCCCGTTAGCAGCTCGCGCAGCTGTGGTTGCGCCGCGAGCACCACCTGCGCGCCGCGCTGCTCGGCGAGTCTCGCGTAGCGGCAGAACTGAATCGTGTCGCCGAGTGCCTGGTCGGCATAGACGAACAGCGTCCTGCCGCAGATATCCTCCTCACCGAGCCAGTCCGGTCCGGAAATTTCCCGGTCCGCCGCGGGCTTGAGCTGTTTGCGCCACTCGTACAACGGCAATCCGCGGGCAAAGTCACCCGACAACAGCAGGCAGAGGCTCTTGTTGAAGTGTGCGTGCACGTGCTGCGGGTTCAGCTCGATGGCCCGCTCGTAGCAGACGATGGCCTGCGGGATCAGTCGCATATCCAACAAGGCGTTGCCGCGATGACAGTGGTTATCCGCATCCTGCGGAGCCTCCCGCAGCGCCAGGTCATACTGCGCCAGCGCCTCCTCGGGACGCTCCAGGTCCCGTAGCGCGTTTCCCAGGTTGCCGTGCACCCCCGGCATGCCCGGCTGCAGCTGCAGCGCACGGCTGCAGCTCACCAGCGCCTCGGCCGGCTGACCGAGCTCGCATTGCACCGTGCCGAGATTGTTGTGCGCCTCGGCAAATTGCGGCTGCAGCGCGCGCGCGCGCTGGTAACTGTCTGCCGCTTCCCTGTACCTGCCGAGCGCCTGCAGCACCAGGCCGCGGTTGTTATACCCCGCGGCGAGCTGCGGCTGCAGGCCGATCGAGCGCTCGAAACTGGCGAGCGCCGCGGGCAAGTGTTGCAGGCGGCGCAATGCGTTGCCTCGGTTGTTGTGCAGCTCCGCTGAGTCCGGCCGCAGCGACAGTGCGTGCTCGAAGCTGGCGAGCGCCTCGGCAGGACGCTGTAGCCCCAGCAGCGCCATGCCGCGGTAGTTGTGCGCCTCGACGCACTGTGGCGTCAGGGCGATGGCCTCATCGAAGCTCCCGACGGCCTCGGCGAAACGTCCCAGGTCGCCCAGTGAGGCGCCGCGGGTACACCAGGCATCGGTAGTGGGCTTGAGAGCGATTGCGGCGCTCGCCCGGGCTAGCGCCTCCTCGGGTCGTCCGAGGTCGCGCAGCGCTACGGCGCTGCACGCGAGTGCGATTGCATCAGCCGGATCCTGGCGCAGCACCTGGGCGTACAAGCGCTCGGCTTCGGCGTGCTGTCCTTCACGATGTAACGCGATGGCGCGTTCGCGGAGCGCGGCGGGTGTCACGATTACCTCAGCACGTGCTGACCCGACCACCACTTAGGTCCAGGTACAACTCGGCACACCAAGTATCCCCATGGATAATACAGACGGTGGAGCCGATCCAAAATGGCAGTCGCCCCGCCCGGCGTGGAAGCTATAGTGCGCTCGCGGCGTGACGCGCGCCGCGGTGCCCGCCACTAGCACTCGAGTACGTCATCGCCAATCTGCAGCGCATGTGGCCGAGATAGACACACCCGCCGGGCTCTTCCGGGAAGCCGCAGCGCTTGCGAGGCAGGGCCGGCTCGAGGACGCTGCGAGCACATACCAGCGCGGGCTGGCGCGCTGGCCGCAGCAGCCCGACGCCTGGTACAACCTCGGGCTGCTGCAGCGCCGGTTGCGCCGCTTCGAGGAGGCGCTTGACTCCTACGCGCAGGCCCTGCGGCGCGGGGTGAGCCGCCCCGAGGAGGTCCACCTGAACCGCGGCCTGATCTACGCCGACCACCTGCGTCAGGACGGCGCCGCCGAGCGCGAGGTGTGCACAGCACTGGCGATCAATCCCGCCTACCTGCCGGCGCTGCAGAACCTCGCCAACCTGCATGAGGATCTCGGACGGCGCAGCGAGGCGTTGGCGACTTACGAACGCATTCTCGAGCTCGACGGTCGTGCTTTCGAAGCGCTCGCGCGCTACGCACAGCTTAGGGGCTCGGCGGATGAGGCGCTGCTGGTACGGCTGCGCGCCGCGATCGCCCACCCGAAGGCGAGCGCCGCCGAGCGCGCCAGCCTCGGTTTTGTGCTGGCGCGGCTGCTCGACTCCGCTGGCCTGTATCGCGAGGCCTTCGCTGCCGCGAGCGCCGCCAACCTCGCGAGTCGCGCGAACGCGGAAGCCGGTGCGCGCTACGATCGCGCAGGGCACGAGCATTTTGTCGATACACTGATCGCGGCGTTCCCGCGCCCGCGCGGCCTGGCCGCCGACCTGCCCGCGGCACAGCCCGTGCCCACAATGGGGCATCCGCGTCCGATTTTCATTTGCGGAATGTTCCGCTCCGGATCGACGCTCACCGAGCGGCTACTCGCCGGAAGCGCCGGCGTGGTCAACGGCGGCGAGCTGGATCTGCTGCCCTACCTCGTGCACAGCATGCTGGCGCCGTTTCCGATCTCGATAGCCAGCGCCAGCGACGCGCTACTGGGGCAGGTCGCGGCCCGCTATCTTGGAGGAATCGCGGCGCTCTTTCCGGGAGCTGCGTGCGTGACCGACAAATGGCCCGAGAATTTCATCAACGTGGGCCTTATCCGCACGGTTTTCCCCCAGGCGCGCATCGTGCACACGACGCGCGACCCGCTCGACACCTGCCTGTCGATCTTCTTCTTGCATCTCAATCCGCAGATGTCCTGGGCACTGGATCTGACGGACATCGGCCACTACTTCAGGCAGTACCGCCGGCTGATGGCTCACTGGCAATCCATCTACGGCGAAGCGATCCTGGAGTTCAACTACGACGACCTGGTTCGCGATCCGCGCACCGCGGTGCAACGGCTGCTCGAATTCTGCGGCCTCGAGTGGAACGAGGCCTGTCTCGACTTCAGCCGGCGGCCGGGCAGTGTGAAGACGGCGAGCGTCTGGCAGGTGCGCGAAGCGCTCTACCAGCGCTCTTCCGGGCGTGCACGTCACTATGCGCACGAGCTCGCCGAGCTTGCCGCCTACCTCGCGGACCCGTAGCGGGCAACGTCAGAGCGCAACGCGGCCGGCGCACGCTGTGGGTGCGTCGGGTGGGGGTGTGCTCGAGGTGGGGAGGCTCTTGCGCAGCGCGAGCAGGGGGGAGTGCAGGAAATGCCTATTTTTTGGCGGACAGCGTGAGATTCGAACTCACGAGGCTCTTGCGAACCCTCCGGTTGTCAAGGCCGGAGAATCCGGATGGCGCCTCGGCGCACCGAGACCTGATCCGCTGAGGGTAGCCCCCGCTGTCTAGAACCTGCTTTGTATGCGGGTGGCTGTGAGCGGACTCGAGGGGAGGCCGCTTGCTTGTAGCCCTGGTCATATCGTCTCCATCGATTGAGCGTCGTTCAGGATGCCTTCGCGCGGGGCGTAAATGATGGTCCGCACAGTTCAATTTTGTGCAGCATCGCAAGTTCGGCCGTCCGCTTTACGGAAGCCGTGGGAGGATCTCGGAGCGGCCGCAGTTCGTCGGGAGCGGTCGTACGGCGGGAGTCCGAGCCGAAGCGTATCGAGAGGCGGCTGCCGGCCAACGCGGGCGTTTTGCCCATCGAATTGGGTTCCCTGAAGCGGTCGTTCCACGACGCCGAAGTCCCCCTGGTTGCCAAGCCCGGAAGCATCCGTGACCATGCCGCAGAAGTGGCTGGGGGGCTGGAAATGGCGGGAGGTGGCGGCGACGAGAAGAGGGCGAGCGGTAGCACGCCCGCCGTCTTCATGAGCTACGCGTCGCAGGACGTGGCTGTTGCCAATGCCGTCGTCGAGACCCTTGAGCGCCACGGTGTCAAGTGCTGGATCGCCCCCCGCGACGTTGTGCCTGGCGAGTTTTATGCCGGTGCGATCGTTCACGCGATTGACGCCGCCAAGGTTATCGTGCTCGTCCTGTCGGAAAACGCCGCTACCTCGCAACACGTTCTCAGAGAGGTGGAACGGGCGACTTCGAAACGGCACGCCGTGGTCGCCTTCCGCGTCGACCTGGCTCCGATGCCCGCTGATCTAGAATATTTTCTCAATACCTCGCACTGGCTCGATGCGAGTGCCGCCGGCATCGCACACGCCTTGCCGAAGCTCGTTGATGCAGTGCAGCGCATCACGGCAGCCCCCACTCTAGCGTCGCCTGGCGATACCGGCGTTGCAGCGAAGCCGGTAGCAAGCCTCATCCAGCAGGCTCCGAGTGCCAGATCGGCGATCCACCGGGCGAACCGCCCGGTTCTTGTCTTGAGCGTCTTGATCGCGTTGGGACTGGGCTACTTCGCGGTAGACAAGTTATGGTTCTCAAGACGCACGGCGAGCGAACAGGCTGTTGCGACCGTAACGCCTGTGGCAAGTGCCGTAACGTCGGCTGTTTCCGAGAGGTCGGTCGCTGTCTTACCGTTTCTCGACCTGAGCGAGAAAAAGGACCAGGAGTACTTCGCTGATGGAATGGCTGAAGAAATTATTGATCTCCTGACTAAAGTACCTGAGCTGAAGGTAATTGGGCGCACTTCATCGTTCCAGTTTAAGGGGAAGGCCGATGATTTGCGCAAGATCGGCATGACGCTCGGTGCCGCTTACGTCGTCGAAGGCAGTGTGCGCAGGTCAGATAACCACGTGCGCGTCACCGCCCAGCTGATCGACAGCCGCGATGGGACCCACCGCTGGGCGGAGACTTATGACCGCACCGTCAGCGATGTCCTGAAGGTGCAGGACGAAATCGCACTCGGACTCGTGCGCGCCTTGCAGCTTGAAGTCGCAAGCACGGTATTCGGTGGGTCGCAATCAGCGCCGCCGGCTGCCGACGCCTACGACAGCTACCTTCGCGGGATGCATGCACGCGACCGCTTCGATCAGCGCGGATTCGAAGAGGCCCTGGCCGATTTTCGGCATGCGCTGCAACTCGAGCCGTCATTCGCACCGGCAGCCGAGGCCCTCGCTTCGACCCTGTATTACATGACGGAATCGACCTATCTTCCTGCGGAGTCCGGATTCAAGCAGGCTCGAGCTGCGGGCGAAGCCGCACTCAAGCTCGACCCCGGATCGGCAGTAGCGCACGCGGTCATCTGCAGCGTCAATATCGTATTTGACTGGAACTGGTCGGCGGCGGCGCCCGAGTGTGCAATGGCCGCACAAATCTCACCCAACAAGCCGTTCGTCCTGCAGGCCGCAGCAATCCAACACATGGTGCTCGGTGAGTGGAAGGACGCCACATACTTGATTGAGACCGCGATCGTTAATGATCCGCTCGACCCCGCGCTGTACAACATTGCAGCTCGAATCTACATCCGCGCCGGTCGCGTCAGAGACGCAGAGTCGGCGGTCCGCCGCGCGCTGCAGATCTCACCCACCGCCGCCTTCAATCACCTCGTGCTTGGAATTACCCTCCTGATTCAAGGGCGGCCGAGGGAGGCGTTGGCTGAGATGCAGCAGGAACACGGTCCTGGCGCGCGCGAGCTTGGCTTGGCCGTCGCCTATCATGCGCTGCACCGCGATCCAGACGCGGACGCAGCATTGGCACGGCTTAAAGCGGAGAACGGCAGCGATTCGGCGTTTTTTGTTGCCGAGGTGTACGCTTTCCGCGCGCAGAAGGACCCCGCATTCGAATGGCTGGAACGGGCATTCGTGCAGCGGGACAACGATCTCTACGACATTAAGGGCGCCTGGCTGCTTAAGAACCTCGAAGGCGATCCGCGCTACAAGGCCTTCCTGCGCAAGATGAACCTGCCCGAGTAGCGAAGGGTCGCCCCGTGATTCGCTTCCCGAAAGCAATGGGATGGACGCCCCCACCCTCTAAACGGCATCGATGTGCCAAAGTGGAAGTGTCTGACGACCACTTAACGAGAATGGGAGCGTCCGCGATGAATATTACAGCTGTCGGTATTGATCTGGCCAAGAACGTCTTTCAGGTGCACGCGGTCGATGCGCGGGGCAAGGTTATGCTGCGCAAGCAGCTGCGGCGGGCACAGGTGGTCGGATTCTTTTCCAATATGCCGCCGTGCTTAATTGGCATGGAAGCCTGCGCGAGCGCCCATCACTGGGGGCGCACGTTCGAGCGCTTCGGGCACACAGTGCGTCTGATGGCCTCGCAGTTCGTCAAGCCGTACGTCAAGACGAACAAGAACGATGTGGCTGATGCCGAGGCGATCTGCGAGGCAGTAGGCCGTCATAGCATGCGCTTTGTGCCGATCAAGAGCGTCGAGCAGCAAGCGATTTTGTCCGTGCATCGGGTGCGCCAGGGGTTTGTGAAGGCGCGCACGGCGCAGGCCAATCAGATCCGTGGTCTGCTCGGTGAATTTGGGCTCGTCATCCCTCAAGGTATCTACAACGTCGCCAAGCGCGTGCCGGAGCTGCTTGAGGATGCCAGCAACGAGCTGCCGGTTCCGTTCCGTCATTTGATTGAGCGCTTGACGCAGCATCTCAAGGAACTCGATCGGCAGGTGAAAGAGTTTGAGAAAGAAATCATTGAATGGCATCGCAGCAGCGAGCTCAGCCGAAAACTCGAAGCTATCCCAGGCATCGGCCCGCTGGCGGCCAGCGCCCTGGTCGCATCAATTGCCGATCCGCACAGCTTCGACAACGGTCGGCAAGTCTCCGCCTGGTTGGGCCTGGTTCCACGCCAAAGCTCCAGCGGCGGTAAGCCAACGCTGCTCGGGATGAGTAAACGTGGCGATGCGTACTTACGCACGCTGCTGATCCATGGGGCGCGCTCGGCCATCCTGGCGGCAAATAACAAGGGCGACAACACCCAGGGATGGTTGACCAATCTGCTCAAGCGTCGGCATCCGAATATCGCCGCTGTGGCCCTGGCGAACAAAAACGTACGCACCGTGTGGGCGCTGCTTGCCCACGGGCGCGAGTTCCAGGCCGACTATATGCCGACCCGGATGGCCGCGTAGCTGGGAAGTCTTACTGACCACCAAAGGCAGAACAGGAGAACACACCACCGATTGCTCAGGCGATCAAGCAGTGAAGGCAAAACAGGTTAGACCGTGGTTGGTCAAATCCAGAACGGCTGCAGCACCTCGAGTGCGAGAAAGCTATAGGAAGCCAATCAGCAAAACCCATCAGGGACAGCGGCGCATGCCGCAGCAAAAGTCCGAATGTACTGATGCAATCTGATCCTGCAAGCCATCACGAATCGAAAGCCTGGACAAGTGGGGGCGTCCATGTACTGCCGTTGACGACCGACGCCTTAGGGTCAATTGCCGACGTTGCTAGCGGGAGCGCGCTATGCGATGTCCCGCACATCATGCAGCAACCATGGCTCAAGCGAACCGCGGCTCACAGCGCAGCGACGAAAACACGCCCACTGCGCAATGAGCTGACCGGGGCGCCAAGTACGGCGCCCCGGTGTTGGGGAACAAGCTACTTGTAATAACCAACGCCGCAAACTAGATCGCTCGCCCTGGTTACTAAGCTCACTTTCGGCACCGGCGTTGTATCGGGGCCTGGCCTTGGAAACATGTAGCTGACCTTGGTGATTTGACCTTCCGGCTTTTGTCCGGCGGCGTAGAGTTCCCGCCCGAAATTCTTGCCCGTGGAATCCTTGAGCGTTCTCTGGTCCTGGCCAAGCTGTTGCTTTGCATTCGGGTTGCCCTGGGCAACGATCTTACCGTCGCTGATATTGGCGCAGAATACATAGAGGTCGCCGTCCCGGAATCCACCTTCCCCTGCGTTGAACATTTCGAGCGCCTTGGTCTTGTCTGCCTTCACAGCCGCCTCCGCCTTCAAGAGCATGGCCTTAGCTTGGTCGGCTGTGCCGTGCTCTGGCTGCTGACCGAATACCGTTGGTGAGATCGTAAGGATTGCGGCTGATGCCGCGGCGACCATGAACGTGCGAACCATAGTCCTTCTCCGTGTTAGGGACATGCCGGCAAGAAGCGTGGTGTGCAACTCCCGCGTGCGCACGGCATTAGGCGCATTGGCCGCCGAGAAAGTCTGTACGGCAGCACACATGGGGCCACCGGGCCTGGGTGCGCTCCCATCCCGCGTTGCCGGCGAACGAGGACGCGGCGTTAGCGAAGTAGAGGCGCGCGCTGGACTTGCCGAAAGCAGACGGTCGCGACGGGCAGGTTGGGGTCAACAGCAGTCACCAACCGATCGGCTGATTACTTCTGCCAATGCTGTGAGGAGTGCCGCTGGCTAGACCTTACACAGTGGCCCGCTTCCAGTAGCCACCGTCAGTGCGCCAGTGTGCGTAGAATCGTTTGTCCCGGGCGCACGGGAAGAATCTGCTAGAGACTGACATACCGGGGGTTGGAGTTACCTGTAATGCCGGTCGACGCCTGGAGCTTGAGGCCGTGGCTTGAGCCGGCTCGCAGGCATGGCGTTCGAGCGAGAGCTCGCGAATTCCACAGCGTTCCGGGCATGGCGACCGATCAGCGCTTGCGAGCAGATAAACCGTCGCTTCTTCGCCGCTCTTGAGCGAGCGGATGACCTCGTCGAAGCAATCGGGAACTCTTCGGCCGGCGCGCTGTCTCATTGCCGACCTTCGCGCAACCACATATACAAAGAGTGGGTAGAATCCCACCGCGCGGACGGTCGACGAGCGCCAACGCTCACCCCCGTATCCGCCCCTTCGACGCTGCGGTAAATACCTCCGGAAAGAGAATCGAAATAAACGTTAACTTATTGTTTTTATTGGTGCCCGGGAGAGGACTCGAACTCACCTGTATGCGATTGATTCCAAAGTACTTTCTGGCGGTACTGCAAATTTACCCCCTAATTTACCCCCTACCAGCATGGTGCTTGAAAGGGTGTTTTCAGCCGCCCGGTAGCGGGTAATCCGAGGAAGTCGATGTGATCGTCAGGAAGGAAGGGCCCGTCCACATCAAAACGTACAGCACATCAACCACCAACAATGTTTGGTCGAGGCGGGAATAGAGGTGAAGCCGCGTTAGGTCGGTGTTGACCCTATGCAATAAAGGTCGTCCACCCTTCAATCTCTGCAGCGGACCCGCTGGTCGGCGCCTACTCTCGCCAGTCAGAACCTGTATCCAATGAGAAAGGTAAACACGCGCGGACGCAGGGGGATTTCCGCCTTGATGAACTGGCCCGAAGAAATGTTTGTCGGCCCGTAAGCGTTATTCAGGTTGTGGCCCTGGAGCTGTACCGTCCAGTTATCCTTGGCAACGCCCAGCGCACCATCGTAGGTGGTGTAGCCGGGGATCTGGTAACGCAGCAGCGTGGTGGTCGGCCATCCGGTCGGAGGACTCTCGCTCGCAGCGTTGCCGCTAGGGAAATTCGCCGGCTCGTTGCTCATCGACGCAATGTGACTCGCACCGACCCAGGCAAACGGCTTGTAGTCCCCGGCTGCCCAGTCATAACGTGCCCGCAGCTCGAACTGCCAGGGCGGCGAGAACGGCGGCCGGGTGCCGAGCTGGCCGAACGGATACGAGTAGGGCGCGCCGTTGATCTGTGTGATGCACTGACCTTTGGGGGTCGGGTTGTTCGCGGTTGCATGATTGGTTGGGTCGACGCCGACGGATATTAGGCAGGGCGCGCTCGACTGGTTCAGAGTGTTGACCGAGCTCGATCCCTGCACGCTGAGCCCCGCGGCGATCCGCGCGACGAACTGCACCTCGAAGCCCTTGATGTTGTAGCTCGCGCCGTTGACGATGAAGCCGGTGCCGATGAGGTGCACGGTGTCGAACGACAACAGCTGGCTGTTCTCCCATTTCATGTAGTACGCCGACAGATTGAACAGCACGTGGTGGTCGAGGAACTCACTCTTTAAGCCGACCTCGTTGTTGATCAGGTTGTCGGAGTTATAGCCTGCGGGCCTTTCGTACTGGGCGGTGTTGCGCCCAAACGCGGCGTACGGGGCCGCTGGTGCAAGGAACACCATACCATTGGGCGGCGTGTCGGTCCGATTGAAGCCGCCCGGACGGAATCCCTGCGAGAAGGTGTAGTACGCCATCATTTCCGGCGTGATATGCCAGGTCAGATTGCCGCGGCTGCGATAGCCGCTTTCGCTCTTGCTCAGGTTGATAGGGTCTCCGCAACCCCCCGGGGCCAGGCAGGCCCCATTGGGGTGGTCGACGATGAGCGTGCTGGTGGTCTCGCTGAGCCACTGCGAGCCCTCCTCGAACTCGTCGTAGTGGTAGTGGCGCGTCCCACCGGTCAGCGTCAGTACCTTCGGGATCAGGTCGAAATCGACTGAGGCGAACTCCGCCGTCTGCTTGTAGCCGCGCTGAACGTCCTCACCGAAGGCGTTATCCTCGTCGATCCGCAGGCTGGGATCAGTGGCGAAGGAGCCCGGCACGGGTCCGACGGCCGACAGGCAGGCCGGACCGCCCGACTGCGCCGCCGTGAGGTTCGCCGGATCACACTGCGGAATGACCAGGTAGTTGAAGTTCATCTCATCGTCGATGACGAACTTCTCCCAGTAAACCCCAAACAGCCCGCGGATGCGGGAGTTCGGGTTGGTGCTGACGCGCAACTCATGGCTCTGGTGCTGGTTCGCTACCTTGTCTTCCCAATTGCCCACCGGCGGGTAGCACTGCAGCGCTTTGCCGGCCAATGAGGGGAAAAGCATGGGGTTGAAATATCCAGCGCCCGCTCCGATGCAGCCGTAGTACGAGCCTGTCGTGCTGCGCAGGTAGTTGGAGTAGTCCTGCTGTCCCTCGATGTGGCGGGCCATGTAGCTGCCGGCATAGACGATGCTCAGATCGTCGATCTTGCCGTTGAGCGTCCAGGCGGTGCTCTCGTAGCGATCCTTGTTGTAAGCGGACGTGAAAGCGGTGATCTGATACGGATGCAGATTTTGGCCATCCGAGGCGGTCGGGTAGGTGTAGAAATAGCCGTCCGCCTGCACGTCCTGGTAGTTCTGTTGCAGCAGCACGTTCCAGCTGTCATTGATCTTAAGAAGCGCGGAGAGCCGGACGCCTTGATAGTCCACCGGGTTGGTGTTGGTTTGCAGCAGACTGGTGTTGTTGGCTATCGGATTGACTCCGGCCATGACTTGCGGTGAGTTGGGCAGATAGCCGATCGTCCCGGGCACGTTCGAAATGTAGCCCCCCTGATGATCGGAGAAAACCACCGCGCGCACCGCCAGCGTGTCCGCAATCAGCGGTAAATTGAGCACCGCATTGAGGTTGCTGTTCGGGTCGCCGCCAGCGGTGGTGCCGTAGCCGGCATTGAACTCGCCGGACGTGGCATCGAGCTTCGGCTTGTTGGTGATGTAACGGATCGCACCCGCCTGAGCGCCGCCGCCGAAGAGCGTCCCCTGCGGGCCCTCGAGCACCTCGACCCGCTCCATGTCGACCAGGTAGACGTCGTTGTTGCGGCCCGGGAACTGCATCGACTGGTCGTCGAGATACAGCGCGACGTTCGGCAAGGGGGCGATCGTCGACTGATTCTGATTACCGGAGCCGACACTCCCCAACCCTCGGATGAACAGATTGCCCGTGCCCGGGCCGTTACCGCTATAGGTGACGTTCGGCGTGTATTTCAGCAGGTCAGTTACGGTGGCAACGTTGAGCTCCTTCAGCTCATCGCCGGTGATGACCTGAACCGTGATCGGCACGTCCTGGAGGTTCTCCTCGCGGCGGTTGGCGGTGACAATCACCTCGTCGCGCGGCTCTGCCGTGAGGACCTGCGGCGCTCTCACCGCCGGCGTAGTTACGCCGGCAAAGATGCGGATGCTGCGCAGGGTGAGGTGCTCGAAGCGCAGTCCGGTGCCCTGGAGCAAGCGAGCCAGCGCTTCATCGGCCTTCAATCCTGCAGCGACCGCCTGGGATCTCTGGTTGCCGATAACACTAGAGACGTAGATGAGCTGCAGGCCGGTCTGGCGGGCGAACGCTGCCAGCGCCTGTGCGAGGGGCTGCGCGGGAATGTCGGCGGCGAGTGCCGTCGGTTCATAGGACAGGGCCAACGTCGGCGGCGCATCAAGGAGCGCAACGGGCGCGCAGATTGAGACCGCACGGAGCACCCCGGACACCACTGTCGCGATGTTCGCTGAGCGGCGATGCGAGCGGACCCCCATGCACTTCCCACTCAGGCATCTGGTTGTGCCCTGACCTGTAGCTTAGCGTAAGGCGGCCGTTCCCCGTAAGGTGTGGCGCACCAAACCCCTAGTCCTGATACACGCGAATGTTCGTCGGGGTGACCTCGACCCGCACACCCTTGAGGGTGCGCAGGAAGGCAATGAACGTGTCGGGGTCATCGGTGGCGAAGACCCCGCTGATTTGTAGACTCCGTAGTGCCGGCGTGGCGATCTCGATCGGTTTCGGCGCGTAGCGATTGAATTCGGCCGCGACACGCTCCAGCGGTTCGTGGTCAAACACAATCTGTCGATGCAGCCAGGCCGTGCTCTGCTGCGCGTCGACGCCGACGGGCGTGGCTGGCCACTCTCTCTCGGCTACTCGTATCTGCTGGTCGGCGTCTACCTGGACAAACGGTGGTGGGTAGCTCTGGCTCGGGTTCGTGCCGGATTTTTCCAACATTGCAGCCAGCCCGACTGCAACCCGCCCTTCGACCACCGTAACTACGGTCGAGCCGTGCTCCAGGCGCACATCGAAATTGGTCCCGACCGCAACGACTTCAGCGGCTCCGGCGAACACCCGAAATGCGCGAGCCGGGTCATGGGCGACTTCGAAGTCCGCCTGGCCGGAAGTGAGTGTGACGAGCCGTTCCGTCTTGCCGTAGCGGACAGTGACCGCACTATCGGTATTGAGGTGCAGTACAGAACCATCCGCCAGGCGGCGGTCCAGCAGTTTGCCGTGACCGGTCTCAAAGTGCAGCGCCGTGGTGCTGTCGGGTGCCGACATGGGCGCTGTGGGCCTGACGGTCCACCACGAGAACAAGCCAAGACTCAACACACCGAGCCCGGCCATCGTTACGGCGGCGGTCAGCCAGCCTCGTGAGGATAGGCCTCTGACAGGGGCGATAACGCGCGGCCAGAGGGGTAGGACCGGAGAGTCCTCCTCGGCCCGTGCGCGCGCAAGAACTGTCTCGAGGGAGTATTCAGGATCCGTGCCGGCGTCGCGCAGATCGCGCGCGATCACCGACACGCCCAGAAACTCCTCGACGTGCACCGGAGAGGCTTTCAGCCAGGCGGTGAGGGCCACGGACTCCCGCGCATCGAGCGGCCCCTCGTCGTTCGCCACGAGCCAGTCGGCCGCCTGTTCGGCGATCGCGGTACGGACCTTCTCGTCGTTGGATGTCATGGATTCAACCCAGCCGCACCATGCGGCGTCGACAATGGCTCAGCGCCTGCGCCACGTACTTCTTCGCCATCTGCGGGGACACCCCGAGGTGGATCGCGATCTCCCGGTAGGTAAGCTCATGCGTGAAGCGCAGGACCACCGCGGCGCGGCATTTCGGACGCAGCTGCTGCAGCACAACGGCGAGCCGCGCGACCCGCTGCGTCGCATCGAGGCCGCCGTCGAACGCGGGCAACGTCTCGAGCTGCTCCTGCGCCGGAGCCTCACCGATCTCGATGCCGCTCGCCTGCCGGCGATCGAGCACCGCATGTTCCTTTACGAGATTGTTGGCCACTGTGTAGAGGTAGAGCACGGGATTGCGGATCGCCTCCGGGTCGCTGATGCGCAGCATCCGTACGTACACCTCCTGCGCCAGGTCCGGGGCATCGGCCTTGCTCCGGATCCGCCGCCGGAAGAATGTCTGCAGGGCCCCCCGGTGCTCGGCAAATAGCCGCTCGACCAGCGATGGTCTCGGGTCAGCCACGGCCGTACCGACACATGAGAATTCTCCCTTCCTTAGTATAAGAGTTCCCGAGCTCAAAACTGGCAACCAAAACTTTCGGTGCATCCGGGCTGCGCCCGCCCCCGGCCGAGCCTGACACCCATCATTCCAATTTAGAGGTGTCCAATTCTCAGCCGGAGGACTCGTTGTCAATGAACGGAATGATCAACGTGGATTCCCGAGGAGATTCACATGTACCCCAAACCAGTTGTAATGAGTGCCGTCCTAGGCGCCGCCGCACTTGCGTGCACGCTGTTCGCCGGCAATGTTGCGGCCAAGGACTATAAGGTCACTGTGGCTATTCACGTGAGCACACAGGGACTCGATCTGAGTCAGCCTGCCGCCGCGCGCACGTTCTATACGCGCCTCGAGAATGCTGCGTGGGTGGCTTGCACGCGCGGCAATCGGGTCAACCTCGTGCCTTCCGACGATCCGAAGGGTTGCTACGAGAGGGCGCTCGCAGGTGCAATCCGCTCGGCCGGTGTGCCGACGCTCACCCAGATATATCTTGGCAACCATGCGGTTCAGCAAGCGGTGGCGCTCGGGATCCTGGTGCCTGCTCAGATAGCGGCGAAGTGAGGGCGGTCGCCTGCGATCTCGAAAAATTGGGGGTGCCCCGTACCGATGGCTACTGGACCTGCGGTTCCAAATTAAGAGAGAGGACAATCATGAGAACGTGGATTTGCAACGCGACCATTGGTCGCATCGATGGCACTCACGGGAACGGCCCAGGCAGAGGACAAGAGCGACGTATGCTCGCTCGCGACTCTGCACGGGTCTTACGGATTTACGATCAGTGGTCAAATCCTCGGAGGACTTTCCCCCGGGCCCGTTAACGGAGTTGCCCTGACCACGTTCGACGGGCAAGGTGAACTTACGCAGACGGATTTCGTTGTAAAAAGCGGTGCCCCGGCGGGTCCGCTGGATGCTTTCCGGACGGGCGAAAGTGGTACATACACGCTGAACGCCGATTGCACCGGCATGGCGACAATCAATTTCCCTGACGCCAAGCCCGTGCAGCAGATTGTGTTGATGTTCGTAGTCGCAAATCACGGGGCGCGAATTCGCACCGTGGTCGCGGCGCTGTACGTCGGTCCGGGAATCGGCACGCTGACACCCACGCCGGCGCAGATCAGCAGCGAGGCCACAAAGCTCGACCGGCGTGATCACGATTGACGGCAGAAGCACAACGCAGAATCACGCGGCAATATTCTCCGCAGGCTTTTCAACAAGCTGGAAGGAAAATCCCGTGACACTACGGCAGCAAATTAAGGTTGCGAACGACGATGTCTCCTGCCGAGTAGGCCTTGCGGTGATGTTGACGGTTACTACGAGATGGAGTTCCTGCCGCTCGCCGCTGCCGGAGATGCCGTGCCGCCAGGCGCGCTCACCGAGCGCTACGCGCGCCTGGTCGAGGCGCAGATCCACGCCGCACCCCCCGATTGGCTGTGGTCGCGCAAGCGCTGGAATCTGAGAAGTCCCTGTACCAGAACCGCTGAAATGAGAAGCAGCCCGCGCTTCCCCGCGCGGGCCGGTGAGAGGGGACTTGTCGGTTGTCAGCGCGATGCCGTCCAGTCGGATCTCACCGCTGATCGCGCCTGCCGGAGGCGGAGTAGAGCGCGAATTTTCGCGATGCTTGCGGCGTCCCCACCGTTTGAGTAGCGGAACGGTTTAGAGACTAACCTCGGATATCGTTGCCCCGTCTCGTGGTTTCCTCCCGGATATCCTAGCAATTGCGGGCGCCAGGTCGGTCTCGACCCACACGCGGTGAGGGTGAGTCACGGCGTTCAAGCGAGAGCTCAAGAAATCGTTTAGTGTGCTTGGTCGCGGCTCAGGCGCAGGAATCACGCGTGAGCTAAGAATTCCTTAGCCTGCTAAACAACTATCAGGAATGTTCTGTAACTGTTTGAAAGTGGCGCCCCGGGAGAACTCGAACCTGGATGATTTTTGGAATAGATTCAGAGAGTTAGAAAATCACCGACAAGATTACCCGCCAAATTGCCCGCTGCTGAATGCCCGCTTGAACGTAGGTTTTTGGTCGACCCATAGCGGGTAAGAACAGTCCTTTCGGCGCAGTTCGCTGATGTTCGTCCGAGTGCGTTTTTCTGGTTCTGGCCCTGCTCAGTCGCCTTGGAAGCGCGGCTCCTTGCGCAAGGGGTCCAGGAGCGGGTCGGTCTTTAGCAGTTCAAGGCCCGGATCACGCAGCCGCAACGCCGTGTCGAGCCATTCCAGCGCCTTCGCGCGGTTCCCCACTGCGCATAGATCGTGACGTACTGGGACGCCGCGCCATCGCCCAGTGCTGCCTTCGGCGCGTCGCGTTCAATAGGGCGCAGCAGCCGAATTCGAGGCGAGAAACTCGGTCGATTGTCTCGTAAACGACTCGTGAAACTGAAATAAGGAACCGTGTCCAGAGTCCGGGTAGGTGAGAAGGATGGCATTGGCGAGGTTCTCGCCAAGCCAGTAAGAATTCCGGACAGGAATCATTTCGTCTTGGACACCATTAACGACGAGGGTGGGTTGACGGATTGTCTTAAGAGCTCCGAACCGCTCTCCCGCAATTAACTCCCATTCGCGAAAGGCGGCCAGCTGCGCTTGTGCGACCGCGGGTCCAGACACGGGCTCGCGATCCAGCGTGCGTTCCATGAGGCGCTTAATGAACGCAGCAGCTGCGGCCTGGCTCGATTCGGTGGGCGCAAAGAAGATTTTGGCCAGGACCGCGTAACCACGCAGCTTCGGATCGCTGAGATGGATCTGTAACGCAGGCTTTTCGAGATGCATGATGTCTTCGCCGCCCCGGGGCGCCGTCCCCGCCAGAATCATTCTGCGAAAGACCGTGGGTCGATCCAGCGCCATTTGCTGGGCGACCATGCCCCCGAGCGAGAAGCCCAGGACATCGCAGGTGGTGAGTTTCAGCGCATCGAGAAACGCAAACGCATGCTGTGCCATGCCAGCGATCGTCGTGGGAACTGAACCGGTCGATCGCCCGACGCCCGCGTTCTCAAAAAGGATTACCTCTCGCCCTCGTGCCAATGGATCGGTCACAGCGGGATCCCAGTTGTCGAGTGTGCCAGTGAAGTGCTGCAGGCAAAGAAGCGGGTGAGCCGGTCCGTCGCCGAAGCGGCGATAGGCGTAACGCTGTTGGCCGACTTCGAGAAATCTCGTAGCTGCCGTGACGTTGCTGGATGTCATACGGAGCTCCGGATCTATGTGAGATGGTTATGTGTGCTGTCAATCCCTGCGGCGCAGCTTGTCTGATGTTGGTTGGGCCAGACTACGCCAGCTCTACTTTCCGAGTTGCTCCAGCGCTCCGACCCAGTTTTCAACGTGATAGGCCGATGCAAGTTTTCCGCCCTTGACCGTAAACACGTCGATCGACATGGTTTTAAAGCTCCTGCCGGTGGGCTTTGTTCCAAATAGCTCGCGCACAGGTGTCCCGGTCGCTTCGCCCCGCACTACGATCTGATCGCCCGAAACCAGAATGTCTTTGATTGACCAGCGCAAATCGGGGACCGCGACGCCGATCGTCTTGAAGACATCGGCTAGCTGGTTGCGGTTAAGCCAGTCATCGTTAGTCGAATACGATTGATAGTCGGGATTTGTCGCTCTAGCCAGGAGGGCTACAACATCTTTCTTCGCGGGTTGATTTAGTGCGTCATAAAGCGGCGCGACAATCGTTCGCGCCTGTTCTGGCGTCAGTGATACGCCGGGGAGCGGCTCGGGAAATGAATTGCCAAACATCGGTCGACCACTCACTGACTCCGCTCGCGTCGCTTCATCCTGCAGGACATCCCAGTGTTCCATGAGAACTCCGTTCTTCATGATAAGGATGTCAGCAGCGACCCAGTTGTGCGACCGACCGTTACCGGAAAAGCGGCCGTGCAACATCACAAGGTTACCTTGCGCGAAGATAAGGGAGTTCTCGTAGTGGAGAGTGGGCGGGGCCGCCCGGACGAGGTTGAACAGGCCGTCGCGGCCGGGCGGAATGTGGGCGCTGTGCTGGATGTAATCAGGCGACCAGAATTTTGCAGCTGCCTCGTAGTCGCGTTTGTTGAACAGAGTTTCGAATGCTTCCAGCACAATCTTCTTGTTCTCTTCAAGCGAATAGTCACTCATACCGGGCCTCCGTTTGGCTCGTGCATCGAAGGGCATCGCGCCGGTTAGAGCACCCTCCCGCAAAAGATGCCCCGCCCCCGGGGCCATCCCTTGGCAAACGCAATGCCGTCCACGTATTCGCGGATAATATGACCGGTCGTCTTGAATAAGCAAGACCAATTCGGGTGCATAGCTCGTTGGAGAAGAGCAATGGACGGGCTCTAAGCCGGTCCGACGATAGTTCGCCGAGGAAGCTAGACGCGAATCGCTCAGGCAATGATGCTCGAGAACACAACCTTTACGAAGTACCCGAGTGCTCTTGGGCTCTTTTCGAGTCGGGTTCGCAAAATCGCGCCCTCGTAGGAGTCGATCAGAAATGCAGCTAAATCGTCCGCGGGCAGATCCTTACGTATGGAGCCGTGGCGTTGCCCCTCGGCGAGGGCGGAAGAAAGCTGCTCTCCCCAGAGGTGCAACACCCGACGGAGACTCTCGCGAATCTGGGGGGTATCCACGGATACCTCGGCCATGAATTTCCCAACCAAGCAGCCGTCTGTGCAGCAGGAAAAATACGCATTGAGAGCTGTGAAATGCTTCTTGAGGCGAGTAACAGGCGCAATCGCGGGGTTGGTTAGAACACTTCGATCAGGCGTGCCCTTTCCGTATTCCGTAACGATCTCAGCCGCCAAAGATTGTTTACTCTTGAAGTGATTGTAAAAAGACCCCTTAGGAACGCCCGCCGCCTTGGTGATGTCCTCGACACTGCACGCGCTGAAGCCTCGCTCGATGAACTCCTTCATAGCGGCTTCAAGAATGGCCTTACGAGCGGAACGGCGAGGCAATCTATTTCCTTTGGCGACTTTTCTTGTCCGCAGCACATCGGAGTTCAGCTGCGGTTCCACTGCATTGCGATGCTGGCATAGGGTGCCAATCTTACCTGCTTTTGGTGCCGCGTCCGCTCGAGCGATGACGGGTAAGGAACTCGCGCGCGCGGTTCGCTGCCGTGCGTCTGAGTGTGTGTTTTTGGGTCTGAGCACGTGCCCGGAGAAGAATAGTTCCCTATTGACCTGAGTCCCGATTTTGAGGTCAGTTTAGAGCTGGACTAGAGTCCCAAACGTCCCCGCCCCGCAGCTCGCTCTGATCGAGAAACACCCCAATGCCGGCCGCACGCAGTGCGTCGCAAATGCGCTGAGCTGCCTTCGCGTCCTGCGAGGCGTAGCTCAGAAATACCGCCGTGCCCGGGTCGGTCACGGTGCTCTCATCACGCGGTGGCTCCCCGATGAAACTCGCCTTCGGGGTGGTCGGCCATTCACGGGCTCTGCGTCATCGTCCCGGTAGCCTACCTCAAGCGGTGAACGGCCGCTTTTCCGCCGCGATTTCGTCCACTCCAACGTCTCAAACTGGCCGGGAGCGGTCATGAGCCCGGGAGTCCGAGCCGTTGCGCATCGACAGGCGACTTCCGGCCAGAACCCTACATTTCGGTGCCTAATCTGACTGCTCTAAAGCCGACGCTCGTCACCCGACGACCGTGCATGCGCGGTAAACTTCGGTAATCGCGAGGTGCGTCTACCAACATGACGTAGATGTCGAAGGAGATCCACGTGGCTGAAGGCGGCGGCGAAGAACAGGCGGCCGCCGCTCATTCACGGAGCACAAAACATGCGTTACTTCGCTTGTCTATTCGTTGGATTCTGTATCTGTGCGAGCGTCCTCGACGCTGCGGAGTCGAATAGCGGCCAACTCAGCACTTCAGAAAAGCAACTGGCCGACAAACAAGGAACGCAAAACCCGGAGGCCTATGCGTTGTATTTGAAGGGGCGCTCCTACTGGAGCAAGCGAACCCTCTCGGACCTTGAGACGGCAGCCTCCTATTTCAGTCAAGCCATCGCCAAAGACCCCAGCTACGCGTTGGCGTATTCAGGTCTCGCCGATAGCTACGCCATACTGCCTGAGTATGGTGGCAATCCCAGCGAATCTATCTCGAAAGCGAATGCCGCCGCCCGCAAGGCGCTGGAGTTGGACGCGACCTTGGCTCGTCCGCATGCCGTTTTGGGCCACATAAAGTATTTGCACGATTGGGACTTTGCGGGAGGAGAGGCTGAGTTAAAAAAGGCGATAGAACTCGACCCGAACGACGCTACTCCGCATCAGTGGTACGCAGAGAGTTTGTTCTGGCTTGGGGGCAGGGAGGGGGAGGCCCTCTCTGAAATCACTCGTGCCTATCAGCTCGATCCGCTGTCACTGATAATCAAGCGTGACTTCGGAGCCGATCACATCTTTATACGAAAGTACGACGAGGCCATTGCCATCTGCAGGAAACTGGCTGATGAGCATCCGACTTTCTCCACGGCTCACTCTTGCACTGCCGAGGCGTATTGGCGAAAGCGCATGTACTCGCAGGCCATCGAGGAATACAAGGTTGAAAGTCAGATCTCCGGCGACCGAGACGAGTCTGATTACGTCTCCGCAATGGAGAAGGGCTTTCAGTCGGGGGGCTGGCGGGGTGCTCTCGCGAGAGGCATCGAGGTCCTGAAAGAACAACGCAAGACTGGGTACTCGTCTGCGTACTGGATTGCCTCGTCTTACGCCGAATTGGGAGACAAGGAACATGCCTTCGATTGGCTCAACACCGCGTTTCAGGAACACGAGGAATATCTATTAGGATTAAAGACTGATCGCTCATTGGACCCGATACGTTCCGACCCACGGTTTGCTGAGTTGGTGCGGAAAGTGGGCCTGCCGCAATAGCTTCGCGCCGATGCCAATTATTATGTGGACGCTGATGCGGTGCCTAACCGCGCCGAACTGCAGGCATCGCAGGGAAGCGTGCGAGGGCGCTGGCGAAGCAGAAGCTCTAATCAGACTGTCGCACAGCGGTCGTTCGCGACCGGCATCAAGGAGTGAACTGCGGAAATTGAAGCCAATCCGGCAGCAGGATCCCACGTACCGCCTCTTCGTGTGAATGCGGAGAGCTACTTCACGCCTGCCTTGAAGTAATTCCACTCATGCCTGGCAAGCCAATATCCGAGATCGTCTCAACGGGCGAGCCAGAGCATGTGATCGACCTGACAGCCCGCTTCTGATAACCGAGCGCGAGCTGAGCAGACATCCTGGAGCGGATGACTTCGTCATCCTCGATGAGCGATTGCGGGGCGGCAGGTGTCTTCAGGAATCCTTGATTGGGCAATTGGGAACTGTTCGGCCGGCGCGCTGTCTCATAACCGACCTTCGCGCAACCACATATACAAAGAGTGGGTAGAATCCCACCGCGCGGACGGTCGCCGAGCGCCAACGCTCACCCCCGTATCCGCCCCTTCGGCGCTGCGGTAAACACCTCCAGAAAGAGAATCGAAATAAACGTTAACTTATTGTTTTTATTGGTGCCCGGGAGAGGCATCGAACTCGAGAGGTAACTCTAACAGATTCATACCTTTATGAATTCGCTTCTGAAAATTACCCCCCAAATTGCCCGCTACCGGATGCCTGCTTAAAACACTCTTCTGGCCGACAGCATAGGGGGTAATAAGGCGAAGGCTTCCGCGCCAGTTCGCACGAGTGCGCGCCGTCTCCGATCCACTAGCAACAAGATCGCCCCGTCAGGTTGGGCGTGAGTGCCGCGAGAACGCCACTAACCGGGATGTCAGATCCTCCATAGAAAAGGGAGTGACGATCTGCGCATCGATGCCGTGGCCCAGGTGTAGCGCTCGCCTGTCGCGCAGCTCCGTTGAGCTGATCATGAGTATCCAAGTGCGCGGCGCTCGCCGTCGAAGTTCGGCGATGCACTGCACGTCCTCTGCGTCGCTTAGGTCGCCGAGAAAGATCATTGACCAGTAATGTTGGGCGGCCATCGCAGCGAGTGCCTCCGGACAGGTGTCTGCGGAGGCGGCCGTAAAGCCACCGTGCGTCAACTGCTCGGCGAGTTGCTGGGCGCTGGCACCGTGGATGTCGATGACGAGCGTAGGTGGGAAGTTCACGCGCGGGATGTTGGAGTAGGGCACGGCTGCGGTGTTCGAATACGTGGACTGGCAGCGGCGTAAATCGGCCTAGCGGCCACGACCCTGTTATGCTGAGTCACAATTCTTCCGTGTGAAACATAAACCCGAGGCGACAGGAGCCTCTCATCCAGGTGGCAGTGCGGTTTCGTTCGTGTCGCCGGCCGCCGAACTCGGGGGCTTTTGGCCGCTGGAGCGCGCGAGTGCAGCAAGAATGCCCTGCAGAATCCGCGTTGGGCTCGGCGGGCAACCCGGCACCGCCACCGGAATGACATTCGCGACGCGTCCGCGGCTTGCGTAGCTTTCACCGAAGATGCCGCCCGTGCAGCCACAGTCCCCGACTGCCACTACGAGCTTCGGATCGGGCGTCGCGTCATAAGTCCGGCGCAGCGCCACCTCCATGTGCTTCGACACCGGGCCCGTGACGAGCAGCAGATCCGCGTGGCGCGGGCTCGCGACGAAGCGGATGCCAAGACCTTCGAGGTTGTAAAGCGGGTTGTTGAGCGCATGGATCTCGAGCTCGCAACCATTGCAGGAACCCGCGTCCACCTCGCGAATGCAGAGCGCCCTCCCCAGCACGGCGAGAATCCGCGCCTGCAACGCCTCACGCAGTCGGAGCGAATCATCCGCTGCTGGCGGTGGCTCGGTGGCGATTCCTACTGCGGCGATCTGGCGCAAGGTTTTCAGCATCCGTGTTCCCTTCAGAGATCGTGTCCACTGTAGGACAGGTTGAACGACTTATTGATGAGCGGGAAATCGGGCACGATGTTGCTGATGATGGCGTGCTCGAGCACCGGCCAGTTTTGCCATGAGGGATCGTGGGGATGACAGCGGGTAATCGCGCCTCCGGCCCCCGTTTCGAGCGCCACGAGCACCGGGCCCCGCCAGCCTTCGATCAGCCCGATCCCCAAGACCCCCGCGGGGGGCAGCGGCAGGCTCTTCTTGTGGGGGCCTGCCGGCAGCTCCGCGAGCAGGCGGTCAATCAGGCGGGCCGATTCGTGCAACTCATCGAACCGTACGGCGACCCGCGCCGCGACATCGCCAGCGCTGCGACCCATCTTCGCCCCTGCAACTTCCGTGTAGGGCGGACAGGGCAGATCGACGCGCAGGTCGAAGTTTTGGCCGCTCGCCCGGCCGGCGAGTCCCGAGAGACCGAGGCGTGCGGCAAGCGCGGGCGTCACGATGCCGGCGCCCGTGAACCGGTCGCGCACGCCCTCGTGCTCGTCGTAAATGGTCCGCAGTACCGCAGCCTGTCTCGCAACCGCCTCCACGGCGCGTAGCAGTCCCCGTGCTTCGACGCTTCCAATGTCGGCATGCGTACCCCCGGGGGCGATGGCGTTCATCAGATACCGCTCACCGAAGGCTTCATCGCAGGCGCGCAGCAGCTGCTCCTTCAGGCGCGAAAACTGCGCGAGTCCGAAAGCAAAACCGGCGTCGTTGCCCAGCGCCCCGAGATCGCCGAGATGGTTGGCGATGCGCTCGAGCTCGAGACAGAGCGCGCGCAGCCACGCCGCGCGCGGGGGAATTTCAATGCCGGCGACGCCTTCCAGCGCCTGACAATAGGCCCAGGAGAACGCCACCGCGGAATCACCCGACACGCGTGCGGCGAGGCGATGGGCGTCGAGGACATTGAGCTCAGTGAAGCGCCGCTCGATGCCCTTGTGCGCGTAGCCGAGCCGCTCCTCGAGCCGCAGCACCTTCTCCCCGACAATGGAGAAACGAAAGTGGCCGGGCTCAATGATGCCCGCATGCACCGGGCCGACGGGAATCTCGTGTACGCCCTCGCCATCGACGCGCACGAAGGGGTAGACGTCGACACCGGCCTCATGATCGGTCATGCGCGCCTCGGGATCGACGAGCGGATGGAAATCGGGCGGCCAGGCGTTGTGACGCAACCAGGCTCGTGCGTCAGGGTCTGAGGAGCGCAGGCCGGAGAGATCCGCCATGGCCCGCTGCATGCGCGAGGCGCAGGGAAAGTGTTCCTCGAGTCCTGAATACGGGGCGTTGGCATCCGAGACTGGCAGATTCAGAAGGAGTGCGCCCAAGTCATCGAGAAAAGCGGCGTGCACCGTCGGCGATGCATATTCGGTGCGGCTGGCCCACATGGCCATGAGCCGCGCGCCGCGCGCGGCAAGCTCCTGCGTCAGGTGGGTCCACTCCTCGCTCGAGACAGTCAGTGCGCGCAGACCCGGCGCGCCCGGTAGCTGCGTGCTTTCCGCCCACCAATCCCGCGGTGCCATTTCAGCCACCTCCGATGAGGCGCGCGGCCGCGCGATACCAGTCGGCGAGATAGGGGGGAATGTACAGGCCGAGCGCAAGCACGAGCCCTAGGTGCAGGAACACCGGAATGAGCGCCGGCGGATGCGGCAGCCGCCGCGCTGTGGTCTCACCGAACACCATCGGCTGCACGCGCCCGAAAATCGCGGCGAAGGCTACACCGAGCGCCATGAGCAGAATCGGCGTCGCCCAGGGTTGCTGACGCATGGCGGTGGTTAGGATCAGGAATTCGCTTGCAAAGACCCCGAAGGGCGGGAGGCCGAGGATCGCCAGCGAGCCAATCATGAGACCCCAGCCGATGGTAGGGCTCAGGGTGATGAGGCCGCGGATGTCGTCCATGAGCTGGGAGCCGCATTTCTGCGCAGCGTGTCCGGCAGTGAAGAAAATCGCGGACTTGGTGAGGGAATGCACCGTCATGTGCAGGAGTGCCGCGAAGTTTGCCACAGCGCCGCCCATGCCGAATGCGAAGGTAATGATGCCCATGTGCTCGATGGAGGAGTAGGCGAAGAGCCGCTTGATGTCACGCTGGCGCCAGAGGAAGAACGCCGCTAGCACGACCGAGAGGAGCCCGAATCCCATAAGCATCTGCGAGGCAAGGGGAGAATGGAGAGAGCCCTCGACGAGCACCTTGCAGCGCACCACCGCGTAGAGCGCGACGTTCAAGAGAAGTCCCGAGAGAACGGCGGAGATCGGGGTCGGGCCCTCCGCGTGCGCATCGGGCAGCCAGTTGTGCAGCGGCGCCAACCCTACCTTGGTGCCATAGCCCACGAGCAGGAACACGAACGCGAGGCTGAGCACTTTCGGTTCGAGTTGGCCCTTGACGCCGTTGAGATGTGTCCAGAGCAGCGCGCTCACGCCCTCGGCGCCGAGCACATGCTCGGCCGCGAAGTAGAGGAGGATCGTTCCAAAGAGGGCCTGAGCGATGCCGACGCCGCAGAGTATGAAGTACTTCCAGCCCGCCTCGAGACTTGGCCCGGTGCGGTAGAGCGTCACCAGCAGCACCGTGGAGAGCGTCGCCGCCTCCATGGCGACCCAGAGGAGCCCCATGTTGTTGGTGGTGAGCGCGACCAGCATGGTGCTCATGAAGAGCTGGTACATGCTGTGGTAGAGCTGCAGTTGCGGTGCG